>WNFK01210277.1_pt1 | contig 13849 bp, 14 predicted proteins | sample 5400281 | NCBI WGS metagenome assembly WNFK01 (sample SAMN13153350, study PRJNA577476) | soil metagenome | isolation source: 20 cm soil on Douglas fir-dominated hillslope | place: USA:California | collected 2013-09-17 | reverse complement strand
CAAGTACCTCTTGTGGAGCGACATGCCGGGCGACCATCTGCGGCGCTGGTCGGCCAAGGACGGCGTGACGACGTTTCGCAAGCCGTGCAGCAAGTCCAACGGCCTCACCTGGGACCGGCAGGGCCGTCTCCTCGCCTGCGAGCACGCCTCGAGCCAGGTGTCGCGCACCGAGCCGGACGGCCGTATCACCGCGGTGGCCACGCATTACGACGGCAAGCAGCTCAACAGCCCCAACGACGTCGTGTGCGCGGCCGATGGCGGGATCTACTTCAGCGACCCGCCGTACGGCCGCGCGGAGTTTTATGGGGTGAAGCGCGAGCAGGAGCTGCCGTTTCAAGGGGTGTACCGCGCGAGGAGCGATCCGAATCGGCCCACCCTCCTCGTGAACGATTTCGACCGCCCCAATGGGCTCTGCTTCTCGCTCGACGGGCGCCGGCTCTTCATCAACGACACGGCCCGCGGGCATGTCCGCCTCTTCGACGTGAAGCCCGACGGCGGGCTGACCGGAGGCAAGGTGTGGGCGGAGACCAAGGGCGAGGGCGCGGGGGCCCCCGACGGCATGAAGATCGACTCCGCGGGCAACGTGTACTGCACGGGTCCTGGCGGCATCCACCTCTTCTCGCCCGAGGCCGTCTCCCTCGGGGTGATCCGCGTGCCCGAGGGCACGGCCAACTTCGCGTGGGGCGACGACGACCTGAGAAGCCTCTACATCACGGCGTCCACCTCCGTGTATCGGATCCGGACTCTTGTACCCGGCTTGCCCGCTCTCTAGAGAGGCGCGGCCGATCATGCCCCTTTACCTCAAGAATCTGCGGCTCATAGACAGGACGGGCGCGCCCGCGCGGACGGAGGCGGCGCTGATCATCGAAGGGGACACCCTCGTTCACGTGGGTCCCCTCGCCGCCGTCGACGAGCCCAAAAGCCGCGACGTGGACACCATCGACCTCGGCGGGCGAACGGTCATCCCCGGACTCGTCGAGGCCCACATCCATCTTTCGTACAACAACGTCAAAGTCATCGCCGACCTCGACCTGAACTGTCCGCCGGAATACTCGACGCTCAAGGCGGCCCGGAACGCCGAGCTCGCCCTCACCTGCGGCTACACGGCTGCGCGCTCGGCGGGAGCGGTGCACCGCATCGACGCGGCCCTCAAGCAGGCCATCAACGAAGGGCTCTATCCCGGCCCCCGGCTCCTCGCGGCGAGCCGGGACATCTGCGCCACCGGGGGCATGGCGGACTGGAATCCGTCCTATCTCAACCTCGGCATGGAGGGGCTGGCCCTCATCGCGGACGGACCCGACCAGGTGCGCGCCGCCGTGCGCCGCTCGATCAAGGACGGCGCCGACGTGGTGAAGTGCTATATCGGCGGCGACGCCCTTCTGCCCCACACGCCGATCGGCGACTGCACGTACACGCTGGCCGAGGTGACGGCCCTCGTGGACGAGTCTCGCATGCGCGGACGGATGACGGCGGCCCACGTGCGGGGGCAGCGATCGAGTCGGGTCGCCGCCGAGGCCGGCGTGGACTCTCTCGAGCACGCGACCTACGCCGACGACGAGACGCTGGGGCTCATTGCCGACCGGGGGCTGACCCTCGTGCCCGGGCTGCGGTATCTCTACTCCATTCTTGAAAACGGGCCTGCCTTCGGTATCGGCGAGGAGACCATCGGCCCGAGCGGGCTTCGCGACGAGATCAAGCAGGCGGCCGACACCTACCGCCGCGCCAAGGATCTCGGCATCCGCATGTGCCCGGGCGGCGACTTCGGCTTCGCCTGGAACCCCCACGGCGAGTACGCGAAAGACATCCAGGTGTTCGTGGACGTGATAGGCTTCTCGCCGCTCGAGGCCATCGGCTGCGCCACCCGGAACGGGGCCGAGCTGATGCGGATGGCCGATCGGATTGGCACGCTCCAGCCGGGAAAGCTCGCGGACCTCGTCGTCGTCGACGGCGACCCGTTGCGCGACATCAGCGTGTTACAGGACCGCCCCCGCCTGTCCGTGATGCAGGGCGGGCGCTTCGTGACCAGGAACTTCTAAAGGAGACTCCACATGATGATTCGCGCACTGACAGTGCTGTTGGCCGCGATCCTCGCCTGGCCTCTGGCCGCCGAGGCCCAGAAGCCCATCAAGGTCGGCATGCCCATTCCCCTCTCGGGGCCGCCCGCGCTGTTCGGCGAGCCCGCCTCCAAGGGGGCGCAGATGTACGTGGAAGAGATCAACGCCAAGGGTGGCGTCCTCGGCCGGAAGATCGAGCTGGTCATCCGGGACTCCAAGGCCGACGCCAACGAGGCGGTGCGGGTGGCGCGCGAGCTCATCCTCAAGGAGAACGTGGACTTCCTCGTGGGCACGCTGACCTCCGCGGAAGGGCCGGCCGTCTCCGTGGTGGCCAAGGAGAACAAGATCGTCTTCATCGCGCCCATTCCGAAGACGGACCAGCTCACCGCCGCCGACAAGCTGCATCCCTACGTCTTCCGGGTGGCCGCCAACACCACCATGGAAGGACGGAGCGCGGCGGAGATCGTGGCCAAGTGGCCCGTGACCAAGATCGCCACCATCGCCTTCGACTACGCCTATGGCCAGGACGTGACCAAGGCCTTCGTGGAGCACATCAAGAAGCTCAAGCCGAGTGTGGAGATCGTGGACCAGCAGTGGCCGAAGCTGGGTGAGCAGGACTACAACCCGTTCATCAATGNNCCTATTCCAAGCAGGCCAAGGCCCTCGGCGCCTTCGACGCCGTCAAGTACAACTTCATCGGCCTCGGCGAGGCGGGCTCGCCCGAGACCACCAAGTCCATGGGGGCCGACTATCCCGTGGGCATCTGGGGTAATTCCTACGACGCCTTCTACTGGGACGAGTCCTCGCCCGCCCACCGCGAGTACACGGCGCGCATCTCCAAGTTCCTCAAGGACGAGTACCCGTCGTCGTGGGCCGTGCAGGGTTATATCGGCATGCAGTTCCTCGTGGAGGCGATCAAGAAGGCGAACAGCGTGGAGTCCGACAAGGTCTCCAAGGCCCTCCTCGGTCTGAGTGTGGACACGCCGGTGGGCAAGCTGACCATCCGTGAGAAGGATCATCAGGCCAACCGCGGCCAGCTCTACGGCAAGACGGTCAAGGACGCGAAGTATCCCTTCCCGATCATGAAGCCCGTGACGTACGTCGATCCGACCAAGTTCATGGACTAGCGATCTCCCCCTCACCCTGCCCTCTCCCCCTCGACGGGGGAGAGGGAGTCAAGAACCCTCTCCCCTTAGGGGAGGGTGAGGGGCGATCGCCCTAGATGACCGATCTGTCCTTCGTCTTCGCCCAGTCCATCAGCGGCCTCACCGCCGCCATGTTCCTCTTTCTCATCGCCTCCGGGCTGTCGCTCATCTTCGGCGTCCTGCGCGTGCTCAACTTCGCTCACGGGACCTTCTACATGCTGGGCGCGTACTCCGCCTATCAGATCGTCCAGTGGCTGGGCACGGGCCCAGTGAGCTTCTGGATCGCCGCCCTCGGCGCCGCCCTCGGCGTCGCCCTCCTCGGGGGCCTCGTGGAGCGCTTCCTCTTCCAGCGGCTCTACGGCAAGGAGGAGCTCTATCAACTCCTCTTCACGTATGCGCTGGTGCTCATCCTGGGCGACGTGGCCAAGATCATCTGGGGAACCCAGCAGAAGTCGATCAGCCGGCCTCCCGGGCTCACCGGAGCGATGAGCGTGTTCGGCGCCACCGTCCCCTACTACAACCTGTTCATCATTCTCCTCGGTCCCGCCATCGCCCTCGGCTTCTGGTTCGCGCTCCAGCGCACGCGGGCCGGCCGCTTCATCCGGGCCGCCGCCCTCGACCGGGAGACCCTGGGCGCCCTCGGCGTCAACGTGAACGCGCTCTACACCGGCGTCTTCGTGCTCGCGTCGTTCCTGGGTGGGCTGGGGGGCGCCCTCATCACGCCCATGCGCGCTATCGTGCCCGGGATGGACACGGAGGTGATCGTCGAGGCGTTCGTGGTCGTGGTGATCGGCGGGCTGGGGTCGTTCTGGGGCACCTTTCTCGGCGCCCTCATCTACGGCCAGGTCCTGTCCTTCGGCATCCTGTTCTTTCCGCGCTTCTCCATCTTCTCCATCTTCGCCCTCATGGCCGCCGTGCTGATCATCCGACCCTGGGGCCTTCTCGGGCGCCCCCTGAAATGACCTCGGCAATCCTCTGTCCGAACGCCGGGCGCCGGAGGCCCTGCGCAGGCGCCTCGGCGGCGATATCAGAATGACCTCGGTCGCCAGGAAAATCCCGTGGGCGCTGCTGGTATTCGTGCTCGCGCTGTTCGTGCCGGCCGCGGGGTCGCGCTACTACACCTTTCTCGCCAACGACGTCGTCATCTGGGCGCTCTTCGCCACCAGCCTCAACCTGCTCGTGGGCTACACCGGCCTCGTCTCCTTCGGCCACGCCGCGTATTTCGGCATCGGCGCCTACGCCACGGGCATCCTCATGAAGAAGCTCGGCGTGAGCTTTCTCCTCGCCTTCCCCGCCGCGGGGATCATCGCCGGTCTGTTCGCTCTCCTCTTCGGCTTCTTCTGCGTGCGGCTCACCCGCATCTACTTCGCCATGCTCACCCTCGCCTTCGCCCAGATCGTGTGGGCCATCTGCTTCAAGTGGAACGAGCTCACGGGCGGGGAGCAGGGCATGCCGGAGGTTCCCTATCCGGACTTCGGCTGGATCGACAGGGTGGCGGCCTTCCTCCCCTTCCTCGGCGGCTACCGCACCGCCGAGCAGTTCTACTTCGTCACCCTCGTCCTCGTGGCCGCGTGCCTCGTCCTCCTCCGCCGCATCGTGGGCTCTCCCTTCGGCCGCATGCTCGCCACCATCCGGGAGAACCCCGAGCGCGCCGAGTTCATCGGGGTCAACGTGCGCCGCTACGAGCTGGCCGCCTTCGTGCTCGCGGGGGCCTTCGCGGGGCTGGCCGGCGGGCTCTTCGGCATCTTCAATCGCGGCGTCTTCCCCGACTTCGCCTACTGGACCAAGTCCTCCGAGGTCCTGATCATGACCCTCCTCGGGGGCATGGGGGCGTTCTTCGGCCCCGCCCTCGGGGCGGCCGTGCTCATCTGGCTCAACCAGCAGATCGTCTCCTACACCGAGTACTGGCCGCTCGTCCTCGGCACCATCCTGGTGGTGCTGCTCTTCGTCTTCCCCGGCGGCATCGCGGGAGCGCTCATGGCCCTCCGCGAGCGGGTGGGGAGGGGGACGGCCCGTGCTTGACGTCACGGGGCTGCGCAAGAGCTTCGACGGCTTCCTCGCCGTGGGCGGCGTCAGCTTCAGCGTGCCGCGGGGATCGATCAGCGCCATCATCGGCCCCAACGGCGCGGGCAAGACCACGCTGTTCAATCTCATCACCGGCCATCTCCGCCCCGACGCGGGCAGCGTGCGCTTCAACGAGCGCGAGGTGACGGGCATCGCCCCCCACGATCTCTGCCGGCTCGGCATGGGCCGCTCCTTCCAGCGCACCAATATCTTCCCGAAGCTCACGGTGTTCGAGAACATCCAGGCCGCCTATCTCTCCCACCGGGGGCGCGGCTGGAATCTCTTCACGCCCGTGGAGCGCCTGTATCGCGAGGAGACGGAAGCGCTCCTCGCCTCGGTTGGCCTGCTCGACAAGGCCAACGAGGTAGCGGGCTTTCTCTCTCACGGCAACCAGAAGCAGATCGAGCTGGGCATCGCCCTGGCCCTCGAGCCGGAAATCCTCCTCCTCGACGAGCCTACCGCGGGCATGTCGGCCCAGGAGACACGCGAATCCATCCAGCTCATCGATCGCATCGGGCGCGAGCGCGGGCTCACCCTGCTCTTCACCGAGCACGACATGGAAGTGGTCTTCGCCATCGCCCACCGCATCACCGTGCTCCACCAGGGCCAGGTCATCGCCGACGGCGTTCCGGACGAAGTCCGCCGGCACCCGGACGTGCGCCGCGTCTATCTCGGAGAGCGGCGATGAGCGGCGCGCCTCTCCTCGCCGTGGAGGACGTCTACACGTTCTACGGCCTCTCCCAGGTGCTCTTCGGCGTGTCGCTTGAGGTGGCGGCGGGCGAGTGCGTCTGCCTCCTCGGGCGCAACGGGGTGGGCAAAACCACGACCATGCGCAGCATCATGGGGCTTACGCCGCCCCGCCAGGGCCGGGTGATCTGGAAGGGCCGCGACGTAGCCGGCCGGGCGCCCTATCAGATCGCGAACCTCGGCATCGGCTTCGTACCCGAGGACCGGCGCATCTTCGCCGACCTCACGGTGTGGGAGAACCTCGACGTGGCCACCCGCCGCCGGGACGGGGCGTCCGCGTGGACGCTCGAGCGCGTGTTCGATCTCTTCCCCAAGCTCCGCGAGCTGGTGGACCGGCAGGGCGGCTTTCTCTCCGGGGGTGAGCAGCAGATGCTCACCATCGCGCGCACCCTCATGGGGAATCCGCAGCTCCTCCTCCTCGACGAGCCCTCGGAAGGCCTTGCCCCCCTCGTGGTGGATCACCTGAAGGAGCAGATCGCCCGCCTCAAGCAGGAGGGCCTGACCATACTCCTCGCCGAGCAGAACGTGGACTTCTGCCTCCACCTCGCCGACCGCGTGTACGTGCTCGAGAAGGGGCATATCCGCTACCACGGCACGGCCGGCGCCTTCCGCGAGGACGAGTCCGTGCGCGCCCAATACCTCGCGCTCTGATTTTCTGGTAGGGTGTGGCCATGGCGACCTTCACCCTCACCTGTCCCTGCTGCAACGGCCGGCTCACCATCGACCCGAAGCTCGAGGCGGTGGTGGCCCACGAGCCGCCGCCGCGGGCGAGATCGGGTCTGGGCCTGGGTGANAAGCCGAGCAGAACAAGTCCAAGGTGCTCGACGCCAAGCTTCAGCAGGCGCTCAAGAAGGCCAAGGACGATCCGACCAAGCCCTTGAACCCGATGGACATGGATTGAGCGGGGTCGTCACTCCTCTCGTGGTCGTTCCGTAGGACCCGGCCGGCCGTCTCCACCACCGTCGAAATGCCGGAGGCACGGTGAGGATGCGTGACAACCTGACCTCCGACATTCTCAAGAGCGTCAGCCGCTCCTTCTATCTCTCCCTCGCCGTGCTGCCCTCGGCGGTCCGGCCCGCCATCGCCTTGGCATATCTCCTCGCCCGGGCCGCCGACACCATCGCCGACACGCGCCTCATCGACCGGCGCCTCCGCGTCACCCATCTCCTCGCGCTGCGCAGCGAGCTCGAGGTGGCCATGGCGGGCCGCCTCGACGCCATCGTGGCGGCCACCCGCGGAGTGCAGTCTCTCGACGCCGAGCGGGCACTCCTCGAGCGGCTGCCCGACTGTCTCATCGCCTATCGCGCGCTCCTCGCCGACGACCGCCGGCGCGTGCGCGGCGTGCTCGAGACCATCATCGAGGGTATGACGGAAGACCTCACGCGCTTCCCGGGCGAGGACGAGGGGGGCCTCGCCGCGCTCGAGACGCGCGCAAGTCTCGACCGCTACACCTATCTCGTGGCGGGCTGCGTGGGCGAGTTCTGGACGGACGTCCACGTCGCGCACCGGCCCCGCCTGCGCCACTGGGACCTGGAGAAGATGACGGCCCTCGGCATCCGCTTCGGCAAGGCGCTGCAGCTCACCAATGTGCTTCGCGACATTCCGCGGGACCTGCGGCAGGGGCGCTGCTATCTGCCGAGCCATGACCTCGCCCTCCTCGGCCTCGAGCCCCGGGATCTCCTCGATCCCAAGGTGGGGCCGCAGCTCCGTCCCCTCCTCGTCGAGCTGCTCAACGTGGCCCTCGATCACTACGAGGCGGGATGGCGATACACCTTCGCCATACCCAAGCGCGAGACGCGCATGCGTCTGGCCTGCGCGTGGCCGCTTCTCATCGGCCTGCGCACCCTCGATCTCCTCGCCCAGGCGCCCAACTGGCTCGACCCCGAGGTCGTTCTCAAGGTGCCGCGCATCCGCGTCTACGGCATGATGGCGCAGTCCGTGGCCACCGTCTGGTCCACCCGCGCGCTCGCACGCAAGGCGCGCCAGCTCCGGGAGCGCATCCAGCTATGATCCAGGTCCTCCAGGTGGACGCCTTCACCGAGCGCGCGTTCGCGGGCAATCCCGCGGCCGTGGTCCTCGATGCCGACGGCCTCTCCGACGCGCAGATGCAGTCGATAGCCTCCGAGATGCGGGTGGCCGGCACCGCCTTCCTCCTGCCCGCCGGCCGCCCCGACTGCCAGTGGCGCCTGCGCTGGTTCACGCCCACCCGGGAGATCGCGTATTCGGGTCATACCACGCTGGCCGCCGTCCACGCTCTCCTCGAGGCCGGGCGTCTCCGCGACGACCACGCGCTCTTCGACACGCTCAGCGGACCGCTCAAAGTCACCGTGGTGTCGGGGCAGTCGCGCCGGCTCATCTGGCTCGAGCCAAAAGTGCCGGAGCTCCATCCGTTCACCGGCCAGCTCGCCCACCTGCGCGAGGCGCTCGGGCTCTCCACCGCCGCGGGATGGGCGCATGCGGTGACCACGCCCGATCACGTGCGGCCGAACCTGCAGGCTCTCGGCGAGGTGGCGACCCACGCCGGCCTGCGCGGCATCTGTCTCATCTCGCGTGAGGCGCTGGACGCGGACTCGGCGACGCACAGCCGCTTCTTCGCCCCCCACTTCGGCATCCCCGAGGACATCGTGACGGGCTCCGTCCACTCCCCGATCGGCGTGTGGCTCTTCAAGGCCGGGCTCCTCCACGCCGACGGCGCTCTCGTCGCCTTCACCGCCGAGCAGGGTGACAGCCTGGGCCGGCCGGGTCGGCTTCGCGTAGAGCTCCAGTTGCAGGACGGTGAGGTGGCCCGTGTCAGGGTGGGTGGTTCGGCGGTCACCGCGCTGGAGGGCAGCATCGCCGTCCCGGACGCGTGAAGTTTCTCGGCGTCGATCTCGCATGGAAGGACGGCAATCCCTCTGGTGTCGCCTTGCTGGCGGGCCCGGGCTTTCCGCTCCATCTGCACGAGATGCCCCACACGCACGCGCGCCACCGGGCCGTGCTGGACTGGATCGATCGTCACGTGGCGCGTGACCAGGCGTCCGTGGGCATCGACGCGCCCCTCCTCGGGCTCGGCAGCGGGCGACGGGCCGGCGACAACGAGGTCTCGAGCGCCTTCGGGCGCTTCCACGCCTCGACCCACAGCCCGCCCCGCTATCCCGGACTGGAGGCCTTCACCCGCGCCCTCCTCGTCGCCTATCCCCTCGACGCCTTCGGACCTGGGTGGTCCCCCGCCCGACGACTTCCGGCCATACGCGAGGTGTATCCGAACGCGCTACAGGTCCTGCTCTTCGGACTCGATCATGCGCCCGGCCGTACCATCGTGAAGTACAAGCGGCAGCGCTTCTCCGGCAAGCACGCATGGGTCGAGAAGGGATTGCGCCCCTTCATCGACCGGTGCGCCGAGGCCATCGGCGATCGCTATGTGGTCACCCAGGGCACGGCGTGGCGGGATCTCATCGCGGAGCGGCCGCGAGTGTCCATGTCGGGGCATGAGCTCAAGAACATCGAGGACCGGTGGGACGCCATCCTGTGCGCCCTTGGAGCCGCCCTGGAGTTCCTCCGGCCGGGCTCCATGCGCTTCTATCCCGACACACCCGAAGGATGGCGAGCGGGCTACATCTTCGCTCCCACCCTCCCCGTCACGCCCGCCCTGTGGCGATGAGGCGCGCGTCCGCGCTATCTGCTGCTGCGCTTCCGTGGAGCGTCCCACGCGTTCGAGGGCCGCGGCGAGGTTGAACCGGGCTTCCGGGCGCACGGGCGGGCGCGGGGAGGTGGCGTCCTCCGGCGCTTGGCCATGAAAAGCGGCTCAGTCTCCCACGGGCAGGGTCAGCAAGTCGCTGGGGTCGATGCGGGCGCGGCGGAGCTGGGCGGCCCAGTGGAGATGCGGGCCGGTGGCGCGGCCCGTACTCCCCACCGCCCCGATGATCGCTCCCCGCTCGACGAGATTTCCCTCGGTGACATCCACTCGCTGGAGGTGCATGTAGAGGGTGTAGAGGCCTTCGCCATGGTCGAGGGCCACCAGCCGGCCTCCGAAGAAGTGGTTGGCCACGAGCGCGACCCTCGCGCGATTCGAGGCGACCACCGGCGTCCCCGCGGGCGCGGCGAAGTCCACCCCCGAATGGGGCGAGCGGGGCTGGCCGTTGATGATGCGCCGGAATCCAAAGCCTTCCGGCTTCACCGTGGTGGCGATGGGCCTGGTGAAGCGGCCGTGCCAGAGACGCGCGGCGCTGATGGTGTCGTAGAGAGCGCGAAGCCGTGTCGCCTCCGCCTCGGCGCGGCTCTCGTCCGCCGGAGAGAGATCGACCATGGACGTGGGCAAGGTGAGGCGCTGCACGGGAAACTTTCGTGACTTGATGGTGATCACCCCGAACGCCTTGTGCGGTGCGCCCGCCCCGTCCACGAAGCCGATGTGCCAGGGCGTCCGGCCTGGCTTCGCCTCGAGATCCACTCCGATGAGCGCGGCGTATCCGTCGGCGTAGGGGAAGAAGAAGAGCGGCCGGCCCGCCACGCTGCCGTCCATCTCCGGGGCGGTGGCGGCGCCCGTGACGACGATCAGCGCTACGTCGCCCTGCCGCACCGACGTAGGCTTCACCGTCACCTTGAACGCCACGGCCGGCTGCGCCACCGCGACCAGGATCACCGCCGTCGCCAGCACGGTCGCGAGAGCGGTCATGCCGCGATTGTACGCGCCGCTTACCGCAGCCCGAAGAATCCTCGCCCGCACCTCACCGGCGATGGACACGGACAGCGGAGGGGGGAACGGACGGCGAGGGTCGGCTAGGAGGATTCAGGGCGCTGCTGGCGCAGGAACTGCTCGATCTCCGCCACGATGTCCGCGGACGGCGGGAGCTCGTCACCGGTGGCGGGAGCCGGCGCGGGATCCGCCGCCTCTTCGTCGTCGGGCGGCCGCTCTTCGAGCTTCCGAACGTATTCGGCGATCTTGGGATTCTGCCCCACCACGTCCTCGAGGTTGCGCTCGAACTGCTGCGTCGCCTCGATGAGATCCGAGAGGTTGGCCTCCGCGCCGAGGAGCGAGAGCACGCGCCGGACCAGGGCCAGCGCCGCCTTGGGATTTTCCACTCCCGACACGTAGTGAGGGACATTCGCCCACAGGCTCGCCGTCGGCACCCCCGCGCCCCTACAGATCGTGTTGAGGACACCCACGATGCCCGTCGGCCCTTCGTAGCGCGACGAGCGAATGCCGAGCTTGGTGGCGAGGGCGGGATCCTGGGTGCCGCCCACCAGCCTCACTGGCCGGGTGTGGGGCACTTCGGCGAGGAGCGCCCCGAGGGTGAGCACGAGGGAGGCGTTGACGCGCCGGGCGAGATCGAGCACCGCTCCGCAGTAGGTGCGCCAGCGGAGATGCGGCTCCGTGGCCACCCCCACGATGAGGTCGCGCTCGAGGGCGGCGTTCCGGGAGAGGGAAAAATCGGTCGACGGCCAGACGATCTCCCGCTCGCTTCGCGAACCCGCCTTGAAGCGCACGTGAGGCCGGGACAGACCGAAGTGGTAAAACTCTTCGGGGTCTATGGTGGCGAGGGGCTCCGACGGCCAGATCTGACCCAGGTAACGGGCAGCCGTGGTGGCGGACTCCGCCGCGTCGTTCCAGCCAGAAAACGCAAGGATCAGAACGGGTTGGCGAAGCCCGCTCGGCTCCTCGAAAACGGTCAAGGGGTCATTCGAGGCCATAAAAAGCGTCCTGGGGCGAGGATGCCTGACGGTATCCGCCCCCGCAAGGCAAAAGAATCCGGTCGAAACAAGAGGTTGACTCAGCGCGCGAGGGTTCCGTATCATGGTGCGCGCTGAAGTGCCCTGATATCCCACGTCATCACAGGAGGTTAAGGTTATGCGTTTCAAGATCGCGACGGTTGCGGCGCTCATCGGTGTCGCTTTCCTGTCCGGCGCTTGTGCTACGTCCGAGCAGTGGGCGGAATGGCGCGCCCACACGACGCACTTCGCCTCCGGTGACCACGGCATGTTCTCCCTCTCCAACAACATGGAAGGACGGAATCCGAAGGTCACTCGCGTCGACGTGGAGAATTCCCGGACCCAGAACTGGTGGGGTAAGACCATTACGGTGGAGCCCGGTCAGGTCATCCAGAACTAGGAGCGCTTGACTGCCATGTCTCGTCGCAAAATCGCCACGGCACTGGCCGTGGCGATTGTTTCACTGGCGGTGACGTTCGCGGACGCGGGCCCGGCCGACTATGTCATGCCCGTGGAGAAACACACCACGCCCAAGGGGCAGGCCCTCGCCGCCAAGTACCGGCCCCAGCTCCTCGAGTTCTCCGACTACGTGTATCACTGCCTGCCGTACCTGGAGATCCGTAACGGTCTCGGGTTCAAGCGCGTGCCGAAAGAGCAGGCCGACGATCGCTACGCATCGGTCTGGGTGAGAGCGGAACAGGCACCGGATCCCACCTTCGCCGCCCTCCCCATCGAGCGCCAGGCCTCGGCCATGTTCTCCCGCTACGCCGTTCCCATGCTGAGCCGCCTCGCGGCGCTGCCGGGTCTCGAGTCTGACCCGGACGTCTACGGCTACTCGGTGGCCGTGGAGTGGATCAAGCCGGGCAGCGATCCGAACCGGCCCACCATGGAAATCCTCGCCATGTTTGCCGACAAGGCGAGCACCAAGGCCTTCCTGGGCAAGAAGCTGCCCTCCGCCGAGTACGTGCAGAGCATGAAGCTCAAGTTCTTCGATGGCGACAAGGAAGTGGGCCGGATCCCCATCGAGATCTGGGACGACAACTTCGTGGGCACGTACAAGATCCCGGGCTACGAATTGGAGAAGGGCAAGGTCTGCTCGTAGGGCCCGGGCGACGCCCCACCCTCGCCGTCCCCTCAGTTGTTTGACAGGCTCTGCAGCCTCCGATAGCATGGCTGCGAGGTCCTCTTCATGAAATTCCCCGTGAAACAGAAGACGCAGTTCTCCCTCGCCTATCTGCTCATCGCCGTGCTCGTGCTCTCCCTCGTCCAGAGTTGGCTCCTCGCGCCCCGCACCGTCGAGATTCCCATGAGCAAGTTCATGACCCTCCTGCGCGAGGACAAGGTCGAGCGCCTGTCCATCACGGACCGGGAGATCCGCGGCATCCTCAAGCCCGGCGCCCTGCCCGCTCCCCAGCCGAGCCCCGGCGACAAGGTGCGCAGCCTGGTGGGCGCCGATCAGCAGGTCACGACGTTCACCACCACGCGCATTCCCGGCATCGACGACAGCACCCTCGTCAAGGAGTTCGAGCAGCACAAGGTCGAGTTCTCCGGGCGGGTAGAGAGCACGTTCTGGCGGGACTTCCTGTTCGGGTGGATCGTGCCCCTCGCCCTCATGATCGGGCTCTGGATGTTCGTCATGCGGCGCATGGGCGGCGGGCCCACCCAGGCCCTCTCCTTCGGCCGCTCCAAGGCCAAGATCTACGACCGCAAGGAGCTCAAGACCACCTTCGCCGACGTGGCGGGGGTGGAGGAGGCCAAGGCCGAGCTGATGGAAGTGGTGGACTTCCTCAAGAACCCCAAGAAGTACCAGCGCCTGGGCGGCCGCATCCCCAAGGGCGTGCTCCTCGTGGGCCCTCCGGGCACGGGCAAGACCCTTCTCGCGCGCGCGGTGGCCGGTGAAGCCGACGTGCCCTTCTTCTTCCTCTCCGGCTCCGAGTTCGTGGAGATGTTCGTGGGGGTGGGCGCCTCGCGCGTGCGTGACCTGTTCGAGCAGGCCAAGGAGAAGGCGCCCTGCATCGTCTTCATCGACGAGCTCGACGCCATCGGGAAGAGCCGGGCGGGCGCCTCGGGCTTCGCGGGCGGTCACGACGAGCGAGAGCAGACCCTCAATCAGCTCCTCGCGGAGATGGACGGCTTCGACTCCTCCAAGGGCGT
>WNFK01164597.1_pt1 | contig 13849 bp, 13 predicted proteins | sample 5400281 | NCBI WGS metagenome assembly WNFK01 (sample SAMN13153350, study PRJNA577476) | soil metagenome | isolation source: 20 cm soil on Douglas fir-dominated hillslope | place: USA:California | collected 2013-09-17 | reverse complement strand
CGCGAGGGGATCCCCCGCGTCGGCACCCCACATCTGCACCGACAGATCGCCATGGGGGCACGTCGATATCGCGCACAGCACGTCGATCTCGGCGAAGAACTCGAGGAAGTCCCCCTTCTTGGCCGGGCTGGCCTTGACGAAGTAGCGATCGTCCGCGGTCAGCCCGGTGACCTGGAAGACGTTCAGCACGTCGTGGATATCCAACTCGTTGAGACGGTACGGGGCGACCGCGCGCACCAGGTTCGAGTGGCAGCAGAGGTCGAAGTCCTCGCCGTTGAGCATCTTGTGCACGTAGGGGTCGCAGCGGGTCCCGAGGAGATCGTGGCAGCCCGCCCCGTCCTCGTCGCGCCCGTAGCGGATGCTGTCGTTGGTGATCGTGAGCATCGGCCGGAGGTACGGCAGGCAAGACCAGAGGCGATCGTGGGTGGTGACGTGCGCGCGGTGAAGCTGCTTGGTGCGGGCGGCCCAGAAGCGCTCGCGCGGGTTGTCGAGGCTCCACGCGTTGAAGTCGGCGACCTGCGGCCCCTCCACCGCGATTATGCGGAAGAGGTGGCCCGCCCGCACCGGCCACGCGCGGCCCGACCGCATCGGGACCACGAACCGCTCGACCAGGGTCCGGGACCGGGTCTCGGTGGCCAGGCGGTCGTAGAACGGACGGTCGACCGCGATCGGCGAGCCCGGCTTCGGTTCGTAGATGACACGTGGCTCCGGCATATCGCCCTCCGTGAGTGGCCCACAGGATAGCCCAATCCCGCGCTCAAGAAACCCCTTGACAGCCGGCGCTCGAATCTCCAGCATCCGGCCAGGATCAGGGCTGATCCGTGACCGGTGCTCACGTGGTAGTCAAGCGGAAGGAGGACCTCATGCGCGGACGGACGATGCTCGGAATCCTCTTCAGCGTGGTGCTCGCCCTGGCAGTCACGATGGACGCGACCGCCCAGCAGTGTCCGAAGGGCAAGCTCCGCATCTACACCTCCTGGCCGATGCAGGGCGCGATGATTCCCGAGGGCACCGGCATGAAGAACGGCCTGGACATGGCCGTCGCCGAGGCCGGGGGAGTCGCCGCGGGCTATTGCCTCGAGATCGTCAACCTCGACGACGCGTCCCCGCAGACCGGCAAGTGGGACGGCGCGGTGGAGGCCGAGAACGCCAACAAGGCGGTCGCGGATCCCCTCGCGGTCCTCTACGTCGGCACCTACAACTCGGGCGCGGCCAAGGTCTCGATCCCGATCAACAACCGCGCCCACATGGCCCAGATCACCCCCGCCAATACCTATCCCGGGCTCACCAAGAAGCAGGGCGCCGCGCCCGGCGAGCCGGAGATCTATCGCCCGCTCGGCTTCGTGAACTACTTCCGCCCGATCCCGGCCGACGACATCCAGGGCGCGGTGGGGGCCAAGTGGGCCAAGCGGCTCGGCATCAAGAAGGTGTTCATCCTCAACGACCAGGAGCTCTACGGAAAGGGCATCGCCGACGTCTTCGAGGCCACCGCCAAGAAGATCGGGCTCGCGGTGGTCGCCAACGAGGGCATCGACTGGAAGCAGCCCGATCAGAAGCCGATCCTCACCAAGGTGCGCGCCTCCGGAGCCGACCTGGTCTACATGGGCGGCGTCATCGAGACCGGCGCGCAGGTCATCATCCGGCAGATGAAGGAAGTGGGCCTCGTCGCCCCCCGCGTCCGCTTCATGGGACCGGACGGGCTCCTCGAGGAGGAGCTGCTGAAGGGAGCCACCTGCGAGGTGGCGATGGCCACCGAGATGCGCGTGACCTTCGCGGGCCTGCCCTTCGAGAAGATGAAGGGCGTCGGGGCCAAGACCTACGAGGAGTACAAGAAGAAGTTCGGCAAGGAGCCGACCTCCTACGCCCTCTACGCCGCCGAGGGCGGCCGGGTGGCGATCGAGGCGATCAAGCGCGCCGCCGCGGAGATGGATCGCGCGAAGGACATCACCGAGAAGCGCGAAGCCCTGCGCAAGGCGATCGCGACCACCAAGAACTTCGAGGGCATCAACGGCAAGTGGAGCTTCGACGCCAACGGCGACGTCGACTACGACACCATGTCGGGCTTCAAGGTCGTGAAGGCCGACACCCCGATCGGCTGCAAGTTCCAGTTCGAGTCCATTCTCGAGTAAGCGTCACTCCCCGCACAGTGAATGACGGCGCCGGAATGATCAATGTGGTGGGGGGGCCTGGGGGAGGAGCGGCGCCGCTCCCCCCCAGTTAGAACAAGCAAGCCCTTGCTCTGGCATGAGGTCCTGATCCAGCAGACCGTCAACGGGGTGACCCGCGGGGCCGTCTTCGCGCTGATCGCGCTCGGCTACACGATGGTCTACGGGATCATCGGCCTCATCAACTTCGCCCACGGCGACGTGTTCATGCTGGGCCTGTTCATCTCGCTCAGCTACTTCGCCCTGCTCGGCATGACCACGACCCTCCACGGCTGGCAGCTGTTCGGGGTCCTACCGCTCGTGTTCCTCGCCACCATGCTGACCACCGGCGTCATCAACGTGGCCATCGACCGCGTGGCGTACCGGCCCCTGCGCCACGCGTTCCGGCTCGCGCCCCTGATCACCGCCATCGGGGTCTCGTTCATGCTGGAGAACCTCACCCTGATCTGGAAGGGGCCCGCTCCGCTCGCCTACCCCGATCTGTTCCCCTCGGTCGACATCCTCCGCGAGTGGCTCGGGATGGACTCGCTGCTCTTCATCACCACCAAGGACGTGCTCGTCCTCGTCACCACCATTCCCCTGATGATCGCGCTCCAGTACTTCGTGACCCGCACCCGCTGGGGCAAGGCGATGCGGGCCACCGCCCAGGACAAGGAGACCGCCCTCGCGCTGGGGATCGACGTGGAGAAGACGATCATCCTCACCTTCTTCATCGGCGGCGCGCTGGCCGGGGCGGCCGGCCTCATCCAGGGCCTGTACTACAACATCGGAATGTGGTGGATGGGCTACCAGGCGGGTCTGCGCGCCTTCACCGCCGCGGTGCTCGGCGGCATCGGCAGCATGCCCGGCGCCGCCCTCGGCGGGCTCGTCATCGGCTTCCTCTCCGCGTGGAGCGACCAGTACATCTCGGCGCGCTGGACCAACGCGCTCGTGTTCGCGATCCTGATCCTGGTCCTCGTCTTCCGGCCCCAGGGGCTTCTTGGCGAGCGCGTCCCGGACAAGGCGTGAGCGAGCCGGGCCGCGTACGCCCGCTGCCCGCGGCCCTCCTCCTCACCGCGCTCGTCGCCTACCCGTTCCTCGACCGCTGGCTGCAGGCCCAGACCGTCCACGCGGTCACCGACGCGATGATCTACGTCCTGCTCGCGCTCGGTCTCAACATCGTGGTCGGCTATGCGGGACTGCTCGACCTGGGCTACGCCGCATTCTTCGCCATCGGGGCCTACACCATGGGCCTGCTGAACTCCCCGGTGCTGGGCTCGCCGCTCTACGGCCACGCGTGGAGCTTCTGGGTGGTGATCTGGATCGCCGCCCTCGTCTCGGCCGGCCTCGGCGTCGTCATCGGGGCTCCCACTCTCCGCGTCCGCGGCGACTACCTCGCCATCATCACGCTCGCCTTCGGGGAGATCATCCCGGTCGCCATCCGCAACCTGGGCGACATCACGATCGACATCGGCGGCTGGCGTCCAGTCGAGCGGCTGAACCTGACCGGCGGCGAGAACGGGGTGAACCCGGTGGGCCGCCCGCACCTGCCGGGAGTCAATTTCGACACCGACTTCATCCCCTGGTACTTCCTCATCCTGGTCATCGGCGCGGTCTCGCTCTGGGCCATGAGCCGGATGCGCGACTCGCGCCTCGGCCGCGCCTGGATGGCGATCCGCGAGGACGAGACCGCGGCCGACTGCACCGGGGTGAACCCGGTCAAGACCAAGCTCCTCGCCTTTGCCCTGGGCGCGTCCTTCGCCGGATTCGCCGGATCCTTCTACGCGGCCAAGCTGCAGGCCATCACGCCGGGCGCCTTCGAGTTCAACGTCTCGATCATGCTGCTGTGCATGGTCGTGCTCGGCGGCATGGGCAGCCTCAAGGGGGTGATCCTGGGCGGGATGCTGATCACCCTCTTCGACCGCATCCTGCTCGCCCAGATGACCTTCCTGGTGCGCTGGATCGGGCGCTCCCTCGGCGTCGCGACCCTCGCCAGCGTGGATCTCACCCTCTGGCGCTGGTTCTTCTTCGGCCTGGGCCTGGTCGTCATCATGCTGATCCGGCCGGAGGGGCTGGCCGGCCGTCGGGTGCGGCCGCCCGCCGCGGACGTGGACGAGCGCGCGGAGGCGCTCGCGCTCGTGACCGCACCGCCCCGCCCGCGCGCGGACGCCCTCCCGGGCTGGCTGCGCGAGGCCACCGCCGCGCGCGCGGCCGCCGCCCCCGTGCTCGAGGTGCGCGGCCTGACCCGGCGCTTCGGCGGCCTGATCGCGGTGAGCGAGGTCGACCTGGTCATCCCGCCGCGCGGCATCGTCGGGCTCATCGGCCCGAACGGCGCGGGCAAGACGACCTTCTTCAACCTCGTCACCGGCCTGCTCCGGCCGGACCGGGGCGAGATCCTCCTCGCGGGCAAGAGCCTGGTCGGGCTCCGGCCCCACGCCATCGTCGGGCGGGGCATCGCGCGCACCTTCCAGTCCATCCGGCTCTTCCAGAACATGACCGTGCTCGACAACGTCCTGGTCGGCGAGCACTGCCGCCTGCGCGCCTCGGTGGCCGGCGCGGTCTTCCGCCCGCCCGCGGTCACCGTCGAGGAGAGCCGCGCCCGCGCCCGGGCGAAGGAGATGCTCGCCTTCGTGGGCCTGGCCGAGAAGGACGGCGAGCTGGCCAAGAACCTGGCCTACGGCGACCAGCGGCGGCTCGAGATCGCGCGCGCGCTCGCCACCGAGCCCGCGCTGCTGCTGCTCGACGAGCCGACCGCGGGGATGAACCCGCGCGAGACCGACACGCTGACCGAGCTGATCGGGCTCCTGCGGAACGAGATCGGCCTCGCGGTCCTGCTCATCGAGCACCACATGGAGGTCGTCATGGCGATCTCCGACCGCATCACCGTGCTCGACTACGGCACCCGGATCGCGGAAGGCACCCCGGGGGAGATCCGCCGAGACACCAAGGTCATCGAGGCCTACCTGGGCAAGGGCTACGAGCAGGAGCTGGTCTCGGGATGACCAACGGGGCGCCGCTGCTCGAGCTGCAGGACATCCACGCTTACTACGGCAACATCCGCGCCCTCAAGGGGGTGTCGCTCTCGGTCGGTCGCGGGGAGATCGTCACCCTGATCGGGTCGAACGGGGCGGGCAAGACCACCACCCTCCGCACCGTGCTCGGGACCGTGCGCCCGCTCCGGGGCACCGTGAGCTTCGGCGGCCGCCGCATCGACCGCGTCCCCACCCACCGCATCGCCCGCCTCGGCATCGCCCAGTCCCCCGAGGGCCGTCGGATCTTCGCGCCGATGACGGTGCTCGAGAACCTCGAGCTCGGCGCCTTCGCCCGCGACGACCGGGAGGCGATTCCCGCGGACCTCGAGCGCGTGCTGGCCCTCTTCCCGCGGCTGCGCGACCGGCTACAGCAGAAGGGCGGCACCCTCTCCGGTGGCGAGCAGCAGATGCTCGCGATGGGACGCGCCCTCATGGCCCGTCCCGACATGCTGCTGCTGGACGAGCCCTCGATGGGCCTGTCCCCCATCCTGGTCGAGCCTGCTCGTGGAGCAGAATGCGCGCATGGCCCTGCGGGTGGCGCATCGAGGCTACGTCATCCAGACCGGGCGCATCGTGCTGCAGGACGCGGCCTCGGCACTGCTCCACTCCGACGTGGTGCGCAAGGCCTACCTGGGCGAGAAGTAGCGCGCCGGCAAGCGCTCCGATCAGGACGCCGGCAAGCCGCCCGCCGTCAGGTGGCGGGTGCCCCAGGCGCGAATCGCCCCGATGACCGGCACGAAGCTTCGACCCTTGGCGGTCAGGCGGTACTCGACCTTCGGCGGGACGACCCCGTAGTCCCGCCGGGCGATGAGCCCGGTCTGGGTGAGCGCCTTCAACTCGCGACTCAGGACGCGCGGGGCGATCTCCCGGGTCCCGTCCGAACCTCTCAGGAGACCGCTCCGGATCTGGCCATACCGGAGCGGACCGTCCTTCAGGTCCCACACGATCCGGAGCTTGTACTTGCCGCTGATCATCCTCTGGAAGGCGGCGACCGGGCAGCCGCACGTCCCGGTCGCCTTCGAGCTGGCCATCGTCAGCCATCCTCCTCACAGTATCGTTTTTGTCCGTACTTGCGGAATCGCTCCCGCCGGCGCCAAATCATAGCACTCGCAGCGATCGAGATGGGCGCGGGAGGCGGACGATGATTCTCGTGACCGGTGCCACCGGGTTGAATGGACGCGCGCTGATCGAGCGGCTGTCGGCGAGAGGCGTTCCCGCCCGCGCGCTGGTGCGGAGCCTCGCCAAGGCCGAGGCGCTGTCCACGCTTCCAAAACTCGAGATCGTGGAGGGCGACATGGCGCGGCCCGACACGCTCGCCCGGGCCCTGCACGGGGTGGACCGCGCGATGCTCATCTCCTCCTCGGATCCCGCGATGCTCGACGTCCAGTCGAGCTTCATCGACGCCGCCCGCAAGGCGGGCGTGGCGCACGTGGTCAAGCTCTCCGGGATCATGCCGGAGCTCGATTCCCCGTTCCGCTTCGCGCGGATGCACGGCGAGATCGAACGAAGGCTGAAAGCGTCCGGGATGGCGTTCACCCATCTGCGCGCCGGCGAGTTCATGCCCGCCTACTTCCGTCAGGTCCCGTCGATCGTCGCCAAGAGCGCGCTGTTCCTGCCCATGGAGAACGCGAGGATCGCCTCGATCGACGTGGGCGACATCGCCGAGGTCGCCGCCACCGTCCTGACCACCCCCGGGCACGAAGGCAAGATCTACCCGCTCACGGGCCCCGAAGCCCTGACCATGACGGAGGCCTGCTCGTGGAGCAGAATGCGCGCATGGCCCTGCGGGTGGCGCATCGAGGCTACGTCATCCAGACCGGGCGCATCGTGCTGCAGGACGCGGCCTCGGCGCTGCTCCACTCCGACGTGGTGCGCAAGGCCTACCTGGGCGAGAAGTAGCGCGCCGGCAAGCGCTCCGAACAGGACGACGGCAAGCCACTGGCCCTGACCGCGTCGCGGTCTCACCCCACCTCGACCCGGCTCTCCAGGGTCTTCTTCATCACCGCCATGCCCTGATCGATGAGCGAGGCGATGGGTGAGGCCAGCTCGTTGGGCAGCAGGTCCGCGATCCAGATCACCCGGCTGCGCCGCTCGGCCTCGGCCACGACCTGCAACGACGCGTTGTGATCGGTGGGGCGCCCGCCGACCACCGCCCACACGAGCCGCCGGCTCCCGTGGTCGACGTCCACGATGAGCTCGCGGGCCACCAGGCCGTTGCCGAACGTGACGACCCGCGCTCCGCCCTCGAGGCGCGTGTCGATCACGAAGCCGGGAGCCAGCCGGGTGTGCACCGCCCCCACGTCGGCAATCGCGTCCCACACCTGCTCCGCGCCAGCTTCCACGTGGATTTCCCGCCGTATCGACGCCATGGTGACCTCCCTCCGGGGATGATCCTGCGCCCCTGAGACCCCGGTGACGGCGCTTCGTGAAACGCGCTACCAGGAGATCGCGTACGTCGGCCGGCGCGGATCGGCCCCGGCGGAGAGGACCCCGGTGGCGGGATCGCGGCGCGTGACGATGGCCCCGATGCCGCACGCCCCGCTCTCGCTCACCGAGTGCCCGAGGGTGGAGAGCTCGGCGCGCGTGGAGGCCGGGATGCCGGCCTCCACGTTGAGCTGGCCGGGATGGTAGGCGCGCGGGTAGAACGAGTTCACCAGGGTCTGGGTCGAGAAGCGCGGCGCCTCGACCGCCTGCTGCGGGTTCATGCCGAAGACCAGGACGTTCAGGACCAGCTGCAGGTCGGCCTGGGCCTGGTCGTCGCCGCCGGGACACCCGATCGTCACGGTGGGCTCGCGGTTCTCCACGATCAGATAGCTCACCAGGGTCGTTCGCGGCCGCTTGCCGGGGGCGAGGGCATTCGGATGGCCCTCCTCGAGCACGAACATCTCGCTGCGCGTGCTGAGGGTGCAGCCCAGCTCCGGCGCGAAGGCCGACTTGCGGAAGACGCCACCGCTCGGGGTCAGGCAGATCATGTTGCCGTCCCGATCGATCGCCGCGATGTGCGTGGTGCCGTCGGCCGGCGCCGGGTCCGCGACCCGCGCCGCGAGCGGCGCGCCCGCGCCGAGGCCACGGCCGCCCGGGTCGCCGGGCGCGGGGGCCGCCGGCGCCGCGCGATCGAGCCGGATGAGCGCGGCCCGCTCGCGCAGGTAGCCCGGCGCCAGCAGCCCGGCCAGGGGCACCGCGGCGGAGTCGCCGTAGTGCCGCTCGCGGTCGGCGAAGGCCAGCTTGAGGGCCTCGGTCACCACGTGGATGTAGCGCGTCGAGTTGTGGCCCATCGCGCGCAGATCGGAGCCGGCCAGCATGCCGAGGGCCTGGAGCAGCACCGGGCCCTGGGTCCACGCCGACTGGGCGAGGATCTCCCGTCCGGCGAACGTGATCCCGACCGGCGGCTCGAGAGTCGCCCGGTAGCCGCCCAGGTCGCTCGCGCGCAGCAGGCCGCCCAGCCGCTCGGAGAACGCGCCGACCGCCGCCGCGATGTCGCCCGAATAGAAGCGCCGGCGCGCGGCCGCGATGCCCGCCGCCCGATCGCCGGCGCCCGCGCCGGCCTCGACCAGTCGCTCCAGCGTGTCGGCGAGTGCCGGCTGCACGAGCAACGCGCCCACCCCAGGGGCGCGACCGCCCGGGTAGAAGACCGCCTCGCCCCCCGGCGGATAGATCGCGAACTGCGCGCGCGTCGCCGGCTGATCGAGCATCCGGTGCAAGAACTCGTACACGGGGAAGCCGCGCCGGGCGTAGCCGACCGCAGGCTCGAGCACCTCGGGCAGCGTCTTCGTGCCCAGCGTCTCGAGCAGCGTGAGGTAGGCGTCCACCGCCCCGGGCACCGTGAACGACAGGTGGGCGTCGGGCCCCGGACCGGTCGGAATCCGATCGAGGCCGCGGCCGGAGAACGCTCCGATGGTAGCGAGCGCCGGAGCGGTCCCCTGCCCGCTCACCGCCAGGGTGCGCCGGCTTCGCGCCTCGTGAACGAGGGCGACGCACTCCCCCATGAGCGTGTAGGACGCGGTGGGCTCCACGACGGCGGCGGCAAAGCCGGCCGCCACCGCGGCGTCGAAGGCGTTGCCGCCGCCGAGGAGCATCCGCATGCCGGCCATCGCCACCAGGGGATGCCCGGCGGCCACCACGCCCTGGGTGCCGGAGACGACCGGCCGCGTGGTCGCCCGGTCGGAGGCGTGGTGCTCGATGTCGCGGCTGGGACCGGCCGGGCGGCTCACCGCGGCAGCATACCGCGTCCGGGGCAAGCCCGGCCAGGCCTTGACGGAAGCTTCAGAGGAACGCGCGTTCGACGAACAGGATCACCCCCACCAGCAGGATCACCAGCGACGAGCCCGCCACCGCTCGGCGTTCCCACTGCGTCTGCCGGACAAGGAGCAGGAGGGGCAGGCAGACCGCCACCACCAGGGCCTGGCCCACCTCGACGCCCGCGTTGAACCCGAAGAGTGACAGGAGCAGCCCGTGAGCCGGCAGGCCGAGCGCGCGGAGGGCCGACGAGAACCCGAAGCCGTGCACGAGGCCGAACGCGAAGCTGACCAGCCAGCGGCGCGAAACGGTCGGCTTCAGAAAGAGGTTCTCGGCCGCCACGAACGCGATCGAGAGCGCGATCACCGCCTCGACCAGCCGGTCCGGCAACGTGACCACCTGCAGCACCGCCAGCGAGAGGGTGACGCTGTGGGCGATCGTGAACGCGGTGATGATCTTGGCGAGCGAGAGGAGCCCCCCACCCGGCAGGAGCAACCCGATGAGGAACAGCAGGTGGTCGTACCCGGTCAGGATGTGGTCGATCCCGAGCACGAAGAAGCTGCCGGTCGAGCGCGCGGCCCCGGCCGGCTCCCCGACCACGAAGCGGGCGTGACGCGTGTCGGGAGCGAACGCGAACTGCTGGGTGCCGTTCGGCGCCTCGAGCTTCGCGAGGGTGTGATGATCCAGGCCGAGGACGTCGAAGATGTCGTCCTGCACGGTCAGCTCCCGCACCAGGCCCCCGCACGCGAAGTCGAGCAGCATCGTGAAGCTCGTGGCATCGAAGCTCGACGGGAGAACCTGGCCGGGCCCCGGCTCGCAGCGGACGCCGTCGGCCTGGAGGACGATCCGGGTGCGTAGCACGTCGAGCAGCTTCTCGCGGCTCGGCGTGCTCCCCCGCTGCTCGAGTCGAAGTGCCTCGGCCAGCTCCGACGGAAGCGTTGCGGTCGGCAGGGTCAAGCGGTAGCGCACCGTGGTCCGGCTGACCGTGATCGAGGCGTAGCCGGTGCTTCCCCCCGCGTGGGCCCACGCGGCCGCCACCGCTCCGGCCACGAGCAGGGCTCCGAACCCGGTGCGGGCGAGCGGCCGCTTCACCCGCCCTCCGCCGCGCGCAGCACCTTCTCCCACTCCTCACCGATGAACCGGGACATCAGGTAGACCTGGTCGTGGCCCTGCACCTTCATGTACTGGAGGACCTTCTGCGGATTCGCGGCCCCGAACTCGGCGCCGAGCACCGGGGTGCTTCCCCGATAGAGGATCGCGGTGTAGCCGGGCGGATCGAGTCCGAACTCCCGCAGCCCGCTCGGGGCCCACTCGTCCCGCTCCATCACCCGGATCGGGGCCGACACGTGCATGAACTTGATCGAGTCGTCGAGCAGAGTGGCCGTCGAGCCGGGCAGAGCGCGGCCATCCTGGGCCGTCCGCCATCCGTCGGGGCCGCGCACGAACACGCGCTGCCCGGCGCTCGTCCGCAGCTCGACCCGGTCGATCTCGGTGGGGGCCTCCGGCATGACGCCGGCCGGCCGGAACCGCACCAGCTGGCGGCTCTCCCGGAGCTGCCCGGACACGACCATGACCGCGAGCAGGCCCACCGCGAGGAGCGCTCCCGCCGGCCCGATGAAGCGACGGGCTCCACTCATCGCCGCCTCCACCACACGACGACCCCCACCGCCATCACCCCCAGCGGCAGGAGGACCTCGATGCCGAGGAAGATCCGCTGCATCTGCGACTTGGTGAGGAGAACCAGCGGCGGCACCGGCATCCGCACCGCCACCGAAGGCGCCCGCTCCTCCCGCACCGCCCACCGCACCATCGCCAGCGCGAGGTCGCTGTTGGCCATGTAGGGCAGGAAGGAGTTGCTCGCGAAGTCGCCGTCGCCGATCACCACGAGCCGGAACGGGCGGGCGCCCGCCGCGGCTCCGGGCCACGTCCCCTCGAGCGCAGCGGCCAGGGTTCGCCGACCGGGGCGATCCGGGCTTCCCGCGGCCGGCGCGGCGCTCTCGCGGCCGGGCTGACGCTCGGCCACCGGCTGGACGGCCCGCGTAAAGCTCTGGGGACTGCTGCGAAAGAGCGGGGCGCTCGTCACCCCGGGTGGCGGCGGCGGCAGGGTCAGGGAGCGGATGCCCGGGAAGAACGTCAGCGCGATCCGCCGGGTGATCGGGTGCGTCTCGTACACGGGAACCGCGACCACCTCCGGATCGGTCGAGTAGTGATCCAGCGGGTCGATCACGACGTCCTGCTCGACCGCCACGCCCACCTTCCGGAGACCGGCGGCCAGGCGGGGCTCGAGCACGAAGCCGAGGTCGTACATGAGCACCGCCGCGCCGCCCCGGGCGAGGTAGTCGAGGAGGAGATCGCTCTCTCCGGGGAGATAGGTGGAGCGCGGGTTCACGTCGAGCACCGCCGCGCAGTCCGTCGGGATCGCGCTCGAGGTCGCCGGGGTGATCTTCCGGACGTCGTAGCCGAGGGACTCGAGCGCCCGCCTCAGCCGTCCCACGCCGTGGAACCGCATCTGCACGATCGCGGAGGCGCCCTCCCCGTGCCCGTGCCCCGCCACCCCTTCGAAGTGGGTGTGGAACTCGAAGTTCTCCATCGGGTACTCGCCGTGGCCTTCCATGAAGCAGACCGTGGTCACCTGCTCCCGCGTCACCCGCAGGATGCCGAGGGCGATCTGGTCCTCGTCGGTGCTCATCACCTGGATCCGGCGCCCGTCCATCTCGAGCACGGCCGCGTTGTAGATCCGCACCCCGTAGGTGTCGGCGACGGTCGGCTGCTTGTCGGGATCGACGGTCCGGACGTGGAGGCGGGGGTTGCGGCGCCCGAGCACCTCGACCATGTCCTTCGCCCGCCGCCCCTCCTGATCCTGCGACTGGTAGAAGTACGTGAGCTTCACGTCGCGGCTCAGCCGGTCGACGACGGTCTCGGCCTGCTTCGAGGGCGTGAAGACGCCCTCGCGGGTGAGGTCGAAATGCGCGTCGTGGAGCACGAGGGCCACGTTCGCTAGGGCCACGATCCCGAAGGTCGCCACGACAATGCCGACCACGTAGCCCAGCGCAGGCAGCCGCCGGAGGCGCGGCTCCAGGGGGAGCCGCAGCCCGAGCGCGAAGAGCACCGCGAGCGCCACGAGCCAGCCCCCGAACCAGAGCGTGTTGACGACGTCGAGGCGGTCCATCGTTACCGGCGCGCCAGGGCCCGGACGCTCAGGAAGAGGCCGGCCAGGATGATCGTGAGGAAGAAGCCCACGTCGGAGAGGAACAGGGCGCCGGTGGCGAACGGGGAGAAGTGCGCGACCAGCGACAGGTGGGTGACGATCCCGTCGAACGGATCGGGCAGCAGGTAGCCGAGGGTGTCGATCATCCAGAGCAGGATGCCGGCGCCCAGGGCCACCACCGCGGCCACGATCTGGTTCGTCACGAGCCCGGACACCAGGAGCCCGATGGCGGTGAGCGTGGCGGCCAGGAGGAGGAGCCCCAGGAACCCGCTGTAGATCGGCCCCCAGTCGGGGTCGCCGTAGAGGCCCAGGACGATCGCATAGCTGCCGGTGAGCGCGAGCATCAGAGCGGGCAACGTCAGCCCGGCGACGAACTTGGCCAGGACGATCTCGATCTCCCGGACCGGCGACGTCAGGAGCAGCTCGAGCGTCCCCGTCCTCCGCTCCTCCGCGAAGAGCCGCATGGTCACCACCGGCACGATGAGGAGGAACAGCACCGCGGCCTGGAAGAAGACCCGGACCAGCTCGCCGGTCCGGTTCAGGAAGAGGACCGCGGTGAAGGTGTAGCCCATGAGGAGCAGGTAGACCGCCACCGTGGCGTAGGCGATGGGGGAGGCGAAGACCGCCCGCTCCTCCTTGAGCAGGAGCGTGCCGAAGTGCCTCACGCGGCCGCCTCCGGCCCGCCGCTCGTGAGGCCGAGAAAGAGCGCCTCGAGATCGACCGGCGCCGGCCCGATCTCGTGGAGGCCGAAGCCGCCGGCCACCGTCGCGGCGGCCAGCGCCTCCGCGGTCGGGACCGACGCGACGTCCACGAAGTAGCTCGCGAGATCGGCCCCGGGCTCGCGCTCGACCCGCACGTCGAGAACGCCGGGGACCCGCCGGAGACAGGCCTCGACCGCCGGCTCCGCTCCGCGCACCCGCAGCCGGAAGCGCCGGCCGAGCTCCCCGCCCCGGACCGCGTGCACGCCGAGCAGCCGTCCCCCGAGCAGGATCGCCACCCGGTCGGCCACCCGCTCGATCTCGCCGAGAATGTGTGAGGTGACGACGACGGTGCGCTCACCCGCGAGGGATCGGATGTGCCCGCGCATCTCGATGATCTGCCGCGGGTCGAGGCCGTTGGTGGGCTCGTCGAGGATCAGGAGGGCCGGATCGCCCAGCAGGGCCTGGCCGATGGCCACGCGCTGCCGGTAGCCGCGCGAGAGCTTGCCGATGAGGAGCCCCTGGACGTCC
>WNFK01222376.1_pt1 | contig 13857 bp, 11 predicted proteins | sample 5400281 | NCBI WGS metagenome assembly WNFK01 (sample SAMN13153350, study PRJNA577476) | soil metagenome | isolation source: 20 cm soil on Douglas fir-dominated hillslope | place: USA:California | collected 2013-09-17 | reverse complement strand
CATCGGAGAGCGATGATGAGAACACGGCAGCAACAGAACGTTTGAAACAGCGCCAGGCTGAACATGTGCCCCAACGTCGCGATGCGCGCGAACTATTCAATGCCTGGAATGATCCGAGTGCCGACGGGGACCCGGACGAACTTACCGGCGCCGAGGCCTGGTCGGAAGCTGAAACTCCTGAACAAGTTTTGGCAGAAGGCGAAGTGGCCTACAACTATGATGAGTGGGATCGCGAGCTGACCGACCATCGTCTCGGTTGGTGCCGCGTGGTGGAAAAACGCGTACTACAGGGCGATCGCGCATTCGTCGATCAAACCCGCGAGCGACACAAGGGCCTCATCTCGTCAATACGCCACCAGTTTCAATTGATGAAACCGGAAAATCTCACGCGTGTGGCCAATGAGGTGGATGGAGAGGAGTTTGACCTGAACGCGGTGATCGATTATGTGATCGACCGGCGCGCCGACGGCCATCAATCGGAACGTCTGTACACGAAGCGGCTGCGCCGTCGACGTGATGTGGCTGTGTCGTTTCTGCTGGATCAGTCTTCGCGAAAAGGAAGGACTGGTTTTAATGAGCGAAGCGCTGGAGGCAGTCGGCGACGTCTATTCGATCAACGGATTCACATCCGAGGGGCGGCGCAATGTAAAGTTTTACGTTGTGAAGGATTTCGATGAAAAGTATTCCGACGAAGTAAAGCGGCGGATCGGCGGTATCAATTACCAAAACAATACCCGTCTGGGCGCAGCCATTCGTCATGCGACGGCAAAACTCGCCAAGCAGGACGCACGCACCAGGTTGCTGATAGTGCTCTCAGACGGGCGTCCTTACGATCACGATTACGGCGATGCTCGCTATGCTCGAGAAGACACGCGTGAGGCACTAAGACAGGCAAAGACCGAAGGCATTACTCCGTTTTGCATTACTATCGATCGCGAATCGGAAGCTGAGTTGCGCGATCTCTATGGCGAGATCGGGTACACCATCATCGACGACGTGCTGTCGTTGCCTGAGAGGTTGCCCGGGATTTATAGAAGACTCACGACCTGAGCACCCGCAGATTTCGCAGACAGAGGAAAACAGGAGCAGGAGCAGCAGGCAGGAGCAGGAATAACGGCACTTGCGAACGAATATCTCATCGTTCCTGCCCCTGCCTCCTGCTCCTGCCTACTGGTTCTGCGGATTATTTTCTGCCCCAGCCGCCGCCGCCGGGCGTCTCGATCCGCACGCGATCGCCGGCCTCGAGTTCGTAAGAGCCTTTTGACGCGATCTCACGTGTTTCGCCTGCCCCGATGATTTCATTTGTGCCGGACTTACCTTCTTCGCCACCTTGTAGACCATACGGCTGCCGCTTTCGTCTGTCTGACAAAAGCGACATGCGCGCGGGTACGAGTGTTTCTATCTCTCGCACCACACCGTCCCCTCCTCGCTGTTTTCCATTGCCACCAGAGCCAGGTCGCAAACGATACTCACGCACGCGCAGTGGGTAGGCATATTCCAACGCCTCGGCGGGTGTGTTCAGGCTGTTAGTCATGTGTGTATGTACGCCGCTCATGCCGTCCAATGAAGGCCGTGCACCCATGCCGCCTGCTATTGTTTCGTAATAAGAAAACTCCTGGCCATCCCGCGGATCGATACCGCCTATCGTGAGGTTGTTCATTGTCCCCTGGCTGGCAGCCGGGATGCTTTTCGGCAGCGCCTGGGCCAACGCCTTGAACAGCACATCGACGATGCGCTGCGAGGTTTCGACATTGCCTCCAGCGACTGATGCAGGAGGATTGGCATTAACAACTGTTCCGGCAGGTGCAATAACGTGGATCGGTTGCATCAGGCCTGCACTCGCCGGTACTTCTCCACCGAGGAGACAACGAAAGACATAAGCGACCGCGGAGACTGTAATTGCTTCCACGGCATTGATCGCGCCTGCAACCTGCGCTGCGCTGCCTGTGAAATCAACTGTCGCTCGCTCGCCGCGAATGTTTATGCGGACGCGAATAGGCACCGGCCGATCGCTGATGCCATCATCGTCGAGTGCGTCCTCTGCTTCATATTCGCCATTGGGGACCAGGTCAATCGCATGTCGCATGAGCCTGGCGGAGTAGTCGATCAGTTGCTCAGCATACTCCCCGGTTTCTACTACGCCACGACGCTCGATGATATCGAGCAAACGAGCAGCGCCGGTTTTGAGTGAACCAATCTGCGCTTCGAAGTCGCCACGACGTTCTGTGTTGCTGCGAACATTGGCAAGTATTAATTCCATCACGTCCTTATTAAGCACGCCACTGCGCACGAGTCGAATCGGGGGAATACGGATTCCTTCGCCGTAGATGTCAGTTGCTAGTCCCATAGATCCCGGAGTTGCGCCTCCGATGTCGGCATGGTGTGCGCGATTTGCAACGTAGAAAAGTGTCCGTTGTCCGCTGTCAGTATTCCGTTGCGAGGCTCCAAGTCGTCGATTGCTTGAGCGGCGAGAGTTCCTTCTACCAACTGACAACTGACTACTGACAACTGCCATTACCAAGGTCACGTCCGGCAGGTGGGTGCCGCCGGCAAATGGATCGTTGAGCGCAACAACATCACCAGCCGCGATCTTTATCTCGCGTAATGCTGCAGCTACAGCCATCGGCATCGAACCAAGATGTACAGGCATATGATCGCCCTGCGCAATGACCCGACCAAAGGCATCAAAGACTGCGCATGAGTAATCGCGTCGCTCCTTGATGTTTGGCGAAAAGGCTGTGCGTCGGAGCGCAATCCCCATCTCTTCGGCGACCGAAGTGTAGAGGGCGCGATAGATCTCCAGAGTTGTCGGATCGAATTTCTTCAAAATCTATCTCTTACGGTCGACCGCGTTCCACTCCGTTAGGAGTGCGATGTTTATAGACCTCGGAGCAGCTACCTCTCCGGCTCCGTTCTGGAGGAGCGGAATTCTATCGGAGCTTCACCACTAGAGAACCATTCCGCTCCTCCAAAACGGAGCCGGAGGGGTGGTTTCGACGCGAGCTATAAACATTGCACCCCTAACGGGGTCAAACGCGTTGACTCCTTCCAAACGAAAGGCGTTAAAACAAAAAGTCGTAAAGCCAATTTCGATCAAGAATACCGAAAAGACTAGCCCACCTGCATTATCAGATTTGCAAGTTCATCTAACCACGCCTCGACACCGGGAGGTATCAACGTCGTCGCCGAGTATTCCGTAACGATGCAGGGCACACGAAGTTTCACTGCACCCTGCAATTCACCACGCTGATAAACGCCAACCTTCAGCTTCTTGCCTTCAAAATAAGCGGAAACATATTCATGCGGCGGCACAAATCTTTTGTGAAGAGAAACAGCAATCGGTGCTTCGGGTAACTTTTCTACGAAGCCACTGGAGCGCAATCGCGCACTGACTATTTCAATCTCACACGACTCCTGCGCGTAACCGTAACGATCGCGGTGAGCCTCATGAAAAGTGGCGGCAATATCTCCGGTCGTCTTCTGGATTTCGAGGTCAAACGACTGGCCCAGATACCGCATGGCAAGTGAACGGTCATGCTTCTGCCGATTATTCGCAAATCCTTCGCTGCGTAACACAGATCGAGCTTCGCCCTCCATCTCCTTAAACGTCTGCGCCAGTCTTGCTACTTCGGATGGTCGACAACGCAACATCACCGTGCGACCCTGATCCTTTATTACGTCAGCCGCTAACACACCGATCGCTGAAAGCGCACCGGCGGAAGTGGGCGCCATGATCCGCGGTATCCGAAGAGAACGAGCAAGATCAACTGCATGCAATCCACCTGCACCCCCAAACGGCAACAACGCAAACTGCCGCGGATCGTGACCACGCTCGACGGAAATATGTCGCAGCGCACGTTCCATATTTGTGTTTGCAACTGCAATCACACCTTCGGCCGCCGTGTTGACGTTGACCCGTTTGCCTGCTGCCTTGCTTATCTCAGCGGCCAAAAGCGTCAGCGCCTCGCGGGCGCGATCTTTGTCGAGGCGAAATTCTCCTCCTAACAAACCACTTCCGGCGAAGTGGCCCAGTACAAGATGAGCATCGGTGACAGTCGGCAGGAAAGAACGGCCGTAACATGCAGGTCCCGGCTCAGCCCCGGCTGACTCTGGACCAACACGCAGGGAACCCCCCTCGTCTACACGCGCAATTGACCCGCCGCCGGCACCCACCGTGTGGATGTCCATTACAGAGACCGCTACCGGCAGACCGGCGATGGTTGCCTCGTTAGTAGTACGGATTCCGCCACTATCGCAGAGCGCTACGTCGGTCGATGTGCCTCCCATGTCAAAAGTAATGATGTTGGTAAATCCCGCAGCTTGGGCCGCGCGCAGTGCGCCTACGACGCCACCGGAAGGTCCCGACAGAATTGTTCGCACCGGCTCGCTGGCGGCGGCCTGCGCCGAGATGCTTCCACCGGAAGACTGCATCACCCGCAACAGAAGCCGTGGTCTTTGTTTTTTGGTCTTTGGCCTGGCATTGTTTGAAGAGTCAGGTTCAGATTCGTCTGGCGCAATCTCCACGAGGCGATTCAGATATCTTCCCATCAAAGGCTGGAGATAGGCATTGATAGTGATGGTGGAAGTGCGTTCGTATTCACGATATTCCGGCAGGAGACGATGCGAGATCGACAGTGGCACTCCCAACGAAGCGAGCGCCGCTGCGATTTGTTCTTCATGCGCCGGATGAAGGAATGAAAAGAGGAGTGAGATTGCGATCGACTCAACACCAGTCGTCTTCAGTTTTGCAGTTAGACTCGCAAGTTCACCCTCATTAAGCGGCTCGAGAACCGCGCCGGAAGCAACAACTCGTTCAGCGACGCCAAATCGTAGTTCGTCAGCAACAAGCGGTTGGGACTTGATAGCGTTGAGATTGTAAAGCTCGGGACGTGCCTGTCGTCCAATGACCAGTACATCCTCGAACCCTTTGGTCGTGACGAGAGCGGTGCGCGCGCCGCGTCGTTGCAGCAAGGCATTCGTACCGACGGTCGTACCATGTACAACATCGAGCGCGCTTATTTGAGTGCTGGTTGCGGTACAAATTCGATTCAGACCTGCTTGTATTGCGAGTGAGGGATCGGCAGGCGTGGAAGGAAGCTTGAAGACATCAAGACGACCACCATTTTCGAAAACAAAATCCGTGAATGTGCCGCCCGTATCGACGCCGACCCGGATACGAGATGGTTTGTTTGACATGGTCCGGACTATTGTACCTTCGCCCAGCACCGACTCTGGTTGGAAGCGCGCGCAGCGTCCAGCGCGAGTTGAATCCGGTAACCATCTTCGAAAGTCGCCGCATCGTTGACTTTCGTACGTCCAGCACGCAACGCATCAACGATAGCTCCTGCAAAAGCTGTGAAGCCGCGCGACCAACTGCTTTCGCGCATACCGGGCGCCATGTGGTCCTGGTGAACCTGCACTGGTCTCCACGTCCCCGATCCCGCAGGCGAATGCCAGAGTTCCCCAGTCTCCTCAACCATTAGCGCTCCGGTAGCGCCGTAGATCTTCAGCCGATTTTCGTATCTTCCAGATTCGACGACTGAAAGCGAGGCTGCGCCCGTTGTTCCCTTGTTGAATGGGCCATCGGCAAAGCGGAACAGCAACTTGGACTCATCGTCAGAAGTAACTTTCCGCATTTCGCCACTCGTTTTATCAGGCCGCTGAATGATGTGTGTGGACAACATACCAAGCGTCTCAGTGATCTCAGTTCCTAACACCCAACGAAAAGAGTCGATCACGTGGGATCCGAGTGCGCCCAGCGTGCCCCCGCCCATGGTTTCATCGGACCACCAATCCCAGGGACGATCCAAAACACCACGATAATCGGAGCGAAAGACATAATTGCAATGACGGACTGGTCCAATAGCGCCATTTTGAAGCATCGCGCGCATGGTTCTCCTGCTGTTTAAGAAACGCAGTTCATGATCGATCAGTGCCAGCACGCCGGCAGCACGCGCGCTTTCGGTCATACGCTCCGCCTGTGAGGCATTCATGGCCATCGGTTTTTCACAAAGCACGGCCTTTCCTCGCTCGAGAGCAGCCAAAGTGATCTCCATGTGCGTGGCCGGAGGCGTGACGATGCTTACGAGATCGACGTCGGCGCGCGCGACGAGTTCCTGCCAATCGCGGGCTACGTCTTTAATACCGAATTCCCTGGCAACATTTTCGGCGCGCTCGCGATGTTGGCTCGCAATGGCAACCACGCGGGCTCCCATGCAATCGCGAAAGCCGGGGATCTGAGTCGTGCGCGCGAAGCCCGCTCCAACGATTCCGATACCAATCGTTTTTCCGTTAGTCCGCTTCATTATCTTTCTTAGCTGGCGTGCAAGGTTTGACGGATCTGATGACTGCGGCCCGATTATGGGTCTAGCTCCTAATTTCTGTCCAATGCTTAGCCCGTGAAGCACTAACTCCAACTCCAAGCTAAAGTTCAGGTCAGCTTCCAATAGCTGGAACTACGCCTTCCCATGGATCCCCCATGGTCAAACTGACCCAAACATGTTGGCAAGCGTTGAACTCCTGTGCTAGCATGCTTTTGACTTTCTTCGCGGGACGCTCTGCGTAAAGCAATGGCCCACCAAAGATTGCTTAATAATCAACAGTTTACCGCCGCTATGCGAAGATTCTTGCCTTTCTTAGGACCAACTTCCCCGTCTATTGGGAATCGCTAGACGGTGAAATTTCCGCCGCCGGTCTCGCAAGCGCGGTCAGAACCCCTTTTTGGTCGGGCTAAAGAATTCGAGGGGAAAGTTATTAGGTTCCAACACCGGAGTGCTGGGTAGCATGCGCAAAAAGACAATGAACTTTCCAAAGAAAAAAACCAAACCTAGCAGTGCCGCCGGTTTTAGTGTGGTGGAGTTACTAGTTGTGATCTTGGTAGTTACCATAACTTCAACATTTGCTCTCGTCAGCTTTCAGAAGGCGAATAGGAGTTTCAACCTTTCGGGTGCGACTCGTATTCTTTCTGCCTATCTTGAAAAAGCGCGCGTAGAGTCAGTGCGCCGGCACGGCGATGCGAACGTAGTAATAGACAGTACGTCGAGTTACACCGCCAATATTGATTTCATCGGTAACACTCCGACTCCACGCACGATCACTTTGCCTGCGGGAACGAGCCTCAGCTACACGTTGCCTCCCTCGACCACAAGCATCGATCCTTCTTCCACTCCAATCACAATTACATATGATTGGCGGGGGCGTACAACAAGCACCGTCCTGCTTACCTTGACTGATTCGACTGCGGGGGTCGCACCCAGCACTCTTGTTGTGGGACCAGCGGGTGATCTTTCAAGCGACACCACCGTTACCGGCCCCGTTACTACTCCCACACCGCAAAATACAACCGTCACAACTACTACCGGGATCAAGAGTATGCAGTACTGATAGAACAAGGAAAGATGGCTGATGATACCAAGTAAATTAAAGAGGCGGCGCGGCGGTAATACAGCCCAGCACAGCGCCATTGAACGTGGGTTCACACTGGTTGAGACGTCGATCGCCCTGTTCATACTAATGGTCGCCGGACTCGGCCTGGCATCTCTGTTTACCTATTCGATTCAAAATAATTCTGGTGGAAATGACCGCGCTGTGGCACTGAGTATTGCCCAACAACAGATAGAACAATTTCGAAGCGTCTCATTCACTGATCCAATCCTCGATGTTTCGGCAGCGACAGTGCTCTCGCCCAACACGGTAAGTAACGGCCGTACCTATCGAGTTACAAAAACAGTGACCGGCTCAAATAACGATGTTAGTGGAAACCCAACATTGAAGACGATCACAATTCGGGTGGATCCGTTGAGCTCCGGTTGGGCAGGCTTGGGGGTCACACTCCGAACCCAGCGCTCCGCGACAACAACAGGTACAAACTAAGGATATTGATACATGAGAGCAGGGACTGCGCAATTATATGAACAAATCACCTATTAAGTGGCGCCAGCAGTCTGGTTTTTCGCTGGTGGAGCTCTTCATAGCCATGACTATTACGCTCGTCATCATGGCGATTGCATCTACTCTTCTTGCGTCATCTTTTTACGTCAGGACTCGTGAAAGTCAAAGATCATCGGCCATTGCTGACGCCCAGCGCGCTCTCAATATTATGTCCCGAGAAATTGCCAACGCGGGTTACGGACTTAGTACCAATGGAATTGTCACAGGGGGAGATTCCGGTGCAACGTCGATACGCATTCGCTCCGACTTGGATTTGTCCGGGGTGACGAACGGATCTGGCGAGGACATCAAATACGTTTTAGTTAACGATGCAAACGGAAGTTTCATCGTTCGCTTGAATCTGCAACCAGCCCAAACAACGGGTCTGATAGCCAATCGCATAGATGGCCTGGCAATCTATTATTATGACCGGAGAGTTACTTACACGATAGGTAACTGCCAGATAGGTAATTGCGATATCACCGACGTACGCAACTCCGTAGGAAACGCTCAGGCTGAAGTAACTCCAGATAACGCCAAGTACATTGTGCTTTCCCTTAGGGTGACACTGCCGGCGGTGGGATCGGCAGGCTCCGCTGGTTACCAGCCTCCTTCCGCAACACAACTGGTTTCAACTATCACGTTGCGCAACGCAAATCTAACAACGTACTGAAAGATATTCTTCGCGAGAAAGCTTTGGAGGATGATTATGGATGACTCACAGTCAACACCGGATCGAAGCAGGCGGGCAAACGAACGAGGCTCAGCACTGGTCATTGCACTTCTGATCTCTACCGTACTCCTCGTGGCAGGCGGGGCCTTGATTCAGGTAACCTCGATGTCAGCAGTAAATGCCTATGATTCGAGTGCTGAAACAGAGGCTTACTATGCGGCTGAAGCCGGGCTTCAAGCAGCCCTTAATGCGTTGCGAGGTAACGCGGCGCCGACTGCTTCGGCCATGCCAACAGGTATGACCGGCATTAATTTCCGCAATGCCGCGATTGCCGTACGCTCCAATGATTGTCCTTCGGGAGCGGGAGGAGATCCCTCCGCCGCTCGCCTATCACGATGGCTTCCCTATTCCAACAGGCAGACCGCGGGTACGCGCGTGACACTCGGAACCAATCCCACAGTCGAGTACGACGTGGAGGTTTTACTGCCACCTGGTCCTGATGGTGTATTTGGGACCGCCGACGATGACGCAATGCCTGCCAACCCTCTTGAGCCAAGCCGGTTGCTAATTCGAGCCACAGGCTACGGTCGAAACGGTGCCAAAAAACAAATGAGTATGATTGTCTCGAGGAATGCTTTTGACCCATCTATACCCGCGATGATGACTCTCATCGGATCTCCTGGCGGAAGTCCGGCGATGAGTTTTGAAAGCGGCAACAGCGCCAACCATAACTATTCCAGCGTCGATAATGCCACTGGACTGCCCACAGGCTTACCAGCGTTCGGCACGACCAACGTGGGAGACAATACAATCGCCACCACTCAGGCTGCTAGTAATACTACGTCAGCGCCCGCAGCTGGAGTTCTGGGTAGCACGAGCGTTCCTTCGTATCTACGGTCGCCGGCTGCGGCACGCACCTTTCTCACTCAAATGCAGGCGGCGGCAATAGCGGGAGCGGCTCAGTCGCCGGCCACTGCGACCTATCTCGCAAGTGGAGGGAGCGGCAATCCTACAGGATTCACCTTCTGCAATGGTGATTACGTTATGGGCTCCGGTAGTGGATCGGGGTTATTGATTGTTACCGGCGAGTTAACCACGAACGGTGGTTCCGATTTCAATGGACTTATTCTTGTGATTGGCTCGGGTTATATCAACCGCAATGGCGGTGGTGGCGGCGCCTTCTATGGCGCGAATTTTGTTGCCAGTGTTGATTGGCCAGTGCCCGTCAACACCACGCCGTTAGCTAACTTCGGTGCGCCGTTCTTTCAATTCAATGGCGCTGGTAACGCGACTATGCAATACGATTCGAGTGCAGTCGCCAATGCACTTAAGTTGCTGCCAGCCCCAGTGCTCGGCGTGAGCGAATATTAGAAACTAATCATGGTTCAAAAAGCTGCCACAATTAATAACGCCACGGCTTCGACCAAAAAATGTATCCACTGCGGCCTAACGAACTTCGCGGATACAAAGCGCTGCAAACGCTGTAAATCCAACCCTTCGCAGCCGTTGAACCTTGCGAAAAACGACAAACGAACGCGTGGTGATTCTGCTGAGGTTGGCCGATCATCATTCAGCTTCACCTGGATCCTCGCTGCTTTGGTCGTCGTGCTATTGGGTCTGGTCTTCTTTTTTATGAGACAACGTCCGCAGGGAGCACCTGAATTAGGGCGCGAAGTCGTAGCTGCGCAAACCCTCGTCACGGGAGATGCAGAACAGCCGGAACAAAATGCAGTTGAGCAAAACTCTCAAAGCGAAGCGGCAGCGACGCAGATCGTAACAGACCTTAAAGGCTTTCAGGACGCAGCGGAAAGTGGTGTCGACTATAACGAGTATGATAAGAAGCTTAATAGTCTAAAGTCTGACTTGAATAATACCCTCCCCTCGTTTGTCCGTCACGACCCCAGCGACGAGACCTTCAGACAGGAGGTCGCTGCGGCGCTTCGCGACTATACTGCTGCCGGAAACTGGTGGAAGACTACCATTACGAATAACACTGTATTTACTGAGGCCGACAGAAATGAGAGAACGCAAAGGAACTTTGAGTCGGCACGAACACATATCACAAATGCCGAGAAGACTTTGGTTCGCTAAACCTGTCTGTTAACTTTCTGATTGAAGGGTAGAAACCAATAGGCGCGATGGTGATCACCATTCGCGCCTATTATTTTTCACTCACCTCCATGGAGCGATGCGTGGGGAAGAATCGTTGCGGAGATGGGTTCCAGGAATCGCGAGACCGTCGGCGAGAAGTCGCCGTCACCACCACGATATCCATTTTCCCCACCACGATAAACATTCATGGGATAGACGAAATGAAGATCTCGCTTTGCCCGCGTTGTCGCGACATAAAGTAACCGCCGCTCTTCTTCCAGATCATCAAACTCATCGTTGAAGCGGTTCGAAGGGAACCATCCGTCTGTCATCCAGATCACAAACAGGCTGTTCCATTCCAGTCCTTTCGCCGAATGCACGGTCGAGAGCGTAACGAAGCCACCGGCACGGGTCGCACTGTTCCCCTGAGTTGCATCCGACGGGTCGAGGGCAACGTCGTCCAGTAATTTCGCTGAGGTCTTGTATCTTTTTGCGATTGCTTGCAGATGCTCGAGGTCGCGCCCGCGACGTGGGGAATCGTCGTACCTGGCTTTTAAGAGTGGTCGGTAAAAGCGCAGAACGGCCGAGAGTTGCTCACCCGGGGATTTGCTTGCGAGAACATTGGTCAACACACGCGCCAGCCGAACCAGTTGGGCCTTGTAACTCGCCCGCGCCGGAAAACGATGCAACTTCTTAAACAAGCTTTCCTTTGTTCTCGTCGACCTGAATTCCCTTCTCTCAACGCCGAGATGTTCGAGGATCTGATAGACGGTAGCGTCACCTATGTGGTCGATCAGTTTGAGGGTACGAAACCACGAGAGCGTGTCCGACGGTTTGACCACCACGCGCAGAAACGCCAGCGCATCTTTGATGTGGGCTGATTCGGCAAACTTGATGCCTCCGAATTTGCGAAAGGGAATTCCGTGCTTGCCCTCTATTTCCAGGTCGAATGAGTGCGAGCTGGAGCGAAACAGCACTGCGATTTCGCTGAGAGGCACACCCTCCTCACGCAACTCATCTATGCGTTGCGCGACGAAACGCGACTGCTCGTTTTCATCACGCGCACTGACGACCACCGGCAGTTGACCTCCTTCGAGACGCGAGAACAACCGCTTCTTATAGCTTTCCTTGACGTCGGCGATAATCGCATTGGCCACGTCGAGGATGGGTTGAGTGCTGCGGAAATTCTCTTCAAGTTTTATGATCTGGGCGGCAGGAAATAGTTTGGGAAACTCCAGCATGTTCCTGTGACTCGCCCCGCGAAACGAATAGATTGACTGGAATTCGTCTCCCACGACGGCGACATTATCGTGCCTGGATGTCATTAGCCGAACTATCTGTGCCTGCAGCTTATTAGTATCCTGATACTCGTCTACCATAATGTAGCGATACTGTTCAGAAAGCTGCTCCCGCAATTCCGAGCTTCCTTCGAGGGCTTCACGCAAACGCACCAGCAGGTCGTCATAAGTCAGCATATGGCGGGATCGCTTGAATTGCTCGAAGGACTTGAACAGCGTTTCCAGGGAGGAGTGTTCATCAATGAATTGTGGATAACTCTGGTTGAGCACCTGCTTCATCGAGCTCACCTTATTTACCATCATGCTGAAGATGGCGCCGATGGTGCGCTTGCGAGGAAAGCGGCGATCTTTAGTGAGTCGTATTTGCCGGCGTAGAAGATCGATCAGGTCTTCGGTGTCGCTCTGATCGAGAACAGTAAAGTTGCGCTGGACGCCAGCTTGCTCAGCGAACTTCCGTAAGACTGAGTGGCCAAGCGAATGAAAGGTGCCGCCCGAGACGCGCTGGCAGCGCGCGTCGGCCAACGATGCCGCGCGAGCTAGCATGCTGGTCGCTGCCCGCCGAGTGAATGTGAGTAGGAGCACCGACTCGGGTGGCGCACCAGTCTCGACCAGGCGTGCTACTCGATAGACGAGGGTCCGCGTTTTACCAGTGCCAGCGCCGGCGACAATCAAGAGCGGACCTTCAGTTGTCATCACTGCTTTCAATTGCGTTTCGTTCAACTCTTTCGCGTAGTCGATCCCGGGAGAGCGCGCCGCGAGATTGACGCGCTTCAAGATCAACTTGCTCTTACCAGGGACTGGCAATGCTTTACCCAGTTCGAGATCGCGTTTGAGGACCTTGAGCTCCGTCGCCAACTCGTTCACGGTTTGATAGCGATCCTTCGGCGTTTTCGCCAAGGCCTTGGCCAGAATCCGTTGAATATCGGCGGGCAGTTCAGCTTTGCTGGACGCCGGAAGCCTCGGCTCTTCGTGGAGCCAGTCAGCATCTCACAAAGAACGACCCCGAAAGAGAAGATGTCGCAGCGGAGGTCAACCCGCTGGCCAAGCAACTGCTCCGGCGACATATAGTTGACCGTCCCCAAAAGCGTTCCAGACTCGGTCTCAACCCGTAAAAGCGTTTTCTCCGCGCTATCGGCTGCGAGTGTTCGCTCTCGCCGTGCAACGAGTTTCGCCAGACCGAAGTCCAGAATCTTCGCGTAGCCATCCCGTCTGATCATTAGATTTTCCGGTTTCAGATCCCGGTGAATGATGCCCGCTTCATGAGCCTTAGCAAGACCTTCGGCGATCTGTATCGCGATATCTAGAGTTTCCTTGAGCTGGAATGCACGAGACTTGATTTTCTGACGCAGAGTCTCCCCTTCTACATATTCCATCGCTATGTAGGGCTTGCCGTCGTCCTCACCGACTTCGTAAACAGTAAGAATGTGCGGATGATTCAAGGCCGACGCGGCACGCGCTTCCTGGAGAAAGCGGCGGCGACGGTCTTGCTGAGAGATGTATTCCGTTGGCAAGAGCTTGAGCGCAACAACGCGATCAAGCTTTTTGTCATAAGCCTTATAGACCGCGCCCATGCCGCCCGCGCCCAGCAGCTCAATGATTCGATAGTGTGCGATCGTCTGTTCGGGAATCGGTTTCATGATTGGACAGACAGTCTAATCCAACGAGAGTGTACGAAGAAGTTTACACCGAAGATTTTCGGTATGCTTCTTTTTTGACTCTACAAGGGTCTCAGGATGCCGCGCCCTGCGACTCTGCGTCCCAAGCTTTGAAAGCCATCGACCAGAAACTAAACATCTCAATCTAACCAGACTCTCAGGTTGGGAAGGTGGACCCTGTCCCCGCCCAAGCTTGAATGCCACTCACCTT
>WNFK01099822.1_pt2 | contig 13865 bp, 12 predicted proteins | sample 5400281 | NCBI WGS metagenome assembly WNFK01 (sample SAMN13153350, study PRJNA577476) | soil metagenome | isolation source: 20 cm soil on Douglas fir-dominated hillslope | place: USA:California | collected 2013-09-17 | reverse complement strand
GCGCGCGATCGTCAGCACGGCTTTTTCCTCGATTTCAGCCTGCAACGCATCGATTTCGGGATCGGCCGCCACGGTCCGCTGCGCGCGATCGGCATCACGCTCTGCGAGCGCATCGACCGCATCCGCAACCAGCTTCTCCGCAAGACCACCCATCTCCGCCACCAGGCGGGTGAGCTCTTGCAAATCGATGTCGAAGGCCTTCGTGGTGTGATCGGATATTACCATCTACGTCGTCCTGGCTGGCGAACCGTGCGATTTAACCGAAGCGGCCCGTGATGTAGTCCTGCGTGCGCCGGTCGCTAGGTGCGGTGAACATCTTGCTCGTGGTGTCGAACTCGATCAGCTCCCCGAGATACATGAAGGCGGTGAAGTCGGAGACGCGCGCCGCCTGCTGCATATTGTGGGTGACGATTACGATCGTGTAATCCTCTTTGAGCTCATCGATCAACTCCTCGATTTTGGCAGTCGAGATCGGGTCGAGCGCCGAGCACGGCTCGTCGAGTAGTATGACCTCGGGCTCAACCGCCACGGTGCGCGCGATGCACAGCCGCTGCTGCTGGCCGCCGGAGAGGCTCAGCCCATTGGCGCCGAGCTTGTCCTTGACTTCCTCCCAGAGGGCGGCACGGCGGAGCGAGGTCTCGACCCGACCATCGAGCTCCGAGCGCGGCAGCCTTTCGTAGAGCCTGACGCCGAAGGCGATGTTCTCGTAAATCGACATCGGAAACGGCGTCGGCTTCTGGAACACCATGCCGATGCGCGCGCGCAACAGATTGAGATCCTGCTTGGGCGAGAGAATATCCTCGCCATCGAATAGGACGTCGCCCTCCGCCCGCTGATTGGGATAGAGGTCGTACATCCGGTTGAGAACGCGCAACAGCGTGGACTTGCCGCATCCGGACGGGCCGACGAAGGCAGTGACCTTGTTCCGATAAAGCGGCAAGCTGATGCCTTTGAGCGCTTTGCTGGCACCGTAATAGAAGTCGAGGTTGCGGATGGAAATCTTCTCGGCCAAGCCGCTCGTGCTGACCGGTGCGTGGGCGACGGTGGGAACGGCAACCGAGGCAACATTCATGACGATTCTCTCGATGCGGCAAGTGCGCGTGCGACGATCGAAAGCGCGAGCACGGTGAAGGTGATAATCAGCGCGCCCGTCCAGGCCAGCGCCTGCCAGTCCTTGTAAGGCGAGAGCGCAAACTGGAAGATGACGGTCGGCAGGCTCGCCATTGGCGCGTTGAGGTTCGTGCTCCAGAACTGATTGTTGAGCGCGGTGAACAAGAGTGGCGCGGTTTCACCGCTGATGCGGGCGGTCGCGAGCAACACGCCGGTGATCATGCCGGCCTTCGCGGCGCGGTAGCACACGGTGGTGATCACGAACGCGCGCGGCGTTCCAAGCGCAGCGGCAGCCTCGCGCAACTGATTCGGCACGAGGATCAGCATGTCTTCGGTGGTGCGCACCACCACCGGTATGACGATGACCGCGAGCGCGACTGCGCCCGCGAGCCCGGAGAAATGCCCCATCGGCGCGGCCATCACCTCGTAGATGGACAGGCCGACCACGATCGAGGGCGCGCTGAGCAGGATATCGTTGATGGATCGCACGACGGATGTCACCCGGTCGTGCCGCCCATATTCGGCCATGTAGGTGCCGGCTAGGATTCCGACAGGGGTGCCGATGAGAACCGCCAGGATCGTCAGAAAGAGGCTGCCGACGATGGGATTGAGCAGTCCGCCGGCGGCGCCGGGCGGCGGCGTCATCTCGGTAAAGACGGCGAGCGAGAGGCCGGAGAGGCCTTCCCACAGCAGCACGGCGAGGATCGCGACCAACCAGCCCAGCCCCATCAGGGTGGCGGCAAGCGAGAGGCCCATCATGATCCGATTGCGGCGGCGGCGCGCGGCGTAAAGCTGGGCCATGATTTTCATCCGATCCGGCGCTCGATGCGCATCAGCATGTACCGGGCTATCGCAAGCACGATGAAGGTGATCACGAAAAGGATGAGACCTAACGCGATCAGCGACGACGTATAGAGGTCACCGACCGCTTCGGTGAATTCGTTGGCGATCGTCGCCGAAATGGTTGTGCCGGGCGCAAGCAGCGAGGCCGATACTCTGTGGGCGTTACCGATGACGAACGTCACCGCCATCGTCTCACCGAGCGCCCGGCCGAGCCCCAGCATCACGCCGCCGATGACTCCGACCCTGGTATAAGGCAGCACGACGTAGCGCACGACCTCCCAGGTGGTGCAGCCGATGCCGTAGGCCGCTTCCTTCAGCACGGGCGGCACGGCATCGAAAACATCGCGCGAGATCGAGGTGACGAAGGGGAGCACCATGATCGCAAGGATCAGGCCCGCCGTCAGCATGCCGATCCCATAGGGCGGACCGGCAAACAGCGTCGACAACACGGGGATATTTCCGAAGGTGGCAATGAGGAACGGTTGCAAGGTCTCCTGCAGGAACGGCGCGAATACGAACAGGCCCCAGATGCCGTAGATGATGCTCGGAATGCCGGCCAGCAGCTCAATGGCGATCCCAATGGGCCGCCGCAACCACATGGGACACAGCTCGGTGAGAAACACGGCAATCAGCAGCCCGATTGGCACCGCGATCAGCATCGCAATGAAGGACGTGACGAGGGTGCCGTAGATCGGCGCCAGCGCGCCGAATTTCTCCGTAACCGGGTTCCAGCGCTCCTCGACGACGAAATTGAGGCCGAAAGTGCGAAGCGCCGGCAGCGCGCCGTCCACGAGCGACAACATCACGCCGCCGAGGATAACCAGCACCCCGAGCGCTGCCGCGCGGGTGAGAACGCGGAAGACGATGTCGATGACACGAAGCCGATTAAGCGCCTTGGCCCGCGCGGCGACGCCGTAAGCCTCGACTACATCGCCCTGCAGCGCAACGTCGACCACGGATCGCCTCCTGATGGGCTGCATCCCGGCCCTCCAGTGGATGTCGGGGAGAGCCAAAATCAAACACGACCTCTTGGCCGCCGCACAAGTCCCTTTCGGGATAGAACTAGAGGGAAGGGCCTCGCGAGACGGCCCTTCCCTAAATCGTCCAGTTCAACGGGCCATTGCGTAGAGCGGCTTGCCTGACGCGTCCTTCACCTCGCTCGCCCAAGTCTTCTTGACGCTGTCGGCGACGTTCTTCGGCATCGGAATGTAATCGAGTTCCTCGGCCATCTTGGCCCCCTTGTCGTAGGCCCAGGCGAAGAACTTGAGCGCCTCGGCGGCGGCCACCGGATCCTGCGGCTTCTTGTACATCAAGATCCACGTCGCCGCGGTCATCGGCCAGGATTCCGCGCCCGGCTGATTGGCGAGGATGACGCCGTAACCCGGCACTGACTCCCAGTTGGCATTGGCCGCAGCGGCCTGGAAAGCCGCGGAGGTGGGTTCAACGGGCTTGCCGGCCTTGTTGACCATCTTCGTGTGGGTCAGCTTGTTCTGCTTGGCATAGGCATACTCGACGTAGCCGATCGAGCCTTTCGTCTGCGCGACGTTGTTGGCAACACCTTCGTTGCCTTTGGCGCCGATCCCAACCGGCCACTCGACCGACGTGCTGAAGCCGACCTTCGATTTCCAGTCCGGACTGACTTCGGCCAGGTAGTAGGCAAAGTTGTATGTCGTACCCGAGCCGTCCGAGCGATGCACGACCGCGATCGGCTGCGACGGCAGCTTGGCTGACGGGTTGAGCTTGGCGATCGCCGGATCGTTCCAGGTCTTGATCTCGCCCATGAATATCCTGGCGAGCGTCGGGCCATCGATCACAAGATCGCCAGACTTGATGCCGTCGATGTTGACCACCGGCACGATTCCACCCATCACCATCGGGAACTGAATAAGCCCGCTCTCGTCCAATTCCTTACCGGGCAGCGGCGCATCAGAGGCGCCGAATGTGACGGTCTTCGCTTTGATCTGCTTGATGCCGCCGCCTGAGCCGATCGACTGATAGTTCAGCCCGTTGCCAGTCTCCTTTTTGTAGGCGTCAGCCCATTTGGCGTAGATCGGATAGGGGAACGTCGCGCCGGCGCCCGAGATATCGATGGCAAGCGCGGGCCCGCTCGCCGCCGCGGCGATGAAAGCGGCCGCCGTGAGGGTGTGGAAAAGTTTCAAGGCTCTCTCCTGTTCGTTGCAGACGTAAAGCTTCGAGCGGCCTCGGGTTTCACCCGCGGCCCGTGTGCTGTCCCGTCCTTCGATTCTTTTGCTGGTAGTTGAGTTCAGCGATACGCTCGGAAGAACCGACGGAAACGTCGAGTTCCTCGGTCGATTCCGCGACCGCCGGCATCCCTACGTGCCCCATGTCATCGTTCTATGATGGTTCGATGACAGTTGGATGACGGCGCAAGCCATTGTGGATAGTGGCGAAGTTTACTTTTCGCGGTCTCCAGATGGGATTGAGCGCCTGAGCCATGGGCACAAAGCGCCGCGCCTGCGAGCAGCCGAGGCGCTTGTGTGCAGGCGCGAAGTCCCTAAGCTTGCTCGCAAATCCCTTCCAGCGTGGGGAAAGCCCTCTCCGCCGCCCCAGGCGACGTCCGCATAGGAATAAAGAGTGATGGCCGACGAAGGGCTTCCCGTCATTGCACGCTTCGAAGTGCGCCGGCGCAGCTATCTTGCGCCCGACGGCACGCTGCTGCGGCCGCTCCCCGACTTTGCCTCCGACATCCCGACGCTGCTCGCGCTTTATCGCGGCATGGTGCTCACGCGTGCATTCGATCTCAAGGCGGTGTCGCTGCAACGCACCGGCCGCCTGGGAACGTACGCGGTCTCGCTCGGTCAAGAGGCGGTTTCGGTCGGCGTTGCCAGCGCCATGCGGGCGGAGGACGTGTTGCTTCCCTCCTACCGCGACAACGGCACCTTGCTCTGGCGCGGCACGAAGATGGAGGAGATTCTTTTATTTTGGGGCGGCGACGAGCGCGGCAATCTTTCCTCCGGGCCTGCGCACGATTTCCCCTATTGCATCCCGGTTGGATCCCAAGCACCGCAGGCCGCGGGCGTCGCCTACGCGTTCAAGCTCAGAAAGGAGCCACGCGTTGCGGTTTGCCTGTTCGGCGACGGCGCCACTTCCAAAGGCGACGTCTGGGAAGCGATGAACTTTGCCGGCGTGCACAAACTGCCGCTGCTGTTCGTCGCCAACAACAACCAGTGGGCCATCTCCGTTCCGCTCAAGCTGCAGACAGCGTCACAGACGCGGGCGCAGAAGGCCATCGCCGCCGGGTTTATCGGCGAGCAGGTCGATGGCAACGACGTCATCGCCGTACGCGCGGCGGCGGCGGAGGCGATCGCGCAGGCCCGCGCGGGCGGCGGACCGCGGCTGATCGAGGCGCTGACCTATCGGCTGAGCGACCATACGACGGCTGATGACGCGGCGCGCTACCGTCCACCCGAGGAGGTTCAGGCACGCTGGAAGGAGGAGCCGATCGCGCGGCTGCGCGCCTATCTCGTGAGCCAGAAGGCATGGGGCAAGGCGCAGGAGGAAGAACTCGCGACCGAGTGCCAGAAGGAGATCGAGGCGGCGATCGAGCGCTATTTGGCCTCCTCGCCGCGCGCGCCTGAGACGATGTTCGACCACCTCTACGCCGAGCTGCCGCGAAGCTACGCGAGCCAACGGGCGGAGCTCAGCGGAGGCTCGGATGCCTGAGCTAACGCTGGTCGAAGCGATCAATCTGGCATTGGCCCGCGCCATGGAAGAGGATGCCAACGTGGTGGTGCTGGGCGAGGACGTCGGCGTCAACGACACACCGCTCGCCGAGCTCTTGATCAGCGGGCTGTGCGTCGGCATGGCAGCGCAAGGGCTCAAGCCCGTGGGCGAAATCCAGTTCATGGGCTTCATTTATCCCTGCATCGATCAGCTCGTGACCATGCATCACGGCTGCGTAACCGAACCCAGGGACGGCTGAGCTGCCCCATGGTGCTGCGCACGCCGCACGGCGGTGGCATCCGCGCGCCCGAGCATCATTCGGAAAGTACCGAAGCCATGCTCGCGCACATCCCCGGCCTGCGGGTCGTCATGCCGTCATCGCCGGAGCGCGCCTACGGACTCTTGCTCGCATCGATCCGCGACCCGGACCCGGTGGTGTTCCTCGAGCCGACACGGATTTATCGCGCCGCAAAAGGGCAAGTGGAGGATAGCGGCGAAGCGCTACCGCTCGACGTTGCCTTCGTGCTGCGGCAAGGTCGCGACGTGACCCTCATCAGCTGGGGCGCGGTGGTGAAGGAGACGCTCGCCGCCGCCGACGAGCTCGCCGGCCACGGCGTCGACGCGGAGGTCATCGATCTTGCCACGCTGAAACCCTACGACGAGGAGACCGTGCTCGCCTCGGTGACGAAAACGGGACGCTGCGTCATCGTGCACGAAGCGGCGCGCACCGGCGGCTTCGGCGCCGAGATCGCCGCCCTCATTGCCGAACGCGGGCTCACCTCGCTCCTGGCGCCGGTGGCGCGGGTAACCGGCTACGACACCGTCATGCCGCTGCCGCGGCTCGAGCAACGCTACATCCCCTCGGTCTCCCGCATCGTCGCGGCAACGCGCAAAGTATGCGAGTTCGCCTGAAGCCTACGGGAACCTTCCCATGCGCCAATTCTTGTTGCCGGATCTCGGCGAAGGCCTCGAAGAAGCAGAGATCGTCACGTGGCACGTCAACGAAGGTGATCGCGTGGTCGTCGATCAGCCGCTGGTGTCGGTCGAGACGGACAAAGCGGTGGTCGAGGTTCCCTCCCCCTGGAGCGGCCGCATCGCGCGCTTGTTCGGCGGCAAGGGCGATCTGATCAAGGTCGGTGCCCCCCTCGTCGAATTTGCCGAAGGTGAGCAAGGCGATACCGGGACAGTGGTGGGCGAGCTCGGCCAAGGCGAGAAGACTGTCCGAGAAGCGGAGGCGCCGACTCCGGCGCCGGCGCGCACCTTGCAAGTGCTTCCCGCCGTGCGGGCGCTGGCGCGCAAGCTCGACGTGGATCTCAACCTTGTGCAGGCCACCGGCCCTGGCGGCACCATCACGCGGGCGGATGTGGAGCGCGCCGCAAAGAGTCTCGCCGAAGCGGGCCCGGCCGAGCCGCTACGGGGCATGCGCCGCGCGATGGCGCAGCGGATGGCGGCGGCGCATACCGAGGTGGTGCGCACAACGGTGACCGACGAAGCCGACATCGAGGATTGGCGAAAGGGCGAAGACGTCACCATCCGGCTCGTGCGGGCGATCGCGGCAGCCTGCCAAGCCGAGCCCGCGCTCAACACCTGGTACAATGCCGAGGCGGGCGAGCGGCGGCTGATCAAGCGCATCGACATCGGCATCGCGGTCGATACCGAGGGCGGGCTCATCGTGCCCGTCTTGCGCAATGTCGGCGAGCGGGACGCGCGCGACTTGCGCGCTGGTCTGGACCGGCTGCGCGCCGACGCCGCGGCGCGCTCGATCCCGCCGGAGGAGCTGCGCGGCGCAACGGTCACGCTGTCGAACTTCGGCATGATCGGCGGGCGCTTTGCAAACCTCATCGTCGTTCCGCCCCAGGTTGCGATCATAGGTGCCGGCCGCATCGATCAGCGTGTATTGGTGCACAACGGTCAGCCCGCCGCGCGGCGCGTGCTGCCCCTCTCGCTCACCGTCGACCACCGGGTGGTGACGGGGGGAGAGGCGGCCCGCTTCCTCGTGGCGCTCAAGGCGGATCTAGAGCGCACGTCCTAGAAGGCGAGGCCGCAGCCGCCTCCAATGTGGGAAGCCACGCAGGCGTCTCCTCGCAAATCTGTCAGGCGATCGCGGGCTGATGTCCGCTTTGCGCCTGCTGACCAGTCCTGCCGAAAACGTCGAGCGCCGCATTCACGGCGGCCCCATCCTCGAATGGGTAGCCCATCTCCCGGATGACGATTTCGAAGGCCCCGAGCGCGGCGACGATGTCCGTCTCGGCGATCGCCCCCATCGTCCCCCAGCGCCACATCTTTCCGACCATCTTGCCCTGTCCACCGGAGATCACGACGCCATGCTCATCGAGTAGATTCGTCAATACCTTCTTGTTGTCGAGGCCGCGCGGCGTCAGGATCCCCGTGACGGTGACCGAATGCACGCCGTCACGTGAGAAGATCTGCATCCCAAGCGCCTTAACAGCTTGATGAAGCGCCTCGGTGTAGCGTGCGTGACGCGCCCAGACGTTCCGCGCTCCTTCCCTCGCGTAAAGGTCGATCGCGACGTCGAATGCAAAAGCGACCGAGACGGGTGGCGTCCATGGCGGCTCGCCTTTGTCGAAAAACTCCTTGTGCTTCTGTAAGTCGAAGTAAAAACGAGGCGCCTTGTTCGACTTTATCTTCTCCCATGCGCGCGAACTCACCGCGACGATCGCGAGGCCGGGCGGACACGCGAGCGCCTTTTGTGACGCAGCACAGACGATATCGAACTTCCACTCGTCCATCTTGAATTCGCTTGCGCCCAACCCGCTCACCGAGTCGACGATGACGTACGCGGGATGATTCCCGATCGCGCGCGAAATCGCGCCTAGGTCGATTTGCACGCCAGTGGACGTTTCGTTGTGCGTCAACAGAATTCCGGTGATCTTCTTTTCTCGGTCTGCCCGCAGCCGCACGGCCAGTGCTTGGGGGTCGACCCCCGCGCCCCACGGCGTCTCGAGCATCTCGACGGTGCAGCCCCATATCTTCGCGATCATGGCGATCCGCTCGCCAAAAACGCCGGTCGGACACGCCAGGAGGGTATCACCCGGGCCGAACATGTTCGTCACCGCCGCCTCGAGGCTGCCCGTCCCCGATGAGCCCATCAACAATACGTCGCCTTTGGTTGCGAAGATGGACCGCATGCGCTCCGCGATGCTGTGTAGCAGGCGCGCGTACTCGGGGCCGCGATGATTGATGAGCGGCTTCGCCATCGCGGCGAGCACCGGTTCGGAAACGGCAACGGGTCCAGGGATAAACAGCAGGCTCTTTGGCATATGGACAGGCTCGGGGCGGAAAGGCCGTTTGGTGCTGCACCCAAACGATAGCACACCACGCGGGGGAGAGCCCCGGCCGTTCGACGAGGCTACCAACCCATCAATTACTTGGTAGCATGCTCCTTGCCCAGGCTGCGCTTACCCTCCGGCCACAGGTCACTGCGTGCGCGGCGGGGCGCGCCACAGGCTCTTCGACGTGAGACAGTGAACAGCGACTTCGCGCTCGGTTGGCGGGGCGATGCGGCAATCCATGGCCACGCTGGCCAAACCATAGGCATCGAGGCGATCAAGTTTCCGCTTCTCCGAGAGCAAATTGATCATGGCCATCGATGCCGCATCCATCGCCTTGTTGAGATCGACATTGGTGCCAACAGTCACATAATCGGTAGCTGTTTCCTTGCTGGGCAGCGCCGCCGGCGGCTTCGCCCTGGCGTCCTTCGGATTGAAGCAGAAAGTGCCCTTCACGATGTCGACGACTTCAGAGATGCGGCAATCCCAGCGCTGCATCATGATGCGCTGAGCGTCCGCGGCGCCGACGCGTCGCTCCTCCGTGATGAACCTCACGGTCTCGGACTTGAGGATGTCGAGTGCCTTGTTGAGGTCTTCGTCATAGCCGACCGTAAGCCAATGCGTCGGGGTCTCGACGCGAGGCCATTCGAGCGGCCGGCCCTTGATGACGTCGACGGTAATGTTGAACTCCCTGAACGCGGTCTCGATGCCGGTGAGGTTTATCTCGCCATTGCCTTGCGCGGCATGCGCATCGCTCGCCCACAACAGCGCGCCCTTCACGAACACCGGCAGATAAAGGGCCGACCCCGCGGTCAGCTCGCGCAGATCCAAATTGCCGCCATAACGTCCCGGCGGGACGGTGCTGTAGCGTCCGGGCTCGGCGCGCGCGACGCCAAGGATTCCGGGAAACGGCCGCAGCGGAACGAAGACGCCGGGCAGCAACTCGGCGACCTTGTTGTCCCAGTCAAGATAGACGTACCGGATTCTTCCTTCCGGAAACTCCTTCGGAAATTGTCCGGCAATTCCGGGATAGTTCATGTTCACGCCGTAGGAGCGCGGCACGATCTTGTTGATCTTCACCTTGAGCACGTCACCGGGTTCAGCGCCTTCGACATAGATCGGCCCGGTGAGCGTATGCGCGCCGCGGCCCGGAACCTCCTGACGAATCTTGGCCAGCAGGTCCAACGTCGCGCCCGGCACGAGGCGATCGTGAAAATGCATCATCGTTTCCATGACGACGCTGTCGCCGGGCTTGATGGTAAGCACCGGCTTCTGCGCATTGTCGTACCAGCCCAATTGCGTGGTCTCCATGGTTGCTGGAAGCAGATGCATTTTTCCCGGCGCTCCGGTCGCGACCGCGACCGTCTGCGCCGTCGCGGCGTCATTGAAGATCGCAAGCAACGTGCCGGCGAGAATGCCCAGCGCTATCTTGGACTGCGTCTTCATCCCAGCCTCCCTTGTCCCACGGACGAACACCTTTGGTCGATCGCACCCGCTGTCGCTGCGGGGATTATCGTCTCGCGCAAGGCGCTTCAGCAAGGGCAGAGTTCGCCGCGCGCGTCGCGTCGCAGCGCGTCATTCGCCGACGACGGCGATGGCGTTGATCTCGATCAGATATTCGGGCGAGGTCATCTTACAGACCTCGACCATGGTGGAGGCCGGAGCGGGCGGCCGGAAATATTCGCGCCGCACTTTGTGGATCTGCTCGAAATGCTCCATGTTGCGGACATAGACGTCGACGCGGCAGATGTCGTCCATGCTGCCGCCCGCCTCCTCGACCGCCGCTTTTAGATTTTCGCAGACCTGGCGCGTCTGCGCTTCGATATCGCCGATGCCGGCGATCGTTCCGTCCGCTCGGCGCGAGGTCATGCCGGAAATGAAGACGATGCGGCCGCGCGCCTCCACCATCGTCGCGTGGGAAAAATGGCCGGATGGCTGGCGGATCTTTTTTGACGTGATCTGCTGCTTGGGCATTGCTTACTCCTGAATGCGAGACAGTCAACCGGCCGCGGCTTTCTCTCCCCGCGCGGTCGCTTTGATTTCGACGAGGACGTTTCGGTACTGCCAATGGCTGCAGTTGAGAAGTTCATGGGGGATGCCGGGCTCGCGCCAGATCACCTCTCCCGGCTTTTCATGGGTTTGGCGCACGCGGGGGCATGCAGAAGGATCAAGTGGACGTGCGAAACGACTGATCCGCAGGCGCTCACCCCCCTCCCCAACCCTCCCCCGCAAGCGATCGCAAGCGGGGAGGGAGTAGACCGAGTTCGCGGCTCCGCCTGGTTCTGAGAACGCGGACTTGCTCTAGAAAAACGCGAGCGTGCGGATTTCGATGCTCTCACGCGGTCGCGCGTTGGGGGGCGATGTCGGATCCTCGAACGCGGTGTGCGCGGACCAGCGGGCGCGGCCGTCCTTCGCCGAATCGTAGACCTTGAACACCAGCGCCTCCTCGCGCCGCATGCGCGGCAGATAGTACCAGCGGTGCTCGGGATTGTAGGTGATGGCGTAGGTTTGGCCGATGCGGTTCGGGTAGCGCCGTTCGCTTATTAGGAAATCGCTCGACAAGATCGAGCGCGCATCGCAGATCGCGAGCGGAAAGCTCTCGACCGGATGCCGGATCGGCCGCCACACCTGCACGATGGCAAAGCGCCGTTGCAGGAGCTCGTCGGCCTCATCGGGGAGCAGGTCGCGCACGCGCTGTGGGCCGGACCATTCGGTATAGTCGTTGTGAACGCGGCGTACGACCTCGCGGATCTTGCGCGCCTCGCGTTGCTCATCATCCGCCGTGCGCAAGGTGTGATCGAAGACGACAACGCGCGAGGCGCCGCTTTCGGCTTTCACCAGCGCTTCCATCTCCGGATAATAGACCCTGCGGATCTGGTCCTCGTCGAAGAAATCCGCCACTTTCGTGTCGTGACGAACAAAACGGAAGCCGTGGCGATCGAGCACGAAAGGCTCCGTATTGAACCGCGCATTGCGGATCGTCACGCGATGGGGGTCGACCGTGCCGCCGCTGCGCACGTCCGTCGCGCCCGCCGCCGCCGTCTGAGTGAAGATCTTCTCCCCGTTATCGAGAACGTAGTTGACCGTCGCCTCGATGGCTTCGTTGACCGTTTCCCGTTCGATAACCTCGACCATAGGCAGCTCCCTGGCGTTGCGGCTGCACGGCTGTGCCACCCTCGCCGGCAGCGCGCGCCCAGATATAAGTCCGCCTGGCGGGCAAGACAATCCACACAGGATATTGTCGCGGCTCCGCCATGCCCGCGCGGCGGGGCTCAAATCAGCGAGCCTCGGGGCGACGGGGAATATTGCTGCTTGAAGCGGCGAATGCGCAATGTTCTTCTATGCGAACGCGCTGCCCGAGAGATCTCTCGCGGCATGCGCCTGCCGGGAGGAGCGCCGATGACCGACTACACTTACGATTTCGTGAACGTCAGGGTGCGCGACGGCGTCGCCTGGGCGGCGCTCAACCGGCCGGAAAAGCGCAACGCCATGTCGCCGGCCCTTCACTACGAGATGGACGACGCGCTGGCGCGTCTCGAGGTCGACGATAACGTCAAAGTCGTGGTCGTGACCGGCGAAGGCGGCAATTTCAGCGCCGGGCAGGATCTGAAAAAGTTCTTCCGCGAGCTGGAAAACAATCCGGCCGAACGCAAGAAGGCGGCGGCGGCCGCCAATCGCTGGCGATGGGAGCGGCTCTACGGCTACGACAAACCGACCATTGCGATGGTGCACGGCTATTGCGTCGGCGGCGCGTTCATGCAGCTCCTCGCCTGCGACTTCGCGATCGCGGCCGAGAACGCGACCTTTTCGCTCTCGGAGGTCAACTGGGGAATTCTGCCCGGCGCGCTCGTGTCCAAGGCCGTCGCCGACACCGTACTGCCGCGGCACGCGCTCTATTACGCCTGCCTCGGCGAGCCGTTCGACGGCAAAGAGGCCGCGCGCATCGGCATGGTCAACTACGCGGTTCCCGCCGAGAAGCTCGAGGCGGCGACCGTGGAGCTTGCGCAGAAGCTGATGGCGAAAAGTCCGGCCGTGCTGCGCGCCACCAAACAGGCGATCCGCCACGTGCGCACGATGGACGTCCCGCAGGCCTATGATTCCCTCGCCGAAAAGGGCAAAGCCATCAAAGCGGCCGACAAGGAGGATTCCTACAATATGGGCCTGCGGCAATTCCTCGACGAGAAGTCCTACAAACCGACGTTCGAGCCGTTCCGGCTTGCAACAAGCGAGAAAAGATCGAAAGCGGAGGCGAAGAAATAACGTTCTGTCGAGCGGCAACGCGAGTCGAATCTATGACGCAAAAAGGGTTGGTCCTGCTGGTCGCGCTCTCGGCGCTTCTCTTTCCAGACGGCGCGCATGCCCAGTTCTACAAGGGCAAGACCCTTACCATGATCATCAACTATCCGGCGGGCGGGCCGAGCGACATCGAGGGACGCATCGTCGCTCAACATCTGCCCGCGCACATTGCCGGAAAACCAAACATCGTCATCAAGAACGTTGGCGGCGCAGGCGGCGTGATCGGCACCAATCAGCTCGCCGATGCCGCGCCCGACGGCGAGACCATGGGCTTCTTCACCCTCGACGTCGTCGCGCAGCTTCTTGGCAATCCGGCGCTGCGCGTCAACTACGCGGATTTCGCGATGCTCGCCGCAGTGGAGGAGCCGCTGGTCGCGTATGCGCGCAAGGACACGCCGCCCGGGCTTAAGGTTGCGACCGACATCATGCAGGCCAAGGAGTTCAAGGCGCTCTCGCTCAACGCGCAGAACAGCAACACCATCAACCAGGCGCTCTCGCTCGACCTCCTGGGACTCAAATACCGGCCGATCCCCGCCTATCGCGGCCTAAAGGAGGTCGAAACCGCGATCCTGCAGAACGAAGGCCAATTCGCCAACACCTCGCTGCCGGGCTGGACCGCTTCGGTCGAGCCCACCATGGGCG
>WNFK01070728.1_pt1 | contig 13869 bp, 14 predicted proteins | sample 5400281 | NCBI WGS metagenome assembly WNFK01 (sample SAMN13153350, study PRJNA577476) | soil metagenome | isolation source: 20 cm soil on Douglas fir-dominated hillslope | place: USA:California | collected 2013-09-17 | reverse complement strand
TACGGGAGCCAGTTGCCCCAGTTCGGCGATCTCCGGCTGCCGAAGGGGCGCGGCCCGCACCCCGTCGCGATCGTGATCCACGGCGGCGCCTGGGGCTCCGCGGTTTCCCTGCACTACATCGCGTCGCTCTCCGCGGCGCTCACCTGCGCCGGCGTGGCGACCTGGAACATCGAATACCGCCGGCTCGGCGGCGGAGGCGGCTGGCCCCAGACGTTCCAGGACGTCGCCGCCGCGGCCGACTTCCTCCGTGACCTTGCCACGCGGTTCCCCCTCGATCTCAGCCGCGTGGTGGCGACGGGCCACTCGGCGGGCGGGCACCTCTCGCCGTGGCTCGCCGCGCGGAGCCGGCTGCGCCCCGGCGACACGCTCTACGTCCCGAATCCCCTGCAGCTGCGGGGCGTGGTGCCGCTCGCCGGCCCGGCAGATCTCGCGCGCTTCATCGCCGCGGTGCCGCGCTTCGAGAGCGCTGTGAAGATGCTCTTGGGCGGAGGAACCGACGCCGAGATCGCGCGCAACCTGAAGGAGGGCTCGCCCGCGGAGCTCCTCCCGCTGAGCGTTCCGCAGATCTTCATCAACGGCGACCATGATCCGTCCGTGCCGATCGAGGTGGTGCAGGAGTACGCCGCCAAGGCCAGGGCCGCTGGAGACAGGGTGCAGGTGATCTCCGTCGCCGGCGGCCACTTCGAGTCCGTAGACCCGGCGCTGCAGCCGGCGGGAGGGCTGATCCTGGAATCCGTCCTCTCGCTCCTCGGCGTCGCGGACCTTCGCCACGACGACGACGACTAGCCCGGCGCGGGGTCGCGCCGGCTGTCCCGCAGCGCCGCGGTGGTCCGCGCGCTGCCGTGGGACTGATCGGAGCCGAAGAGGCATACTGCCGCCGGGACACGGCAGCGATGCGCACCCTGATCCTGGTCGACATCCAGAACGACTTCCTGCCCGGCGGCGCGTTGGCGGTCCCACGCGGGGACGAGGTCGTTCCGGTCGCCAACCGCCTGCCCGGGTTCGACCTGGTGGTCGCCACCCAGGACTGGCACCCAGCTGGCCACGGCAGCTTCGCATCCACGCATCCGGGGCGTAAACCCGGAGAGGTCGCCGAGCTGGCCGGCTTGCCGCAGGTCCTCTGGCCCGACCACTGCGTCCAAGGCTCCGCCGGCGCCGCGTTCGCGCCGGGCCTTCAGATGAACCGCGTCGAGGCGATCTTCCGCAAGGGAACCGACCCGCGCATCGACAGCTACAGCGGGTTCTTTGACAATGGACACCGCAAGTCCACCGGCCTGGGAGACTATCTGAAGGGCCGCGCCGCCACCGCCGTGTACGTCCTCGGCCTGGCCACCGACTACTGCGTGAAGTTCACCGCGCTGGATTCGCGGCGCCTCGGCTTCCGCACCTGTCTGGTCGAGGACGGCTGCCGCGGCATCGAGCTGCAGCCAGGCGACGTCGCCCGCGCGGTGGAGGAGATGCGCGCAGCCGGCGTCGAGGTGGTGCGCAGCGGCGAGGTCCGCGCCGGATAGCGCTGGTTTGACGGACGGTTGGAAAGGTCCTGCAGCTTCGCAGGTGTCTCCCGGAGGCGGCGGGCGATGCGCGATGACGCTCCGGTCCTTGACTCGCAAAACGAGCGCGGCGCATCCCCCGCGCGCGCTGCACGCGCGCAATCCGGAAAAGGAGCCCATATGAGCAAACTCGCGTTGTCGTGCGTCTTGCTGCTCGCCGCCACGGCCACCCGCGCACACGACGACAGGGGCCGTTCACGCCCCGTCGCATGTGCGGACCTGATCGCCTTCCGATCGGAAGGCAACACCACCGTGAACGCGGCAACCCTGGTCACATCGGGCACGGTGACGACTCCAGCGGGCGCGACCTTCACCAACCTGCCGGCGTTCTGCCGCGTGGAGGGAGTCAGCCGGCCGTCGACCGACTCCAACATCCTCTTCGAGGCGTGGCTCCCCGTCGCCTGGAACGACAAGTTCCTCTCCGCGGGCGAGGGCGGATACGTCGGGACCATCGGCTACGCCTCGATCGCCCTCAATCTCCAGAAGGGCTATGCCACGGTCTCGACCGACACCGGCCACCTCGCCTCCGACACCTTCTGGGCCATCGGCCATCCCGAGCGGGCCAAGGACTACCTGTACCGCGCGAAGCACCTGGTGACGGTCGCCACCAAGGGATTGATCCGGGCGTATTACGGCCGGTCCGCCAGCCGGAACTACTTCCAATCCTGCTCCAACGGCGGGCGCCAGGCGCTGATCGAGATCCAGCGTTATACGGACGACTTCGACGGCTTGATCGTCGGCGCGCCCTGGAACTTCCAGTCCCATTCCAACGCCGGATTCGTCTGGGACGCCCAGGCGCTCAGCGCGCCCGGGGCCGCGATCCGCCCGGCGCAGCTGCCGGCGATCACCGCCGCCGCGCTCGCGGCCTGCGACGGCAACGACGGGCTCGTCGACGGCCTCATCACCGATCCGCTGAGCTGCAAGTTCAATCCCGACGTCCTGCTCTGCGCAGGCGCAGAGACGAACTCGTGCCTGACCGCTGCCCAGCTGACCGCGCTGAAGAAGATCTACGCCGGACCGAAGAATCCCCGCACCGGCGAGCAGATCTTCCCGGGCTTCGCGGTGGGCTCGGAGCGGCAATGGGCCGGGCTGGTCACCAACCTCAGCGCCAACGGCCTGGGCCGCGGCTACTTCGCGAACCTCACGTTCGAGGACTCGAACTGGGACTACCGGACCTTCAATTTCGACAGCGACATGGCCTTCGCGGACTTCAAGGTCGGCCTGCTCGGCAACGCGACCGACACCGACCTCTCGGAGGCGAAGAGGAGCAGGGTCAAGATCATCCAGTACCACGGGTGGGAGGATCAGACGCTGCAGTCGGCGTTCAGCCCGGAATACTACCAGACGGTGGCCAGCGAGATGGGCGGCTTCAAGAAGACCCAGGAGTTCTACCGGCTGTTCATGGTCCCGGGGATGAGACACTGCAATCCTCCTGGGCCTGGGGCGGGCGTCTTCGGACAAGGCACCGGGCAGCAGCCGCCGGGGCGGGATGCCCTGCACGACATCCAGACGGCGCTCGAGGCCTGGGTCGAGCACGGGATCGCGCCGAAGATGCTGATCGGCACCAAGTACACGACCGACGACGCCACCGCGACCACCATCCGGTTCACCCGGCCGCTCTGCCCGCATCCGCAGGTCTCGCACTACTTCGGCGGGGATCCGAACAGCGCGTCGAGCTTCGCTTGTATCGATCCGAGGCGCCGCGACCGGCACCACGACGAGCAGGACGACGACTGAGTCGCACACCCGCGCCTCCGGCGCGGGAGCGACTAGGCGAGCCACCCCGAGAGCACCTCGTACGCCTCCGGCCGCCAGAGCAAGTCCAGGTGGCTCATGCCGGTGCCCACCCAGGTCCGCGACTCCGGAATCGCCAGCGCCCGCTCCGGATCCGCATGACGGCCGAGCGCGCTGTCCAACCGGACCAGACCGTCTCCGCGGGCGGCGGCATCCCCGGCGCGGACGGCCGCCATGGCGAAGCAAGCCACGCCCGCCGGCAGCGGCAAAAGCCGCACGTCCCGGTCCCCGTCCTCCTCGAGGAGGTTGCCGCGGCGCAGGTCGGCCATCCCGGCGCTGCGGATCCCGCTCAGCCGCGCGAACGGAGCCCGATAGGCGCCAGCTCCGAGGGCGGAGTCGATGAATCCCCCCGGCCGCGCGCCGTGGTGCGGCGCTCCCAGGAAGACCATCCTCCCCAACCAGGCCGGCCAGCGATGGTCCGCGGCCGCCGCGGCATGGCAGGCGCTGCGCGCCACCAGCCCGCCCATGCCGTGCGCGACGATGGCAAGCTCCTCCAGGATCGCCGGCCACTGCTCGATCAGCGCTTCGAGCCACGCCGCGAGCGCGCGCCCGTTCGCCGGGACGCGCAGGCCGGTGTTGTAGTGCAGATACACGGCCACGAACCCGCGATCGCGCTCGAGCGCCGCGCCGTGATCGTGTCCCCGGCGGCTCCACTGCAGGTCGCTCATCGACGAGCCGTGCACGAGGACCACCATCTTGCGGTTCGCCTTCGGCAGGGCCCAGCGGAGGGCGCGCGGCTCCAGCGCGAGCGCGCGCCCGCCGCGCCGGAGCCTCATCTGGATCGCCAGCGGATTCCCGGTGGTTGCGAGAAAATCTCCCAGCACCCCGTTCAATGCCGCGAGGACCGCCTCCACCTCCTGCCGCGTGCGCGCCTCGCTGATCACCCGGGCCAGTTCTTCCAGGGCGACGTCGATGCCGCCACCCAGGAGGCCGGACAGCGCGCGGAGGCTGCGGGAGACCAGGCCCGTGTTGCCCCACGCCGGACCGGTGGGCAACCCGAGGATTCCCGGACCGTGAGGGATCGTGTGTTGCACCGTGTCGACCAGATCGATCAGGCCGCGCGTGGCGTCGAGGGCCGCCGCGCCGGCTCCGCGCAAATCCGAGACGTGGGTCCGGCTGTTCTCGGCCATGCTTCCGCCACCTGCCCCGGACGCCGCCCAAGGTCCGGATCGGTGATGATAGCAGGCCTCGAAAGAGCTACCGCGACCCGACCAGCTCGCGCGCGGCCGCCTGCGGCCGGTCCAGCGCGACCGCGGCGTTCGATGGTGAACGCCCGCCGCTGACGGCCGCGGTCAAGGCGCCGGCCGCCAGCAAGAGCAGGATTGCCGCCCAGGTCTTGCCGACGACCGAGTGGTGGAAGCGCATGACTCCTCCTCTGAGCCCTTCTCGAGCCGCTCACAGGGATGGGCAGCGAGCCCGGTTCCGGCCACCCCGCGCCGATCGCCGTTGTTCGGGGGCCGACGAATCCGCGCCCCGGGATCGGCCGCGCCGTTCAGCAGCGAGCGAAGCTCACCGGGAAGGCATCAGATCGTCGCGCCGGTTCTCGTGCCACGAGGCCTCGTCCGACCCCTGGACCTTCGGCTTCTCCTTCCCGTTGCTCACCGTCGTGATCCGCGCACTCGCGAGACCAAGGTTGACCAGGTACTTCTTCGCCGCGTCCGCGCGCCGCTGTCCCAGCGCCAGGTTGTACTCGGCGGTGCCGCGCTCGTCGCAGTTGCCTTCCACGCGAACCGTGACCAGCGGGCTAGCCTTGAGCGCGTCGAAGAAGGTCTGCAGCGTCGAGCGGGAGTCCGACGACAGCTCCGAGCTGTCGTAGTCGAAGTAGATGCTCGCTGGACCCGCTCCGGCGGGTTGCGGGGGCGGCGCCGGAGCGGGAGCCGGTTGAGCGGGGGGCGGAGGCGGTGGAGCCGGCTGCGCGACCTGCTGGGCGGGCGTTGGCTGAGCCGGAGGAGGCGTGCTCGCGCACGCGGCCAGGACGACGGCCAAGGCAAGGACAAAGCGCAGGGAAGGCATCAGGATCTCCTTTCGATCAAACCACCACCCGGGCGCTCGCAGGCCCAGAGGCGGCCCGGGCTTTATGGTTTGCGCTCAAATCAGATGTCAAGGACGGGGGGCTCCATCACTGGATCCAATCCCACCCCGCAGGGCGCGCGAGCTTAGCGCGTGTTACACCCCCCGCGCATGGACGTACGTCCCACCGTCTTCGATCGCGCGCTGCGGCCGCTCCACCACTGGGTGTGGCGGGATCCGCACCGGCGCGCGCGCAAGCTCCTGCGCTTCGCGGACACGGAGGCGGACGGAGGCCGGGACATCTCGCGGGCCGCGGAGCTGACGCCGGACCCGCTCTTGCGCCGGCTCTTCCTCCGCCACGCCCACGACGAGCTGCGGCATGCGGACCTGTTCCGTTCCCGCGCGCGCAAGCTCTTGCGCTCCCTCCCCCGGGCCTCGCGCGTCTTCGAGGCGAACTGGCTGGCTCCGGGCGAGCGAGGGCTCGACGATCTGCGCGTCGACGGCGGCGGAGACGGCGCGCTCCTCGCCTTCCTTCATCTGTCGGAGAAAGCGGCGGCGCGGCGCTTCGCCCTCTACCGGCAAGTGCTGGCGCACGACCGGGAGACGCAGGCCGTCTTCGACGAGGTCCTCCGGGACGAGGTATTCCACATGAGCTACACGCAGGCCCAGCTCGTCCGCGTAGAGGCCCGGCAGTCGCGCGCGCGCCTGTGGCGGGCCCGTCTGGAGAGGCTCTGGAGAGCCTACCTGCGGGCCGCCGCGGCGCTCGCCTCGGTGCTGGGCACGCTGCTCCTGCGCCTGCAGTACTTCCTGATCGTGCCGCCGTTCGCGCTGCTCGCGCGCCGCGCCCAGCGGCGTGAGCCCTCCGGATTCGTCCCGGCCCGCCGCGCATCCCAGCTCCGGAGCCAATACTGAATGCGGATCCTGGGGATCTCCGGCCACTACCACGACTCCGCGGCTGCGCTGGTGGTGGACGGCGTCCCGGTCTGCTCGGTCCAGGAGGAGCGCCTCTCGCGCCGCAAGAACGACGCGTCGTTCCCGATGGCGGCGATCGAATGGTGCCTCGACCGCTGCGGCATCGGTCCGGACGATCTGGACGCCGTGGTCTTCTACGAGAAGCCGATGCTGAAGTTCGAGCGCATCCTCACCATGGCCCTGCGGGGCTTCCCGCGAACCTGGCGGAGCTTCCCTCGCGCGATGAAGAGCTCGCTGGCCGAGAAGCTGTGGGTGAAGGGGATCATCACTTCCCAGCTCGGCGTCCCCGGCCGCAAGATCCTCTTCACCGAGCACCACCAGGCGCACGCAGCGGCCGCCTTCCTTACCGCTCCCACGCGAGCCGCGGCGATCCTGACGGCCGACGGCGTGGGCGAGTGGGCGACGCTCTCGCTCGGCCGCGGCGAGGTCCGCGAGGACGGCAGCACCCAGCTCGAGACCCTGCGCGAGGTCCGCTTCCCGCATTCGCTGGGGATGCTCTATTCGACCTTCACCGCCTGGCTCGGGTTCCCCGTCAACGAGGGCGAGTACAAGGTGATGGGCCTCGCCGCCTACGGGCAGCCGTCGCTCGCCGGTGAGGTCCGCAAGGTGCTGCGGCGCACCCTCGACGGCGCCTTCGCGCTCGACCTCTCGTACTTCGACTACCACCTGTCCGCGCGCAGCTCGTATTCGTCGAAGTTCCTGGACGTGTTCGGGCCCGCGCGCGATCCGTGGGACCCGATCGATCTGCAGACCGCGCAGGGGCGCCATTACGCGGACGTCGCCGCCTCGGTGCAGCGGGTGCTGGAGGACACCCTCGTCGACCTGGCGCGATCGCTCCAGAAGGAGCTGCAGGTTCCCGACCTCTGCCTGGGAGGGGGCGTGGCGTTGAACGGCTGCGCCAACGCGCGGATCCTGCGCGAGAGCGGCTTCGAGCGCGTGCTGGTGCCGCCCGCGCCCGGCGACGCCGGCTGCGCGCTGGGCGCGGCGCTCTACGCCGACCGCGTCCATTTCGGCAACCCGGCGCGCCCGGTCCCCGACCATCCGTTCTGGGGACCCGAGGTGCAACCCTCCGAGATGGCGCGCCTGGCGAAGGAAGATGGTTTCGCCTGCAGCCGGCACGGCGACGGGGAGCTCCTGGCCGAGGTCGCCGATCAGCTCTGCGCGGGCCGCATCGTCGCCTGGACGGAGGGCGCCTGCGAGCTGGGACCTCGCGCGCTCGGCCACCGGAGCATCCTCGCCGCGCCGCACGACGCCGCGATGCGCGACAAGCTCAACCGCAGCATCAAGTACCGCGAGGAGTTCCGGCCCTTCGCTCCGGCGGTGACCGCCGAGACGGCCTCCCGCTACTTCGATCTGCCGCCCGGCGGCGAGCGGCTGGCGCGGTTCATGTCCGGCGTGTTTCCCGTGCGCCGCGAGTGGCAGCAGCGCCTGGCCGCGGTGACGCACGCCGACGGCACCGCCCGCGTACAGGTGGTCGATCGCACCATGGCCCCGCGCTTCCACGCGCTGCTCCTGGAGATGGGCCGCCGCACCGGCGTTCCGGTCCTGCTCAACACCAGCCTCAACCTCGCCGGAGAGCCGATCGTCAACGCCGCCGCCGAGGCGTACTCCACCTTTCGCCGCTCCGGCATCGATCTGATCGTCTGTGGACCCGTGGTGGTGGCGAAGGACCGGGCCGCGCAGGCCCGCCTCGAGGAGGTCATCGCATGATCAAGCGGCGTTCCCGCCTCTCGCGCGCGCTGATCGTGGTGGGCAGCGCGGGTCCCTCCATCCTCGACGGAGCGCGCGGGCTCTGGCGCAGCGAGTCCGGCCGGAAGTGGCTGGTGCCCTTGCTCGTCTTCCTCTGCGTGACCGGCCTCTTGCTGGTGCTGGCCGCGGGCGTCGAGGCGCTGGCGCCGTTCATCTATGCCATCTTCTGAGCTTCTCGAGGCGCTCGATCTGCTCGCATGCCCGCGCTGCTCGGGCGCGCTGCGGACTCCTGGCCTCTCTTGCGCCCGCTGCGGCGCGGAGTACGCGATGAAGGGCGGGATCCCCGCGCTGCGGCTCGACGCGGACGAACGCACCGAAGCGGTCCGCGACTTCTATGCCCTGGCGCCGTTTCCCGCCTATCCCCCGCGCGACACTTATCCCTGGCTGCGCGCGCGCGCGGAGCGCAGCGAGTTCGCGCGCCTGCTCGACCGGGCCATCCCCGGCGACGCGCGCGGATCTCTCCCGCCCTTCCCTCGAATTGGCCGAGGCCGCGCGGCGCCGCTACGGCCTCCGCCCCGCGCTGTTCGTCGAGACCGACTTGCGCGCTCCCGGCCTGCGCCAGGGCGAGTTCGACGTGGTCTACTCGAGCGGGGTGCTGCACCACACCCCCGACCCGCGCGCCTCCTTCGCGGCGGTGGCGCGGATGGCCCGCCCCGGCGGGATGCTGGTGGTGGGCCTCTACAACGCCTACGCGCGCCTGCCCCACCGGCTGCGCCGCGGCATCGCGCGCCTCACCGGATTCCGCTGGATCCCGCCGGATCGCGTGCTGCGCGAGCGCCGCGCCGAACCGGCACGCCGCGAGGCATGGCTGCGCGACCAGTACCACCACGTGGAGGAGCACCGGCACACGCTGGGCGAGGTGCAGGGCTGGTTCCGGGAAAACCACGTCGAATACGTCCGCGCCTACCCCGACACGCTGCTCGCCAGGGAACCGCCGCGCGAGGACGCGCTGTTCGAGGCGGCGGCGGACGACTGGGGATTCGAGAACCTGATCGCGCAGCTCTCGTGGGCGCGCACGCTCGGCCACGAAGGCGGCCTGTTCGTGGTGGTCGGCCGGGCCGCGGTGCAGTGAGCGGATGATCCGGAGGCTCGCACAGGGCGCGGTCGCGCTCCTCGCCGTGGCGCTCCTCGCCTTCGCCTGGCGCTGCGACGGGCCCTGGTTCGAGCGGCACGTCTTCCTGCCCCAGCAGTTCTTCATCGCCGCGGGCCCCGGGATCGTCTTCGCGTCTCGCGCGCTGGCGGCCGCAACCGCGGCGCTGCTCCTGTTCCTGGTTCCGCGCGTCCCCGGCGGCGCCGCGAGCCTTCGCCTGGCGCTCGCCGTGCTGCTGGCCATCCCGGCGGCGGAGATCCTCCTCCGCTGGCGCATGCCCCGATCGGCCGACTGGGATCGGATCCTGGCGAAAGAACCCCTGATTGCCTGGGACTCGCGCTACGGGTTCACGCTCGCGCCGGAGGTGGATCGGATCCAGAGCCTGTCGGGGCGCGAGATCCGCTTCCGCACGGACGGGGAGGGCCGGCGGATCTCCGGCGCCCCGATCGATCCCGCGGCGCAGTCGCTGGTCTTCATCGGCGAATCCGCGGTGGCTGGAGTGGGCCTGCAGTGGGAGGAGACGTTTCCCGCCATCCTCGGGGCGCGCCTGCGCTTGCAGGTCGTGAACCTCGGCAGCCCGGGGTTTCGCGCCGATCAGTCCTGGATGCGCTTGCGCGATGCGCTGCCGAGGCGGCTCCGCCGCGCGGGGCCATCCCTCTCTCCTCGAACGCTCCGCCCTGCACCGCCTCTGGAAGCACCTCTACTGGTCGGACGCGCGGTTGGAGGAAGGAATGCGCTCGGTCGGCGCGGCGCTGCAGGACACCGCCGCCTTCGCCAAGGCGCGCGGAGCTCCCTGCATCTTCCTCGTCACCGGAAAGACACCGCGGTGGATGCTGCACGCGCTCTTCGTGGAGCCGGGATTGGACTTCGTGGTGGCCGACGTGCCGGAGGACGAGCTGCTCAGCGACAGCCACCCCGGCCCGCAGGGCAGCATCCGCCTCGCCGACGCGCTCGAGCCGCGGCTGCGCACCAGGATCGCCGAGCGCTGATCCACTGTCACTGCCCGGCATCCCGTTCGTCAGTCGCAGCGGATGACGAACGCCAGGCTCAAGGGCTCGGGCGCGTGCTAAGATCGGGGCGTGAGCTCCTCGGGCAGCACGCTCTCCGTCCCCGCGGAGAAGCGACGCGGTTCCGAAGGCGCGGGGCCCTGCCTGTTCCTGATGATGCAGGCCGACCGGCCGCTGGACGGCGGCGCCAGATGTCTCCTCGCCGGATTCGATCGCATCGAGATCGGCCGGGGAAAGGCGCGCCGGTTCTCCGTCGAAGGCCGGCGGCTCTCCATCGAGCTCCCCGATCGCCGGGTCTCCTCCGCTCACGCGGCCCTGGAGAGAGTGCTCGGCTCCTGGGCCATCGAGGACTGCCAGTCCCGGAACGGGACGTTCGTCAACGGCGTGCGCGTCGAGCAGTCCCCGCTGACCGACGGCGACTTGATCGAGATCGGGCAGACGTTCCTGCTCTTCCGCAAGGAGGGCGCGGCGGGGGAGCCGATCGTCTCGCTGGAGCAGGCGGCCTCCGAGCCGGGGCTCGTTACCCTCGCCCCTGCGCTGGCGGCGCTCTTCGAGCGGCTGCAGGCCATCGCGCGGTCCGATGTCCCCGTTCTGGTGAGAGGCGAGACCGGCACCGGCAAGGAGCTGGTCGCCTCCGAGGTGCATCGGCTATCGGGGCGTCCGGGAGCCTTCAGCGCCGTCAATTGCGGAGCGCTCTCCGCGAATCTGGTCGAATCGGAGCTGTTCGGGTACCGCAAGGGAGCCTTCACGGGCGCGACCGAGGATCGCCCCGGCCTCGTTCGAGCGGCGGATCGCGGGACCCTCTTCCTGGACGAGATCGGCGACCTCCCGCTTCCCGCGCAAGCGGCGCTGCTCCGCGTACTGCAGCAGGGGGAAGTGTTGCCGGTCGGCGCGACCCGACCGGTCGCGGTGGACTTTCGCCTGGTGGCGGCGACCCACCGCGATCTCGAGGAGCTGGTCGCCAGGGAGCGGTTCCGCGCCGACCTGCTCTCGCGGATCTCCGGCTTCACGCTCGAGCTGCCGCCCCTCCGGGAGCGCAGAGAGGACATCGGCCTGATCGCGGCGAGGATCTTGACCCGGCAGCTCGGCGAACGCGCATCGGGGCTGGCGTTCACGTCCGAGGCCGTGCGGGCGCTGATCGCCTACGGATGGCCGCTCAACATCCGCGAGCTGGAGCGATGCCTGCAGGCGGCGGTCGTGCTCGCCAGCTCCGGCGTGGTGGAGACCGCGCATCTCGCTCCCGCGGTGTTCGGCGCGCAGGGCGAGCCGCGCCGGCCCGACCCTCCGCGGATCCCGGAGGAGTCGCTCTCGGAAGACGACCTCAAGCGGCGCAGGGACATCACCGCGGCGCTCGCGGCAAGCGGCGGCAACGTCGCCGCGGCCGCGGAGGCGCTGGGGGAGCACCGCATGCAGCTGTACCGCTGGCTGAAGCGCTACGGGATCGATCCGAAGGCCTACCGGCCGGCGCCTTAGGCGCTGTCGCCGAAGGCGACACTGCCCCTACGCATTTTCAACGCCAGTTCAGCGACACCCCGAAGGCCACCAGCGAGACCGCAAGCCCGTAGATGAACACGTCGTAGGTGAGGCGCAGGGCTCGCTGCCGGTCCAGGAGCATCTTCCGCACGAAGTACATGTGCTCGAGCATCGTGGTCTGCAGGCCCTGAACGTCGAGGGCGATCCGGTTCATTCGCTCCACGTAGTCGGAGAGCGCGAGCGGCAGCTCGTTGGTGAACAAGAGGAGGTTCGCCTCGTGCATCCGCCTCTCCTGCTTCAGCACCGAGGACCGCGCCGAGCGCATCGAGTAGATGGAGATGAAGATCACGACCAGGTTCACGGTCAGCAGGATCAGCGTGGGCACCAGGAGATACCGCTCGCTCTCCAGCCGCCGCAGGAGCAGACCGACGACGATGGAGATCATGATGGCGTTGACGTGCACCATCGTGCTCGTCCGCCGATCGGCGAGGCCGATCAGGCCGACCTGGATCTTGGTGAGGTAGTAGAAGATGCCTTCGACGGTCTTGCCGGCGCCCTTGGAGAGCTTCGCCTGCTCGGCGTGGCTCTCGGCGACCTCGCCCACCTGCTGGCGCAGCTGCTTGTGCAGCCGGACCAGGTTCGCCGCCCGCCGGCTGCTGTACTCCAGCTGCGCGTACCGCGTCCGGTAGGGGTGCTCCTCGAAGTACGCGATGCAGCGCTGGGTCCAGTCCACGTCCGAGTACAACTTCCCTTCCCGCCGCTCCGTCTCCAGGCGAAGCAACTCGGCCTCCCGCACGTAGTTCTTGTCCGCCAGCGGCGAGAGGAGCGCGTCGTGCAAGACGTCCTCGCGGAGGGTGCGCTTCTGGTCGGAGATCCGCTCCGCGCCGTCGAGGCAGGCGACCACCTCGTCGGCGAGGCCGTTGCTCCCTTTGCGGCTGCCGAGGAACTTCCGGCAGATCTCGACGCTCCGTGAAGGATCGCCCTCCATCCCCGCCGCGTAGCCGGCATCATGGAACCAGGCGGCGAGCAATGCGATCTCGAAATCCTCCTCGTCGAGCTTGCACCCCTTCGCGATCTCCCTGCATGCGTCGACGACTTCGCGCGTGCGCTTGAAGCCGTGGTACAGCAGCGGCGTCTCCGCCTTGGCGCCTCGGTAGAGCTCGAAGACGTGCTGACCGGCGTCGCGCACGAGATCGAAGTCGTGCTTGCCCATCTCATTCCCCTGGAGGCAAGACTGCTCTCGGACCTGGCATTTACAACGAGAGAAATCTTTTATCCGAAATCAGCGGTGATCGCGAACGACCGCAAGCCACGGAGCCGTCTCGCAGCTTGCGCAGGCGCCTGTGAGGACGGTCCTTTTCCAAGAAGCAAATCGCGCGCGTCCGTTGCGTCACATCCAGCCGGCAAGGAGGTCCGGTTGCACTTCGGCCCCGGGTCCTCTTGATCGAGAGGGCGCGCCGGGCGCAAAAGGGCTATTGGCGACGATGTGCCAATAAACCGATTTCGATCGCGGCTCGCGCTGGGCTTCGCTTCGCTCTGGAGCGGCTGCTCGCTGTCGGCCGGTCCCGCATTCACGCGCCCCACGAGCAGCGGCGCCTCGATCGCCGTGGGTCCGAGCATCGAGGGCGCGCTGCAGCTTCCCCGCAGCTTCCAGACCTTCGCGGGCATCGACTGGAGCCAGCCGGGGACGCCGAACGACTCCTGGCGCCTCGGCCTCTCCTACGGCTACACCACGCTGCCGACGGCCACCGGCAGGCTGGCGTGGGAGATCAGCGCACGCGGCGGCGTATTGGGAGCGGCGAACACCGCCTCGGCAGGCGGCTTCGGCGGCGCGAGGGTCGCGATGCTGCTGCGGCTGGGCAGCCTTCCCGAGCCGTGGCAGGCGGACTCCGCGTTCGGCGCGACCTCGCTGATCGTGGCCGACCTGGGGGTCAACGGGCTCGCGCGCTCGGGCGAGTCCCTGGCGGGCGAGATCTCCTCGCGCGTGCTGCTGCGCATCCATTTCTCCTCGGCGTTGCTGCCGTGATCCGGCTCGCCGCCCTCGGCATCGCCGCATTGCTCGCTGCCTGCGCCGTGCACCGCATGCCGGGCAGCTCCCCTCCCTCGCCCGACCCGGGCCAGCGCCCGCCGCGGTCCTTGGAGGTGGGCATCGCGAGGGCAGACGTGACCCCGCCCCCGGGCCCCTCGATGTTCGGCTACGGTCCCGACTCCCTGGTGGCGCAAG
>WNFK01012150.1_pt1 | contig 13872 bp, 13 predicted proteins | sample 5400281 | NCBI WGS metagenome assembly WNFK01 (sample SAMN13153350, study PRJNA577476) | soil metagenome | isolation source: 20 cm soil on Douglas fir-dominated hillslope | place: USA:California | collected 2013-09-17 | reverse complement strand
TCATCAAGCCTGAGCTTGCCATCCTCGACCAGCATCATCGCCGCGACGCTGGTGACTGGCTTCGACATCGAATACAGACGAAAGATGCTGTCCGCGGTCATCGGCAGTTGGCTCGCGACGTCGCGCACGCCGAAGCTTTCGAAATAGACGGGATGACCGTGCTGCTGGACCAGAATGACGGCGCCCGGGATCTTGCCGGTCGCAATTTCGTTGCGGACGTAATCGCCGACCCGCTCCAGTTTCGCGCGCGAAAGGCCGGCCGCGACCGATGGCGGCGGTTCTGCGCAAGCACCGTCCGGCCGTCCAACGGCAATCGCGACGGTCAGAAGCGCGAGTGCCGCCGCGGCGCGGCGCAACGAGCCGTCAGTTCGCCATCGCTTCATCGATCAACTGCTTCACCGCCGGCGGCATGCGCTGGCGTTCCGAAGGGACTGAATTCGCTTCGCGCAAGTTTAGCGGGCGGCTCAATCGGCACAAGGGCCGCCCCATTCAGCCAAGGCTTTCGCATGCAGCCGGGCACTGTCGTCGGAGAAGCAGCAGAAGATAATGCGGGTAACCGCCGGTGCCGCGGTCAGCGCGCCAACCGTCGTCGCGACCGCTATTCCAGCGGCGCGACCGGCGGGGAAACGATAGACGCCGGTCGAAATGGCAGGAAAGGCAATCGAAGCAAGACCGCGGGCCTGGCCGAGTTCGACCGCGCGGCGATAGCATGACGCCAGCGCTTCATCTTCGCGCTTGTCCCCGCCGTGCCAGACCGGGCCAACGGCATGAATCACATGCCGCGCCGGCAACCGATAACCGTTGGTGATTTTGGCGTCGCCGGTCTCGCAGCCATGGAGCGTGCGGCATTCGGCAAGAAGTTCGGGCCCGGCCGCGCGATGGATGGCGCCATCGACGCCGCCGCCGCCCAGCAGCGACGTGTTCGCAGCGTTCACGATCGCGTCAACGCGCAGCGTCGTGATGTCGGCGACGATAACTTCCAGCCGCGCTGTGCCGATCTGGCGCGCCGCCAAGCTCAGGCGGAGGCAGCCGCGCTGATCGCGACACCCTTGTCGGCAAGCAACTGTTGCAGTTCACCGGCCTGGAACATCTCGCGAATGATGTCGCAGCCGCCGACGAATTCGCCCTTGACGTAAAGCTGCGGAATAGTCGGCCAGTTCGAATAGGTCTTGATGCCGTCGCGCAGATCGGCGGATTCGAGAACGTTGAGGCCCTTATAGCCGACCCCGACGTGATCGAGGATCTGCACCACCTGGCCTGAAAAACCGCACTGCGGAAACTGCGGCGTTCCCTTCATGAACAGTACGACGTCGTTCGACTTCACTTCGTGGTCGATGAATTGCTCGATGCTCATATTTGCGTCCTTTTGCGGCACAACCTTCCGGCCGGCGTCAGCCCTTAATCCGAAACTGTCATATATGTACCCGAAACCGTTGTGCATCCAAAGTAAATTGGGTGGGAGCTGGTATGCGCCGCACAGGCTGTCCGAGGGCCGGACCACACCCCGCAACCCTCATCCCGGCCTCGATCACGGGCCCGGGAGGCTTTTATCCCGGACTGGAGCCCCTATCTAGGACAAGCTATTCGCGGGGAACCGGGCTGCCACAGTAACGTTCTCACCCCGAACGGAGATTATCGTGACGAAACCAGCATCCGCTGCGGCCGCGCTGGCTGCCCCTTGCCCGTCATTATTCTCCGCTTCCGGTGGCCTCGCCGAGGATTTGGTGGAAGCGTACCTCACGGTCCGAAACGAGACCGAGTGCCGCGCCGATCCGCTGACGGCAGAGGATCAGCTGATCCAGTCGATGCCGGATGCGAGCCCGGCGAAGTGGCACCGCGCCCATACCACCTGGTTCTTCGAGCAATTTCTGCTCGGCGAACACGGCAAGGATTACACGCCCTTTCATCCGGATTATGCCTTCCTGTTCAATTCCTACTACGTCAGCGCCGGTCCACGGCACGCCCGTCACCAGCGCGGCCATCTGACCCGTCCCGGCGCCGACGAAATCACCGCCTACCGCCGGCATGTCGACGCCGCAGTGGTGAAATTCTTCCAGACTGCCGATGAGGACGCTCTGGCCGCGCTCGCGCCGCTGGTGGAAGTCGGTCTCAATCACGAGCAGCAGCACCAGGAATTGATGCTGACGGATATCCTGCACGCCTTCGCGCAGAATCCGATTCCGCCGGCTTACGATCCGGCGTGGCGCTTCCCCGCTTCAACCAGCGCCGGCGACGAGAAGACTCGCACCGGCGACGAATGGGTCATGCTCAACGAGGGCATCCACACGGTCGGGCACGCCGACGACACATTCCATTTCGACAACGAGAAGCCCGCGCACCGCACTTTGGTGGGGCCGGTCCGGCTGGCGCGCAACCTCGTCACCAATGCCGAATGGCTCGCATTCATGAAAGACGGTGGTTACGCCACGCCGACGCTCTGGCTGATGGACGGTTTTGCAGCTGTCGGCAACGAGCAATGGCAGGCGCCCGGCCATTGGCGCGAGATCGACGGCCAATGGCAGGTGATGACCCTTGGCGGATTGAAGCCCGTCGATCCCTCAGCCCCGGTCTGCCATGTCAGCTATTACGAGGCCGACGCCTTCGCGCGCTGGAGCGGCAAGCACTTGCCGACCGAAATGGAATGGGAAGTCGCGGTGAGGGCCGGCCGGCTCAACGACGCGTTCGGGATCGTGTGGCAATGGACCCGCAGCGCCTACGCCCCCTATCCCGGCTACCGCGCCATCGAAGGCGCGCTCGGCGAATACAACGGCAAGTTCATGATCAACCAATTAGTGCTGCGCGGCTCATCGCTTGCAACTCCGGACGGACATAGCCGTATTACCTATCGGAACTTCTTTTATCCACATCATCGCTGGCAATTCACCGGACTACGCCTCGCCGACTATGCCACCTGATCTTCAAGTTCAGCCGCGCCGGAAAAGCGCGACCAGGAGAGTATCATGAATGTGCACGCCGCAGCTTTGGCTAAAGCGCATCGCTTCGTTGAACCGACTTCGGCATTTGCCAGCGACGTCATCGACGGGCTGTCGCAGCATCCCAAACGGCTGTCGCCGAAGTATTTCTATGACGTCACGGGTTCGGAGTTGTTCGAACAGATCACGCTGCTGCCGGAATATTACCCGACGCGCACCGAACTTGCGATCCTGCGTGACCGGGCCGGCGAGATATCGGCTGACATCCCTGACGGCGCAGCGCTGGTGGAATTCGGCGCAGGCGCGACCACCAAGGTTCGGCTGCTGCTCGACGAATGCGCGTTTCGCGCCTACGTGCCCGTGGATATTTCCGGCGACTTCCTCAAAGCGCAGGCCGGCGCGTTGCGCGAGGATTTCCCCGGTCTCGACGTCTATCCGGTCACGGCCGACTTCACCGCGCCGTTCGGCCTGCCCGACCCGGTCAAGGCGATGCCGAAGGTCGGATTTTTCCCGGGATCGACACTGGGAAATTTCGAACCGCATGAAGCCTGCGCGTTCATGCGCAGTGCCCGCGACATCCTTGGTGAGGGCGAGCAGATGATCATCGGCGTCGACCTCGAAAAGGACGAGCGCGTGCTGTATAACGCCTACAACGATGCCGCCGGTATCACCGCGCGCTTCAATCTCAATGTGCTGGTCCGCATCAACCGCGAACTGGGCGGCAATTTCGACACTGCCGCATTCATGCACCGCGCGATCTACAATCGCGACCGCCACCGGATCGAAATGCACCTGATCAGCAAGAAGGCCCAGACCGTGCGCATTCTGGGGCGGAGTTTTTCATTCCGCGCCGGCGAAAGCATCCACACCGAGAACAGCTACAAATACAGCCTCGAGCACTTCACCGCGCTGGCGCGCGGCTCGGGCTGGACGCCGCGCCACTCCTGGACCGATGCCGCCGGCATGTTTTCGGTTCACGCGCTGGTGGCCTCGGACTGAGACTCTTCAAGCCGGGACTCGACCGGGCCGGATTTCAGCGAGATCGATTCCCAGGCCGCGACGATGATCAAGATCGCGGTGGTCAGGAGCGACAGCATCAACGGCGACAGCCCGCTCGCGAACCAGGCGAGCAGACCAAGCGCGACAATGCCGGCGATATGGGACAGTTGAAGCCAGCCCCGAATGACGTGCTTGAAGAGGATCGTTCCGACCAGAAACAGCAATGGCCCGCCGATTGCGCTGAGTACCGTCCTCAGATCGGAATGACCGTCGGGATGCTTCAGCACGAGTTCATCGGCCACCGCCGAGACGATGATGCCGGCCACGATCGGCATATGCAGATAGGTGTAGGCCAGCCTCGCCAGTCGCCCCGGCTCGGTGGATCTTGAAATCTGTTCGGACCCCGCCTCGGCCCCCTTGTGGAAATAGATCCACCACATCGCAAGCGCGCCGATAAAGGCCGACACGAACGCCGACACGGTTTCGGTGGTCCAGGCGAGATCGGCGAACGTGGCGCCGGTGACGACAATGGATTCGCCGAGCGCGATGATGATGAATCCCGCGCAACGCTCCGCCATATGGCCGCCCTCGACGGTCCAGTCGTCGATCGAGGACGGGCCGTATTTCGGAATCCAGAAGCGCGCCGCAGGCGACAGATATTCAATTCCCAGCGCTACGGCCCATAGCAACAGCCTCCACGGCCCTTCGGCAAAGCCGCCCAGAATCCAGAACACCGCCGAAGCGGACAGCCAGGCCAGAATGCGGACCGCGTTCATTCGGGTCGACGGCTGCGTTGACGGGATCGACGCCAGAAGAAAGATCGAGCGGCCGACCTGCATCGCGGCGTAGGCAAGCGCGAACCAAAGTCCTCTCGATTCAAAAGCTTTCGGTATCGACGTTGAGAGCACGAGCCCGCCGAGCATCAGCAGGAACAGCAACACCCTGACCGGGGTGAGTTCCGGATTGAGCCAGTTGGTGACCCAGGCGGTGTAGACCCACACCCACCAGACCGCGAGGAACAACAGGACGGTCTGCGCCACCGCGAGCGGGGTGAATTGGCCAAGCAGGGTGTGCGATATCTGCGTGACCGCGAAAACGAACACCAGATCGAAGAACAGCTCAGCGTAGGTAACGCGGCTGTGCTGGTTCGGCACAAATTGACGAAACAGCACGCCGCGTTGATCATCCCCAGCCATGGCGTCCCTGCTCCCGCCCGACTTGGGACTTAGCGCTCCTGCCCCCCGGTGCCTGCTGGCACCCCGGTCTGCAGCGCCAGCGCATGCAGCACGCCGCCCATCTGGCCCTTCAGCGATTGATAGACGATCTGGTGTTGCTGGACGCGGGATTTACCGCGGAACGACCTCGGCGTCGGGGATAGCTGCCTTGATCATCGATTCGATATCGTGGGCGTCCATCGGCATCCCGTATTTCTCCAATCCGGCTTTTCGAGCTGCGGCCGGCACCTGCCGCAGGGTCGCCAGAACTTAGCGCGGACACCCTTCTAGGTCACGTCCCGTCGCACTATATTCCCGATCCGACCCTTGCAAAGCCGCTGGATCGCAACCCACGATCACAACGGGCTGACCAAAAAGGACTGACCATGAAACTCCCCGGTCCCGACCACCCGATCACCATCACGGCCAATCCCAAGCGTGTCCGCGTCTCCGCAGGCGGCATCGTGATCGCAGACACCACCCATGCCCTGACGCTGAAGGAAGCGAGCTATCCGGCGGTGCAATATGTGCCGCGCAAGGACGCCAACATGGCGCTTTTGGCCCGCACCGACCGCACCACGCACTGCCCCTACAAGGGGGATGCGAGTTATTTCAGCATCAACGCGAACGGCAAAACCCTCGAAAATTCGATCTGGACCTATGAGACGCCGTTCCCGGCGATGGCCGAAATCTCCGGCCATCTGGCGTTTTATCCGGACAAGGTCACGATCGAAGAGGTGGCGTGAGCGCCGGGCGCTTCGAAGAACGCGCTAATAATCCATTTCTTCGGCCGGGCATGGCCGTCCGAAGGGCGGCGTCGCTTACGCTCGCCGTTGTCCCGGGCATGACGGGAGGTTTCCGCCTACACCCTGAAGATCGTGAGGCCGAGGATCAGCAGGACCAGGAAGATCACGACGAAGACATAGAACAGAAAGCGAGCAACTTCGGCTGACGCGGCCGATATGTCGGTAAAGCCGAAGACGCCGGCGACGATCGACACCAGAAAGAAGATCAGCGCCCATTTCAGGATTGTCATCGCTCGCTCCTTCGGTTCCTTCGGTTTTCGCGCCGCGGGATTGGCGGCCCGTGCGAAATCGCCGATCTAACTTCGAGCGATGGAGCTGGTTCCGGTCACGGATGAGGCGGTCGGGTTTTTGATCGCCGCCCGTTGACCAATCTCAACTATTGGCCGACTTTTCCGGCGGAACCCGGATGGGCGGGAATCAGAATTGGCGCATCTTGTCGCGCGATAATTGCTTGCTGAATCGGGTTCCCGGTAGCAACATCTGAAACTGACCACCCTGCCGGGGGCGCACATGACAACGATTTCCACCTCAGTCGGGTCAGCGGAGACGAGAGCCGCGCCAAAAGCCAAAGTACGAAACGCCTCGATCGATCGCGCACGCACTTTCCTGACGCTCGTGGTGCTGTTCCACCATGCGGTCATTCCCTACACCTATTTCGGTCACACCGATCCCAAGTCGTGGCTCGGCTTTGACTGCGTGGTTCTGGCCACCGACAGCTTCTTCATGGCGATGTTCTTTTTTCTGTCCGGATTGTTCGTCTGGCCAGGCCTTGCGCATAAATCGCCCGCCACCTTTTTTCGCGATCGCCTGCTGCGGCTCGGCCTGCCCTTCGCCGTAGCCGCGTTCACGGTCATCCCGATCGCGTATTACGCCATCCAGCTGCGGCAGCACCCCGATATCAGCTTTTCGGCGTTCTGGTGGAAGACGGTCACCGCCGGCCCCTGGCCAAGCGGCCCGATATGGTTCGTCTGGGTGTTGCTGGTCTTCGATCTCACCGCGAGCCTGCTGTACCGAATCTCACCCCGCCTGCTCGATCCCATCAACCGCCTGTCGCAGCGCGGTTTTGACCGGCCGGCCGATTTCTTTCTGTGTCTGCTGGCGGTCACCGCCATCGTCTATGTTCCGGCGCGGGTCTACTTTGGGCCGAGCCGCTGGTTCGAGTTCGGACCATTCGACGTTCAAACCAGCCGCGTGCTGCTGTATGCGGCCTACTTCTTCATCGGCGCCGGGATAGGCGCGGCGAATGTCGATCGCGGCCTTCTGAGCGCGGACGGACGGCTGGCGAAGAGCAGTTGGGGCTGGGTGGCCGTGACGCTCGTTCCGTATTGCCTGCTGTGGGTACTGATCTATATCAAGCGCGAAATCCTGGGGAATCCGCCCGTGCTGCCGAATTGGTACGAGGCGAGCTACGGCTTGTTCTTCGTCGCCTTCAGCGCCGCCATCCTGTTCGCAATCCTGGCGTTTTTCCTGAGGTTCAAACGATCGGGCTGGAGCATGCTCGATCCGATGCAGAGTGACGCCTACGGCATGTTCCTGGTGCATTACCCGATCGTGCTCTGGCTGCAATATTGGCTGTTCGATTTCGACGTGCCCGCCATCGTCAAAGCGGCGGTCGCGTTCGTGCTGACGGTCCCGTTGAGCTGGGCCGTGACGCGAGCTCTGCGGATGATCCCCGGCGCGACGCGGGTGCTGTGATTAGAATCGTAGCCCGGATGGATCCAACGGGTCGGCGCGAAGCGCCGCCCGATGACAGGCTCCGCGAAATCCGGGAACGAACGTGACGCTGGCCCCGGATTTCGCTTCGCTTCATCCGGGCTACATTTACGACGCCTTGCCGTTCATATAGGCCGGGAACCAGCCCTCGAAGCCGGCTTTGAGCGATGCAATCGAAACCGGCGCCTCGCCCGCAATGGCAATCGTTTCGCCGCCGGTGGTGCCGATCCGCACGCAGGACACGCCGGCGCCCTTCATCTTGGCCAGCACCAGGCCCGCCTGCTCCGCCGCGACGGTCACGACATAACGCGCCTGGTCCTCGCCGAACCACCAGGCGTGCGGCACGATCGATCCCGGCGCAGCCAATAGCTCCGCAGCGATCCCGCTCGCCATCGCCATCTCCGCCAGCGCAATCAGCAGGCCGCCGTCGGACAGGTCGTGCGCCGATGTCGCCGTGCCCGCATGGATCATGCCGCGCACCACATCGCCGTTGCGCTTTTCAGCCGCGAGATCGACCGGCGGCGGCGCGCCCTCTTCGCGGCCGCAGATGTCGCGAAGATATACCGACTGACCTAGCCAGCCGTGGGTCTCGCCGATCAGCAGGATCGCCTCGCCCTCGGCCTTGAACGAAAGCGTGGCGGACTTGGTGAAATCATCGAGCAGCCCGACGCCGCCGATCGAAGGCGTCGGCAGGATGCCGCGGCCCGATTCTTCTCCAGGAAATCGGGTCTCGTTGTAGAGCGAGACGTTGCCGGACACGACCGGGAAGTCGAGCGCGCGGCAGGCTTCCGCGATGCCCTTCAGGCAGCCGACGAACTGACCCATGATTTCCGGGCGCTCGGGATTGCCGAAATTGAGATTGTCGGTGATGGCGAGCGGCCGCCCTCCGACCGCGGTGATGTTGCGCCAGGCCTCGGCCACCGCCTGCATGCCGCCCTGATAGGGATCGGCCTCGCAATACCGCGGCGTGACGTCCACCGTCAGTGCCAGTCCCTTCGGCCCTTCCTGAACCCGCACCACCGCGGCATCGCCGCCGGGACGCTGCACGGTATTGCCCAGGATGACGTGATCGTATTGCTCCCAGACCCAGCGCTTCGAGCACAGCTCCGGCGTCGCGATCAATTTTTCAAGCGCCGCCGCAACGCCGACCGGCGCCTTGACGTCGCGCGCATGGACCACCGGCAACAGTGGCGACGCCACATGCGGCCGGTCGTACAGCGGCGCTTCGTCGCCCAATTCCTTGATCGGCAGATCGGCCATCACGTCGCCGCCGTGCTTCACCACAAAGCGCTTGCTCGGCGTGGTGTAGCCGACCACGGCAAAATCCAGTCCCCATTTCCGGAAGATCGCCTCGGCCTGTTTTTCCTTCTCGGGCTTGAGCACCATGAGCATGCGCTCCTGGCTTTCGGAGAGCATCATCTCGTAGGCGCTCATGCCGGTTTCGCGGGTCGGCACCGCATCGAGATCGAGATCGACGCCGAGATCGCCCTTGGCGCCCATCTCCACCGCCGAACACGTGAGCCCGGCCGCACCCATGTCCTGGATCGCGATCACGCAATCGGCTTGCATGATCTCGAGGCAGGCTTCCAGCAGCAGCTTCTCCGCGAAGGGATCGCCGACCTGTACGGTCGGCCGCTTCTCGGCGGAGTCGTCGTCGAATTCGGCCGATGCCATCGAGGCGCCGTGAATGCCGTCGCGGCCGGTCTTGGAGCCGAGATAGACGATCGGCATGTTCACGCCGGAGGCCGCCGCGTAGAAAATCTTGTCGGTATCGGCGAGGCCGACCGCCATCGCGTTGACCAGGATGTTGCCGTCATAGCGGGTGTGGAAACGCACCTGCCCGCCGACGGTCGGCACCCCGAATGAATTGCCGTAGCCGCCGACGCCGGCTACGACGCCCGACACCAGATGCCGCGTTTTGGGATGCTCCGGCGCCCCGAAGCTCAGCGCATTGAGGCACGCAATCGGGCGCGCGCCCATCGTGAAGACGTCGCGCAGGATGCCGCCGACACCGGTGGTCGCGCCCTGATAGGGCTCGATGTAGCTCGGATGGTTATGGCTCTCCATCTTGAACACAACAGCCTGGCCATCGCCGATATCGATGACCCCGGCATTCTCGCCCGGCCCCTGGATCACCCATGGCGCCTTGGTCGGCAGGCCGCCGAGAAAATCCCGAGTTCCGTGAAACTCGGCACCCGCCCGATCAGCTTGAGAATGCGCTCGTACTCGTCCGGCTTCAGGCCGTGGCTGGCGACGAGTTCGGGGGTGATTTGCGGCTGGTTCATGAGGCTTCTTGCGCGATTGAGGTCCCTTATTAGGGAGATCGGAAGGGGTGGAAAAGGCCTTTTACGGCGCAATTTCCTGCTGTCCATAGCTTTGGACGTGCGAGGGGTTTGCACATCGGGTGTGGATCGGATTTAAGGACTGAATCACTTAAATGAAGGCCAAATCGCTTGGACGACCTGACCAAATCCGCATTCCTCAACCGCCCCGATCTGCACGTGCAAACCGAAGGCGAATTCGCCGGCTGGCGAACCTGGAGCCGCGACAACTTCGAAACCCATAACGGGCCGTTTTGCCACCGCATGGACGATGAGGGCCGCATCCACTGCGCCTTCCGGGTCGAGAAGAAACACCTCAACGGCGTGAGCAATGTCCATGGCGGCGCCTTCATGGCGTTCGCGGACTATTGCCTGTTCGCCATGGCGGCAACTGTACTGCAGGGGCCCGGGGTGACGGTGTCGTTTGCTTGCGAATTTCTCGACGCCGCGCGCGAGGGCGAGCTGGTCGAAGGGTCAGGCGAAATCATGCGAGCCGGCGGCTCGATAATTTTTCTGCGCGGCGTGCTGAAGTCCGGCGAGCGGCCGCTGTTCACGTTTTCCGGCACCATCAAACGGGTGAAGGGGGGGATACCGCCGGTCGGAGGCAACGACGCCCTAGTCTGACGCACTCGGATTGGAGCGATGCGTCGACATCGCGTCAACGGCAGCGCGCTCCCTCTCCCATGGGGAGAGGGGTTACGGTCTATCGTTAGGTCGTAACCCCTCACCCGGCGCTACGCGCCGACCTCTCCCAATGGGAGAGGTGACCCTGAACACGCAGCTCGCGTCCTCGCGGATCTCATGACTTTGTCTTATTGCACGCTGACCAAGGTCAGATCGACGAACCACGACTGCGGCGAGACAAAGCCCTTGACCTTCGGACTCATCGCGCGAGGGTTGAGATCGTGGACAATATAAAGCCAGGGAGGGTTGTCGACGAGACGCTCATGCGCCTTGCGATAGGCCGCCGAGATCGCCTTGGGATCGGTGCCCTCCGCAATCGTCTTCAGCGCGGCGTCGAATTCATCGTCTTTCCACTGCTCAAAATTGAAGCCGTTCGGCGGAAAATTGGCGGATGAGAAATAGCGCGCCATGACGCCGACATCCGACGATGGCGAGCTGACATTGAGCGCCATCGCACCTTGCAGGCTCGGACTGTCGGGCGTCGCGCGGGCCGCCGTCAAAAGCACCTGCCATTCGACCACGTCGAATTCCACAGTGACGCCGCAGGCCTCTTTCAGATTTTGCTGCAAAAATTCGTTCATTGGCAGAGGCAGCATTTGGCCGGAGCCCGAATTCGAGATCATCGCCTTGAACGACAGCGGTTTTGCCGGAGTGTACCCTGCTTCGGCGAGCAGCGCTTTGCCTTTGGCCGGATCGAATTTGTAACGGTTGACGGGATTGCCGAAATCGGGATCGCTGGCTTTGAGCCAGCCCGCCGAAGGCTCAGCGGTCCCGCTGAGCAGCGACACCAGCCCGTCCCGATCGATGCAATAGTTCAGCGCCTGGCGAACCCGGACGTCTTTGAAAGGACTGTTGGTGGCGCCGATGTTGTAGAACCAGGGCCAGACGTGGGGATAGGAGCCGGTCGTGATCGCGAAGCCGGCCGATTTCAGCGATTCGATGCCGTCGGGCGGCGGCACTTCGATCCAGTCGACCTGGCCGGCGCGCAAGGCGGCCAGTCGCGAATTCGCTTCGGGGATCGGCATCAGCACGACATTGTCGACTTTCGCCTTCCTGGTGGGGTCCCAGTAGCTCCCCCAGCGCGCAAGATCCGCCTCCTGCCGCGGCACGACCCTGGTGATGTGGAACGGCCCGGTACCGGCGGCCGGCAGGGTCGCGACCTTGGCCCAATCTTTACCCGCCTTTTCGAATGAGGCGGGCGAGGTGAACAGCAGGTAGACCGCCATATAGGGGAAATAGGACGCCGGCTTGGTCGTGGTGATGGCGACGGTTTCGTCATCGATCTTCTTATAGCTGCCCATCACGGGCACGCGCGCCCGCGACATGGCTGAGCTCGGCGGTTCGAATTGCGGGCTCTCGCTGTTGAAATAGCGATCAAGGTTCCAGATCACGGCATCGGCATTGAAATCCGTGCCATCGTGGAATTTCACGCCGCGGCGCAGGTGGAAGATCCAGGTCTTGTTGTCAGCCGGATCCTGCTCCCATCTCTCCGCAAGCCCCGGACGCAATGCCGCCAATTGGTCGGTTCTGGTAAGATCCCACAGCACCAATCCTTCGAAGATCGGGTAGCCGAGGAAGCGCATTCCTTCGAAACCATTATTTGGCAGTCCGGTTGCGGTGGGAATATCGGACGCCGTCATGGCGATGCGCAACGTGGTCTCGGCCGTGGCCGGTTTGAACGCCAGCAAAACGGCCGCGAGCGCGAACGTGCAGGAAGCCTTACGAATGAACATGGTTTTTCCCTCTCCGACGATCGGACGATCCGCTTTCGGCGAACTACAGGGATACCGGAGCAAGTTTCAGGCCAGCCGCAGGCGCCGCGCTCCAGACAGTCGGCTGCCACTTATTGCGGCGGCGCCAGCAGCTTGCGGTATTTCTCGACGTCGCGCGTCACCAGTTGCTGGAGAATTTCGGGTGCGTGCTCATTGGCGTCAGGTGCGACGGTCGACAGATCGGCAAAGCGTTTTTTGACCGCGTCGCTTTCCACCGCCGTGCGAGCCGCGGTATTGAGCTTTGCAATGATCTCCGGCGGCGTCCCCTTCGGCGCGAACAGCCCGTTCCAGCCCTGCGCCTCGAATTCGGGCAGGCCTGCTTCCGCCGACGTCGGCAAATCCGGCAGCGTTGCCAGCCGCACGGTCGAACCCACCACCAGCCCCTTCACCAGCTTGTCGCCGATCGACTGCGAAACGGATGCGGCGGCATCGCAGACGCCATCGATCTGGCCACCGATCGTATCCGTCAGCGCGGGCGCAGCACCCCGATATCCAACCAGCGTCACATCGATCCCGGCGGCCTGCACAAAACTCTTGCAGATCAGGAAATTCGAAGAGCCGACGCCGGCGTGACCGAGATTGATCTTGCCCGGATTGCTTTTGGCGTAGGCGATGAATTCGCGCACGGTACCGGCGGGAAAATCCTTGCGCAGCGCGACGATGCCGAATGTCTTCGCCACGACAGCGATCGGCGCGAACGCATCGGGCTTGAAGGGGAGCATCGGATAGATCGTGTAGGCGGCGGCATTGGTGCCGGCATTGCCGATCGCGATGGTGTAGCCGTCAGGCTCCGCGCGTGCGGCACGGGTGAGCGCCGTCGAGCCGCCGGCGCCGCCGATATTCTCGATCACGATGGTCTGCCCCAGCGCCGTGCCCATCTGCTCGGCGACGGTGCGCGCGATCACGTCCGAATTGCCACCAGCCGCGAACGGCACGATCAAGGTGATGGGGCGTTTTGGAAAGTCTTGGGCGTACGCGGCAGTGACAACGAATGTGAACGCCACAACAACCGCGAGCAGCCTCTTCGTGAAAGAATTCACGCCGCGCGTTCCAGATGCGCCACCAGGCCTGCGAACAGGCCGCGGCCGTCGGTGCAGCCCATGATGTCTTCGACATGGTTTTCCGGATGCGGCATCATGCCGAGCACGTTGCCGCCGGCGTTGACGATGCCGGCGATCGATTGCGCGGCGCCGTTGATGTTGGATTGCTCGTCGACCACGCCCTCGGCGGAGCAGTAGCGATAGAGCACTCGCCCCTCGCCTTCCAGCCGCTTCAGCGTCTCTTGGTCCGCTTCGTAATTGCCTTCGCCATGCGCGATCGGCACCCGAATGATCTGCCCGGCATTATAGCCGCGCGTGAACGGGGTATCCGAACGTTCGACCCGCAGATGCACATCATGGCAGATGAATTTCAGCCGCGCGTTGCGCATG
>WNFK01194594.1_pt2 | contig 13880 bp, 8 predicted proteins | sample 5400281 | NCBI WGS metagenome assembly WNFK01 (sample SAMN13153350, study PRJNA577476) | soil metagenome | isolation source: 20 cm soil on Douglas fir-dominated hillslope | place: USA:California | collected 2013-09-17 | reverse complement strand
GATCGAAGTCGTTTAGTAGTAGTATTTACTACTACAGATGAAGACTGTAGATCTCACTCCGTTCGGCTTTACGCCCACGGAGTCGCTCGTGTACACGACCCTGCTCCGCCTTGGGCCTACCACTGGGTACGCGGTGGCCTTGGCGTCCCGCCTCGCTCGGGCCAATGTGTACGGGGCGCTCGAGGGTCTCGTCACCCGTGGGGCCGCGACCCGGGCGTCTCCGGCGACTCGCCCGATCCGCTACCGGCCTACCGACCCCCAGGCCCTGCTTGCCCACCTCGCCACCCTCCAAGGGGAGGCCCTCGACCGCCTGGCTCGGGCGTTGCGAGACACGTCCCATCCGGGCGAGCCGGCCACAAAGGAAGTGGCCGGGGCGCGAGCGGTGGCCAATCTCATTCTCCAACTCGTAGCTCGCGCCGAGCGGCGCGTGGAGGGCGTGCTGGCGGCCGAGTTGTGGCGCCCCACCCTCCCCGCGTGGCGGCACGCGTCGAGGACGGGGGGAGCGACGGTCGAGCTGCGCATGGCGGGGGACCCACCCGCCGGGGCCGAGGGTCTCGTGTCGGGATCGGTGCCCGCTGACGCGCCGACGATTCTCGTCGTGGACGAGGCGCAGGTCATCGTTACTGCGGGGGCCGGTGAAGCAATTGCGGGAGTGTGGAGCTCGCATCCGCTGATGGTCATGCTCGCCCGCCGCGCTCTGGGGACGGCCGCGTGATGGCGCGATCCGTCGTGGCGCTGGTCGTCGTCGCGGCCACGGCGTGCCGCGCCCCGCAGATCCCCGTCGAGCGACGTTATCCGGCAGGTTCTGTGTTCCGCGCGCAGTACCGCGTCGTGGACGGCACGCGGTTGCGCATGATCGACACGGGGCGCGGCACGCCCGTGGTCTTCATTCACGGGTTCGGGGCGTCGGTCTACAGCTGGCGCAAGACATTGTCGCCCGTCCTCACCGCCGGGTATCGCGTGATCGCTTTCGACAATCGTGGCTTTGGGTTCTCGGACAAGCCCGCGCCGAGATCAAGAGGGCCGGGAAGGGAGGACCTCTACACCAACGCCGCGTACGCGCGGCTCGTGGTCGCACTCCTCGACTCGCTCAACCTGCCGTCCGCGGTGCTCGTGGGACATTCGATGGGCGGTGCCATCGCCGCCGAGGTCGCGCTGCGCTACCCTGATCGCGTACGAGGGCTGGTTCTGATCGACGCGGCAGGATTCGGCGTCCGCTGGCCCGCGGCGCTGGCGGTCGGACGGTTTCCGGGCGCGGGCGATGCGGCGGCGGCGCTACGAAGCCGCTGGTCCACCGAGCAGGTCTTACGCTCCACGTATGGGGACCCCAGCAAGGTGCGGGAGGAAGACGTAGATCAGTACTACGCGCCCGTGGCGGACCCCGCCTACGCCCTCGCCTTGCGGGGTGTGCTGCGGCAGTTCAGGTTCGACACTCTTGTCGGCCGGCTCGGCGCGGTCGCCGCCCCCACGTTGGTGATATGGGGCGGCGCCGATCGCTGGATCCCCGTGCGCGACGGCAGCCGGCTCGCGACGGAGCTGCCGCGTGGTGCCTTCATCGTGCTCCCGGGCGTCGGCCACGCCGCCGCCGAGGAAGCTCCCGATGAGGTTAACCGGCTCTTGGTCACGTTTCTGAAGGAAGGCCTTCCCCGCGTTCCGGAGAACCTGGCATGGTCCACGCCGTCCTTGCAGTTCTCGCGCTCCAGCAGCCCGTCGATTCCGCCTACACGGCAAAGATCCGCGAACTGACGACCGAGCCCCGGTTCAACACCGAGCTCACCGATCACCTTCCCGCCGATCCCAAGGTCCCGAGTCCGCTCCAGGTGCTCGGCTACGTCCCAGGCACGGTGGGCAGGCTGTCGTACGTCGCGGACCTGACGCGCTATTTCCACGCGTTGGACGACGCGTCACCGCGCGTGAAAGTGTTCGACCTCGGCACGAGCGACGAGGGCCGGCCGATGATCGTCGCGGCTATCGCCGATTCGGCGACGATCGCGCGGCTCGATTCCTACCGCGCGATCACCGCCGCGCTGGCGGACCCGCGCACGTTGTCCCCCGACTCCGCGCAGCGGCTCATCGCCGCCGGGAAGCCGATCTATTGGGCATCGGGATCGATCCATTCTCCCGAGACCGGCTCACCGGAGATGTTGATGGAATTGGCCTATCGGCTCGCCGTGGAGGAGTCGCCACTCATCCGGCAGATACGCGACAGCGTCATTACACTCGTGACGCCGGTGACCGAGTTGGACGGCCGCGACCGCATGGTGGACACGTACCGGTACCGGAGGGCGCACAAGAACATCGGACCGGGCCTGATCTACTGGGGGAAGTACACGGCCCACGACAACAACCGGGATGGGATCGCGATGTCCCAGGTCCTGACCCAGACGATGCTGCGGGCGTTCTTCACGTGGCACCCCACGGTACTGCACGACCTACACGAGTCGGTCCCGTTCCTCTACACGTCCACCGGGACCGGTCCGTACAATCGCGAGCTCGACCCGATCGTGATCGATGAATGGAACGAGATGGCGTTCCAGGAGATTACCGAGCTGACCAAACGTGGACTCCCCGGCGTCTGGACCCACGATTTCTACGACGGGTGGGCCCCGAACTACATGTTCTGGGTGGCGAACGGACACAACTCGATCGGCCGCTTCTACGAGACGTACACGTCGCGGGGCGCCGATTGTCACACCGTGCGGCTTCCCGAGCGGCAGACGTCGGTCGAGTGGTTCCGCCCCAACCCGCCGCTCAACGGCGTGCGGTGGTGCATCCGCAACAACATCAACTATCAGCAGTCGGCGCTGCTCGTCGCGCTGAACTACATGGCGCGAAACGGCCACCGCTACCTCGACCAGTTCTATCGCAAGGGCGTACGGGCGGTGGCGCGCGGGCGCGCCAAGGAGGGCCCAAACGCGTATCACATTCCCGCGAACCAGGCGCGCCCGGTGGAAGCGGCCAATCTCGTCAACATGCTCCGGTTCCACGGACTCGAAGTGCGGCGCGCCGAGCGCGCGTTCAAAGCGGGTGGCGTGGACGTCGCGGCCGGCGACTACGTGGTGCGTCTCGATCAGCCCTACGGCCCGCTTGCGAAGAGCTACTTCAGTCGCCAGGACTATGGGGCCGACGATCCGCGCCCCTATGACGATACGGGGTGGACGCTGCAATACGTGCGCAACGTGGCCCTGCACGCGATCGCGGACACGGCGGTGCTGAGCCAGCCGTTGGCTCTGATTACGGCGGACGTTCGGATCCGCGGACAGGTGGGAGGCGTCGGGAGTCCGGCGGCGTATCTCATCGCGCCGACGACGGAGTCGGGCTTGATCCAATTCCGGTTGGCGCTGCGTGACGTGCGGATGTGGGCGAGCGAGGACACGTTCACCGTCGAACGGCGCGGGTACGGTCGAGGCTCAACGATTGTCGCCGCTGACGCCGGCCGGCGCATCACCCAGGCGGCGGAGTCGCTCGGCTTGACGCTTACCGGGGTCCGTGCGATGCCGCAGGTGGCGCGTCACGAGCTCGACCTGCCGCGGCTCGCGCTCGTGCACTCGTGGCTCAACACGCAGAACGAGGGTTGGGTGCGGTACGCGTTCGACGCGCTGGGGATTCCGTACGCGTACTTTAGCGTGCAGCAGCTCAAAGATCGCGAGCTGCTCAAGCGTTTCGACGTGATCGTGTTCCCCTTCGTCTCGAATAACTCGCAGTCGATCGTCAACGGGCTCCCGATGACGGGCCCGAAGATTCCATGGCAGCGGTCGGCTGAAACGCCGAACCTCGGTGGGATCGACTCGACCGATGACGTCAGGCCCGGGATCGGACTCGAGGGTCTGGGCGCCCTGCGAGACTGGGTGGCGGCGGGTGGCGTGCTGATTACCGAAGGGGGCACCGCCGCCGTGTTCACCGACTTTGGCGTCACGCGGGGCGTGGACATCACGCCGGCGCGACAGCTGCGCGCGTCAGGAGGCATCTACCGCGCCGTGACGCGAGACGCGAAGAGCCCGATCGCCTACGGGTACGCGGACACGCTCGCGGTCTACTTCAACCAGGCGCCCCTCTTCCAAATCGACACCAGCACCGACGTGCCCGAGGATCAGGACGCGGACCTGACAAGGGAGCAGGCGCGCGCGCGGCCACGGGTGGTGATGGCCTTCCATCAGAAGCGGGACTCGCTCCGGCTCTCCGGCCTGCTGGTGGCGGGTGAGGAGTTGGCGGGTCGCCCCGCCGTCCTCGACGCCCCGGTGGGTCAGGGACACGTCGTGCTGTTCGCGATCCGGCCCTTTTGGCGGTGGGAGACCCAGGGCAGCTTCGCCCTGGCGTTCAACGCGATCCTCAACTGGAACGACCTGGGGATCGCGTGGCCGGCGGCGCCGAAGCCGAGCGGCCGCCCGGTGGCGGCGCCCGACGAAGGGCATTAGATTTCCTCAACCAGTTGGTTGAGGAAATGACACCGTGTCTCCTAAGCTAAGCAATAGTAGGGCTTTACGGATTATCGCGGTGGCGCGTGAGGAGTACGCGAAGCGCGGCTTCGCGGGGGCACGGGTGGAGCACATCGCTCGCCGCGCCGGCGTCAACAAGCAGCTGCTGTTCTACTACTACCACTCGAAGCGCGGCCTCTTTCAGGCGGTGCTGGGTCAGGCGGCAAGTGAGCTCGAGGGCGCACTCGCTGCTCTCGCCCTTCCCGCCGGCCGGCCCCTCGACCGCCTGCGCCGGGCGCTCGAGACGCTGTTCGACTTCCTGGCACGCCAACCCGAGCTCGCGACCCTCCTCACGCAATCAGGCGGAGCCTTCGCTCCGGCCATCAAGCGACTCGTCGTCTTGCTCGCCGAGGGTCAGGGGTTGGGCCAAGTGCGCGACGACCTGGACCCGCACCTGGCCGCGGCCCAGGCGCTCGTCCTGATGGTGGGCTATCTGGGAATGGAGTCGGTGATTGCCGCCAGCGCGCGCCCCCTCGGCGCCGATGAGCCGGCGCTGAGGGAGCGCTGGAAAGAAGCCGCGGTGGACCTGGTGGTCGCGGGCGTGGCGGCGCGTTAGTTCTTCGACACCATCCTCGGCTCGAGGGGAGCATCCCCCTCGAACACGAGGTGGCCAGCCTCGAACCGCGCGCCCCTGAGCGCCAGCGTCAGCACCTCGCCCAGCTCCTCGACCAGATGCACGTCGAGGCTCTTACGGACGTCCTCGGGAAGATCTTCCAGATCCGCGGCGTTTTCCTTGGGCAAGATGATGGTCTTGATCCCCGCCCGCACGGCGCCGAGCACCTTCTCCTTCACTCCGCCGATGGGCAGCACGCGCCCGCGCAGCGTGATCTCTCCCGTCATCGCGATGTCGTGCCGCGCCGGCCGGCGAGACAGCGCCGATACGAGTGCGGTGGCCATCGTGATGCCGGCCGAGGGTCCGTCCTTGGGGATCGCACCGGCGGGCACGTGGATGTGCACGTCGGCTCCCGTGACGACCTCCTCGTCGATACCGAGCTGGTCGGCGTGCGACTTGGCGTAGGTCAAGGCCGCGCGGGCTGATTCCTTCATCACGTCGCCCAGTTGGCCGGTGAGTACCAAGTCGCCCTTGCCGCGCATCACGCTCGCTTCGACGAACATGATGTCGCCGCCGACGGGCGTGTAATACATCCCCGTCGCCACTCCCGCCTGGTCTTCGCGGGCCTTGCGCTCGGGGTGCACCCGGGGCCGCCCAATGAGCACGGGAATGTCGGCCGGCACGACGGTCACGCGTCCTGCCTCACCGCCGGCGATCTTGCGGGCCACCTTGCGGCCGAGCTTGCCGATCTCCCGCTCGAGCTGTCGTACACCCGCCTCGCGCGTGTAACTCGAGATGATCTCGCTCAGCGCCGCGTCGCTCATCGTCAGCTGTTCGGCGGCAAGCCCGTTCTCGCGCACCTGCCGCGGGACGAGATAGCGCTTCGCGATTTCGAGCTTCTCGCGCTCGGTGTAGCCCGCGAAGTTGACGGTCTCGAGCCGGTCGAGCAGCGGTCCGGGGATGCTCTGGAGGAAGTTCGCTGTCGCGATGAACAGCACCTCCGAGAGATCGAACGGCACGCCGAGGTAGTGATCGGTGAACGAATCGTTTTGCGCCGGATCGAGCACTTCGAGCAGCGCGGCCGCGGGGTCTCCCTGGAACGAGATGCCCAGCTTGTCCACCTCGTCGAGCAAGAACACCGGGTTCTTGGCCCCCGCCTGCTTCATGCCCTGGATGATGCGACCCGGCATGGCACCCACGTAGGTGCGCCGGTGGCCGCGGATGTCGGCTTCGTCGCGCGCACCGCCCAACGAGATGCGCACGTACGGCCGGCCCATAGCGCGGGCGATGGACTTCGCGATCGAGGTCTTGCCCACCCCCGGGGGCCCTACGAACAGCAGGATCGGTCCCTTGGCGCGCTTATCGTCGTCGTTGCCTGGGGCGTCGGTCTCCGGCTGGCGCTGCCGCAGCTGGCGCACCGCCAGGAACTCGAGTACCTGGTCCTTCACGTCCTGCAGGCCGTAGTGGTCCTCTTCGAGGATCTCCGCGGCCCGCTTCAGATCGAGCGACTCCTCCGACCGCTTGCCCCAGGGCAGCTCGGCCACCGTCTCGAGGTAGGTGCGGATGACCTGCGCCTCCATCGACTCGCGGCCTGCCCGCTCGAGGCGGCTGAGCTCGCGGTCCACCTCTTTGCGCGCGGGTTCCGGCAGATCGAGCGCGGCGAGCCGCTTACGCAGCTCCTCCACCTCGGTGCCGTCGTCCCCCTCGCCGAGTTCTTTCTGAATCGCCTTCATTTGCTCGCGCAGCAGCATCTCGCGCTGGCGCTCTCCCAACTCCTCCTGCACCTGCGACTTGATGTCGTCTTGGGCGTCCGCGACAGCGATCTGGCGCTGCACGTGCACGAGCACTCGGCGCAACCGGTCTTCGACCGACAGCATCTCGAGGAGCTGTTGGCGCTCGAGCGGCTTTATGTCGAGGTATCCGGCCACCAGGTCCGCCAGACGGCCCGGCTCGCTGACACCCTCGAGGACCTGTTTCACGACGTCCTCGGGAAGTCCTGACTTTTCGCCCAGCTCAGCGGCGCGCTGCCGCGCTTCGCGGTGCAGCGCAATAAAGGCAGCGTCGTCCACGCTCAAGGGCGGAAGGTCCGCCAACTCGCGGACGACCGCCTCGAGGTGACCGTTCGTTTCGGTGTAATGGATCGCGGTGCCGCGGGCTTCGCCGTGGAGGATCAACTGGACACCCGCCAAGCCGCGCTGGACCTGGCCAATACGCGCAATCGTACCTGTGGTATAGAGGAGGCCCGGCGTGACCTGTTCGACGTTGTCTTTTTGCGCCACCGCGAAGATGAGGCGCTGCTCTTGCTTCAGCGCGGCCTCGATCGCCCGCAAGGTGGCGGGGCGGCCCGCGCCAATCGGGGTGCTGACGCCTGGGAACAGGACTGCATCGCGCAGGGGCAGCACCGGTAGGGTCATGCGTTCAGACATGAGGACTCCATTTTGAAGTAGACACACGGCATGTTGCGGTGCGGGAAGAGCACCGACCGTGCCACACGACAACGTCGCGGGCGGCAGCGACGTTCCAGAAAACGCCGCCAAAGCGGCGGAACCTGCCAACTCGGCCTAACGGCTGGTCGCTGAACAGGTTGCAAGGCCACGCTGTTGCGGCTAAATCTTATCCGCGCATGCCTGTCGACCCCGCATGAACGATTCGCTGTCAAAGCGCCTGACCCAGGCCTTGGGGACGTCGTTTACCCTCGAGGGAGAGATCGGGCGGGGCGGCATGGGCGTCGTCTATCACGCTCGCGACGAGCGACTCAAGCGGAAGGTGGCGGTGAAAGTGCTCCCCCCTGAGCTGGCGTTCCGGGAGGAGATCCGCATCCGTTTCCTGCGCGAGGCGGAGACCGCAGCCCGTCTCTCCCATCCACACATCGTTCCGATCCACAGTGTCGGCGAGGGACCGGAAGGGCTCGTCTACTTCGTGATGGCCTACGTGGATGGCGAGTCGCTCGGAGCACGCCTCAAACGACGCGGACGGCTGCCGCCCGAGGAAGCGCGTCGCATTCTAATGGAGACCGCGGACGCGCTCGGCGCGGGGCACTCGCTCGGGATCGTGCATCGCGACGTGAAGCCGGACAACATCCTGCTCGAGGGCAGCCGCGGACGCACCGTCCTTACCGACTTCGGGATCGCGAAGGCGTTGACATCCTCGACCGGGCCGGGGACGCTGACCGCCACGGGCGTCGCGATTGGGACGCCGCACTACATGAGCCCCGAGCAGGCGGCGGGAGATCGGGAAATCGACGGCCGTTCGGACATTTACAGTCTCGGCGTCGTCGGGTACCAGATGCTCACCGGCGAACTGCCCTTCTCCGCGCCGACGGTGCCGGGCCTGCTCCTCAAACAGATCACCGAGCAGGCGCCATACCTGAAGGACAAGGCGCCGACGTGCCCCGACGACCTCGCGTCCTGTGTGATGCGTTCGCTCGAAAAGGAGCCGGAGGCGCGCTGGCCGACTGCCGATGCACTGCGCCGCGCCCTCGAGTCGCGCAGCGCGCCGCCCTATAGACCGCGGCGCTCTACCGGCGTGCGTAGCACGAGATTCACGGGGGACCAGGGTGCGCTGGCAGGCCCCCCCGTCCCAATCCGGCGCGAGCCCCCGGCGCAGCGGTCGCGTGCCCGGGCCCTCAAAGACGCGAAGTCGCAGCTTACGGCGAGCGGCGAGCCAAAGCTCGTGGCCCGGTTCCGCGACGGCTTCGTGTCGTGGGCGTCGGTGTGCGGCGGGCTCATGTTGATCGACATGATCCAGGGAGGCGGGCTCGGCTGGTCGCTATGGGTCGCAATCCCCTGGGGAGCGTTCGGCCTGTTGCCGCAGTACATGAAGCTGTGGCAGACGGGCTATTCGTGGCGCGACGTCTTGCACCGGCCCGCGGCGCCCGACGGCGCCGAGGCGCGGCTCGGTCTCTCGCGACGAGCCGCCAACCTGCCGGCAAGCGCCGAAGAGTTCGGCCACCAGCTGGAAACGGTGCGGCAAGCCCGGAACGACCGCGAAGCGATCATGAAGATCATGGAACGGGTACCGGCGTCGGAGCGCAAACTGCTGCCCGACGTGGTCGTGACGGTGGACGCGCTGCTGCGGCGCGCCGAAGATCTGGCGCGCATGCTGCACGGGATGAGCGCGGATGTAGACGAGGGCGCCCTGTCGCGCCTCGAGGACAGGATCGAGTCCGTGAAGCGCCACGAGGAGGGCACGGAGCGCGAGCGGCAGATCAGCCTGCTCGAACGGCAGCGGCAGGCGCTGGGCGATCTCCTGACGCGCCGACGCAAAGTGGAAGAGCAGATCGAGTCGTGTGTGATGGCGATGCAGAACGTGCGCTTCGACCTGCTGCGGCTGCGGTCCGCCGGCGTGGCGGCGGTGCTGAGCGACCTCACGAACGCTACCCAGCAAGCCCGCGCGCTGTCCCGCGACGTCGATCACGCGATCGCGGCGGCGGGGGAGATCCAGGACATCCTGCGCGAAGGCCCCCGGCCCTAGCGCCTCGTTTTCCTCCGGCAGTCCCGCACCAGCGCCGGCGCGTCTTTCCTCTCGATCCCGAACTTCAACAATTCGACGAACGCCCCGGCGGCCTCTTCACAGCGGCCCGCGCGCAGCGCCACGACGCCTCGTAGCTCGCGGTACCGCGCCACGGCGGAGCGCCGCTGGATTGCGTACGCGAGCACGCTGTCGGCGAGCGCGGGCGGTCCGTCGAGGGTGAGACGCGTCAACACCTCATTCAGGAACTGGGCCGGGAATGGGTGCCGGAACGTGCCACGCGCCACCGCGAGCGCGCCACGCACTTCGACGCCCGCCACAGCCCAGGACGAGTCGCGCACCGCGAGCACGGCCAGCACGGTGCGCGCCTGGGCGGTGTCGGCGCCCGCGGCCAGCGCGCCGAGGGCGAGGGCGCGGGCTTCGCGCGGCACCCGACGCCGCGCGGTGGAGATCATGCTCTTCAGGAGCAGGGCTTCGCCCCGTCGATCGCCCGACCGGAGCGTCAAGACGTGGGTCACGAGGGAGTCGGCCGCTGCCGTGTCGCCGAGGCCGAGGCGGATCGCCGCGGCCCGCACTGTCCACTCCGCGGCGCCGGGCGCCGCTTGGCGCAACGCATCGACGTAGGGAATCACGCCGGCGTCCGCACGGCGCGCCGCCAGCGTGCGAGCGAGGAGGAGGGGAGGAGCGGCGTCGCCGCCGGCGCGGCCGATCGCCGCCAACGAGTCGAAGACCACGGCGGCCGTAGTCCCAGGATCGAGGAAGCGGCGGGCGGCGACGAACTCGAGCCGCGGGCGGTCGTCGCGGTGCTCGAACTGCGCGCGCTCCACCAGACGATCAACCCCGCGGGCACCGATCAACCGCCGCCCGAAATACTGGTCGGGCGTGTCGACGTTCAACCACTCGCGCGCCAACTCTTGGACGGCGCCACGTGGGCCCACGAGCTGTGCCACCCACGCCGGATCGTAAGCGATCGGTCGCGGCGAGGCGATCACTAGCAGATCGTGCGACTCGCCGAACCACACTTCTACATGCGGGAACACCTCCCGAACGTTCCGCACGATTCCGGCCACGATCGGCAGCGACACCTGGTACAGCTGGACCCATTGGCAGAAGACACCGTCGTCGGCCAGCCGCGAGCGGACGATCTGGAAGAACTCGGGCGTGTACAGCGTCGCGATGCCCGCGACCCAGGGATTCGACGGCTCCGACACGATCACGTCGAACCGCTCGCGGCTGAGTTGCAGCGCGCTGCGTGCGTCGTCCGCGACCGCCGTCACGCCGGGCCGCCGCAGCACGTCACGGTTCACGTGTCGGAACAGAGTGTCCATCGCGAGGACGGCGGGTTCGATCTCGACCACGCGCACGCGCGTCATCCCCGGCACGTCCGAGAGCACGCGCGCCGTCACGCCGCTCCCGAAGCCGATCACGAGGCCCGTTGTCGCGCCCGGCCGCGCCGCGACGGGCGCCAGGCCGAGCATGATTTGCGTCCCCATGTCGCCACGGTCCGACGCGTCGACCTTGCCGTTCACGCGTAGCGATCGGCCAGCGTCGTTCTCCCACACGCTGACGGTGGTGTTCCGCCCCTCCTTGAAGGCGAGCTGGCGCGTGCCGCGGTGTTCGAGGAAGGCGCGGCGCTGGGGCGCATCCATCTTGGTCCGGGCATAGATCGTCGGACCCAGGTCGATGAGGCGTGTGCTCCACCCCGGCGCGACCACGGCCGCCAGGATCGCCACCATCCCGAGCATCCCTGCCCCGAGCCGCATGCGCTGGCCGGCCGGCGACCCCTCGGGGGTAGCGCGAGCGGCCGCCCAGGCCAGCGCGAGGGCGGCCAGCCCGTTGATCACCAGTCCCACTCGCAACGTTGTCTGGGTGCCCCAGGCGACGACGAGGAAGAACCCCGTCAAGACGGCGCCGAGAATGCTGCCGACCGTGTTCAGGGCATACGCAGCGCCGACGTCGGTGCCGCGGGCGGCGTCGGGCCTTGCGGTCAGATCCGTGAGCAGCGGGAACGTCATGCCCATCCCCAGCGCGGGCACCAGAACCACGGCACCGACCGCCACGCCCATGAGCAGCAAGCGGGGCATAGCGCCGAGGTCCGGGATCTGGAACACGGCGATGATATAGACCGGGAGGAGGCCGAAGAAGACGAACAGGGCGGCGGCCCCTACGCCTGTGAGACCCTGCGCCAGGGCGGCGCTCGCGGCGGCGGCGGCGCGTGGTCCGCTGCGGCGTGCCACGATGATGCTGCCGAGGCCGATGCCGAGGAGGAAGACGACGAGCACGAGAGTGAACGCGTACGTCGAACCCCCGACGATCATGACCAGCACGCGCGTCCAGGCGATCTCGTTCAGTAGGGAAGCGAATGCGGTGACGCCGAGCAGGATCAGGGCGAGAGCATGAATGAGGTCGCGGGGAGGGTTTTGGCGTTCCCCGGGCTGGCGCCCGGGGTCAGGCAACCACTGATCGCGTCCGAGCCAGAGCGCCACTCCACCGATCCCGAGGTTCGTGGCGGCGGTAAGCCACAGGCTCGCCCGCACGCCGATGAACTCGATGAGGAAGAAACCGGCCAGCGCGGTACCGAAGACGGCCCCAAGGGTGTTGAGGCCGTACAACCGGCCGAGCGACGGCCTCAGGCGCGTGCGGTCCTCCTCCATGAAGGCGCGCGTCAGCACCGGCAGCGTCGCGCCCATAAGGGTCGTCGGCACCAGAAGGACCAAGGCCGCGAGCCCGAAGCGGAGCGCCACGCTGCCGCCGCCCAGGGCGAGATACAGGCTACGGGCGAGCGACAACACGAGGGGCGAGACGATCCCGAACACGCCGATCGCGATCTCTAGCCAACCGTAGAGCGCCGCGGGGCGTGGACTGCGGTCCGCGATCCGGCCGAAGAGCCAGGCGCCGAGGCCGAGGCCCCCCATGTACGCGGCAACGACCGTCGTGATGGATTGGATGGTAGACCCGAAGGACTGGTACAGAACCCGGACCCACAGGAGTTGGTAGACGAGCCCCGTGGCCCCGGAGAGGAAGAACAGGAGACTGTAGGCGAGCGTCGCCCTAGAACGCATGCAGCTCGCGCATCGCCTGCGCGAGGTTCTGCACCTGGGGCAGAATGAAGTCTTCGAGGTCGGGGGCGTACCCGACGAAGGTATCGGTGGACGCGACGCGCTTGACGGGAGCGTCGAGCCATGGGAAGCACTGGTCGGCGATGCGCGCGGCGATCTCGGCCCCGTAGCCCCACGAGAGCGCGTCTTCGTACGCCACGATCACCTTGTTCGTCTTCCGAACCGAGCGTTCGATCGCCTCCCAGTCGACCGGGGAAAGTGACCGGAGGTCGATCACCTCGACGCTGACGCCCTCCTCTTCGAGCTCCTTGGCGGCGACGAGCGAGCGCTGCACGACGGCGCCGTACGTGATCACGGTCAGATGCGTACCCTCGCGGATCACTTTCGCCTTGCCGAACGGGATCATGAAATTCGGGCCCGGGTTCGGCGCTTTGTTGTAGGTCTGGCGGTAGAGGTGCTTGTGCTCGAGGAAGAGGACGGGGTCGTCGCAGCGAATGGCGGTGCGCAGCAGGCCGTTGGCATCCAGGGCCGTCGCGGGGCAAATCACGCGCAGGCCGGGGACGGACGTGAAGACCACAGCGCCGGTCTGCGAATGGTAGACCGAGCCGCCTTTCAGGTAGCCGCCGTAGGTGACGCGGACGACCACGGGGGCGGCGAACGCGTTGCTCGACCGCCACCGCATCGTCGCCAGCTCGTTGCGCAGTTGGTGGTAGGCGGGCCAGATGTAGTCGAAGAACTGGATTTCCACCACGGGCTTCATGCCCCGGGTGGCCAGGCCGATCGCGCGGCCGACGATGTTGGCCTCCGCGAGCGGAGAGTTGAACACCCGGTCGCTGCCGAACTGGCGCTGCAACCCCCAGGTCACCTTGAAGACGCCGCCCTTCCCCTTCACGTCCTTCAGGTATTGGTCGCGGCTAACGTCCGCCACGTCCTGGCCGAAGACGAGAATGCGCGGATCCCGCGCCATTTCGTCTTTCATGCAGCCGTTCAGGAGATCCACCATCGTGGTGGGCTCTCCCGTGAAGTGGGGATCGTCTTCCGTATCGAACTGCTCGGAGGCGGGATCGACGTCGGGGGAGTAGACCCAGAGCAACGCCGTCTCGGGCTTCGGCTGGGGTGACGCGAGGGCCATGTCGGCGGCGACCTGGACCTCCTCCTCCACTTGGGCCTTGATCGCGTCGATCTCCGCCTCGCTGGCGACGCCCTCGGCTATGAGGCGCTTGGGGAAGCTGATGACGGGATCGCGCTTCGCCTCCTCGTCCCGCTCGCGCGGCGGCTTGTAGTGGATCTCGTCGTCCGAGAGCGAGTGTGAGTAGGGGCGGG
>WNFK01169124.1_pt1 | contig 13892 bp, 17 predicted proteins | sample 5400281 | NCBI WGS metagenome assembly WNFK01 (sample SAMN13153350, study PRJNA577476) | soil metagenome | isolation source: 20 cm soil on Douglas fir-dominated hillslope | place: USA:California | collected 2013-09-17 | reverse complement strand
GCGGGGCCCATCGTGGGGGCCGTAGTCATCACCTGGCTCCAGATCAGCCTGAGCGACTACAGCACGGCGTGGCAGCTCTACCTTGGCCTCTTCTTCGTCATCATGGTCCTCTTCGCCCCCGGCGGCCTCACCGGCCTCGTGCTCATGCACCTTCCCCTCGTGCGCGCGCGCCTTCTTCACAAGGTGCTGCCCACCTACCTGGTGGCGGTGGTGCCCGCCTTCGTCATGGTGCTGGGTGCGGTGTTCCTGCTCGAGATCAACTATCGCCTCGCCACCAGCCCCGAGCTCGGCCGCAAGACCACGTTCCTCTCGATCCCCGTGGACATGTCGACGCCGTGGCCGTGGCTGGCCGGGGTGGCCGTGCTCGTCGTCGGCTACGTGGGGTTCCGGCGAAGCATGCGCCTCGTGACGGGGGCGTGGAGCGCGGCGGGCGAGCGCCTGCAGGCGCGGGCGACCACGCCGTGACGCCCGTGTCCGCCCTCGAGCTCGCGGACGTGCGCAAGAGCTTCGGCCCCACTCCCATCATTCGCGGGGTGAGCCTCGACATCCTCGAGGGTGAGCGCCATGCCATCATCGGCCCCAACGGCGCGGGCAAGTCCACGCTCTTCAACCTGATCAGCGGCCGCTTTCCCGTCTCGGGCGGCCGCATCAGGCTGAAGGGCACCGACATCACCGGACAGGCCCCCTTCGCCATCAATCGCCGCGGCCTGTCGCGGAGCTTTCAGGTCACCAACATCTTCCCCGTCCTCTCCGTGTACGAGAACGTGCGCTGCGGTGTGTTGTGGTCGCTCGGCTACCGCTACGCCTTCTGGCGCTCGGTGAATCGGCTGCGGGACGCCCGCGAGCGCACCGAGGAGATCCTCGAGCAGATCCACCTCGCAGGGCGCCGGCACGTGCCCGCGGGCGTGCTGACTTACGCCGAGCAGCGCGCCCTCGAGATAGGCATCACGGTGGCGGGCGGGGCCGACGTCATCCTCCTCGACGAGCCCACCGCGGGCATGAGCCACAGCGAGACCGCCTACGCCGTGGAGCTCATCCGCCGGCTCTCCTCGGGCAAGACCCTGGTCATGGTGGAACACGACATGAGCGTGGTCTTCGACCTCGCCGACCGCATCTCCGTCCTCGTCTACGGGCAGATCATCGCCACCGGCGCACCCGACGCCATCCGCGCCAATCCGGCCGTGCAGGAAGCGTATCTGGGAACGGCGCAGACCTGATGCTCGAAGTGCGCGATCTCCACGCCTACTACGGCAAGAGCCACATCCTCCAGGGCGTGTCCTTCGACGTGGGCGCGGGCGAGATCGTGAGCCTCCTCGGGCGCAACGGCGTCGGCCGCTCCACCACCATCAAGGCCATCATGGGCGACGTGCCGCCGAAGGGCTCCGTGCGCTTTCGCGGCGAGGAGCTGGTGGGCCTCGCGCCCCATCTCATCGCGCGAAAGGGGCTCGGCTACGTGCCCGAGAACCGCGACATCTTTCCCGGGCTCACCGTGCGCGAGAATCTCCTCCTCGGCATGAAGTCGACCAAGCAGCAGGGGCGATGGAGCTACGAGGACGTCTTCGAGCTCTTTCCTGCCTTGCGCGAGCGTGCCGACGTGGCGGGCGGCGTGCTCTCGGGGGGCGAGCAGCAGATGCTCACGATCTGCCGGACCCTCATGGGCGACCCCGAGCTGATCATGATCGACGAGCCCACGGAGGGACTGGCACCCCGGCTGGTGGAGCTGGTGGGCGATCTGCTCCAGCGCATCGCGGCGCGGGGCAGCCGCCGGCTCTACGTCATGGGCCACGGCCGTATCGTCTTCGAGGGCACGCCGGAGCACCTGCGCGCCAACGCGGCGGTGCGCAGGGAATGGCTCGAGGTCTGACGGCTAGAAGCGCGCTCGCCGCCGGTCGGTAAGGTCGAGGCTGAGGACGATCACTCCTCGATCACTCGCGTGACGGGATGGGCTCCGATCTCGCCGCCCATCCAGCCCGGCACCACGGCCGAGAAGCGGCCGGCCGTGCCTCCCGCCACGATGACCATGATCTCCTCCGCCGAGGGAAACTTGGGCACGAGCGCATCGGGGTCCGACGCGCCGAGGTTCTTGAGGCGCCCGCTCTCCGCGCCGTCGGGGCCCGGCTCGAGCTCCCGGGCGCGGCGCCGCACCGTCTCGAAGAGGTGACGCTTCACGTCCTGCTTGGTCCATCCTGCGTCGCCGATGGTCTTGGCGTGCTCGGGCCCGATGACCCAGAGGGTGTGGCCGTAGAGGGGAAAGCTCTTGTGATTCCACACCCCGGCCGCCGACCAGCCCAGCGAGGCCACGAGCTGCGGCGCCTCGCGGCTCAGATGATCGTTGATGATGAAGGGCCCTTCGCCCGGGAAGACGGTCACCGTGCTCTGCCCCGGAGCGTGACCGCGCTCGACGTGCAGCGGCTCCCACGGCGAGACTTCCTCGTGCTCGCCGATGCAGTACGTGTAGCGGCCGGGATGGCCGAGGGTGGACATGGAGATCTCTCCCGCCCGGGTGCCTCCGAGATTGATCATGACCAGGCGGAGGGCACGGCCGATGGTGGCGTTGGCGCGGAAGCCGGGTCCGAAGACGCCCGCCGCGCAGTTGACGCCGAGTTCCGATCGGAGGGGGCCGTTGATGATGATGAGCGGCGACGTGGCATTGGTCGTGCCCGATTGACCGTGGAGATTGAAGCGCGGATCGCAGGCCGCCTTCACCACGGCGAGGAGCACGGGAAAATATTCCGGGCGACATCCCGCCATCACCGCGTTGACGGCGAGCTTCTCCACGGTGGCGCGTCCGAAATTGGGCGGGACCTCGGCCACCAGGGCGCCGCGCGGGCGCGCCGTCACCTCGATCATGCGCTCCACACGCTCGCGCGTGGGCGGGACCACGGGCAGGCCGTCGGTGACGCCGCGCTCGAACCAGATCTCCATCTCGTCGGACATGGCGGCGCCTAGTATACGGATGCCCCCCGACGCGCTCGCGTGCTATTATTCGCGCCTCACCTGCCCAGGAGGCCACGTCATGAGAACGCCGCTCGCCATCGTCGCCACGCTCGTCGCCATGCTCAACATGGGCGCCACGACTGGCCATGCCCAGCAAACGGTCAAGATCGGGACCACGCCGTCGTTCATCTTCCTGCCCCTCTACGCCGCGGACCAGCTCGGCTACTTCAAGGCCGAGGGCATCACCGCGCAATTCGTGGACTTCGAAGGCGGCGCCGAAGTGACCACGGCCATGGTCGGCGGCTCCGTGGACGCGGGCGGCACCATGGTCGAGCGTCCCCTCATCCTCGCCGAGAAGGGATTCGGCGCCAAGAACCTGCTCGCCCTCGAGAACAGGAACCCGCTGCATCTGGTGATCCGCAAGGATCATCCGGCGAAGGAGGTCAAGGATCTCAAGGGCACCAAGCTCGGCATGACGCGCGCGGGGAGCGGCACCGATCTCTCGCTGCGCGCCCTGCTCAAGGACGCCGGGCTCGAGCCCGATCGCGACGTGGCCATCATCGCGGTGGGCGGGGTGAGCTCGGCCACCGCCGCTCTCAAGGCGGGGCAGATCGACGGCTACATGGGCGGCGAGCCCGCGGGGGCCATCGCGGTGCAGCAGCTCAAGCTCGCGCGCTACTTCGTCGATCCGCGCCTCGGACAGGGACCGAAGTTTCTCCAGTACATGACCTTCTCCACCCTGCAGGCGAGCGACAAGTGGCTGACCGCCAATCCGCAGCTCGCCGAGCGCGTGGTGCGGGCCATGGTGAAGACGCTCAAGCGCCTGCGCGAGGATCCGGAGGCGGCGGTGGGCGTGGGCCAGAAGCTCTTTCCCACCATGGATCCCGCGATCATCCGCTCCATCGTGGCCATCGAGAAGAACACCTACTCCCCCGCCATCACCGAGGAAGCCATGCGCCTCTGCAACCAGTTCCAGAAGCAGGTCGGCTCGGTGAAGACCGACATCCCCTACGACAAAGTGGTGGCGACCCAGTTCAAGCATCTCTGGGACCAGTAGCAGCCGAGCCGTGCCGCAGAAGGTCTCCGTCTCCGGCCTCAGCATCGCCTTCGGCGCCACGCGGGCGCTCGAGCGCGTCAGCCTCTCCGTCAACGACGGCGAGTTCGTCTCCATCGTGGGACCGTCCGGCTGCGGCAAGTCCACCATGCTCAACGTCATCGCCGGCCTCCTCGCCCCCGCCGAGGGCAGCACTCACGTGGCGGGCATCGACGGCCAGGGCGCGGGCTCGCGCATCGGATACATGTTCCAGAAGGACACGCTCTTGCCCTGGGCCACTGCCCTCGAGAACGTGTGCCTGCCCATGGACGTCAAAGGGTCGCGCGACGGGCACAAGGCGCGGGCCCTGATGCAGCTCGTGGATCTCACGGGCTTCGAGGCGCACTACCCGAACCAGCTCTCGGGGGGCATGCGCAAGCGGGTCCAGCTCGCGCGGCTGCTCGCCCAGGATCCCGACGTGCTCCTCATGGACGAGCCCTTCGGCGCCCTCGACGCGCAGACGCGCCTCATCATCCAGGAGGAGTTCCTCAAGATCTGGGAGCGCCAGCGCAAGACCGTGCTCTTCGTCACCCACGATCTGCAGGAAGCCATCGCGCTCAGCGACCGGGTGGTGCTCATCAGCGCGCGGCCCGGACGCATCAAAGCGACCTACCAGGTGGATCTGCCGCGGCCCCGTCAGATCGAAAGCGTGCTCGCCCATCCGCGCTTCATGGCCCTCTTCCAGGAGATCTGGGCCTCCCTCAAACAGGAGGTGCTGGCGGCCCGGGAGAGACCGACATGATCATGGCCAAGGGCTCGCGCAGCGAGCGGTGGATCCTGCGTCTCCTCGTGCTCGGGCTGATCGTGGCCCTGTGGGAAGGCGTGTGCCGTACCGGGTTGGCCAGCGAGTTCTGGGTCAGCCGTCCCTTCCTCATCGTGGCCCGGCTGTGGGACACCGCGCGTGCGGGTACGGTGTGGTTCCACATGGGCGTCACGGTGATCGAGACGGTGTCGGGCTTCGTCCTCGGCGCGCTCGCCGGCATCATCGCGGGCTTCGCCCTCGCGCGCTGGCGGCGGGCCCATGTCGCCCTCGAGCCCTATCTGATGGGCGTGTACTCCCTGCCCCGGGTGGCCTTGGCCCCCCTTTTCATCATGTGGTTCGGCATCGGCATCCCGTCCAAGATCATGCTCGCCATCTCCATCGTCTTCTTCATCCTCCTCATCAATACCTACGTGGGCGTGCAGAACGTGGACCGCGATCTCGTGAACTCCGTCAAGACCATGGGAGCGAGCCCGCGCTTCATCACGAGGCGGGTGGTGCTGCCCTCGTGCATCCCGTGGATCTTCTCGGGGCTGCGCATCTCCATGGCTCTCGCTCTCACCGCCTCCGTAGTGGGCGAGATGCTCGCCGCGCAGTACGGTCTGGGCTTCCTCCTTGCCCGCGCTTCCGGCACCTTCGACACCACGGGCATCTTCATGGTGCTCATCATCCTCGCCCTCCTCGCCATCGGCACCTACAACCTCATGGCCCGGCTCGAGAAGCGCCTGCTCCACTGGCAGGGCGAGACCGCGTCGATCTGAGAAGGAGTCTTTCATGGCCCGCGTGAAGCTGGTTCCCACCGAGCGTCTCGATCCTGTGCTTCGAGATCTCACCGAGGAAGCGGTACGGCATCGCCAAAACCCGTCCATCTTCCAGGCCATGGGCCATCTCCCCGACGCCTTCAAGGCGTACTGGAATTTTTACGCGCCCCTGCGCCTCGAGGGCGTGCTCGACGCGAAGCTCAAGGAGCTGGTCCGGCTCAAGATCGCCGCCCTCAACGACTGCGCCACCTGAAAGAAATCGCGAGCCGCGCCGGCGGTGCGGCAGGGCATGACGGAGGACATGGTAGCCGCCCTCGCGGACTTCGAGCGGGGCAACTTCACCGCGCGGGAGACAATGGCCCTCCGCTTCGCCACCCTCATGGCCCAGAACCATCACCAGCTCGACGACGGCTTCTTCACCGAGCTGCGCGCCCATTTCACGGATCAGGAGATCATCGAGCTCGGCCTCGTCACGGGACAGTTCATCGGCTTCGGACGGCTCATCGCCGCTCTCGATCTCGAGAATCCCCGCCAGCCGGAGGAGTGAGCATGCGCATTCTCGGTATCGACCACATCGGCATCGCGTCGGCGGATCTGGGCCGGCACATCGAGATCTTCGGCGACAAGCTGGGCCTCGAGATCCACGACATCCACGAGAAGGACCCGTACGGCGGTCTCCGCGCGGCCTTCGCCCGGGTGGGCGACACGGATTTCGAGCTGCTCGAGGATCGGGTGCCCGACGGCGATCAGAAGGTGATCGACCAGCGGGACATCGCGAGGTTCGTGGCGCGCCGCGGGGAGGGGCTACATCACATCGCCCTCCGCGTCGCCGACATCGAGGAGGCCATGCGCGATGCCCGGGCCGCCGGACTCCGGGTCATCGACGACGTGCCGCGCCCGGGGGCCCGGGGATCGAAGATTGCCTTCCTTCACCCCAAGTCCACGGGGGGCATTCTCATCCACTTCGTCGAGCGGCCCGATCATGGCTAGTCCGCCCATGCCGCCCGGCCCCATCGAAGGCCCGTCGGCCTGGCGAGGGGCGGACATGGCCAAGTCGGAAGAGTGGATCTATCGCCTGTCCGCGGACGATATCGCGGAGCTCGACGAGGCCCTCGCCCACGTACGCCGCCGCGGCCTCGACACTCTCGACGTCGCGCGCGCGGATTTTCCCCTGCCCCGGCTGGGTGCCGTCCTCGACGGCATTCACCGCGAGCTGCTCGAGGGGCGGGGCATCGTCCTGATCCGCGGGCTGCCGGTGCGCCGGTACTCGATGGCCGATACCGCGACCGTCTACTGGGGCCTCGGCACCCATTTCGGCCAAGCGTTATCGCAAAACGCCAAGGGGCATGTACTCGGCCACGTGCGAGATCTCGGCTACGACCATCGCGATCCCCACGTGCGCGTCTACCAGACCACGGAGCGCCAGTACTTCCACACGGATTCCTGCGATCTGGTGGGCCTCCTCTGTCTGCGCCAGGCTCGCTCTGGCGGATTGAGCGCCATCATCAGCTCGGTGACGGTGTTCAACGAGGTGCGCGCTCGCCGTCCCGACCTCGTGCCCGTGCTCTTCGAGCCTTTCGAAACGGACCGGCGCGGGGAGGTGCCCGAGGGCATGGAGCCGTGGTCGCCGTGCCCGTCTTCAACTGGCATGCCGGGCGGCTGTCCACGATGTATGTCCGGCGCTATCGAGTCGGCCCGACGCTTCCCCGAGGTGCCGCCTCTCACGCCGCGCCAGATCGAGGCCCTCGTGTCTTCGACTCACTGCTCGAGGATCGCGCCCTCAATCTCTTCACGGATTTCGAGCCGGGCGATATCCAGCTCCTGCACAATCACCAGATCCTGCACGACCGCACCGGCGACGTGGACTGGCCGGAGCCCGAGCGGAAACGCCACCTCTTGCGCCTCTGGCTCGCCCCGTCCGACGGTCGTCCGCTGCCCGAGTGCTATGTGCCGCGCTACGGCAGCGTGGAGATCGGGCGGCGGGGCGGCATCCTCGTACCCGGCACCACCCTCACCGTCCCCCTCCAGCCCGTCTGAAGCGAGGAGAGGAAGCGGGCGCTAGCCCAGATCGGGCTGGATGCGCAGGCCGTTGTTGAAGCGGTTGGTGAAGTTGGCCATGCAGGTGACGAGGGCGAGCTCGACGATCTGATCCTCGGTGAAGTGGCGCTTGAGCTCGCCCACCGCCATGTCGCGCAGCCCCGCCCCCGCCGCCCGCGTCATCCGCTCGGCGTAGAGGAGCACCGCCTTGTCCTTCTCGTCGAAGTGCGGGCTCCGCTCGTAGAAGGTGAGGGCCTCGATCTGCTCCGCGGTGATACCCGCCCGCTTGGCCCCCGGGGTGTGGGCGCGCATGCAGTACTCGCAGCCGTTCAGGTGCGAGGTCTTGAGGTACGCCAGCTCCTTGTATCGGCGCTCGAGGGTTCCCTCGTTCATCACCGACGCATAGAGAGGCAGGAAGTTCTTGAGGGCGGCCGGGTGATGCGCCATGATCCCGTAGAAATCGGGCACCCGGCCGGCCCGCTTCGACAGGCTCTCGTAGGTTTCGCGAAGATCCTCGGATGCCTTCTCGGGGGGAATGGGATCGATGACCGGCATGCGGGATCTCGTCGATCAGTAGAGGGTGTCGCGGACGCGCGTCTGGAGCTCGCTCGCGTACTCGTCCACCGACGCAGCCCCGCCGTGGGCGCTGGGGATCTGATCCCAGAGCATCTGGGCGAAGGAGGGCAGCTTCTGCGGATCCGCCCAGGTCGTGGGGTCCCAGAGGCTCGACCGCATGAAGGCCTTGGGACAGTGGAGGTATGCCTCTTCCACTTCCACCCCGAGGGCGATCTTGGGGTCCTTCCCCTTGGCGGCGAGACGGCTCAGCACTTCCTGGTCGCGGATGAGCGCGGCCCGTCCATTGACGCGCAGGGTGTCCCCCCGCCCCGATTGTTGCCGGGCCGGTCGGGCACCACGAGGTGGGTGTCATCCAGCACGAGCACGAAGCCGGGCGCGTCGCCCTTGGGCCAGACGTCGCACTGTCCGGCCGCATTCGAGGTCGCGAGGAGCAGGAACGGCGAGGCGGCGATAAATGCCCGCGAGTGCTCGTCGAGTGACGACTGGCACTTCAGTACCGCGCGCTCGCTGGGCTGGCCGAAGATGGCCCGGAGCTCCTGCTGGGACTTCACGATGTCCTTGAACATGTCTCCACCTCCTGGCGGGAGCATAGCATGGTGCCCATTCTCTTTTCTTGGTGGGTGGATAGGGCGGGCGCTATTCTGAAATCTCTACTCGTTCGAGGGGGAGACTCCCAATGGCGCTACGGCTCGGTTTCGGCATTTTCCCCAAGCTTCTCCTGACCATGCTCGTGGTGACCCTGATCCCCCTCGGGGCGATCTGGTACCTCGACTACCGGACGGAATCGGAGAACCTGTCGAACCAGATCGAGCAGCGCCTGAGCGGCCAGGCCGACACCATGGTCGGTTACGTCGACGCCTGGGTGGACATGCACCTGCGCATGCTGCGGCAGAACGCGGCCCTCGAAGACATGGGGGCCATGGAGGGCAAGAAACAGAAGCCGCTCCTCCGCGCCATCGCCGCCGAGTACAAGTGGGTGTACCTCGCCTTCACCATCGCTCCCGACGGCAACAACGTGGGGCGCAACGACGAGGAGCCCCCTCGCTTCTACGGCGATCGCGGCTACTTCAAGCAGGCCATCGAGGGGCGACAGATGGGCCAGGAGGTCGTGATCAGCCGCACGACGGGCCAGCCCGCCGTCATCCTCTCTGTCCCCATCTGGCGGCTCGACAAGGTGCTGGGCGTGCTCGCGGTGGGCACGAGCATCAGCGACGTCACCACCACCATCGCCAACGCCAAGATCGGCCAGACGGGTTTCGTCTTTCTCGTGGACGAGCAGGGCAAGGTCATCGCCCACCCCACCGCCCGGGAAAGCCTGAAGGCGCATCCCGCGGTGGTCGCGCTGGGCGGAGAGCCGAGGAAGCAGCTCGCGTACGCCGACGCTAAGGGCAAGCACGTCATCGCCTTCGCGGAGAAGACGAAGTACGGCTGGACGCTCGTGGCCCAGCAGGACTACGAGGAGGCGTACCAGCCTCTCGCCGACGCCAATCGCAACGCCCTCATCCTCCTCGGGGTGACCGTGCTCTTCGTCATCCTCGCCTCCTACGCGCTGGCCAGCGGACTCACCCGCCCCATCCGCAGGCTGACCCAGATCTCCGACGGGATCAGCCGAGGCAATCTCGCGGCCTCCATCACCGAGACACGGCGCTCCGATGAGATCGGGAGCCTCGCGCGGGCCATCGAGCGACTGCGGGCCAGCGTGAAGCTCGCCGTCGATCGCCTCGGTACCCAATAGCATCCGGCAGGAGCATGAGCCCCGAGCGGGCTGCCGTTCCCTATGCCGAGCTCTTGAGCGAGCTGGGTCGTCTCTGCGCGGCCAAGCGCACGGGCACCATGTTCATCGCCACCACCGACAACCAATCGGCGCGCATCGGGCTCCGGCAGGGGGACATCATCTCCCTGGTCTTTCGCACCCAGCGCGGGCTGGAGGCGATCGATCGCATCCGCAAGATCACCGCGGGCCGCTTCACCTTCTCGGACACCGTGGTCGACCGCGTGGCGTCCGCCGACCTTCCCCCTACGGCTGATCTGCTCAGCCTGCTCGACGCCAACGGCGCCGCACCTACCATCCCGGCGGCGCCGGCTCCTCCCCCGCGGCCGCCTGATGCCGCGCCACGTCCCGTCGCGCCGCCCCCGCCTCAGGCGGCGGCCAGCCCCGAGCTCGTCAAGGCGCAGGCGGTCATCGAGGCGGAGCTGACCGAATTCGTCGGGCCCATCGCTCCACTTCTCTGCCGCGGCCACATCACGAGGGCCGCCGCCGCGGGATCGCCGCTGGATCTACCCGCGCTGGTCGAAGCGGTCGCCGGCGAGATCGGCGACCGCGCCAAAGAAGATCGCTTCACGCAGCAAACTCTCGCGCGTCTCCGCGAACCCTAGCGCGCTTCGACCCTCAGGAAGTGCCTCGGAGTCGACCACGGGCTTGTGGGACGCGGCATCGGCCCGTCCCTACGCTCAGTTCCAGGGTTCGTCTGGGACCAAGTGGCGGCTCTGGCTGAGGCGCTGCTGGCCGAGGAAACGATCGGGTCCGGACGACTTGAAAAGATCATCCGGACCGCTCGGGAAGACGCTGTTCAAAGACTCTTGGCCGCACGCCGCGCCTCGGTCGAAGACTAGATGACGCCGACGCGCCCGCCCCCCTCGAAGCTCGGCTCGCCGCCATGGAACGGATCCTTGGGTTCCTGAACGGTCACGTCCTCAGCAAATTGTCAGCGACGTAAGCGAGGCGCGGCCTGGTTTGTCCCCTTTGTCGGGCCGTATCGTGACGCGCAGATGGCTCACCATCGTGGCGGGCACGATCCAGCGCTCACGCTCGAAGGTGGTCCCCGGAGGGCTGAAATTAAACTCCTGACGCAGAACCTCGCGGTAGGTTCGCCCCCCGTTCTGCGAAAGGGCAAGGGTAAGGACCTGGGTGCGACTCGCCTGCAATTCCTCGGTCTCGAGGCCCACCTCCTGAATGGTCTGTGGCGTGTCGAAGGCGAGGATCAACTCCTGCTCACCGTCTACGGCGGCGACCCAGCGGGTGCCGCCGGGCCCGTTGTGGCCATCGAACAGGCAGTCCACAGGGTGTTCTGCCGCCTCCGACGTGACAAGCACCGTGGCAAGTTCCGGAATGTACATGCGTTCCGCTTCGTCGCTTCTTCTAGGATCGTCAGGGTGCGGCGCGGCAGGGATAATGAGCTTTCTCAGCATAACGAGGCCTCCTTGGTGCCTTCGCCATCCGTCGCATGCCGGATGCCGCTCTTTGGGCGGCACGACCGACGTACCAGAGGCGCGATGGCCAAGAGATCAGCTCCTGGCGGACTCGAGGAGATGCAGGATGCCGTCGGCGGGAATGGGTGCCCAATCGGGACGATTGTCCAGCTCGTACCGCAGCTCATAGCAGGCCTTCTCGAGCTCGAATACGGCGCAGACCCTGGCCAGATCCACGCCGGTGGGTGGTACGAGCCGTGCGGGGCTGTTCGCCACCGCCAGCCGGTACCCCTCGAAAAAGGCGCGACGTGCATGTTGCTCCCAGGCCGTGAGAAACAAAAGTGTCTCGGCGCGCCGCTCCGGTGGACGCCGGGACGCCGTCGCGTGCACCGCGTAGCTCAGCGAGCGCAGCATTCCCGCGACATCCCGGACGGGCGGCCGCTTGCCGCCTCGCTCCTCGGGGGAGCGCGCTGGCTCACCTTCGAAGTCCAGGATGACGAACCCGTCCGCCGTCTTGAGGACCTGGCCCAAGTGATAGTCTCCGTGGCAGCGAATCTTGTGGGTGCGAGACCCGCCGAGGAGACCCAAGTCTGCGACGGACGCGTCGATGCGCCCACCCGAACCCCGGAGCGTTTCTCGGATCATCTCAAGCCCGGGTGGTAGGGCCGACCCCGCCACGGTGTCGAAGGCGACCTCCTCGAGCTCTCGGCCGACCCGTGAGCACCAGCGCCCCACATCCTCGTAAGTCACCGGCTCAGGGCTGAACGCCGGAGAGTGTGGGTCGGAGGCGAGCGCCGCGTGGAGACCGCCCGTGACGATGCCGAGCTCCCGTACATCGCGGATCAGCGGACCCGCGAGCATGGCGAACCGATCCTCCGGCGGCTCGGCCATTGCGTGGTCCCCGCTGCCCTCGAATGTGCTACAGAGCTCCTCAAGGCCCGACATCACGTACCGCCAGCCGTCGCCGGTGTTCTCGATGTAGCCCTGCAGCACGGCGACGGTCGCCCGCTGGCCGTCAGCGTCTAGATACTCGATCCACCCCAGGAGTGGAGGAACGTTCAGAAAGCGTGTCCGGCTCGCCAAGAAGTCCAGCACCTCCACGTCGGGATTAATTCCCAGCTGGGGCCTGCGGATCGACTTCACGATGAGCGAGCGGTCCACGACCACCGAGGTATTGCTCTGCTCCCCCGAGATCCGGACGGCGACCCGCGGGGGGGCGGCCTCCAGCCCTGCCGCGGCTCCCTGGCGGCCACGAGACCGGCCCACGAAGCAGCCGCGGCGCCCGGTCAGCTCGCAATGGGTGGCCATGGCGCCCAGAAGAGAATGGACGAAGCCGAGATCCTCGTGGGCATCTACGATCGCCAGATTGCCGATGCGCGTGATCACGTCGCGGTCGGCGGCGCCGCCCGCGGGGCAGACAGCGAGGGGGAGGTAGTAGCGTTCGCCGTCCAACCGCAGGAGCAGGAGCAGGACGGGATGGTCAGCATCGAGAGCCGCCCAGTCCTCGATGTCTATGGTGCGGAGGGCACGCGACTTCGCGGCGAACCAGCGCTGCTGCGCGATGAAGGTCCTGAGGGGGCCCAGCCCGGCGCCGGCGAGGAAGTCCACGACCTGTGCGGGGCTAGAGAGGGACATATTCGTTGCCATAGAGCATCGTCTCCTGCGGGGGGGGCTGGAGGCGGAACCAGTAGTATCCGTATGGCGCCATGCTGACGAAGTAGGGCCGGTCGTCTACAGTCGGGAAGCGTGTCTCGCCCAGCATCTCGATGGGTGTGTGCCCCTTCCAGGCGCGGAGATCGAGCTCGACGGGCTGGGCGGCGTCGGAAAGATTGTGGACGGCCAGCACCGTCTCCCCGTCGAATTCCCGGACGTGGGCCAGCACGCTGTCGTTCAGGCAGCGAAGGAAGCGAAGGGTGCCCCGTCCGAAGACTCGGGTCTTCTTCCGCGCGCCGATGATGAGCTTCATCCAGTGCAGGAGCGAGGACGGAGTCCGGAGCTGGGCCTCGACGTTGATCGCCTGATACCCGTAGACGGGGTCGATGTTCAGGGGCAGGTACAGGCGGGCGGCATCCGACCTGGAGAAGCCCGCGTTGCGATCTCCCGTCCATTGCATCGGGGTGCGCACACCGTTCCGGTCGCCCAGGTAGATGTTGTCTCCCATGCCGATCTCGTCGCCGTAGTAGAGGATGGGGCTGCCGGGCAGCGTGAAGAGGAGGCTGGTCAGGAGCTCTATCTTCCGGCGGTCGCTGTCCAGGAGCGGGGCCAGGCGCCGTCGGATGCCCAGATTGAGCCGCATCCGCGGGTCCGCGCTGTAGGCGTAGTACAGCCGGCGGCGCTCCTCCTCGCTCACCATCTCGAGCGTCAGCTCATCGTGATTGCGCAGGAACAGGCACCACTGGCAATTGGCCGGGATCTCGGGCGTATGGATAAAGATGTCCGTGATGGGCCGTCTGTCCGAATGGCGCAGGGCGAGAAAGAGGCGCGGCATGAGCGGGAAGTGGAAGGCCATGTGGAACTCGTCACCGTCTCCGAAGTAGGG
>WNFK01020542.1_pt2 | contig 13894 bp, 12 predicted proteins | sample 5400281 | NCBI WGS metagenome assembly WNFK01 (sample SAMN13153350, study PRJNA577476) | soil metagenome | isolation source: 20 cm soil on Douglas fir-dominated hillslope | place: USA:California | collected 2013-09-17 | reverse complement strand
CTTCATCGAGCGCTATTCGCACGTCATGCATCTCGTTTCCAATGTCGAAGGAAAGATCCGGCCCGGTTTGGACGCCGTGGATGCGCTGGTCGCGGGCTTTCCCGCGGGAACGCTATCGGGCGCGCCAAAGGTCAGGGCGATGGAAATCATCGACGAGCTGGAAAAGGAAAAGCGCGGCGTCTATGCCGGCGCGGTCGGTTATTTCGCCGCCAACGGAACGATGGACACTTGCATCGTCCTGCGCACCGCGGTCGTCAAGGACGGCGTGATGTACGTCCAGGCGGGCGGCGGCGTGGTCGCGGATTCCAATCCTGAATCCGAATTCCAGGAAACCGTGAGCAAGGCGAAGGCCCTGATGGCCGCGGCCGACGAAGCAGTGCGCTACGCCTCCATGCCGAAACGCGGGCAGTAGACTTTAATCGCCGCGCGGCGGACTCAGTGCCGAAACTTTGCGCTGGGCGTCGCGCAACTTCAGAACATCCGCGAGGGGCAGGAGTTGGTATCCGCGGGACTTGAGCGTCTTGGTCCAAGCCTCAAGCGATTTCAAGGTTTCCGGATAGGGATGACCGATGGCGATGACGGTGCCGTTCTTCCGGGCATATTGTTCGACGCTCGCCAACTGGTGCTTCACTGCCGCTGCGCTCTGGTCATCGTCGAGAAATATGTCGCGGGCGCCGGTCAGCATGCCGAGCTCCTGCGCGACCGCTTCGGCCTTGGTCTTTTCGGTCGTGCGCGAATCGAGGAAGAAGAGGCCCTGTACCCTGAGCTCCCGCATGACCGGCAGGAGGTCGGCCCGCGATGCCGTAAAGCGACTCCCCATGTGGTTGTTGGCGCCGTCGTAATCGGAGACACGCGACAAGGCCCAGGAGGTACGCAACTGCAGCTCGGCCGGGGCAAGCCCGCTCATCAGAGCTTTCGCGCCTGGGTTCTCGTTGCCGATGGGCTGCATCGGCAAATGCACGATGATTTCGTGGCCCGCGAGATGCGCACCGTGAGAAAGCGCCTGCGACGCATCGGGATAGGGCAGGAACGACATCGTGACATTGGCGGGAAGCGCGATGGCTTCCCTGGTGCGCGCCGCGTCCGCGCCGAGATCATCCACGACAATGGCAATCGCAGGCCCGCCCTCGAGCGAGGGCAGAGACTTCCGTCGCGTCTCCTGATCGCGATTGAACAGCCAGATCGGCCAATCGCCGAGACGAATGATGTTCTGTCGAGGCTGCTGAACCAAGTCCGCGAAAAAATTAGGTACTTGCGGGAAGGTCGAACCCGGATCCCCGGTCGTGCTGAGGTTCAATGCAAACATCACGCCGAGAAGCAGCGCGAGAATCAACGACACCGCTCCCGGTCCGCCGCGTTTCGGCGGATCGTCGTGCGGTCCGTCCATATTCCGCCGCTTGGTCATGTGCCCATCAGGCCGCCATGCGCGGTCGAAGTCAATCATCGCCCGCGTTCACGCTGTGCGCGGGAGCTTGGCGCATATTGGTTTCGAATTGGTGAGAGGAAAAATCCCGCCCCTAAACTCAAAATTCGAAAAGACGGAAGGCTTTAAGCGTTATTCGAATCAATATTTGCGGTTCACGATGAGACGCGCGGTATCGCCAATTGCCCATGCGCGAAAACGCTCCAGTCGACGCGGCGCTAGTCAGATCCTCGACGGCCTGATTCTCTTGGCTACCGAACGCCGCCGCAGGGCAGAGAGGGAACCGCGCTGCGTCACTTTGCGGTCGAAAATCGGTGTGGTTAGTCCCCACAAAGCCGACGGCGGGAGCTTAAGACATCGATTTCTTCAGGAAAGGAGGGGTTTACCAAGCTGACCGCTTTGCGCGACAATGACTTTGGAACGGCTGCGCGCTATCTAGTCGCGCCTCAATCCCAAGGGACGCGGCCCTATGCTGCTTCTGATCGATAATTACGACAGCTTCACCTATAACCTTTTCCATTATTTGGGAGAGCTGGGCGAAGACGTCGTCGTCAAGCGCAACGATCAGATTTCGCCTGCGGACGCGCTGGCGCTGAAGCCGCGCTCCATCGTTCTGTCACCCGGTCCCTGCGATCCCGACAGAGCGGGGATTTGTCTTGATCTGATCAAAGCCGCCTCCGGCCAGGTGCCGATTCTCGGCGTCTGTCTCGGACATCAGGCGATCGGCCAGGCCTATGGCGGAAGAATCGTGCGAGCGCCGGTTCCCATGCATGGAAAGCTATCCCGCATCCATCACACTGGCAAAAGCGTCTTTCGCGGCCTGGAGGATGGCTTCCTTGCTACGCGCTATCACTCGCTGACCATCGACCGCGCAACGCTGCCGGCGTGCTTGGAAATCACCGCGGAAACAGATGACGGCGTCATCATGGGCGTCGCGCACAAATCGCTTCCCGTGCACGGCGTGCAATTCCATCCCGAAAGCATCGCCTCGCAGCACGGCCATGCGCTGTTGCAGAATTTTTTGAGGCTGGCGCGCACGGCGTCACGCACCGCCGCGGCATGAGCGATCCCCCGGGCGATTTTGCTTCGTTCTTAAAACGTCTTGCGGCCGGAGAGCATCTCACCGCTGCCGATTCCGCGGCAGCATTTGCCGCCATGATGGCGGGCAGCATCAGCGAGATGCGGATGGCCTCATTCTTGACCGCGCTTGCCGTCCGCGGTCCCAGCATCGCCGAAATCACGGGGGCGGCGCGAGCGATGCGCGCGGCAATGACAAGCGTCGAAGCGCCCAACGGAGCGATCGACGTCTGCGGCACCGGGGGCGATGGCGCCGGCACGCTCAACGTCTCGACCGCGACAGCATTCGTGGTGGCGGCTTGCGGAGTCCCTGTCGCCAAGCACGGCAATCGCGCGATGTCGTCGCGCACGGGCGCCGCCGACGTGCTGGAGCTGTTGGGCGTTCCCATCGATCTCAACGCCGAGGCCGCAAGCAGCCATTTGGTGGATCCGGGATTCGCTTTTCTGTTCGCGCCCGCCTACCACCCCGCCATGAAAAACGTGGCGCCGGTGCGCCGCGAGCTCGGCTTCCGCACGGTTTTCAATTTGCTGGGCCCGATCTGCAATCCCGCCCGCGTCCGCCGTCAGCTGATAGGCATTTTTGGGCAGGAGTGGCTCGAACCCGTGGCGCATGTCTTGGCCGATCTCGGGACGGAAAAGGCCTGGATCGTCCACGGCGCCGATGGTCTCGATGAGTTGACGACAACGGGAGTTACCCACGTCGCGGTCTTGGAAAAGGGAGCGGTGAGCCTTCGCGACATCACGCCCGAGGGTGCCGGCCTGAAGCGAGTGCAGCTTTCGGCGCTCAAAGGCGGCAGCGCGGAAGACAACGCAAGGGCGATCGTCGATCTCTTCCAAGGAGCCAAGAGCGCGTTCCGCGACATCGTGCTCCTCAACGCCGCGGCTGCTTTGGTGGTGGCGGACAAAGCTTCGAGCTTGAAAGAGGGCGTTGCCCGCGCGAGCGAAGCCATCGACAAAGGCCATGCCGCCGCGACACTCGTCCGGTCGCGCACGAGTGAACGCGCCCGGGCATGAACACCGTGCTCGACAAAATCGCGGCCTACAAGCGCGAGGAGGTAAACGCCGCGAAGAAGGCGCGTCCGCTTCGCGGCCTGATGATCGATGCGCGCGAGGCCCCTGCCCCGCGCGGCTTTCGGGCCGCTCTGGAGAGCGCAAGAGAGGCGAAGAAGCCCGGTCTGATTGCCGAGATCAAGAAGGCCAGTCCCAGCCAAGGAGACATCCGAGCCGATTTCGATCCGGAAAAACTCGCGCGCTCTCTCGAGCGCGGCGGCGCGACCTGCCTCTCGGTGTTGACTGACAGCCCCTCCTTTCAAGGCGATCCGGAGGATCTGATGGCGGCGCGCCAAGCGACCCATCTTCCCGTGCTGCGCAAGGACTTCATGTTGGAGCCGTATCAGATCGTGCAGTCGCGGGCGTTGGGAGCGGATTGCGTGCTCGTGATCATAGCCATGGTCAAAGACGACGCCGCGGCGAAGCTCCTAGGCGCCGCGCGCGAGTGGGGCATGGATGCCATCATTGAAGTCCATGACGGCAACGAGCTGGATCGCGCGCTTCAGTTCGAGACCGGCCTCATCGGCATCAACAATCGCGATCTCAAGACCTTCGTCACCGACATGTCGTGGCGGAAAGCGGGTTGTCGAAGCCGGAAGATTTGACGAGACTGGCGGCGGCCGGCATTTCCTCGTATCTCATCGGCGAGTCTCTGATGCGCGCCGACGACGTGGAGACCGCCACGCATTCGCTGCTTTCGGGCGTCAAATTATGAGCAAGCTTTCGCACCTCGACGATTCCGGCCGCGCTTCCATGGTCGACGTGTCGGCCAAGGATGCGAGCGAGCGTGCGGCGAGCGCCGAAGCCATCATCGTGCTCTCAAAGGAAGCTTATGATCTGGTGCTCTCCGGCACGGCCAAGAAGGGCGACGTGCTGGCCACCGCCCGCATCGCCGGAATCATGGCGGCGAAGAAAACATCGGATTTGATTCCGCTCTGCCATCCCCTGGCGCTGTCGCATGCCAGCGTGGACTTCACACCGTTGCCCGAACGACACGCGCTCAGGATCGTCGCCGGCGCGCGGACCACGGGCCCCACGGGCGTCGAGATGGAGGCCCTGACGGCCGCGGCGGTTGCGGCGCTGACGGTGTACGACATGATCAAGGCGGTGGATCGGAGCGCCGTCATCGAATCCATCCGTCTACTGACGAAATCCGGCGGCAAGAGCGGAACCTACGTTGCCGAGAAGGATGAAGCTCCGGCGGCGCCGGAAACGTCGGTGCCGCAGGCACGAAAGGCAGTGCCTCGCGTGCTCATTCACGAAGTGGCGGCGCCCAAATTAGGGAATCCATCGTCGGAACGGGACGCGTTGCGCAGCTTCATGCTGGAGAAGCGCTTGCGGGCGACCGAGTGGGCAAAGTCGGCATCCGTACCGGTGAACGAGTTGTACGGATTCCTTTCCGGGCGATCTCGTGCGTTGCCGGCTTCGTCCGCCGAACGCCTGGCCAAGGCCGCGCGTGTGAGCGTCGATGCCATGTTCGGCCGCAAAAGCGACCGATGACGGGACCGCGATGATTTCCGTCGACGAGGCGGTTGCGCGCATCACCCGCGCTTTCACGGCGCTGCCGGCCGAAATGATCGCCGTTGCCGATGCAGCGGGTCGCGTGCTCACCGAGGACGTGGTCGCCGGCTTCGACCATCCGCCGGCGCCGATGTCGGCCATGGACGGTTATGCCGTGCGGGCAGCCGAGGCGAGAGCGGGAGCTGAGCTTATAATCATCGGCGCCGCGCCCGCGGGACGGCCCTTTGCGGGAAAAGTCGAAGCCGGGCAAACGGTGCGCATCTTCACCGGCGGCGTCGTGCCCGAAGGCGCCGATGCGGTTGTGATCCAGGAAGATACCGCGGAGGGTTCGCCCGGCTCAGTGCGCATCAAGGAAGCGCCTCGACCCGGCGATAATGTGAGAAAGCGCGGACTCGATTTCAAATCCGGCGAGATCTTATTCAAATCCGGACATCGCATTTCCGCCCGCGACGTCGCTCTGCTCGCCGCGGCCGACATGGCGATGCTTCAGGTCACCCGGAAACCAAAAGTGGCGATCGTCGCGACGGGAGACGAACTGTCGCGTCCAGGCGAGCCGCACGGGCCTGGCGGAATCGTTGCGTCCTCGACCTATGCCATTCAAGCGATGGTGCGAAATTGGGGGGGGGAAGCTATCGACGTTGGAATTCTACCGGACCGCGCCGAAGAGTTCGCCACCTTGCCTGAAAAAACAAAAGACGCCGATCTGATCGTAACCCAAGGCGGCGCGTCGGTCGGTGACCACGATCTGGTGCAGAGCGCGCTCGCTCCGCACGGTTTTGCGCTCGACTTCTGGAAGATCGCGATGCGGCCAGGCAAGCCGCTCATCTTCGGGCGATTGAAGAAGACGCCGCTGCTGGGCTTACCGGGCAATCCGGTGTCGGCCATGGTGTGCGCGATTCTATTTCTTGAACCCGCCATCGCCGCGATGCTCGGAACGGAGTACCGCGCACCGCTAAGGACGGCCCAGCTTGCCTCGCCTCTCAACGCTAACGGCAAGCGCCAGGATTACATCCGGGCGAAACTGAGCTTGAACGAGGGTTTGCTCACAGCGGAGCCGTTTTCGCTTCAGGATTCCTCGATGCAGAAGATCTTCGCCCGCGCCGACGCCCTTATTGTGCGGCGCGTGGACGCCCCGGCCGCCCGTCAAGGCGACGCTGTCGAGGTGCTAATTTTGAACGGAAATTGAGGTCCAGCAGCCTAGAAATTGCGTGCTCTCGTTGACCTTCCCCGAGAACTAAAGTAGAACGATTCGCGTTGCGGCTTTGTTCGCCCCGGTAAATTTCGGGCCAAATTTGGGGGATGCCATGCTGACCAAGAAGCAATACGAGCTTCTGATGTTCATCCACCAGAGGGTGCGGGAAACCGGCGTGCCCCCCTCGTTCGACGAAATGAAGGACGCGCTGGATTTGCGCTCCAAATCGGGCATTCACCGCCTGATCACGGCGTTGGAGGAACGCGGGTTCATCCGCCGGCTCGAGAAGCGCGCCCGAGCGCTCGAAATCGTTCGACTGCCGGAAAACTCGTCCGAGGGCGTTCGCCCGGCGGCAACCCGCAGCCAAGCGCTCAGGCTGGCCCGTCCGGATCCGTCGGCCCGTGTCCTGCGCACGGACGCGCGCGATCATCGCATCGACAGTCCGCGCATCCCGGCTGATTCGCGGCAGGCGGCGAGCTTTCCCGCCCGTCGCGGCCACGATAGCGACAGCGTCACGTCGATCCCCATTTTGGGTCGCATCGCGGCGGGCACCCCCATCGAGGCTCTGCAAAACCGCGGAAACGAAATCCCCGTACCGCCGATGTTGCTTGGCGGCGGCGAGCATTACGCGCTTGAGGTGACCGGGGATTCGATGATCAATGCCGGCATTCTCGACGGCGACACCGTGATCATCCGCAAGGCCGAGACCGCCAACACCGGCGACATCGTGGTTGCTCTCGTGGACGAAAACGAGGCGACGCTGAAACGTCTGCGCCGGCGCGGCGATTCCATTGCGCTGGAAGCGGCAAATCCCGCCTATGAAACCCGGCTCTACGGTGCCGATCGCGTGCGAATTCAAGGCACGCTGGTGGGATTGATCCGCCGCTATTGAGATTTCGACGGGCGCTTGGACCAAGGCCTCGAGCCGCGTTCGCCGGCGACGGTCTCGATGCGAATGCCCTTATCGGTGAAGGTCAGCGCCATCGCGCCGTCGTGCAATACGTCGAAGCGGTCACGCACGAATTCCGGCGCCGTGCAGGGACGGCGAATGGGAATCGCGCTGATCAGAACCTGCGCGCGCGTGCAATCTTCGATCAAGCCTGCGAGCTTGAGTGAAAGAGCAACAGTCCGTCCATCCCTTGCCTTGGCAACGCAACCCACTTCGTCGCAATTTGCGCCGACGCGCGCCGCCTCGACGCCGCGTCTGTCGCCGTCGCGCAAGAGCCATTGCGCGGCGGTGTATTCGTCGGGATGCGGACCCAGAATCACGAGCTTGCCGGCAACGTTGCGCAACGCAACCGACTGGGCGTCGCGGGCAATGAACATGTCGGGCGCCGCGCTGAAATAGATCACCACAAACGCGCAAGCGATCGGCAGCAGCCCGAGCCAGCGCCAGCTTCTCCGCCAGAGCGCGATCCACAATGCTCCAAACACGATCGCAAGAAGAGCAGTGGAAGGCCAGGCACGCACCAGATTGGTCGCACCGGGCAAGCCAGAGACCCAGTGGGCGATGCCCGTCATCTGATGCACGCCCCAGCCCATGATGTGCAGCGGTCCGGTTTCGAGACCGAAAGGCATCAGCACGACGGCGAAGGCGGCCGAAGGCATGATGATGAAAGCCACCACCGGTTCCGCCAGCAAATTCGCGAGCAGCGAATAAGAAGCGGCGCGGTCGAAGTGATAGATCGCAAAGGGCGTGGTGGCGAGCGTGGCAACGAGGCTGGTGGCCAGCATGCCAAGAATGTAGCGGCGGGCTTTGCGCAAGACTGCGAGCACGCGCCCGCCCGTCGGCCCCTCGGTGCGGGGACGTGAGGCCCACCACTCCGCAAGGGCGATCAAGCCGACAACGGCGGCAAAGGACATTTGAAATCCCGGATTGATGATCTCCTCGGGGTCGAAGGCCATGATCGCGAGAGCCGCGATCGCCACGGCGCGCATGGAAAGCGCCGGCCGGTCCGCGATCACGCCCAGAAGCATGGCGGACAGCATGATGTAAGAGCGCACTGCCGGCGAACCGCCGCCACTGATCATCAGATAGAAGCTAGCGCTGGCGAATGCCGCCACCGCAGCCCATTTCTTGATCGGCTGCGTCAAAGCGAGCCACGGCCACAGCGCGAGCAAGGCACGCAACACAAAGAAGATGCCAAGTCCGGCCAAAGCCAGATGCAGTCCGGATATGGAAAGCACATGTGCAAGCCCGGAATCGCGATAGGCGTCGGTGTCCTCACCGGGAATGCCGCCGCGTGTGCCCGAAATCAAAGCCGCCGAGATCGCGCCGTCGGGTCCGGGAATGGCTTTCTCGATCCGTTCCGTGAGCGAGAGCCGCAAGGCGAGTACGGAGGCGTTGATGCGATCGCTTATGGACGGCGGCGGGGCTCCTTCCACAAGTTTGGGAGCGCCATAGGTGAAGCCGACTCCCCCGATCCCTTGAAAATAGGCCCAGCGCGCGAAGTCATAGCCGTGCGGCAGAGCGGGTTCGGGTGGCGGACGCAGCACCGCCAGCGCAGTGACGGAAGCGCCGGGCACCGCAGCTTGTACCGCCTTTGCGCCGATCAATGTGAGCCGCACACGGCGCGGCAGTGCGGCGGTCTTTTCCATCATCGAGGGAACCAACACGATGCGAGCACGGTTTGGCGCCCGTATCTCCACGTCCTCGATGCGCCCGGCGATCTGCAGCGGTGCGGTATCGCGCGAGATGATCGGCGCGTCGACTCGCAAGGTGCGCAGTTTCGCGGCGGTAAATCCCAAACTCGAGGCGGCAATCAAGGCGCAGAAGAGCCTCGTCAAGGTGCTCGAACCGCGCAGGCCGGTCAGCGCAAGTGCAATGGCCGCCGATGCGATCAGCGCGGCGGCAAGCGATGAAGGTTCCGTGCCCAAAGCGAAATAGGACACGATGCCGGCGCCGAAGGCGACCACGCACCAGGGAAACCAGCGTTCCTGTTCCAAAGCGAGATGGCGCGACAGCGCTTCGGCAATCGCGCGCAGGAAAGGTACGACGGAAGATTGGGATTCCGGGGGGCCTTGCGGAACAGCGGCCGCGTCCATTGTCGACCGCTCCGGCCACAGCCGCGCGCCCAGCATCCGGGTGCGCAAATTGAGCCCTATCCGCACTGCCCCCCCGTTTGTTAGGAGTATGGAACAGCCATCAAAGCCTGAACGCTCAATTCACACTCAACATCATGACCTAATCATGACGCAAGTTCGCCCTGTCTTACGTTTCGCACCCTCGCCCACCGGATATCTCCATATCGGGGGCGCGCGGACGGCGTTGTTCAATTGGCTTCATGCCCGGCATACCGGCGGCAGGTTCCTGCTACGCATCGAAGATACCGACCGCGAGCGCTCGACCCCCGAGGCAGTCGGGGCGATCTTCAACGGCTTGACCTGGCTCGGCCTCGATTGGGATGGCGAGCCGACATTTCAGTCCGCGCGCGTCGCTCGCCATCGCGAGATCGCCGAGCAGCTGTTGGCCAGAGGCAACGCCTATCGCTGTTATGCGACGGCACAGGAACTCGACGAGATGCGCGCTCAGCAGCGCGCCGCGGGCCTGTCCATTCGCTATGACGGCCGTTGGCGCGACCGCGAGCCCGGCCCGGCGGAAAAGGACAGACCATTCGTCGTCCGGCTGAAGGCGCCGCGCGAAGGCGAGACAATCGTCCAAGACGTCGTGCAAGGCGAGGTGCGCTGGGCGAACGAGCAGCTCGACGACATGGTGCTTTTGCGCAGCGACGGCACGCCGACCTACATGCTTGCGGTCGTGGTCGACGATTACGACATGGGAGTCACCCATGTGCTCCGCGGCGTGGATCATCTTAACAACGCGGCGCGCCAGCTGCAGATCATAGAGGCCATGGGCTGGCCTGTGCCGGTTTACGGTCATGTGCCGCTTATTCACGGCGCCGACGGCGCCAAACTCTCCAAACGTCATGGTGCGTTGGCGGTCGAGGCCTATCGGGACATGGGCTATCTCCCCGAGGCCATGCGCAATTATCTGCTTCGACTGGGCTGGAGCCATGGCGATGACGAGATCATTCCAACGGCGAAAGCGATTGAATTGTTCGATTTCGCCGGTTTGGGGCGCTCGGCGGCGCGTTTCGATCTGAAGAAGCTCGACAGCTTGAACGGACATTACATTCGCGACATGGACGATGCGGCAATGACGGCGGAGGTAGTCGCCTTCGCGGAGCGCACGAAGCCCGAATTGAGCCTCGACGCCGGCGCCCGCATCCGGCTGAAAGCCGCGATGCCGCTCCTAAAGCCGCGAGCGAAGACCTTGATCGAGCTGTGCGACAAGGCAGAATTCCTCTTCGGAGAAGGTCCGCGGGCCCCTGATGCGGCGTCCGCAGCCGTGCTGACCCCGAACGCACGAGCTCAGCTCGCGCGCGTTGCCGAGGCCTTGGACCAGGAGCCCTGGGACACGGCCGCGCTGGAAGCTCGAATCCGCGCGCTGGCCGATAAGGAAGGCGCCAAACTGGGCGATCTCGCGCAGCCTTTGCGGGTCGCGCTGACAGGACGAACCGCCTCGCCGCCGATATTCGCCGTACTGGCCGTCTTGGGGCGCGAAGAGGCATTGACTCGCATCCGCGCCCATGTCGATTAAGCGTTGGAGTTAAGCGCCCTTAAGGAAGCTCGCACGCCTCCTTAAGGGCTGGACAGGTAGAGTTCCAAGCAAATGGGACCTTCGTGGAGGACCGCCCCATCATCTTAGGAGTTCTCGCATGAGCACGAAAATCAGCGGAGCCAAGGAAGCCGGAACGGCGACATTCAGCTACCGCAACAAGCGCCTCGAACTGCCCGTCTTGAGCGGCACGGAGGGGCCCAACGTCGTCGACATCCGCAAGCTTTACAGCGACACCGACCTTTTCACCTACGACCCGGGTTTCACCTCGACCGCTTCATGCGAGAGCGACCTCACCTTCATAGACGGCGACAAGGGAATTCTGCTCTATCGCGGCTATCCGATCGATCAGCTCGCGAAGCAGTCGACCTTTCTCGAAGTCTGCTACCTGCTGCTGTACGGCGAGCTGCCGACGCCCAAACAAATGGCGGATTTCGATCACACCATCACCTATCACACGATGGTGCATGAGCAGATCAGCTTCCTGTTTCGGGCGTTCAGGCGCGACGCGCATCCCATGGCAGTCATGGTTGGCGTTGTCGGCGCGCTTTCCGCCTTCTATCACGACTCGACCGACATCACGGACAAGCATCAGCGCGAAGTCGCAAGTCACCGCCTGATCGCGAAAATGCCGACCATTGCGGCGATGGCTTACAAATATTCTCTCGGACAGCCGTTCGTGTATCCGATGAACGATCTCGCTTACACCGAGAATTTCATGCGCATGTGCTTCGCGGTGCCGTGTGGGGAGTACAAGATCAACCCGGTGCTGGCGAAGGCGCTGGACACGATCTTCATTTTGCACGCCGATCATGAACAGAACGCGTCGACATCGACAGTGCGCCTGGCGGGCTCCTCCGGCGCCAATCCGTTTGCCTGCATCGCGGCGGGTATCGCATGCCTATGGGGTCCGGCTCACGGCGGCGCCAACGAAGCGGCGCTTAAGATGCTGCAGGAGATCGGCAGCGTGGATCGCGTACCCGAATATGTGAAACGGGCGAAAGACAAGAACGATTCGTTCCGGCTGATGGGATTTGGCCATCGCGTGTACAAGAATTACGATCCGCGGGCCAAGGTGATGCGCGACCAGTGTTATGCGGTGCTCGACGAGCTCGGCAAACACAACGACCCGCTGCTGAAAACCGCGCTCGAGCTCGAGCGCATCGCGCTCCAGGACGATTATTTCATCGAGAAGAAGCTCTACCCCAACATCGACTTCTATTCCGGCATCACACTGAAAGCATTGGGTTTTCCGACCGACATGTTCACTGCTCTGTTTGCCCTGGCGCGAACCGTCGGCTGGGTCGCACAATGGCAGGAGATGATCGAAGATCCGCAGCAGAAGATCGGCCGGCCCCGACAGATCTATACGGGCCCCCACCGCCGGGATTATGTTCCCGCAGAGAAGCGCGGCACTTGAGAGGACCAGGATGCGGCCTGCGGAAGACCCGCATCTGATTTCGTCGGAGAGTGCGAGGCCAGGTCGGCTAGGTGCCGATTCGCGCCTTCGGATGGGCGTTTCGCGCGCCGCCAATGACAATCAGAGGACGCATGCCGTGTGGCGCCGCTTCGTTGCCGCCGGAATGGCAGCTCTTTTTGCCGCGAGCCTTGTGCTCGTCGGCTTGATCTGCGTCGCACGCGCGGCCGAGCTTCAAGAAGCATCCCTCAGCAATCACTGAAAGGACGTTCGCCCATGAAACGATTTGCACTGAGCCTGTTGGCGCCGTTGGCATTCGTCGCGCTATCGAGCCTTGCTTCCTCGGTGTCGGCTGCCGAAATCAAGGGCAAAGAGATGACACTGCCCGCGACCGAGCGCGCGGTGAAGGTCGAATTCTATCGCGCGCCCGGCACCGCGAAGCGGCCCACCGTCCTGATGCTGCATGGCGGTCAGGGCTGGGGCGGCGCCGAAGGCCGCACCGAGAATTTCCAGCACTATGCCAGCGAGCTCGCCAATCGCGGCTTCGACGCCTACATGGTCTATTATTACAGCGACCAGGATGTCGCGGATCGCAAGGCGAATGCACCCGGCATCAGCGTCAAGCGCTTTCCGGCGTGGGCGAAACTGGTGAGCGATCTGACCGCCGACGTGAAGAAGATGAGCGACTCGAACGGCAAGGTCGGGCTGGTCGGCTTCTCCAATGGCGGCAATCTCTCGGCGCATGCCACGCCGCTCGACGCCAATATCGACGCGGCCGTGATTCATTACGGCGGCGTCTCGCGCGTCCCGGGCTTCGAGGCGAAGCGCTTTCCGCCGCTTCTGATCATGCACGGCGAAGCCGATACGCGCGAACCGATCGAACGCGGCAAGAAACTTTATGAAGTGGCGAAAGCCTTGGGCGGTCCGGTGGAATTCGTTTCTTATCCCGACACCAATCATGGCTTCGCGCAAAATCTCGGTACCCATGCCGCAGACGACGCTTTCATGCACACGATCGCCTTCCTGAACAAGAATCTGAAAGGGAAGTGAAGTTATGAAGCTCTTCAGAAGTCTCGCGCCGTTGGCGCTGCTCGCATTCGCGAGCTTTTCTCCGTTCGCATCGGCCGCCGAAATCCAGGGCAAGGAGATCACCCTGCCCTCGACCGAGCGGCAAGTGAAGGTGATTTATTTCCGAGCGCCCGGTACTGAGAAGCGGCCGGCGGCGCTGCTGCTCCACGGCGCCGGCGGCTTCGACCGGCGCATCGCGGATTACAATCACTATGCGTCGGTGCTCGCCAACGAGGGCATCGACGCCTATCTCTTCTATTACTACACCGATCTCGACCAAAAGATGATGTCGTATGGTGTCGATGTCTTTTCGCAACGTTACACGGCCTGGGCGAAACAGGTCGACGACGTTGCCGACTATCTGGTGAAGCAGAAGGATTCGAACGGCAAAGTCGCTCTGATCGGGTTTTCCAACGGCGGAATATTGGCGACGGGCGCCTCAACGCTCGATGCGAAGATCAACGCGGCCGTCATCTATTACGGTACCGACCCCTGGCCGCTCAACGCTCCGGCAAAGCGCTTCCCGCC
>WNFK01022207.1_pt1 | contig 13903 bp, 9 predicted proteins | sample 5400281 | NCBI WGS metagenome assembly WNFK01 (sample SAMN13153350, study PRJNA577476) | soil metagenome | isolation source: 20 cm soil on Douglas fir-dominated hillslope | place: USA:California | collected 2013-09-17 | reverse complement strand
CATAAATCCATGGTCGTCATGAAACACGTCGAAAATTCCAACCGCTGTCCTTGGGTTGATCTAAACAAACCTGACTACGTCGAGTACCACGACAGAGAGTGGGGCGTGCCCGTGCACGACGACAACCTGATCTTTGAGTTCCTAACATTGGAAGGAGCCCAAGCGGGTCTAAGTTGGTACACCGTGTTACGTAAACGCGAAGCCTATCGGAAAGCATTCGCTGATTTTGATCCTGAAAAAATTGCGAGATACGGCAAGCAACAAATCGAGGCTCTGCTCAAGAACGAGGGAATCATCCGCAACCGCGCAAAGATCCTGGCGACAATAAACAACGCCGGTAAATTTCTCGATGTGCAGAAAGAGTTCGGCAGCTTTGACGCTTATATCTGGCGCTTCGTCGACGGCCGCCCGATCGTGCATCATCTGCGAAAGTTGAAAGACTTTGCGGCCACCAGCCCCGAGTCGGATGCCATGAGCAAGGATCTAAAACAGCGCGGGTTTAAGTTCGTCGGCTCGACCATCTGCTATGCACACATGCAGGCGACGGGCATGGTCAACGATCATGTGATCAACTGCTTTCGTCGCCAATTGATCATCGATGCTGCTACACGAGTGCCGCATTGAAAAAAGCCGTGACGATCACTTCCTTCGGATTGGCTCGCCGGGCTGAATTTGATTCTGATGTCCCGCGCTCGGCGCCATGCGCGCTTGCGCTTCGGCAGGAAAGGCCGATCACTTGTGAGCGTCTGGCGCTGAAAAATACTGGATCCGACTAACGGCGACGTCTGACACGAACATAACCCCGGTGTAGCGGTCGAACAGGGGCTTTAATCCGGCCAGGATCGGCTCGACTTTTTCCGGCGTTACCACGGTCATCAGCATGACGATGCTGTCCATCTCGTTGAACATGGGATGGGCGGTGTGAAAACCGTGGTGGCCCTTGCCCGAAATGTTGTGGATGATCGTGTAGCCGGTCGCCTTGTCGTCGAGCAGGTCGGTGGCGAATTTCAGGTGCTCGCCCTGGATGATGATCTTGATCTCCTTCATTGGATGCAGCGTGAGATCGGTCATAGCTATCCTCCTGTCGAGCGGGCTCTGCGGTTCGGAAAAACTCCCGGCCAAAACTCTGCGATAGACGTGAACGTCGCGCCGCCGCGGCGTTCACGCGCCATGTTCACTCCATCCTTGTTTGGGAATGTAGAAATAGCACACTTGGGTCTCCGGTTCGATGGCGATGAGATGGAGCCATTCGTTGTCATACAGGCGCTGCAAGAGCCGCTGGTTTCGAATGATCCTGCTGATTCTTTCCCTAGGCGCTTCGATGAGCGTGAGCAACCGCATCGCTTCATGATACGGGCGGTCGCCGTTCATGACGGTTTGCCAGGCCAGGCCCGTGCGCAGATCGCTCTGCGGGCCGGACATGATGCCCAGTCGGCCGACCACGTTGTGGTAAATTTTGCTGCCGCTGCCATAGGTTTCCTGATCCACGATGGAAAAATAATGCTCCATATTGATCCACTGCCCGACCACCTGCGGGCCGGTCATGACCGCTTCCAGGAGTGGCCGCCCGATGATAAAAGCCGCGTTGCCGGACAGGCCCCACTCCGGCCGCACCTGGCTCCAGTCGCTGCTGCGGCGCCGAACCTCGCGCCGGGCTTTCGAGGCACGCAGGGGCGTGTTGATTTCCGGGAATCGCGCGCAGCGCTCCTGCGCGTTGCGCGCGCCCGCGCGCTCCAGATCGCGGACCAGTTGCAGCAGATCCTTCCGATGGGTCGGCGGCAGATCTTCGAGATCGAAGAGATCGACCTCGTCGGTCGTGGTGTTGTGCTGCCCGGCAATAAAATATGTGTCCTGGGGAATCGCGATGCCGTTTGTCGCCAACTGCTCGCGGACCTGGGGCTTGTTGGCCATGATCGCGATCACACGCGCGTTGGGCTTACCGGAATTGCCGCCGCAGGCGCCGCAGTCGAGCGCGGCTTCAAAGGGATTGTTCTCCGATCGGCTGCCGTGGCCGCAAAAAAGCACGAGCCGGGCGAAGTTTCGCGTCAGACCCATGATCCTCAGCGCGGTCTCCACGGTCAGCACCTGCTCACTCAAGGTGAAGCCTGTCCGCGTGATGCGCTCCATGCGCGCGAAGGCCGCGCCTTGGTTGATGCCGTATTCGCTCCGAAGCTCCTCCACGAACGCCGCCTCTTCCTCGCGCGACAGCGCGGTCGAGCGCGCCGCGGGCGACGGCTCGCCAGCGCTGTCCTCATCCAGCGCGCGCCGGCGCAAAAACTCGAGGCGCTCGAGCGACAGGTTCAAATTGCGATCGCCGAATTGTTCCTGCAAGGCGCGGCGTGTGACGGCGCGCTGCTCGGCGGCGAGCATCTCCTCCACTTCTGCGCGCGAAAGCTTGTCCACGGTCAGAGTCGTTGCCACGGACGGAACCAGCTTGCGCCGGAGCGCGTCCACGGCGCTTCGATAGCGGGCGGCGAAAAGGGTTTTGCCGAGAAGCGGCAGGCTGTAAAACCAGCCCAGTGTTTCAACCATGACGTAGGGCGTAAAGACGTTTTCCTTGAGATCGTAAAGCAGGGTGTGAAATGCTTCGAGCAATGCTTCGCGGCGGCGCGATTTGCCGAGAAAATGGCCGTGATAGGTGCGCGGGATCTCGCGGACAAAGTTCTTGCCTTTGAGAATCACGGGAAACTGATCGGTCTCGTGGCGGCTGCCGAGCGCCTGATGGCGGATGGCAACGGCGAAGAATCCGGCGAAGCCGAAGGTCTCGTAGTCGCCGGTCGCCTCTAGATTGCGCCGCAAGGGTTCCGAGCGCACGTCGATGCAAAACACCGCCTGGGCCTGGGGCCGGACCCGGCTCTCGTCGTCATCTCGCCTTACGCGCGCGGCCGGATTTTGAGCGAAGGACGGCGCACCCACCTTGAGTCCGAGGTTCTCCAAAAGTTGCTCTCGGTAGCTTGCTTCGAAAGACTTGAGCCACACAGGGCCGTGCTCGGCTTCGGGAAAAGCGTCGAGCCAGTCGAGCAGCACGTGGAGATTTGATGGCTGGGTCTCGGTCAGCAGCGCCGGCTCCAGATCGAGAGCGCGCGCGACCGCGGTCAGACGCCACGCATCGATGACCGAGCGATGATCGGTTTCGTTGCCGCACGCTGACATGGCGCGCTTGTGCATTGCCGACTTGAGCGCCGAGATGCTGCCGTCGCCGCCTAACTTTTTTCGACCGGCCTCCAGTACCAGTTCGCGCTCGTACCAGAGACGCACCGCGAGGTACTGGGTGAGGTCGATGGGATAAGCCGTCTGCCACTCGTATTCGCTCTGGTCCGCGCGCCACTTGATGAAGCCGGCCCAGCCAGGCAGAGCGGCGAGGTGCAGCGCGAGGTAGTTCTGCCAAGCCTCGGGATCGATGCCGAGCGCGCTCAGACTTTCGAGCACGGTATCTTCCGCTCGCGCGGGGAGGCGCGCTAATTTTTGCCGGCTGGTTTGGATACCGCAGGGCGACCACTCGCGCTGGGCGAGAAATTTCCAGGCGGCATAAAAGCCTTTTTCACGGCCAGGCATGGCCCATGTGGCATGGCCTTCATCCAAAAACGCCTCGCACCATTTGATCATTTCGCGGTTGATCTGCTCGCCGATCTCTGTGCCGAGCGTGCGATCGCACCAGGACGCCAAAGTGCCAAGGCGATCCGGCGCGACTTCCCGGCCGTTGGCGGTATCTGCAACCGCTCGCTTTTCACCAGCGGCCAAAATCTCCGCTAGCTGAGCGATGATTTTACGATCGGGATGGCGCGCGAGCTGGGGATCGAGAGCATCGCCGGCCGGAGCGGATAGGTCGCCCAGCAGGCTGGCGCGCAGCACGTCCAGATGGACGATTTCGCGCGCTCCGAGCTTGATCTGCGCGGAGAGCGCGCGCGATCGCAGCGCCAGGTCGAGATGGCGCGGCAGAATTCGCCCGGCGCGAAAATAATCGCGAAAGGTTTCGCCATTCAAATAGCCGTTGCCGCCGAGCCAGCGTTGGCCGCGCCGCACGCCTTCTTCAAACGGCAGACCTTCCAAACCGTGCAGCGGATTGTGATGCACGAAAGTGCGCATCGGCCAGTAGTAGGAGATGACCTCGCTTGCCAGGTGGATGAGAGTTTTAAGCTCCATCCGCTGGCTTTCGCTGAATCGCGCTGCGACTACTTGCGCCACGGTGTTATCTCCATCGCAATTCGCTGGCCGCCGGTCAAAACGCCCGCCGGTAAGGTCAGCGGCGCCGCGCCCAGCACGAGCAGGAGCGCGATCAGGGCGGCAAAATACACAACTTCGTTGGCGCGCAGATCCTCGTAGCGCAGGTCCGCGCGATGGGGCCCGAAAAGCAGCCGCTGCATCATTCTGAACAGATACCAGGACGCCAGAAACCAGGTGAGCACGATCATGGCGAGCGACCACGAGATCATGGTCGAAGCCCGCAGCAGCATTTCCACCTGGCCAAAAAATAATCCGAAGGGAGGGAGACCGACGGCCGCCATGACCAACAGCGACAACACTGCGGCGAAGCGTGGCATGGGCCGCGCCAGGCCGTGGCTGCGGTCGAGGATGAGATCGCCGTAGCGCCGGCGGAGACGCTGCCACGCGAGCAGCAGGGCAGCGGTGAGCAATGCCGCCGCCGTGACAAAGACCGCGATCGGCGGGGAGAAACTGCCGGTAGCGCCGAACGTCCACCAGACGATCGAATAGAAGGCGAGGCTCGCGTGGGCCAACAGGCGCGGAACTTCGATCTGTCTGAGCGCGCGAATCGAGCCATAAAGCGCTCCGATCAGAGCCAGCGCGCTCACCGCGCGAAGAATCCCCGGAGGCATTTCCGCTGGCATATACATCAAGCCGCACAGCCCGGCCGCCGGCATGACGAGGGCGACGGCTACGGAAAAGTAGCCCGGCGCGCGTGTCAGCGCGGCGATATAAATTCCGTGCAGGGGAAAGAGGGGCAGGGCGAGAGCCAGGAGAATGAACGGAGAAAGCTGCACCAGTGCCGGCCGAGGCGCACCTGCGGCAAATAGCGCCGTGGTGACCGCAAGCAACCCGGCGCCATAAATGAAGATCGGGCTTCGGTTCGCGCGTTCAATGACGGGCACAAACACCGCGCGCAGCCGCGCCGACACGGCGTCGAGATACAGCCGGTTGATGAGCAGCAGGTAAAACCGCACTTGCAGCGCCTCGACCCAGTCGGGCGTGCGAAAGGTCTTGCCGTGGCTCGCCGCATAAATCAGCACCCAACCGACAATGATGATCAGCGCAAAGGCCGTGACCAGAAGATCGAACACGACTGCCGGCAGCGCGCCAGCGCGGAAATGATAAATCACTTCGCCGGGAGCGGGAAACAGAAAATGGGAAAAACTTTCGGCCGCCAGAAGGTAGGTGACGACAACGAAAAACAAAGTGAAAAGCATGCTCACCGCCACTTTCCAGGAAGCGACCGCTTTCAGCCGGTAAAGCGTCAGGATCGCTTGCGACGAGGTGGCCCAGCCGAAAAACAGAAAAATCGCCGTGCCCTGGGAATCGCGCAGCGGCAGATTCAACACGCCGTGGGCGGCGAGCACGATCATCAACGGCAGGATCAAAGTCGTGATAAAGCCCGCGACCCAGGTCAAGGTGGAAAATTCGGTGCTTTCCGCCCCTTCGTCCTTCGGCGGCAGCCTCGGCCCCTGGCGCGCCGCATGAATCAGATAGCCGCAGTTCAGAAAAATCGTGCCTTTGAAAAGGCCGTGGGCGATGAGATGAAAAATGGATAAGCCGTAGGCGCCGAGGCCGCACTCCATAATCATGAAACCCATCTGGCCGATGGTGGAATAGCCGAGAGTTTTCTTGATATCGCTCTGCACGAGCATCATGGAGGAACCCAGCAGCGCGGTGAGCATGCCGACGGTGAAGACGACGTGCAAGGTGCTCGGGCTCAGCGCGTACAGCGGCGCGAGACGGCATAGAAGAAAGCCGCCGGCGTTGATGATGCCGGCGTGCAGCAGCGCATGCACCGGCGTCGGCGCGTAAAGAGAATCGGGCAGCCACATGTGCAGAGGAAACTGCGCCGATTTGCTCATGGCGCCGACGAAGATCAGCAACGTGACAAGCGTGCCCGCGCGCATTTCCAATCCGCCGGGCCAGAGCGAAAATACGGCGTGGACCTCCGCTGCGCGGGCGAAGAGCCGGTGAAAATCCAATGTGCCGTACACGTTATAAGCAAGCACGACGGCGGCGAGAAAGGCGGCATCGCCGAAGCGTTGCATGACGAAGGTCCTGAAGGCGCCGCGCACCGTCGGCGGATGAGGATAATTGTACGACAGCAGCGGCACCAGCCAGCTCAGCAATTGCCAGAAAACGAAAAGCGCGAGGAGGTTGGGGCTCGACACCATGCCGAAAAGCACGAACGTGGTAAACGCCAGCAGGCTGTGGAAGCGGGCGTAGCCGCGCTCCTGCTGCATATAGCGAAGCGAAAAAAGGTGGATGAGAATGCTGATCGCGGCGATGTGCACGAGCATCACTGCCGACAGGCGATCGACGTACAAGCCAAACTGTAAAAAACCGTCGTTCCAGGCCGACAGGTGAAAAGTCTGCGGTCCGCGCACTGTGACGTCGAACAGCAGAAAAAGCGCGAGGACGAAGGCAATCACTTCGGCCGCGACGCCAAGTCGAACAACCTTTTGCCCAATCGTGCTTCCCAGAAGTCCAATGATCAGACCGGCTGCGAGCGGGGCGGCGAGGATGAAAGCAGGATAATTGGGAAACATCATGCGGGGACGGACACTTTCATTTCATGTTTCAAAACACGGAATTCTAATTGTTAGTTTTCCTCGCCGCGGCGAAGACAAAAAAGCCGGCCTCTTCTTTAAGAGCCGGCTATATCCAGACCAATCCCGTGTGGACCCTTCAGGCTATCTTCGGCAAAATTCTCTTAACCAAATGAAACGCTTCATGTCAAGCAAATCGACCGCCCGGTGGTGGGGTAATAGCGTGTTGCTGGGCGTTTGGGGGCTACTGCCGCTGAGTAATGTGGGTATCCTGACAATCCTTTTGCCCGGTGAGGTACACGTTCAAAAACAATGCACGCAATAACTTTTTGTCCGCGTCGTTGCAACTCAGATTACGGATAATGTCGTCTAGTAACGGAAAGCGTTTAAGCAACTCTTCCTGATTGGTGACCATTGGCAACTTTTCCTTTAACCTCAGCGCCAGTCGGTGGTTTTTTTGAGCGGAAGCATTGTTGCATCAAGCTTTATGCATTCTGAACAGATGCGGTCGGCCTCAGGCTTGAAAAGTTGTGCTTCAACTGAGCCGGTTTCCGGCCAATGCGGGCATTTAGTATGGAAATGCCAGTCCAGATCTAGGGAGTCTTGCAGCCTTCGGTATACTATCGTCACTCCCCTGATTTTATTTCTATATCCATTTCGGTCAAGGGTTTTGTCAGAAAAGTGACAATCGGGGAATCCGGCGATCGTCGCGCGAGAAATTCTGATTCGTCATTCGGTCGTCAACGGCCGTGGCCGGCTCAATCTGTTTGTGGTTTCGATTTGCTGGCATTCAGCGCCCGTACGAATTATTTGAATGGGGTGTCGGTGTCGCCACCGGCGATTCGGCTGAAAGTTTTCTCGGTACTCAAGGTTACATGTGGGACACACAGTCGGACATGGCAATGGCAGTGGTGGGGGCAGTGCTGGCTCTGCTACTTTTAAGCAGAATCCATGATAAACAGATCGAAGCTCTTTGCTCGCGATAGTCTGAATGCGTGTCGGTTCCCAGAACCGTATGTTGAGGGGAGAAAGATTTCTCCCTTCGGTCGAAATGACAAGTCACTTCGCTCGCTTGCGCCGGCGATTCCATTGATCGAGTGTCGTTCAAAGCTACCGAAGAACCATGGTTGAAGCTATGTCCTACGTTCCACTCTGGTGCAAGAGTAATTTTTCTTTCCTCGAAGGCGCAAGCCATCCGGAGGAGCTTGTCGAGGAGGCCCATCGATTCGGATTGCCGGCTTTGGCCTTGACGGATCGAGACGGTGTGTACGGCGTTGTGCGCGCGCACATGAGAGCGCGCGAAGTCGGGCTCAAGCTCATCATTGGTTCCGAGATCACAATCGACGACGGTTCGACGATAGTTCTGTTGGCGCAGGATCGCGGCGGTTACGCGAACCTGTGTCGGTTAATCACGAAAGGTCGGTTGCGCTCGGAGAAAGGTGAAAGCGCTGTTACTTGGGAAGAGGTTTGCGCCCATGCGCCGGGATTAATCGCCCTCTGGGGCGGCGCGCTAAATCTGATCGTTGGCGAATCCGATCCCCATGACATTGGTGGCATGCTCCACGCTGCTTTTGCCGACCGCCTTTATGGCATGCTCACGCGGCACCGGTGTGAAGAAGAAGTCCTTCAAGAAACTCGACTGCGCGAGCGCGCGCGGCGCTTTGGCTTTCCACTAGTCGCCGCCAACGAAGTGCTTTACCACACGCCGGCGCGTCGCCGGTTGCAGGATGTGCTGACGGCGATTCGCCACGGCATTCCCGTCGCTTCTTGCGGCAGGAAGTTGAAGCCCAATGCCGAATATGCGCTGAAGTCACCCCATGCTTTCGCGGATCTTTTTAGCGACGATCCCACTATTATCAATCGCACGGTCGAAGTCGCCGAACGCTGCAATTTTTCTCTGGACGAAATCCGCTATCGTTATCCGTCGGAAGAATTGCCGAATGGCATGACATCGGCCCAATGGCTGCGCCGACAAACATTTAACGGAGCGCAGCGGCGCTACGAAGATGGGATTCCCGATGGGATTGTCGCGCAAATAGAAAAAGAGCTGGAGATCATCGAAGCTCTCGATTATCCCGGATACTTCTTGACCATGTGGGAGATCGTCGAGTTCTGCCGGGCCAATAATATCCTCTGCCAAGGGCGCGGCTCGGCAGCAAACTCCGTGGTTTGTTATTGCTTGGGCATCACCGCTGTCGACCCGGCGCATATTGGATTGCTCTTCGAACGCTTTATCTCAAAAGAACGCGCCGAGCCGCCGGATATCGACCTCGATATCGAGCATGACCGGCGCGAAGAAGTGATCCAGCATGTTTACCAAAAATACGGCCGCGACCGCGCTGCAATGGTCGCCAACGTGGTGCGCTACCGCTCGCGCTCGGCGTTGCGCGATGTCGGCAAGACTCTGGGTCTTTCCGAAACCGCTCTCGATCGAATGGCCAAGTTGCTTTCTTCCTACGAACCAGTTCGCCCCGAAGCATTGGCGCAGATGGGCAACGATTCAGCAGGCGGCTTGCACGAGCATTTACTTCAACTCTCCAATGAAATTTTGGATTTCCCGCGTCACTTATCGATTCACCCCGGCGGCTTTTTGCTCGGTCATGAACCGGTACACGATATGGTGCCGATCGAGAACGCAACAATGCCTGAGCGCACGGTCGTTCAGTGGGACAAACAGGATGTGGAGGATCTCGGCCTGTTCAAAGTCGATCTGCTCGGACTCGGCGGGCTGACTCAACTCGACCTGTGCTTCAAGCTCTTGCGCGAGCATCGTGGCATGGATCTCTCCATGGCGACGATTGAACCAGACGACCGTGCGACTTATGAAATGATCTGCAAAAGTGACACGGTCGGTGTGTTTCAGATCGAGAGCCGCGCACAAATGGCGATGCTGCCGCGGTTGAAGCCGGACAATTTTTACGACCTAGTGATCGAGATTAGCATTGTTCGTCCCGGGCCGATCACCGGCGGCATGGTCCATCCATACTTGCGCCGGCGTCAGAAAAAGGAAGAAGAAGACCCTCCCCATCCATTGTTAAAACCTGTATTGGAGAAAACGTTAGGTGTGCCGTTGTTTCAAGAACAGGTGATGAAGCTTGCGATGGTCGTGGCTGATTACACACCCGGAGAGGCAGACCAACTTCGCCGTGACATGGCAGCGTGGCACCGCAGCGGGCGGATGGAGCGCCATCACGAGAAGTTGATCACGCGCATGCAGGCAAAGGGGATAGCCGCAGAGTTTGCCGAGCGGATTTTCCAGCAGATCCGCGGCTTCGGCGAGTACGGTTTTCCTGAAAGCCATGCGGCGAGTTTTGCGCTGATTGCGTATGCTACGGCTTGGCTCAAATGTCACTATCCGGCGGAGTTTGCTTGCTCATTGCTAAACGCCCAACCGATGGGCTTTTACACACCCGCGACGATCGTCGAAGATGCCAAGCGCCATCAGGTGATCGTGCGGCCCCTCGACGCGCAGGTGAGCGCATGGGATTGCGTGCTCGAGAGATGCGTCGAGAGCGCCGGCGGCTTGGCCGTGCGCATGGGGCTGCGCTACGTGAAGGGTTTGGGCGAGCGAGAGGGGGAGCGGATCGCTCTCGCGCGCGAGCAAAAAACTTTTGTCTCGCTGGAAGATTTTGCTCGCCGCACCGGTTTGGATGAAGGCGCTCTTTGTGCCTTGGCTGAAGCGGGGGCATTCGATAGCTTTCAGGTCGATCGGCGCACGGCGCTCTGGGATGCCCGTCGCCTGGCGCGCACACAGAAAGAATCCCTATCATTGCCAGGGCGTGAAAGGCAGCCGGGGTTCGCGCCGTTGAGCGACTTCGAAGAAGTGGGTTGGGATTATCGCCGGACTGGGCATAGTCCGAGGCGCCATCCGCTCGAGCCGATGCGGCCAAGCTTAATGCGCCATGGCCTGCCCGACGCGCGCGCCGTAGCGGCGATGAAAAATGGCGAGAAGATTCGCTATGCCGGTCTGGTGATTTGCCGCCAAAGGCCCGGCACCGCGGGCGGCGTCGTATTTATGACCCTCGAAGACGAAACCGGCTTCGTCAACGTCGTCGTGTGGGAAAGTGTCTTTCAGCGCTATTCGGTCCTGGCGAAGACGGTGAGCTTTCTCGGTATTACCGGCAAGCTCCAAGTCGAAGACGGCGTGGTGCATCTGGTTGCGGACGAATTGTGGGAACCGAGAACGGAACTGAAACCGGCGAGCGCGCCCAGCCGGGATTTTCATTAAAATTATCAAATTCAGCCGAAGATGAGCGGTGCAGCCATGCGTCATGCGCCAATCGCTTCAAAAGCGCATGCTATTTTGTGGTGGCCTTGGGTGCATTGGAGGAATCAGTCGGTGCCGCACGAGTTGCTGATTGGTGATTTTTTTTTGCGTTACTCGTTTGACATCCGTCAAATAAGTATCTCCAAAGGGATAGCGAGGGTCTAAATCCTCTTTTCGCCAAGTTGCTTTTTGCGAAGCGACTTTCAGACTTGACCAGCGTGATCCAAGATCTGAGAAATTTCACCTTTATCACGCGCCCGTAGCTCAATTGGACAGAGCACTACACTACGGATGTAGGGGTTGGGGGTTCGAATCCCTCCGGGCGCGCCAAGTCATGATTGCCGCGATAAATAAACGCTTGCAGGCCGATGTTTCTAAATTCAAGAAACATTGTTTGGGGTATCATCGGTCGAGTTTTCGGTTGTTTATTGTTCTGCTTGTTCTAGGGAGTGCCGCCTGTACGACGGAGACGACCTCGTCGAGTTTTTCAATCGGCGCGAACGGGCAAAAGCAAGCGCCGCGCAGTTTCTTTGACAAATTGACCGATGAAATAACGGAGCGGGAGTGTAACGTTGTCCGGTTTACATGCCCCTACGGTTTCGGACCCGCTGGCGAGCCTTGTGACTGCACGGATCCGCGCGGAGTGGTTTTACAAGGTCGTACGGTCAAGTGACACTAAATGTGAACTGTACTTTTTTGTAACTCGCCATCAAACGCCGGCGTAAGCCGCTGCCCTGTGACCTCTTTTCAGTCGACGCGGCTCATTCATAGTAGTTTTCACCTTAGTCGGGTAATTTTCGCACATATCGCTGGCTCGACCACGATGCCGATGTCGCAGGTCTATAAGGGTATAGTTGTTGCTCTCGCGATTCGTCCGAGGTAGTTGCAGATGGTGAACGCATCGCGTCACAAGATATTGATCATCGAGAAACAGCCCAATTATACTCAACTCTTGGTCAAGCAGGTTCTCTTTGCCGGATTGCTGCCGCTGATCGCCGTGACCGGGGAAGGAGGACTGCGAAAAGCGCTCGAGCATCACCCGCATTTGATTTTGCTCGAGTTGGACCTTACGGATATGGACGGTCTGGAGTTCGTGTCGCTACTTAAAGAAAAACCTCAACTCGAACAAATTCCTATCGTTGCGATGAGCATCTTTCCGTATATGAAGAATGCTGCATTATACGGGGGTTGCGATGATTTTCTAAAAAAACCGGTGAAAATGATCGAGTTGATGGGCCACATCAGGCGATTTCTATACGAACCTTCATCCATCTCTCCGAAACGATTGGCGCGATAAGCGGCTTTCCTGCGCTTTGTCCCTCTAATATTTGACCCGCGGGTGCCAGTTTAGCTCATTGATACCTTTGGTTGCCCGCCCTGCGGCGGCTGAGAAAAAGGCCTTGTCGTCTTACTGCGAAAGATGTACTAGATCGATAGGGATCGTATTGTGTTTTGATTGCCGAATGTTACGAGACATTTCTAGCCAAACGGACTAAATCGCAAAGGAGGCCGGAACCATGTCAGTTGTAACCATCGCTCACGCAGCCTTCAGCGGCGGGAATGCAATAGCCGAGCAGGTCGCATCCCTGTTAAATTACCGCTCGGTTGCTCGCGAAGTTCTCATCGAAGCGAGTAAACGCTACGGCATACCTGAGGCTAAGTACACCGAAGTGCTGGAAGGGGAAGGGCATTGGTGGGAACGTTGGCGGGAAAGTGTTCGACTTTACCGCATCACTTTGCAAGCTGCCATGTGTGAAGTTGCCGAAGAAGGCAACCTGGTTTATTACGGGCGTGCCGGCCAACAATTGCTTCCTGGCATTCCTCATGTGCTCAAAGTCCTGATCGTCGCGCCGGTGGATTATCGAATCGAACTGGTGCGGGCGCAGCAAGGAATGGATGGCGAAAACGCTCGGCAGTATGTGCGTGAGTTGGATCGAGTGCGCAGCCGACGTTTTCGCGCGGTCTTCAATGCTGATTGGCAGGATCCGGTTGGACACGATTTGGTATTAAATAGCGGCAGGTTCTCCCCGGAGAACGCCGCAGCGCTGATCGCCGACACGGTGCGGCGGCCGGAATTCCAACCGACGCCGGAATCAATAAAGGCATTTCAAGATTTGGCCACGACGGCGCGCGTCCAGGCCGCATTGATCACCTCGGCGAAAACTCGCAACGTTGTACTGAACGTTAAGAGCGACAACGGCACGGTCACGATCTCCGGCATCCTCGCCGATCCTGATTTGGAAAAAGAGATCGTGCGTATCGCCAAGAGTGTTGCCGGGGTGTTGGAGGTGGTTACCGATATCGAACCGCCGCCGATCGAATACATGCATCCGTAAAGCGCGCCGAACGCAATGGTAGTTTTAGGTGAACAGGACATGTCGCAATTCGAAGCTCACGATATTGAGTTTATGAAGCTCGCTTTGGCCGCTGCCAAAAAAGCTGCAGGCCGTTGGGAAGTTCCAGTCGGGGCCGTTGTTGTGGCGGCTGGAGAAGTGATCGGTACGGGTTATAACTGCCGCGAAGAGCGTCAGAGTCCGCTCGGCCATGCCGAAATAATGGCCGTCGAGGAAGCATCCAAGCGGTTGGGCACTTGGCGTCTTGATCAATGCGATATCTATGTCACGCTCGAACCCTGCCTCATGTGCATGGGCGCGATCTTGCAGGCGCGAATCCGCAAGTTGGTATTTGCCTGTCTCGATCCGAAGGCCGGTGCAGTTGAATCTCTTTATCGATTATGTGAGGATCAACGGCTAAATCATCAATTACCTGCACTAGGCGGCGTTCTAGCCGATGAGTCCGCAGCTTTACTTGCAGATTTTTTCGCGCGCTTAAGATCGCGTAAACGAGATACACGAAAAGCGGAGAGGTGGCCGAGCCC
>WNFK01016103.1_pt1 | contig 13923 bp, 11 predicted proteins | sample 5400281 | NCBI WGS metagenome assembly WNFK01 (sample SAMN13153350, study PRJNA577476) | soil metagenome | isolation source: 20 cm soil on Douglas fir-dominated hillslope | place: USA:California | collected 2013-09-17 | reverse complement strand
CAGATGGCCACGCTGCCGCGCCTGCGGCCCACGTGCTTCTACGACCTGGTGGTGCAGGTGGCCATCATCCGCCCCGGCCCCATCGTGGGCGACATGGTCCATCCCTACCTGCGCCGCCGGGCGGGGCGCGAGGAGATCACGGTGCCCCATCCCGATCTCGAGCCGATCCTGCGCCGCACCCTCGGGGTGCCGCTCTTCCAGGAGCAGCTGCTGCGCATGGCGATGACCACCGCCGGGTTCACCGGAGGCGAGGCCGAGGAGCTGCGGCGCGCCTTCGGCTTCAAGCGCTCGGAGCGCGCCATGAAGGAGGTGGAGCTGAAGCTCCGCGCGGGCATGGCCCGCCAGGGCATCGCGGGCGCCGCGGCCGAGGCCATCATCCACTCCATCACCGCCTTCGCGCTCTACGGCTTCCCGGAGTGCGTGGTGGGCGACACCCGTGTCATCGATGCGGAGACCGGGCGCCGGGTCCGCATCGAGGACGTGGTGGAGGGCCGCGCGTCGCTGACCCAGACCCTGGCCTGTGACCCGGATCTGAAGATCCGGACGCGCCAGGTCCTCGCCGCGACCGCGAGCGGATCGCGGATGGTGTATCGGCTGCGCACCTTCCTGGGGCGGGAGCTGGTGGCCACCCCGGAGCACCTGCTCCTCACCGAGGACGGCTGGCGGCCCCTGGGGAGTCTCCGGTTCGACGATCACGTGGCGACGGCGGAGGCGGATGCGTCGTGCGTCGGCTGGGATTGTGTGATGAGCGTGGAGCCGGCGGGAATGAGCCCGACGTACGACCTCGCGGTGGAGGAGGATCACAACTTCGTCGCCGACGATCTGATCGTGCACAACTCCCACGCGGCGAGCTTCGCGCTGCTCGCCTACGCGAGTGCGTACCTCAAGGCGCATCACCCGGCCGCGTTCTACGCCGCGCTGCTCAACAACCAGCCGATGGGCTTCTACGACCCGGCCACCATCGTGAACGACGCCGGCCGGCACGGGCAGGTGATCCATCCCGCCGACGTCAGCTACTCGGGCTGGCTCTGTACCATTGAACCCACGGGCTCGCCGGCCGGCGCGGTCCGTCTGGGATTGCGGTACGTCCGCGGGCTGCGGGAGGAGGCCGGCCGGCGCCTCGAGGCGGAGCGGAAGCGGCGGGTCTTCGCCTCGGTCGAGGATCTCGTCAAGCGCGGGGGGCTGCGTCACGACGAGGTCGCCCAGCTGGCCCGGGTGGGCGCGCTGGCGAGCCTCGAGCCGGAGCGTCGCGCCGCGCTGTGGGAGGCCGAGCGGGCGGGTCGGCCGGCGGGGGCGCTCTACCAGGACCTGGTGGCGCCCCCGGAGGCCTCGCCCTTGCGGCCGATGACCGCCGAGGAGCGGCTGGTCGCCGATTACGACGGCACCGGCCTCACCCTCGGCCCGCATCCGATGGCGTTCCGGCGGGGGCGGCTCCTGCGAATGGGCGTGTCGCGGGCGGCGGATCTGGCCGCCTTCCGTCACGGCGCGTGGGTGAAGGTGGCGGGAGCGGTGGTGGTGCGCCAGCGGCCCGGCACCGCCAAGGGCTTCGTCTTCCTCAACCTCGAGGACGAGACCGGGCTCATCAACGTGATCGTGCGCCCGGCACTCTTCCACCGGCACCGGCTGGCCCTGGTCAGCGAGTCGTTCCTGCTGATCGAGGGCACGCTGCAGCGGCAGGACAACGTCACCTCCGTGCGCGCCGAGCGGCTCGCTCCCCTGCGCCATCGTTTGGCGAGCGTGCCTTCCCACGATTTTCACTGAGGCTCTCCACCGCGTTCAGGAACACGCGCAGGGCCGGCGTCTCCGGCTTGTCTCGCCGGCGCACCAGGCCGAGGCGTCGCACCAGGGCGGGGGACAGCGGGCGCATCCGGAGGGCGCCCGCCCGAACCTCGTCCCGCACCGCCATCAGCGGGCTCACCGAGATGCCGAGGCCGGCGCCCACCAGCTTCTTGATCGCCTCCTCGTTGCCCAGCTCCATCACCACCCGCGGCCGCGCCCCGCCGCGCCGGAACCAGCCGTCGATCACGCGCCGGATGGTGCCGCCCCGCTCGTAGAGGATGAGCGGCTGCTGCGCGAGCTCCGCCGCGGTGAGCGCGCCCGGGCCCGGCCACCGGTGCCCCGGCGGCCCCACCGCGACCAGCGGGTCGCGGCGGAACGGAGTCACGGTGAGCTGACGGCCGGTGACCGGTAGCGTGACGAGCCCCACGTCGAGCTCGTTGGCCGCCACCGCGGCCGCGATCTCGGGCGCGTTGCCGGTGACCACGATCAGCTCCAGCTCGGGGTAGCGGGTCCGCAGCCGGCGCAGCAGCGGGGGCAGCAGGTGGATGCTCGCGGTGGCGCCGGTGCCCAGGCGGAGCCGGCCCGCCACCACCCCGCGGAGGTGGTGGAGCGCCTCCTGGGCCCGGTCGAGCTCGGCGAAGGCGCGGCCGGCGTGCTCGAGCAGCACCGTCCCGGCCCGGGTGGGGAACGCGCGCTTGCCCACCCGCTCGAGCAGGGCGGTGCCGCAGCGGGCCTCGAGGTGGCGCATGTGCAGGCTGACCGCGGGCTGGCTCAGGTGCAGGCTCTCGGCCGCGCGCGAGAAGCTGCCGTGGCGGGCGATCTCCCGCAGGGTCCGCACATGGGCCGGATTCAGGTCCATTCGGTTCGAGATCCTCGACCGAAAGTATTTCTCATCGTTTGCATGAGGACAATCTATTTCCCTTATCGCGTCTCCACGGGACACACTGCGGGACAGGAGGACGAATGGTCATGGGTGACGTCTCGACCCGCCCCGCGACCCCGGACGACGCGGCGGCCATCTGCACCATCTACAACCAGGGCATCGAGGACCGCATCGCCACCCTCGAGACCGAGCCGCGCACGCCGGAGGAGCGCCGGCAGTGGATGGGCGCCCGCGCCGCGCGCCATCCGGTGGTGGTGGCGGTGACCGGGGGCCAGGTGGTGGGCTGGGGCAGCCTCAACGCGTTCAACCCGCGGCCCGCCTACGACAACGTGGTGGACCTCTCGGTCTACGTGGAGCGCGGCTGGCGCGGCCGCGGGGTCGGACGCGCGCTCCTGCAGCACCTGCTGCCGCTCGCCCGGACGCTCGGCTACCACAAGATGGTGCTGGCCACCTTCCCCTTCAACGAGGCGGGGGTGGCCCTCTACCAGAAGGTGGGCTTCCGCCCGGTCGGGGTCTACCGCGAGCAGGGCCGCCTCGACGGCCGCTGGGTGGACGTGCTGATCATGGAGCGTCTGCTCTGAGCTACGGCTGGACCGTGGTCGGCACCCTCTGCGTCACCGAGATCGTCTCGTGGGGCATCATGTACTACGGCTTCCCGGTGTTCCTGGCGTCGATGGAGGCCGACCTCGGGGCCTCGCGCATCGCGATCACCGGCGCCTTCACGGTCGGCCTGGCGGTGGCCGCGCTCACCGCACTGCCGGTGGGCCGCTGGCTCGACCGGTGCGGCCCCTGGGGGCCGATGACGGCGGGCTCGTGTCTCGGCGCCGCGCTCATGGTCGCCTGGTCGCAGGTGGACGGGGTGGTGGGGCTCTACGTGATCTGGAGCCTGATGGGCCTGGCCCTGGCCGCCACCCTCTACGAGCCCGCGTTCGGCGCGGTGGTCCGCTGGTTCCCCACCGACCATCGCGATCGCGCGCTCACCATCGTCACCCTCGCGGGCGCGCTCGCCAGCACCATCTTCATGCCGATCAGCGCCGGATTCCTCCAGCACTGGGGCTGGCGCCCGGCGCTGCTGGGGCTGGCGGTGATCCTCGCGATCCTGACCATCCCGCTCCACGCCCTCGTGCTGCGGCGGCAGCCGCCCCACTTCGTCCAGGGCGCCTCGCGCGAGGTCCGCGACGCGGGCCGAGGCCCCGGGGTGGATCTGGGAGTGGCCGTCCGTGCGCCCATCTTCTGGACGCTCGGCCTCGCATTCTCGATCGGGAGCTTCGCCACCTCGGCGGTCACGCTGCACCTGATTCCCTACATGGTCGACCACGTCGCGGTGGCGGGCCGCTTCGGAGCGCTCGGCGTCACGATGGCGGTGTTCATCGCCCAGGCGCTCGGGCTCGTCCTGGTCGCGCTCGCGCCCTCGCTCCCCGGTGGCCTGATCCTCGTGGTCGCGGTGCTCGGCGCGGCCAACGGCATGGCCACGCTGGCGCGCGCCACCACGCTGGCCGAGGTCTTCGGGCCCGCGCACTACGCGACGATCAGCGGCGCGGTCGCCTTCGGCGCCAACGGCGCGCGCGCGCTCGGGCCGGTGGGGGCCGCGGTGCTCTACACGCTGCTCGGCGGCTACCGCCCGGTCTTCTGGTCGCTCGCCGGCGCCCTCGTGGTGGTGGGTGGGATCGTGGCGGTGAGCGGCGGCCGCGGGGTGCGGGTCGAGGAGATCGCCGGCCGCGCCTAGACCGCGGGTCCCATCGCGGTTTGTGGGTTACGATAGAACCCTATGCTCGCGGGCTGGGGTCGGTTCGTGCATCGCTTCCGGTTCGCGGTGATCGCGCTGTCGCTCGCGAGCGTGATCCCGTCGCTCTGGCTGATCGCCCACGGGGGGCGGCTCGCCACCACCGACGTGCCCACCACCACCGAGTCGGGGCGCGCGCTGGACCTGATCGGCCGCGAATTACCCGGCCGGCCGCCGTCCTTCAGCTTCATCTTCAGCAGCGCCACGCTCCCGGCGAAGGATCCCGCGTTCCGGCGGGAGGTCGAGCGGGCGATCGCGCCGCTGCGGAGCGACGAGCGGGTGGCCCGGGTGGTGACCGCCTACGACCCGCCGGTCTACGACGCCTCGGTGCCCGCGGCCGAGATGATCTCGCGCGACGGCCGGCGCGCGCTCGCGGTGGTGGAGCTGAAGGGGGAGGCGGCCGCGTTCTCCTCGCTCGAGTTCTCGGTGCTGCCGCCTGACGTCTACCCGTCGCTCCGGGCCAAGGTGAAGACCGAGACGCTCGAGATGCTGCCGGTCGGCAGTATCCCGCTCAACCACGACTTCACCGAGGTGACCCGCACCGACCTGCAGCGGGCCGAGCTGGTGATCCTGCCCCTGGTGGTGATCCTGCTCCTGCTCGTGTTCGGCTCGGCGGTGGCCGCGCTGCTGCCGCTCCTGGTGGGTGCGCTGTCGATGGCGGGCGCGATCGGAGGCACGCTGCTCATGGCCCGCTACACCTCGGTCTCGGTGTACGCGCCCAACATCGTGACCATGATCGGGCTCGGCGTCGCGATCGACTACTCGCTGTTCATCGTGAGCCGGTTCCGCGAGGAGATCCGCGGCCACCCGGCGCCGGAGGCCCTCACGCGCACCATGGCCACCGCGGGCCGGGCGATCCTCTTCTCCGGGCTCACCGTCGCCATCGGGCTCCTCGGCATGGTCTTCCTCGGGCTCGGCAACATCGGCTCGATCGGCTGGGCCGGCACCGTGGTGGTCTCGCTCGCGGTGCTCTACGCCCTGACCCTGCTGCCGGCCCTGCTCGCGGTCATCGGGCCCCGCGTGAACTCGCTGCGGCTGCCGTTCATCCACCCGGAGCGCTCGCGGAAGGGCCGCGGGCTCTGGCACCGGGTGGCGGTGGTGGTGATGACGCATCCCTGGCCGGTGTTCCTCTCGGTCTCCGCCCTGCTCCTGGTCCTGGGCCTGCCGTTCCTCCACCTGCGGGTGGGCTCGGGCGACGTCAACGCGCTCCCGCCGGAGGCGGTCTCGCGGCGGGGCGACGAGGCGCTCCGCGAGCACTTCCCCGGGGGCGACAGCAACCGCGTCCTGGTGGTGGTGCGCTATCCGGCGGGCTCGCCGCTCACCGCGGAGCGGATCGGCGGCCTCTACGACCTGAGCCGCTGGCTGGCGAAGCGGCCCAACGTGGTGCGCGTCGAGAGCCTGGTCGACCTCGACCCGAGGGTGACCCGCGAGCAGTACCAGCAGCTCGCCACCGCCCCGCCGGAGATGCGGCCGCCCGGCGTGCAGCAGCTGCTGCGCCAGACCGTCGGCGGCCGGCTCGCCCTGCTCGTGGTCGCGACCCCGCTCAAGCCGTCGAGCGCGGAGGCGCGCGCGCTGGTCGAGGAGATCCGCGCCTCCCATCCCGCCATCGGGGGCGAGGTGCTGGTGACCGGGCAGACCGCGTTCGATCTCGACATCATCAGCCTGGTCACCCGGCACGCGCCGCTCACGGTGGGCCTGGTCATGCTCGCCACCTACGTGGTGCTGTTCCTGCTGCTGGGCTCGGTGCTGCTGCCGCTCAAGGCGGTGATCATGAATCTCCTCTCCATCAGCGCCTCCTACGGGGCGCTGGTGTGGATCTTCCAGGAGGGCCACCTCTCGGGCTGGCTCAACTTCACGCCCGGCCCCATCCAGACCGCGACGCCGCTGATCATGTTCTGCTTCGTGTTCGGGCTCTCGATGGACTACGAGGTCCTGCTCCTGAGTCGCGTGCGCGAGGAGTACGAGCGCGGCGGCAACACCGCCCACGCGGTGGCGGAGGCGCTCGAGTCGACCGGCCGCCTCATCACCGGCGCGGCCGCGATCATGGCCGCGGTGTTCTTCGGGTTCGCGACCGCCCGCTCGGTGATCATCCAGGCGGTGGGCATCGGGATCGGCCTGGCGGTGGTGATCGACGCCACCATCGTGCGCGCGCTGCTGGTTCCCGCCACCATGCGCCTGATGGGGCGGTGGAACTGGTGGGCGCCCGCGCCCCTGGCGTCGCTGCACCGCCGCCTGGGGCTGGCCGAGCGCAGCTCCAATGCCGAAGTCGTCCCCCGATAGCCCGCCGCCCCCGCTGATCCGGTATCACGCCGAGGGCCCGGTCACCACCGAGTACCGGGTGGGCCTCTGCGCCTGGCAGGACAAGAGCATGGTGGAGGAGGGCTCCTTCTATCCGATCAAGAGCATGAAGGCGGAGGAGCGGCTCTGGTGGTACAGCCGCTTCTTCGACTGCGTCGAGGTCAACTCCACCTTCTACGCTCCGCTCCCGGCCCAGAACGCGATGCTCTGGGCCAAGCGCACGCCGCCCGGCTTCCTCTTCAGCGTCAAAGCGTACGCGCTCCTCACCGGGCATCACCTGGATGCGGGCCGCCTGCCGCCGCCGCTGCTCGACCTGATGCCCGCCCGCGCGCGACCCGACGCCCACGGCCGGCTCGACAACGCGGTCTTCGGCGAGGAGGCGCGGGAGTGGGTGTTCGCCACGTTCCGCGAGGGCCTCCGGCCGCTCGCGGACACGGGAAAGCTCGGCTACGTCCTGTTCCAGATGGCGCCCTGGGTGAAGTACGGAGACCGGGCGGTGGAGTACCTCGCGTCGCTGCCCGCGCGCCTGCCCGGCGTGACCATCGCGGTGGAGTTTCGCGATGCCTCGTGGCTGCCCCGCCACGCCGAGGAGACGCTCGCCCTGCTCCGCGACCGGCATCTCACCTATGTCTCGGTGGACGCCCCGCGTACCCCGGCCTCGGTCGACACTGCCGTCGCGCTGACCTCTCCCACCGCGATCCTGCGGCTGCACGGCCGCAACCGGGAAGGCTTCCTGAAGCAGCTTCGCGGGCAGGAGCCGAGCGTGGCCGAGAAGTACGGCTATCTCTACAATCGCGCGGAGCTGACCGGGATCGTGGCCCGAGGCCGGGCCCTGGAGGGCCGGGCCCGGCGCGTCTACTTCAAGCTCAACAACAACGTGGGGGACGCTCCCGCGCTGAACGGCGAGGACATCAAGGAGCTGCTGGGGCAGGAGACCGCCGACCGTGCGGCGGTCGAGCAGGAGTGGCGGAGCCGCCGCCGGGCGCGCCCGGGGGCCCCCCCGAGCCCCCCGGAATCCGCGTGCTAGAATGACGCATCTAAATCGGGCGGAGGAGCACAGGGTGCCGATCTACGAGTACGAGTGCCAGGGCTGCCGACGCCGGGTCAGCCTGCTCATCCGCACCCTCCATCCCGCCGAGGCGCCCCGATGTCCGCGATGTAACAGCGCCGAGCTGTCCCGCCTGATGTCCCGCTTCGCCACCGTGAAGTCCGAAGATGCCCGCCTCGACTCCCTCTCGGATCCCTCCAGCTTCGGAGACCTCGACGAGAACGACCCCCGCAGCGTGGCCCAGTTCGTCAAGAAGATGGGCTCCGAGATGGGAGAGGACCTGGGCCCGGACCTCGACGCGGCGATGGACGAGGCGATGGACGAGGGGGACACGGGCGGGGACGGAGAGGGGAGTGTCATGGACGCGGGTGGTGGCGGCGCCGACGACGCGGGAGAGCTCTGAGCCATGAAGATCGAGGTGCACCCGGATCTTCGCGCGCTCGACGAGACCCGCTGGAACGGGCTGCTCGACCGGTCGCGCCTGCCGTCGGTCTTCCTGACCTGGCAGTGGCAGACCGAGTGGAGTCAGGCCTTCACGGCGGACCGCCCGAAGCAGATCCTGGCCGCCACCGACACCGCGGGCGAGCTCGCGGGGCTGCTGCCGCTCTACGAAGATGGCCCGGGGCGAGAGCGCATCGTCGGCGGGGTCGACGTCTCCGACTACCTCGACCTGATCGCGCCGGACGGCCGCGAGGAGGAGGTCTGGGCGACGCTGCTCCAGCACTGTGCGACCCAGACCGCGGCGTGGGACCTCCACGGTATCCGGGCCGCGTCGCCCACCGCGACGCTGGTGCCCGCGCTCGCGCCCGCGTGTGGCCTCACCCCGAGCGTGGAGCGTACGGATCGCTGCCCGGTGCTGGCCCTGCCGAAGACCTGGGACGAGTATCTCGCGCGCCTCTCCGGGAAAGACCGGCACGAGCTGCGGCGCAAGATCCGCCGGCTCGAGCGCGAGCTGCCGGGCGCGACCACCCGCTCGCACGGGGAGGCGGACGGCTGGGACGAGGCGATGACGCGCTTCCTGACGCTGCACCGCCTCTCGAAGGTCGGCAAGGCGCGCTTCATGGACGTGCGGATGGAGCGCTTCTTCCGCTCGGCGACGAGCCGGCTGGCCGCGGCGGGCTGGGCGCGGCTCTGGTTCCTCGAGTTCGAGGGCGCGGCGGTGGCCGCGTTCCTCTGCCTCGAGTACGGCGGCAGCGTCGGCCTCTACAACTCGGGCTTCGATCCCGCGCGGGCGGCGCTCGCCCCCGGCATCGTGCTGCTGGCCCACGTCATCCGCGACGCGATCGACCGCGGCTTTCCGGTCTTCGATTTCCTGCGCGGCGAGGAGCCCTACAAGTACGCCTTCGGCCCCTCGCCGGAGGACGTGCTCAACGTGAAGGTGACCCCGTGAACCTCTCGGTCGCGATGCTCTCGGTGCACACCTGCCCCCTCGCCGCACTCGGCGGCAAGGAGACCGGCGGGATGAACGTCTATGTCCGGCAGGTCGCGCGCGAGCTCGGGCGCATGGGGCTCCAGGTCGACGTCTTCACGCGGTCGCAGAACCCGACGATTCCCCGGGTGGTCGAGCTCGGTCCCGGCGCCCGTGTGGTGCACCTGCCGGCGGGTCCCGAGGCGCCGATGCCGCGCGAGGCGATCCACCCCCATCTCGACCAGTTCGCGGCCGGCGTCGAGGACTTCGCGCGGGAGAGCGGCATCGCCTACGACCTGATCCACTCGCACTACTGGCTCTCCGGAGTGGCCGGGCTGCGGCTCCGGGAGAAGTGGGGCGCCCCGCTCGTGCAGATGTTCCACACCCTCGGCCGGCTCAAGAACACGGTGGCCCAGAGCCCGGCCGAGGTCGAGCCCGCGCTGCGCCTCGACGAGGAGACCCGCATCGTGGCCCAGGCCGATCGAGTGGTGGCGGCCAACGTCGTCGAGCGCGCGCACCTGGTCTGGCACCACGGGGCTCGCGCCGATCGCATCGCGGTCATCCCCTGCGGCGTCGACACCGACCTGTTCCAGCCGATGGACGCCGCGAAGGCCAAGGACTTGCTCGAGCTGCCGCCGGATCCGCTCCTCCTCTACGTGGGCCGGGTGCAACCGATCAAGGGGCTCGACACGCTGCTCGAGGCGATGATCGCGGTGCCGGAGCCGGCGTACCTGCTGATCGTGGGCGGCGAGCACGACGAGCGCGAGAACGCCCACGGGGCGGCGCTGCGCCGGCGCCTGAGCGCGCTCGGGCTCGAGCGGCGGGTGCGCTTCCTCAGAGCGCAACCCCAGCGGCGCCTGCGGCTCTTCTACGCCGCCGCGCACGCGACCGTGGTCCCGTCGCACTACGAGTCGTTCGGGATGGTCGCGCTCGAGGCGATGGCGTGCGGCAGCCCGGTGGTGGCCTCGCGCGTTGGCGGGCTGACGACCACCGTGCAGGACGGGGTGACCGGCCGGCTCGTACCCGAGGGCGACCCGGCCGCGCTGGCCGCCGCCATCACCGGGCTGCTCGACGGCCCCGAGGGGCGCCGGCTCGGCCAGCAGGCCACGCGCTGGGCGGCCGAGCACCGCTGGCCCTGCGTGGCGGAAGCGGTGTGCCGGCTCTACGCGGAGCTGCGCCCGGGAGCGGTGCCGCATCTCCCCCAGGCCCAGTGCCGGGGCTGGAGCTGACATGGCGACTCGACGAGCCTCCACCCTGACCGTGAACGACCGGTCGTATGCGTGGCCGGATCGCCCGCTGGTGGTGATGTGCATCGACGGCTGCGAGCCGGACTACGTGCGGCAGGCCATCGGGGCGGGGGCGATGCCGTACCTGGCCTCGGCGTTGCCGGGCGGCACCGAGCGTCTGGCCGACTGCGTGGTGCCGAGCTTCACCAATCCCAACAACCTCTCGATCGTCACCGGGGTGCCGCCCGCCGCGCACGGCATCAGCGGCAACTACTTCTTCGATCGCGAGGCGGGAGCGGAGGTCATGATGAACGACCCCCGCTACCTGCGGTGCGGGACCATCCTGGCCGCCTTCGCCCGCGAGGGCGCCCGGGTCGCAGTGGTCACCGCCAAGGACAAGCTGCGCCGGTTGCTCGGGCACGAGATGTCGGGAGTCTGCTTCTCGGCCGAGAAGGCCGACGAGACCACCGTGGCCGAGCACGGCATCGCGGACGGCCTGGGGCTGGTCGGGATGCCGTTGCCGTCGGTGTACAGCGCGGAGCTGTCGGAGTTCGTGTTCGCGGCGGGGGTGAAGCTGCTCGAGTCGGTGCGCCCGGAGATCATGTACCTCTCCACCACCGACTACGTGCAGCACAAGCACGCGCCGGGCACGCGGGAGGCCAACGCGTTCTACGGCATGATGGACGGCTACCTGACCAAGCTGGCCGGGCTCGGCGCGACGCTCGCGATCACCGCCGACCACGGCATGAACGCCAAGACCGACGCGAGCGGCCGCCCGCGCGTGATCTACCTCCAGGATGCGCTCGACGCGTGGCTGGGTGCGGCCCAGGGGCGGGTGATCTTGCCGATCACCGATCCCTACGTCGTCCACCACGGAGCCCTCGGCTCCTTCGCGACCGTCTACCTGCCGGCCGGCGCGGATGTGGAGCGGCTGCGGGAGCGGGTGGCGGCGCTGCCCGGGATGGAGGTGGTGCTGGGACGCGAGGCGGCGTGCCGGCGCTTCGAGCTGCCGCCCGACCGGGTGGGCGATCTGGTGGCGGTCTCCGAGCGGCACGTGGTCATCGGCACCAGCGAGGCGCGCCACGACCTCTCCGGGCTCGACGCTCCGCTGCGCTCGCACGGCGGCATCAGCGAGCAGCGTGTGCCGCTCCTGCTGAGCCGCCCCACCCCCGGCGTCCCCGCCACGCGCCGGCTCCGGAATTTCGACGTGTTCGATCTCGCGTTGAATCATGTGGCGTGAGGTAAGAGCCGCTGCCGCAAACGGCCGGCCGCCGCTGGGGGAGTGCGGGGGCCATGTCTGGGCCCCCGCAGATGAAGGGTTTTTGGGGGAGTGCGGGGGCCATGTCTGGGCCCCCGCAGATGAAGGGTTTTTGGGGGAGTGCGGGGGCCATGTCTGGGCCCCCGCAGATGAAGGGCTTGAAGAAGTAAACCGTAATCCGCCGCCTCGTGCCCGATAGCGCTCGCGCGGTCATCGTCGGGGGCGGCATCGTCGGCACCAGCGTCGCGTATCACCTGACCAGGCTGGGCTGGCGCGACGTGGTGCTGCTGGAGCAGGGGAGCCTCTCGGGCGGCACCACCTGGCACGCGGCGGGGCTGGTGGGCCAGCTGCGCTCGTCGAGCAACCTCACTCGGCTCATCCGCTACAGCGTCGATCTCTACAGCCGGCTCGAGGCCGAGACCGGCCAGTCCACCGGCTGGAAGCAGTGCGGCAGCGTCAGCGTCGCGCGCACCGCCGAGCGAATGATCCAGTTGCGTCGGAACGCGTCGGTGGCCAACGCCTACGGCGTCGAGGCCCACGTGATCTCGCGCGAGGAGGCGGGGCGGCGCTACCCGCTCATGCGCACCGACGACCTGGTCGGCGCGGTGTGGATCCCGGGCGACGGCAAGGCCAACCCGGCCGACGTGACCCAGGCGCTGGCCCGGGGGGCGCGCGCGGGCGGCGCGCGGCTGCTGGAGGGCGTCAAGGTCACCGGGGTGCGCCTCGAGCGGGGCGCGGTCGCCGCGGTCGAGACCTCCGAGGGTCCCATCACCACCTCGATCCTGGTCAACTGCGCGGGGATGTGGGCGCGGGAGCTCGGCCGCATGAGCGGGGTGACGATCCCGCTCCACGCCTGCGAGCACATGTACATCGTGACCCAGCCCATCGCGGGCGTCTCGCCCGACCTGCCGGTCCTGCGCGATCCGGACGGCCACATCTACGTCAAGGAAGAGGTGCGCGGTCTCCTGATGGGCGGCTTCGATCCGTGGGCCAAGCCGTGGGGGACCGACCGCATCCCGGACGGCTTCTCCTTCCAGACCCTCAAGGAGGACTGGGAGAAGTTCGAGGTCCTGATGACCAACGCGGTGCAGCGGCTACCCGACCTCGAGACCGCGGAGGTGCGCACGTTCCTCAACGGGCCGGAGTCCTTCACCCCCGACAACTACTTCATCCTGGGCGAGGCCCCCGAGGTGCGCCGCTACTACGTGGGCGCCGGCTTCTGCTCGGGCGGCATCGCGGCGGCGGGCGGGGCGGGGCGCGCGCTCGCGGAGTGGATCGTGGAGGACCGGCCGCCGATGGATCTCTGGCAGGCCGACATCCGGCGCTTCGCTCCCTTCCACGCGGACCCGCGCTTCCTCCGCGAGCGGGTCAGCGAGATCGTGGGCGTCCACTACAACATCGCGTTCCCGAACCGCGAGCTCGCGAGCGGCCGGGACCTGCGCCGCTCCCCGCTCCACGAGCGCCTGCGCGCGCGGCGCGCGGCCTTCGGGGCCAAGATGGGCTGGGAGCGCGCCAACTGGTTCGCCCCCGAGGGTGTCGAGCCCGCGCCGGTCTACTCGTTCGGGCGCCAGAACTGGTTTCCCTACGCGGCGGCCGAGCACCGGGCCGCGCGCGAGGCGGTGGCCGTCTTTGACCAGACGTCGTTCGCCAAGCTCCGGGTGCAGGGAGCGGATGCGGAGGCGGTCCTCCAGCGCCTCTGCGCGAACGACGTGGCCGTCCCGCCGGGCCACATCGTCTACACCGGCATGCTGAACGAGCAGGGGGGCTACGAGAGCGACCTCACCGTCACCCGCCTGGCCGCGGATGCCTACCTGGTGGTGACCGGATCGGCTCAGAGCACGCGCGACCTCGACTGGATCCGCCGCCACCTGCCCGCCGACGCGCGGGTCAACGTCACCGACGTGACCGACGCCTGGGCGGTGCTCGGGGTGATGGGCCCGCGCTCCCGCGAGCTGCTCGGGCGCGCGAGCGGGGCCGACCTCGGCAACGCCGCGTTCCCGTTCGGCGCGTCTCGGGAGATCGCGATCGGACCGGCCACCGTGCGGGCCTCGCGCATCACCTACGTGGGCGAGCTGGGCTGGGAGCTCTCTGTGCCGGTCGCGCAGGCCCCGGGCGTGTACGATGTCCTCCAGGAGCACGGTCGGGACCTCGGGCTGCGCGACGCCGGCTACTACGCGATGGACTCGCTGCGGTGCGAGAAGGCCTACCGGGCGTGGGGCCGGGAGGTCACCACCGAGGAT
>WNFK01193800.1_pt3 | contig 13924 bp, 12 predicted proteins | sample 5400281 | NCBI WGS metagenome assembly WNFK01 (sample SAMN13153350, study PRJNA577476) | soil metagenome | isolation source: 20 cm soil on Douglas fir-dominated hillslope | place: USA:California | collected 2013-09-17 | reverse complement strand
GACGTGAAGGTCAACGAAGTCTTCCCGACCGGCACTTTCGACCAGGCCAAGTGGTACGACATTCCGATTCCGAATTAGTTCGACGCGACAACACCCCCACAGACAGGCAAGCATGAGAGCCGGACTACTATTCGCGGCAGCAACACTGCTCGCCGCTGACCTCTCCGCGCAAGGGCGCATCCAGCGCCCTATGACTTTCGACGATTTTGCCGCCGTGAAGAACGTCGGCGATCCACAGGTTTCCCCAGATGGCCGGTGGGTGTTGTACTCCGTACGCACGACCGATGTGGGTGCCAACAGGCGCACCACTGTCACCAAACTGCAACCTGCTGCGGGAGGAGCGGCGCGCCAGTTTCCCGACGCTAACGTCCGCGCCAGCGAGGCGCGCTGGTCGCCTGACGGCAAACGCGTCGCCTACGTCGCGTCCGGACAGTTGTGGATTGCCGATGCAACCGGAGCGAATGCGCGTCAGATCTCGAACGTGAGTGGCGGAGCCTCAGGTCCGGTTTGGGCGCCGACGGGGAATCGCATCGCCTTCGTAACCGGAGTCTATCCGGACTGCGATAGCGATGGTTGCAACGTCGAGCGCGCGAAAGCAGCCGATAGTGCCAAGGTCAAGGCGCATGTTGCCGACAATCTCCTCTATCGGCACTGGACCGAGTGGACGGCGCCGACCAGATCCCACCTGTTCGTCGTCGCCCCGGATGGAACGGGTCTTCGCGATATCACGACCGGTGTGAAGTACGATGTTCCGCCCGGACCGTTCGGTGGCAGCGAGGCTTACTCTTTCTCTCCTGATGGACGAGAGCTCGCCTACACGGCTAAGGATCAGGGCCGCGAGGATGCGTGGTCCACCGACCTGAACCTGTACACTGTCACGGTCGACGGCGGCTCTCCCACAGTGATCACTGCCGCCAATCGAGCAGCCGATCAGAACCCGGTTTATTCCCCTGAGGGCCGGACGATTCTTTACGGCGCGCAGTCGCGACCAGGGTTCGAGTCCGATCACGTGCGCCTAATGGCGTACGATCGATCAGCGCGGACATCTCGCGAGCTCCTTCCCAACTGGGACAGAAACGCTGACGCATACGCTTTTTCGCCGCGCGGGGACGCGATCTACATCAACGCCGTCGACGCGAGCCGCAACAAACTCTACCGAATCACTCGTGCCGCTTCCGGCTGGACCACGACCCCACAGCTGCTGACATCCGGCGCCAACAACTTTTCGCCGTCGTTCTCGACCGATGGCAAGACCATCGCGTGGCTGCTGGATGCGACCGAGCGCCCCGCGGAGGTATACGTTGGCACAGTTGGAGCTTCCGGCCTCACCGGCGTTCGAAAGCTCACCCACGAGAACGACGCGCTCGTCGCGCAGCTCAAGCTCTATCCGGCGGAAGACTACTGGTTCAAGGGCGCGGACGGCGACAGCGTCCAGGGACTGCTCGTCAAGCCGCCGCAGTTCCAGGCTGGAAAGAAGTTTCCCGTTCTGTTCCTGATTCACGGCGGGCCGCAGGGCGAATGGCTCGACCAGTGGCACGGCCGGTGGAATTTCGAGCTCTTCGCCTCGCCGGGTTTTGGGATCGTCGCGATCAACCCCCGCGGATCATTCGGCTATGGTCAGAAGTTCACCGACCAGATCACCAGGGATTGGGGCGGGAAGGTCTACACCGATCTGATGAACGGCCTGGATGCAGCGCTAGCGCGCAACAGTTGGCTCGATTCGACCCGGATGGGCGCGGCCGGTGGCTCCTACGGCGGCTACATGACGAACTGGATTGCGGGCCACTCGAACCGGTTCAAGGCGCTGTTCACCCACGCCGGCGTCTACAATCTCGAGAACATGTACGGTGCCACCGAGGAGATCTGGTTCAGCGACTGGGAATTCGGCGGACCGTACTGGGACAAGAATGCGATGGAGAACATCTACCGCCGCTGGTCACCGCATCTCTTCGCGGGCAATTTCCACACGCCGCATCTCGTCGTGGTCGGAGAGCTCGACTACCGCGTTCCTTATACTGAAGGTCTTTCTCTCTTCACAGCGCTCCAACGGCAGGGAGTCCCGAGCCGGCTGATCGACTTCCCGGACGAAGGACACTGGATCGCGAAGCCGCAGAATCAACGCTTGTGGTGGGGGGAGGCGCTGGGATGGTTTGAGAAGTACTTGAATCCGTAAGGGCGGGAAGGGGGAAGAGGGAAGGGGGAAGCGGGAAGAGATCGCCGATACTCGCCTGTTCAGCCGCAGTTGTGCGTTCCATCCTCCCCCTTCCCCCTTCCCCCGTCCCCCGTCCCCCTTCCGTCCTATCGATACCCGGCTGCCTGCATCGCAAAGAGTTCCTCGTAGAGCCCATGCCGAGCGAGCAGCTCCTCATGTGACCCTTGCTCCTCGACCTTGCCGTGCCGCAGCACGATGATGCGATCGGCCATCCGAACGGTCGAGAACCGGTGGGAGATCAGCACCGCCATCCGGCCGGCCACCAGCTCCGAGAAGCGCAGGAACACCTCGTACTCGGCTCGGGCATCGAGCGCGGCGGTGGGCTCGTCGAGAATCAGGACCTGGGCGTCGCGTATGTAGGCGCGGGCGAGCGCGATCTTCTGCCATTCGCCGCCGGAGAGGTCGACCCCATCGTCGAATCTCCGCCCCAGCATTTGCTGGTATCCCTTCGTGAAGCGGGGCAGCAGCGAAGCAGCGAGCGAATTTTCCGCGGCGGTTGTGATCGAGGCGGGCGTTCCATTGCTCTTCTCGAGCTCGGCGCGAACCGAGTCGATCTCGCCGACCCCGATGTTTTCGTCGAAGCGCATGTCGTAGCGAACGAAGTCCTGAAAGATCACTCCAATCGCGTGCCGGAGACTAACGAGGTCGTATTCTTTGAGATCCACGCCGTCGAGGGTGATTCTTCCCTCCGTCGGGTCGTAGAGTCGCGCCATCAGCTTGGTGATAGTGGTCTTGCCGGCTCCGTTTTCTCCCACCAGCGCGACGCGCTCTCCGGGCTTGAGCTCCAGATCCACGTTGCGCACGGCCCACCGGTCGCTTCCCGGATAACGGAATCCAACGTTCTCGAAAACGAATCCCGACTGGAGCCTTGCAGGAACGGCCCGGGCGTTCGGCGGAGACGAAATCGTCGGCCGCATGTCGAGGAACACGAAAAGGTCCCGGAGATAGAGCGACTGCTCGAAGACGTTGCTCGCCGACATCAGGATGCCTTGTATGACGTCCCTTCCGCGTCCGAACGAAGCGGCAAGAAAAGTCAGCGTTCCGATCGTGATCTCCCCGCGCACGGCGTTGATGAGGACGATCACGTATGCAGCGTAGTAGCCAATGGTGCCCAGGATCGACAGCGCCGCGCTGACGGCGCCGCGACGAAGCGACAGCGAACGATTCTCATCGTAGAATCGCTGCGACAGCGACCGATAGCGCTCCGTGAGCCACGGCGCGAGCCCGAACATCTGGACTTCTTTTGCCGTCTTGTCGCTGGCGCCCACGAAGCGGAGGTAGTCGAGCTGCCTGCGCTCAGGCGTCCAGCGAAAGAGGAGCGAATAGCCGAGGGACGCGAAATGGGTCTCGCCGAGGAAGCTGGGGATGACCGCCAGCGCGAGGAGAAGGAGCAGCCACGGGTTGTAAGCGATTAGCGCCCCCGCGAGCGTGAGCAGCGTGAGCGAGCCCTGGGCAATAGACAGCAGCACCGTCAGAAGGGCGATCCGTCCTACAGTCTGCCGGCGGGCACGCTCCAGGTGATCGTAGAATTCGGGATCCTCGAACTGCGCCAGATCGAGCGTGGCAGAGTGCTCCATCAGCCGCACGCTCATCGCGTTCGAGAACAAATCGCCGAGGAGGCTCTCGATGAGCGATGATGCCCGCGCGAGAATCTCTCCGGTCAGGATTATCGCGACTTCGATGGCCACGTATTTCCAAACCCGATCGAGCGTGCCTTGACCGGCTCGTGCGGCGATCACGGCATCCAGGATCAGCTTGCCTACCCAGAAGGTTGAGACCGGTATGACCGAGCCTGCGATCCGCAGCGCGATCATGGCGGTCGCGTAGCCGCGGTGTGTCCGCCAGATCAATCGAAAGAGCGCCGGGATGTACTGAAGCGCTGACAGCTTCTCCTTCCATCCGGATTCCCCGGCGGGACGCCGGCGGCCCAGCGGCGCGGGCACGAAAACGGGGTGGCTCATCTCTCGACTTCGAAGCCCTCTGCCACCCAGCGGTCGTAGCCTCCGGCCAGATTCGACACCTTGTCGACTCCGCTCGCCTGAAGCAGGCTCGCGGCGATCGAGGAGCGGCCACCGCCCTTGCAATGCACCACGATCGGAACGGAAGGGTCGAGCTCGCCGGCTCGCTCGGGCAATGCGGCCAGCGGGATGTGAATGGCCCCCGGAACGTGGCCCCCGCTCCACTCGTCGGGTGCGCGCACATCCACGACCTGGACTTTTCCGTTTCGTACGGCATCCCGGAGTTCCGCCGGGTTCAACTGCTCTACGAGTGCCGGCTGTCCATTTTGCGATTTCCACTCGAGCAGAACTTCGGTCTGGAAGACACCGGCGACGCGACTCAGGCCGATCTTGGCGAGATCGGACAGCACGGCATCAACGCCATCGTCGCTCTCGATCTCGCTCACGAGATAGAAGTCGCGGTCTTCCGGCACGATCGCTCCGGTCCAATTGAGGAACGATTTTCCGAGCGGGATATTCAGTGTGCCAGGCACGTGACCCTTTGCGAACTTTTCCGCGGATCGCGTGTCGATTACGGGCGCCTGTTTCTTCAACGCTGACTCGAGGTCGCCGAGACCGAGCTGGGGCGGCGATGCGCGGCGAGCCGGAATTCCAGCGATCCGATTGACCCGCTTCATCGCGGAGAAGTACCGCGGCGGCACGGGCTGATCCTGAAGCACCTTCTTCACGAACTCCTTTTCACTCATTTCGGCGAACGCCCAGTTGAACAGCTTTTCGTAGCCCAATGTCGACTGTGGCATCGAGCCGAGCGATTTGCCGCACGCGGAACCGGCGCCGTGTCCAGGCCAGATCTGCAAGTGATCGGGTTGCGTCGAGAACTTTCGAATCGATCGAAACAATTCAGCGGCCGAACCGGCCATGTTGCCCTTCGCGCCCGCCGCGCGCTCGAGAAGGTCAGGCCGGCCCACCTCTCCGACGAACACGAAGTCGCCAGTGACTGCCCCGACCGGATCCTCGCCGCGCTCGAGGTCGGCGACAAAAAAAGTAAGGTGCTCGGGGGTGTGCCCCGGCGTGTGGGCAGCCTTCAGGCGAATGCTGCCGACGTGGATTTCGGAGCCGTCGCGAAGCGGGTTGGCGGTCTTCAGGGCGTCATCCACGTATCCCCATTCCTTGCCGCCTTCCGCCGAGAGATGGAGGGTGGCGCCAGCGGCTTCTGCGAGAGCGCGCGAGCCGGAAACGAAATCGGCGTGTATGTGCGTCTCTGTGACGTGGGTGATTCGCGCGCGCTCCGCTCCCGCCGCCCGGGTGTACTGCGCCACGTCGATGGTAGGATCGATGACGATCGCTTCACGAGTCCTGTCGCAGACGAGCATGTAGCTCGCCTGGGCCAGACTTTCATCGTAGAATCGCTTGAAGTGCATGCGATGATTGGTACGTGTGGGGAAGCGTTGCTGGATGACGGGCCAGTAGTTAGCGTCCTGTTGTCGGACAAACTGACTCAGTGCGGAATATATCATGAGTGTTGATACCCGAGCCGGGCGCGACACGACGGCGCTGTCTCGCGAAGAGCTCATTCGCTATAGCCGCCACATTCTCCTGCCACAGGTCGGAGAGGAGGGGCAGGGCGCGCTCAAAAAGTCGCGCGTCCTCCTCGTCGGCGCTGGAGGCCTCGGCTCGCCGGTCGCTCTCTACCTGGCCGCCGCGGGTGTCGGCAGCATCGGACTTGTCGATTTCGACGCTGTCGACCTATCCAACCTGCAGCGCCAGATACTGCACGGGTCCGTCGGAATCGGGAGTCCGAAGGTCGACTCGGCGCGCGACCGGTTGCACGACATCAATCCTAACGTGCACGTCGAAGGGTATGAGACCAGGCTCACTTCGAGCAATGCGCTGGAGATCGCGCGCGACTATGACTTGATCGTGGACGGCACCGACAACTTTGCGACGCGCTACCTCGTCAACGACACCGCGGTGCTGCTCGGAATCCCGAACGTCTACGGCAGCGTCTACCGGTTCGAGGGCCAGGCGTCCGTGTTCGGAGCGCTCGACGGACCTTGCTATCGCTGTCTTTTTCGCGAGCCCCCGCCGCCCAATCTCATACCGAGCTGCGCGGAAGCGGGCGTGCTGGGTGTCGTTCCGGGGCTTGTCGGAACCATTCAGGCGACCGAGGCCATCAAGATCCTCCTCGGCGTTGGCGATACGCTGGTGGGGAGACTGCTGCTGATCGATGCGATGACGATGGCGTTCCGCACCCTCGAGATCCGCAGGGACCCGGAATGCCCCGCTTGCGGGACGCACGAAATAACCGAGTTGATGGACTACGAAGAGCTGTGCGGCGATGCGATCGGCACCGAGAAAACCTCCAGCGCTGTCACCGAGATCCAGCCTTCACAGCTGGCGCAGCGCCTCGAGCGCGGCGAGAAACTCGAGATCATCGATGTCCGCGAGCCCTACGAGTGGCAAATTGGGCACATCCCCGGCGCGCGACTGGTGCCGCTCGATCGAATCGCCGAGGAGATTCCGCGTCTCGACAAGAGACGGGAGACGATTCTCTACTGCAAAGTGGGCGCGCGGAGCATGCGGGCGGCGCAACAGCTCGCGAGCGCGGGAGTCGCCGACGTTCGCAATCTCGCCGGAGGCATTCTTCGTTGGATCGACGATGTCGATCCGACAATGCCGAGGTATTAGTTGATCCCAGCCGATCCGATCGAGCGATTCCGCCAGGTGTACGCTCTCGCGGAAAAAATCGATCGTGCCATCATCCGGGAGCCAAATGCAATGGCGCTCGGTACCGTCGAAGAAGGGGGACAGCCGGCGGTAAGAATCGTGCTCCTCAAGGCGTTCGACGAGCGAGGCTTCGTTTTCTATACGAATTACGAAGGAAGAAAGGGCCGGCATCTGCTCGCGCACCCGAAAGCCGCGCTCTGTTTCTACTGGGCGCCGATCGATATCCAGGTCAGAGTCGAGGGGACGGTGACGAAAGTTACCGATGAAGAAGCCGATGCCTATTTCGCGACGCGGCATCGTGTCAGTCAGATCGGCGCGTGGGCGTCACGCCAGAGCGAGCCGCTCGAGACGCCAGCGGCGCTCGATGAGCGCATGGCCAAATACGAGAAGGAATTCGAGGGGCGCGATATTCCGCGTCCCGACTACTGGTCGGGTTTCCGCGTCTCTCCCGACAGAATCGAATTCTGGAAGGGGCGCCCGAATCGCCTCCACGAGCGACACCAGTATACGAAGGCAGGCAAGGGCTGGAAGATTGAAACGCTGTATCCGTGACACATCGCTGGTACCACTCGCGCGCGTTATGCCCTAAAATGGTGTGATGACCAGCACCCGCGTTTCTCCTCCTCATCCGTCGAAGAGCTCACACCCGGCTCCGCCTCCCGAGATTGTCGAGCCGTGGACGGTTGGATCGGCTCGCACGCTCTACAACATCGAAGGCTGGGGAATCGGCTTCTTCGATATCAACGAAGCCGGTCACGTAGTCGTGCGGCCGGATCGAGAGAAGACAGACAGGGAGCTCGACCTGTTCGAGCTGGCGAACGATCTCGAGGAGCAGGGGGTTGGGTTGCCGTTGCTGCTCCGGTTCTCGGACATCCTTCGCTCCAGAATCGAATCGCTCAACCAGAAGTTCGCGCACGCCCGGGAAGAGTACAACTACACGGGCGGGTATACGACGGTGTACCCGATCAAGGTCAATCAGCAGCGGCACGTCGTCGAGGAGATCGTCGAGTTCGGCAAGACGGCCGGCGTCGGACTGGAGTGTGGGAGCAAACCGGAGCTGCAGGCGATTCTCGGACTGGCGGAGCACACCGACCACATGATCGTGTGCAACGGCTACAAGGACGAGGAGTTCATGCGCCTCGCGCTCATGGGTCAGAAGCTCGGGCACCAGGTCTTCATCGTGCTGGAGCAGCTGAGCGAAGTGGACGTGCTGCTTTCCGTCGCCGACGAGCTCGGTGTCACTCCGAACGCCGGCGTGCGTATCAAGCTGTATTCGGAAGGCTCGGGTCGCTGGGCGAAGAGCGGTGGGGAAAAATCGAAGTTCGGCTTGAGCACCGCGCAGCTCGTGAGGCTCGTTGACAAGCTCAAGTCGCTGGACCGCCTGGATATCCTCAAGCTGATTCACTTCCACCTCGGCTCACAGATCACCGACATTCGTTACATCAAGGCCGGGTTGCAGGAAGTCTCGCGCTACTACGCCGAGCTCCGTGGGCTCGGCGTTGACATTACGCACGTGGATGTAGGCGGCGGGCTTGGCGTCGATTACGACGGCAGCGGCTCGACTTCGCAGGCGAGCGTTAACTACACGCTGCAGGAGTACGCCGACGACGTGATCTATACGCTGGCGGAATCCTGCCGCGAGCACGAGCTGCCGATGCCGCACATCATCAGTGAATCCGGCAGGGCACTCACCGCGCATCACGCGCTGCTCCTGCTGAGCGTGATCGATGTCGAGTCACAGGCTGACAACGCCGTGCCCGAGCTGACCGATGACAATCACACATTGCTCCACGAGATGGCGGCAGACTACGTCGCCGTTTCGAAGCGGGTGTCGAGAAAACGCGTGCGCGAGGTTTACCACGACGCCACGTTCGACAAGGAGCGCGCGCAGGAGCTGTTCAACAGCGGTGTTCTGAGCCTGCGTGACCGGGCGATCGGGGAGCAGATTTACCTGGCGACGATATCCGCGGTGGCGAGAATCGCCCAGAAGGATCGCGACGAGTACTCCGACATCATCGACGATCTCGAGGCGAACCTCGTCGACCGTTACTTCTGCAACTTCTCGTTATTCCAGTCGCTGCCCGACAGCTGGGCGATCGATCAGATCTTCCCGATCATGCCCATCCACCGGCTTAACGAAGAGCCGACCCGCCGCGGGACGATCCAGGACGTGACCTGCGACTCCGACGGAAAGATCGAGCGGTTCATCGGCGATCGTACGTCGAGGCCGAGCCTGGAGCTGCACCCGTTCAACGACGGTGATCCCTACATCATCGGCATCTTCTTGACTGGCGCATACCAGGAGATCCTCGGCGATCTGCACAACCTGTTCGGCGACACGAACGCCGTGCACATCCGCCTGTCGGCGACCGATGGGTACGAGGTCACGGATCTCGTCCACGGGGATACCGTGACCGAGGTGCTCGCCTACGTTCAGTTCAGAGCATCCGACCTACTCGCGACATTCCGGCGCAAAGTCGCCAACGCGACGACGCTTGCGCGGCAGGACGCGAACGCGTTCATCGCCGATTATGTCGCGGGGCTCGAGGGGTACACATACCTCGAGGGAGAGGCGGCTCGGTAGGGACACTCAACTGCAACGGAACGGGATGAGAGGTGTCAGAAGCGTAGTTGATAGTATCTAGTTCACGACGCCCAGACCGTACCGTGCGCACTTCAGGATACAGGCACAATGCGCGTGCGTGAACGCCACTCCGTACCGTCCCGGCATCCTTTGTAATACCTCTCAACTACGCCACTGACACCACGCATCCCGTTCAGTTGCAGTCACGCGGAAAATCTTTTTTCCACCTCTTTCCAGTTGACCACGTTCCACCAGGCATTGATGTAATCGGGTCTCCGGTTCTGGTACTTGAGGTAGTACGCGTGCTCCCACACGTCGAGACCCATTATCGCCTTCTGTCCCTCCATCAGAGGGTTGTCCTGGTTCGGCGTGCTGATGATCGAGAGCTTCCCGCCGGAGTTTATCAGCCACGCCCAGCCCGAGCCGAAGCGGCCGACGCCGGCGGCGCTGAACTGCTCGCGGAACTTCGCGAAGTCGCCGAAGGCACTCTTGATCGCGGCACCGAGGCCACCGCCCGGCTCGCCGCCCGCCTTCGGCGCCATGATTTGCCAGAACATTGAGTGATTCCAATGGCCGCCCCCATTGTTCCGGATCGGCGTGCGGACCGCCTCCGGCAGGCTGTTCACCCCGCGCATCAGATCGTCGAGCGATTTGCTCGCGAGCTCGGGCGCTTTCTCGATCGCGGCGTTCAGATTGTTGACGTACGTCTGATGGTGCTTCCCGTGATGGATCTCCATCGTCTTTGCATCTATGTGGGGCTCGAGTGCTGCGAAATCGTAGGGAAGCGCGGGAAGTGTAAACGCCATTGTTCGTTGTCTCCTGTGTTGTTCAGCTCAGGTGATCCGACTGTTGTGCGGGCCTCTATGACACAGATTCACTGATCTCCACTTTCAGCCGCCGGCGCAGTCGCGGCGTAACGCTTCGCGCGCCTACCCCTGTAGCTTCCGATGATCGCTGGAAGAAGCGAGATGAACACGACGATCACGACGACGATCTCGATGTGCTGGTCGATTCCGGGGATGTAGGTGCCCAGGAAATACCCAATAGACACCATGCTTCCCACCCATACGATCGCGCCGATGATGTTGAATGCGATGAATGTGGTGAACTCCATTCCCCCGACGCCGGCGATTACCGGTGAAAATGTCCGGATCACCGGCATGAATTGGGCTAGCACGATCGTTTTGCGCCCGTGTCTCGCGTAGAACTCGTGCGCGCGGATAGCATGCTTTTTGTTGAAGAAGAGGCTATTCTCACGATTGAAGATGCGGGGGCCGGTGGTGTGGCCAATGAAATACCCGAGGGAGTTGCCGCAAATTGCCGCGGCCATGAGGGCCGGAACCAGGGTGTAAACATTCAGGTATCCGCGCGCCGAGAGGAGGCCAGCGGTAACGAGAAGGGAATCGCCGGGTAGAAACACTCCCACGAGGAGCCCGGTCTCGGAAAAAACTATCGCCGTCAGACCGATCAATCCGGCCCACCGAACCAGTTCGGGAAGATCGGAGAGCCGGTGGAAAAAATCGGTTAATGCCTGCATCAATCGCTTGAGTGAGGTGGAATGGTAGAGAGACGTTCAAGTTCAACTCCGCCGATGCGCAAAGCAACTCCCGGAGAATGGATGCTCGCCTTTCCGGAATCGCTTCCGCGCGGCTTTCGCCGCAAGCATGGCAGAGCTGAAAAGATTTTCAATATCGTTTCGGTTGCGACACTCGTTCTCTTCGCCGTCGGTTGGTCCTGGTCGATCGCGCGCGCTCGCGCGGCCGGAGATGGCGACGTCATCACCCCCGCGACCGCCAACATCACCTCGGCCCTTACCGACGGATCGGCTCCGTCCGTCGCATACCTAACCAACGCAGCACTCACTGCTCTCACCACACCTGCACGCGGAGAGAGCGGCAAGCTGCGCGTAAGGATTCAGCAGCCGGGCACTCCGATCGCGCCCATCCTTGCCGATACCTTGCCGCCCGGCACCGTCGCCACTTTCTCGACCGGTACGGCGGCGGAGTCGACGTCGACTCTCGCGGCGCCGGGCAGTCCGGGCATCTGGAGCCTGGCGATCCGGGTGGGAAACGCGATCAAGCCTCTGGCCGACTTCAGCGTCATCACGGTGCGCCCAGCCGCCGAGAAACGCGCTGGGCGGCTGGGACTCTATTACATCGGAAACTGGCCGGCCGCTCGAAAGGGCAAGCCAGGAGTGAGCTACGATCCACCGAGTGGATTCATTGAGGTCACCCCCCAGAACCAGAACACCCAGCTCTCGGAGCACTTCAAGCTTCGGGATTTCCTTCCGCATGACCAGGCGAATGTCTGGCCCAAGTACATCGTCGTGGACATGAAAATGGTCGACAAGGACGAATTGGTCCTCCAGGATTTGAAGGAGCATGGGATCAATCCCGACGGGGTGCGGGTCATGAGCGGGTTCCGGACTCCCCAGTACAACGCCGGCGGCGGGGACCCCCGCGGGAGAGCAGCTCTGAGCCGCCACATGTACGGCGACGCCAACGACATCTTCATCGACAACGACGGCAACGGTCAGATGGACGACCTGAATCACGACGGGCGCGTGAATATTGCAGATGCCAAAGTCATCCAGGATGCCGTCAACCGCGTCGAGCGGGCACACCCTTCGCTGATAGGAGGGTGCGGCATATATTCTGGCACGTCAGCGCACGGGCCGTTCACCCATATAGACACGCGAGGCTACCCCGCTCGCTGGATCGGAACAGGAGATAGCTAATGGACAATGCAACTACCGGCAGCCCCGCGACCCCGATGGAAGATCACCGGCACGTACCGGCCAACCCGAAGCGCGACCCGGCCATGCCGGTGCGACTCGCCGATCTCGAGCCATACGTCGGGCTTGGCTACTTGTCCAAGCTGTTCAAGCTGATGGCGATAATCCTGCTGCTGCTGTTGGTCTCGGAGATCATCACCGGCCTCGTGACGCAGGGCACTACCTCGATTCCGACGCTCCTCGGCGAAATGAGCCGGCTGGTCGTTCTCGCTGGCCTCCTATGGGGCAGTGGCGATCTCGCTCTTTTGCTGATCGACATGGGGCACGATGTGAGAGCAACCCGGATTCTCCTTGGGCGTCAGGCGCTGCACCAGACGGGTTCGACGGGCATCACGCCCCCATCCGGTACGCCTCGGGTCGAAGGCGGGAGCTTCGTGGAGCGTGGACCCCGTTAGGCTGTACACGATCGGGCATTCAACCCGATCGCTCGAGCAGTTTCTCGGCTTGCTGTCAAGAGAAGGCGCGACACATCTCGTCGATGTGCGCGCCTTTCCCACATCGGCAAGGTACCCGCACTTTTCCCGGGCGAGCCTCGAGCGCTCGATCATCGACACCGGCGGACGCTACACGCACATGCCGTCGCTCGGTGGTCGCCGCCGCGGACGACGTGATTCGCGCAACACCAAGTGGAAGAATGCAAGCTTCCGCGCGTACGCCGACTACATGGAGACTCGCGAGTTCAAGGAAGCGATCGAAGATCTTCTGAAGCTCGCCGCGCTCGAGCCCACCGCGATCATGTGCGCGGAAGCGGTTCCGTGGCGTTGTCACCGGTCACTGATTGCCGATGCGGTCGTCGCCACAGGCGTGAAAGTGTTTCACATCATGGACTCGGGGATCGAAGAGCACAAACTGCCTGCGTTCGGGCGAATCGAAGCGGGAATTGTACGGTACGATGAGGCTCCGCAGAACGAGCTCTTCGAATCGGGGCCTATTCCGTAGCACAGGCATGTTGGTTGCCATTGAGCATCGTGTGCCCTAGCATAGCACGCAGCCGAAGCTCGGATGTGTGCCAAGCCATGGGCTTTCCTGCGTCGCAACGTGGGACTCACTTCTTGCGAGGACGACATCATGCTTTGGACTATCGCGGTAATACTCTTCATACTGTGGATACTCGGATTCTTCATCGTGCACGTGGGTGGAGGATTGATCCATCTCCTGCTCGTCATTGCAGTAATCGTGATCATCTATCGTCTCGTCACGGGCCGACCAGTCGTATAGCGACGGGCGCGAGAAGCCGCGGCGACTTCGTTGCCTCGGCGCACTGCTGCCCTCACAATCCGCGGCTGACGCGGAAGGGGAGGGCAGCATTTTGCATCCGGCTACGTGACTCGCACCGCTGATCGCACCCACCAGGAGCCGGACCCGGCGCTCGACTCTGTCCTCTCCGCAGTAAGAGTCGTTCTGTACGAGCCGCAGGACCCTGTGAACATCGCGGCTACGATCCGTGCGATGAAGAACATGGGCTGCCGGAATCTTTACCTCGTCCGTTCGGTCGAATACGATCCGTGGCGCCTCGAGGGGATTGCCCACGACACCGGCGACATCATCGAGCGCATCACCAACTGCCAAACCATAGAAGAAGCACTGGAAGGCTGTATTCGCGTCGCCGGCTTCACCGCGCGGCGGAGAGCCGCGAAGCGCGACCTGAC
>WNFK01215269.1_pt1 | contig 13926 bp, 10 predicted proteins | sample 5400281 | NCBI WGS metagenome assembly WNFK01 (sample SAMN13153350, study PRJNA577476) | soil metagenome | isolation source: 20 cm soil on Douglas fir-dominated hillslope | place: USA:California | collected 2013-09-17 | reverse complement strand
GGCCCAGCTCTTGCAACCGCGTCTCACCCGCCCATGTGAGCGCTCGGCCGAGTTCGTATGGAATCTCGTACTGTCTGCCAAGATCGATGCCTTCATCAACGATTCGGAGAGCCTTTTTCGGATTCCCCGCGGCTCGGTGCGCCATAGCGTAGACGCGATGGGTCGCACATTCTTCGTACCTGTCGCCCAAAGCTCGGGCTACGCGGAATCCGCGCTCACAAAGTAGAATCGCGGTGTTCGGATCTCCGAGGCGAATAAGCGTCTCACCCATGCGGTGGCAGACCTCGGGGATGACATCCCCTTCGGGCGCCGCAGCCTCAGCAATCTTCATGGCCCTTTCGTAGTGCTCCAGGGCCTTCCTGTAGTCTTTCTGCGCGAGGTAGCAATCGCCAGTGTACTCGAGCGTGATCGCCTCCTCGCGTGTGTACTGCTCCTCGAGCGTAGTCTGGAGGGCGGGGAGCAGAAGCTCAAGTGCCTGGGCTGGATGTCCAGTGATGCGAAGATAGTTCGCGCGAACAAGGTGGATTCGCACGCGATATCGAGTATCGGTGGTCAACCCAGCAAGCTGATCGAGCTGACCCAAGACCACCGACGCCTCAGACAACCTGCCCATCTTTAGCAGTACGATCGATAGATTCAGCCGGTTTGCTAGTGACTCGCGTTCGATTCCATGTTGATCAGCAAGACCAATGGTCCGTTCCATTTCGAATCGGGCTTGATGAAAAAGACCCCGGTTCTTCAGGACGATTGCCAGGCGCCTCTGTTGGCGCAGGGACTGAGGAAGGTCGTCCAGATCCCAAGTCAGAATATGAATCGCGGCCTGAAAGTGGGCCTCGGCCTGGTGGATGGAACCGAGTCGCAACGAAATGTACCCCATTAGGCCGTGAACCCGACTCAGTTCGGGCTTGGCCTTGGATTCCCCAAACAGTCGGAGCAAGGATTCACCTAGTTTGGCTATCTCGTTCCAGCTCCGCGAATCTCCAACCAAAGTTGAACCGGCTGGACTACAACAATCCCAGTAGGTCGGGTCCGGATCGATCCGGAGGACGACCTCTAGCGCCTTGAGAGCCTCGCTATGGCAACCACGCGCGATCAACTGCTCAATCTGCGCAAACTGGTAGCTCATTCCCTGTCACTCGCTCCCGGGCCATGATTCGATCATCAAGGCTTCATCCGATCCGCCTGGGTTTGGCGCTACTATCTAATCCAACAAATGATAGCGGCCGACGCTGCACGCCAGGGCCCCCAGTTGAGCCACCGGACGTACCCCCGGGGTCTGCCTGAATCGCCGCCAGTAAACATCCGGCTGCTAAAGACTGCGGCCTTCGAAACGGACCGTTTTGGCCCAGGCGACGGAACTTCTGGATCATCGGGATCCCCAGCCGCCACGGTCGTGGGCACGGTCCTGGCCCACGCGTGTGTCGGTGACGCCGAAGCAACTGCCAACGCAAGTGCGGCAACCAACTTTCCTGCCGGCGAGGGCTCTGGCCGGGGGAGGCCAGTGGCCATTCCATGGCCCGGAGCCCGCGTGTCAAAGCAAGATGCGCGTAACCTAGCGGACCAGATGAATCAATGGAATGCGACGTGATCCCTTGGGGGCACTGCCTGCCGAGGTAGTAGGAGAAGCGGACCATCGCACCCCCCGTTCGATTGCTCCGTGGGAGTTGGAGCGGAAACGGCCGCAGTATAGCGGATTAGGGCATCAAACACAAGCCGGCAGTGGGCCGCGGCTGCCTCAGCTCAAAGGCTGCCGCCTCATTCTTCCCCGTGGTACATCTTCTCGATCAGGTCTCGGTACCGATCCGAGATCACGCGGCGCTTCACTTCCAACTTCTGACTCAATGACCCGTTCTCAACCGTCAGATCGTTTGGGATGAGCTCGAATCGCTTGATCGTCTCATAGGAAGCAAGCGTCTTGTTCACGCTGTCTACGTCAGCCGCGATCGCCTCGTGCGTCGCCCCGTTGGCCGCGACGATCAGCGCGGTTGCGTACTTCCGTCCGTCGCCGACTACGATCGCTTCGAGGATCCGCGGAGATTTCTTCAGCGCGTTCTGGATCGGCTGCGGCGCGATCTTCTTTCCGCCGCTCGTGACGATGAGATCCTTCTTGCGATCGGTGATGCGTAGGAATCCGTCCGCGTCGATCTCGCCGATGTCGCCCGTGTGGAACCATCCGCCTTCCAAAGCGGTCGCGGTTTCTTCGGGCCGATTCCAGTAGCCCTTCATCACGGATGGGCCGCGCACGAGAATCTCTCCGTCTTCCGCGATGCGCACCTCCACCCCGGGAATCGGGCGACCTACCGTCCCAAGCTTGTAGTGCTTCGCCGTATTCACGGCGATCACGGGAGAGGTCTCCGTCAGGCCATAGCCTTCCATGACGGGCAAGCCCACGCCGTAGAAGAAAAGTCCGATCTCGCGAGGCAGTGCCGCGCCTCCGGAGAAACCGTATCGAATCCGGCCACCGAGCCGGCGGCGCAGGACCGGATAGACCAAGACGTTCGCTAGCGCGTGCTGGAGCGCGATGCCAGGCGGGATCGGTCGCCCGTCGAGCTTGAGGGCCGCCCACTTCTGGGCCACGTTGCGCCCCCAAAGCGCCATCACGTCCCGTGGGAACCCGGCCGCCTTCGCCACCTCCATAATGCGATCGATCAACTTCTCGTAGAAGCGCGGCACCGCGAGCAGCAACGTGGGCCGCACCTCCATCAGATTGGACGCGGCCTTTTCGATCGACTCGGCGTAGGCGATCGTCGCCCCGGCGTAGACCATGACGTTGTAGCCCGCGGTGCGCTCGAAGATGTGGTTCAGAGGAAGGAAGGAGAGGTGGACGTCGGTGGGTCCCAGGTCGAGCGCGGTCAAAGAGGCGAGCGCGTTCGAGACGAGATTGCCATGCGTGAGCATGACCCCTTTGGGGACGCCGGTCGTGCCTGAGGTGTAGATGATGGTCGCGAGGTCGTCAGGGCCGGGGGGCGTCGCGGCCGGCGCGGCAGGCGACCCTGGCGGCGCCCCGTCCACATCAAAGCTCACCACCCATTTCAGCCCGGGCGCTTGTGAGCGCACCGACTCCACCTTCGCGCGCTGCGCCTCGCTCGACACGAAGGCTCCAACCGCGCCGGAATCGGCGAGCAAGGGGCCAACGTGGTCCGCGGGCAGGGTCGCATAGATCGGCACGCACACAGCGCCGATCGAGAGCACCGCCTGGTCCGCAACGGCCCAGTCGATCCGGTTCTCGGAGAAGATGGCCACGCGGTCTCCGCGCACGACGCCGCGCCTCGTGAGATCCGCCGCCCGCGCACGCACCTGATTCGCGAACGAATCGATCGAAACCGGTGCCCACCGACCCTCCCGTTTCACCAAGAACGCGTCCGGCTTCTTGTGTACTTCGAGAGAGTGGCGGAGCAGGTCGGGAACCGTGCGAACGTCCATGCGTTGACCTCCTCACGGCACTGTGACACAGTACGGAAAGCGTGGCTAGACTCGATCGTATCCCGCCCGATTCTCGCAAGAGACCATGCGCGAAGTCGTCCTGATCGACGGATACCGGACCCCTTTCGCCAAGGCAGGCACGGCGCTCGCCGATGTCTCCGCCCGCGAGCTCGGCCGCGTCGCCGTGACGGAGCTTCTCGCCCGCTCGGGTGTGAACCCCGCCGAGATCGACGAAGTCGTCCTAGGAAACGTGGCCCAGCCTTCCGAGTCCACGAACATCGCACGCGTCGTGGCTCTCCTCTCCGGAATCCCCGAGCGCGTCCCCGCCTTCACGGTGCAGCGGAACTGCGCCTCAGGGTTGGAATCGATCACCCAGGCTCATCAAAAGATCGCGGCGGGGGACGCCGACCTCATCATCGCGGGCGGGGCGGAATCGATGAGCCGGATCCCGTTGTACATGAGCGAGGGGCTGACCCACATGTTCGAGCGGCTCGCGCGCGCAAAGTCACCGGGCGACAAGCTCGCTGCGCTCTCGACCGTACGACCGCGCGACTTGAAGCCGCGCATCGCGCTTGTCGAGGGGCTCACCGACCCGGTCTCGGGCCTCAACATGGGAGAGACGGCGGAGATCCTGGCGAAGGAGTTCGGGGTCTCGCGCGAGGCGCAGGATGACTTCGCGCTCCAGAGCCACCGCCGCACGGTGGCGGCGATGGAATCGGGGCGCATGGCGCAGGAGATGGTTCCGGTGTTCGCGCCGCCCTACAGGCAGGCGGTCACCGAGGACGTGGGCCCGCGCAGGGGGCAGACGCTTGAGGCGCTCGCGAAGTTGAAGCCCTACTTCGACCGCCGCTACGGAACCGTCACGGTCGGAAACTCGTGCCCTATTACGGACGGCGCAGCGGCGATCCTGGTCGCTTCCGCCGACAAGGCGCGCGAGCTTGGGTTGAAGCCCGCGGGACGCATCAAAGGGTACGCATTCGTGGGGCTCGACCCTGCGCGGATGGGTCTAGGCCCGACCCACGCCACGCCCCTCGCGCTCAAGCGCGCGGGGGTTGCGTTCAAGGACATCGGATTGATCGAGCTGAACGAGGCCTTCGCGGCGCAGGTCATCGCGAACGAGATCGCGATGGCGTCCGCGAAGTACTGCCGCGAGAAGCTCGGACTCGAAGGTCCCATCGGCGAGATCGACCGCTCCATCATGAACGTGAACGGTGGCGCGATCGCGCTCGGGCATCCGGTCGGGGTCTCGGGCACGCGACTCGCGCTCACCCTCTTGCGCGAGATGCGGAAGCGCGACGTGCCGCTGGGGCTCGCGACGCTCTGCGTGGGCGGCGGCCAGGGAGCGGCCCTCGTCCTGGAGCGCGCGGCGTGAGCGCTCCCTTGGGGATCCCGTGAGCCTCGCCTTCCGGGAGCCCGAGGAAGAGACCGGCCGCACCGAGCACGGACCGCTCCGGCTCGAAGCGCACGCTTCCGGGATCGCGCTCGTGTGGTTCGACGACTCGGCGCGGAAGGTGAACCTCCTCGATTCCGAGTCGCTGACGGCGTTCCGACGGGTGCTCGACGCGCTGAGGCAGCGGAGCGATCACGCCTATCCGCGTGCGCTGATCCTCTTGAGCGGCAAGGACCAGCAGTTCATCGCGGGCGCAGACGTCGCCGAGTTCGACCGCCTCACGAGCCCGGAGGAAGCGGAAGCCAAGTCCCGCGAAGCCCAGCAGCTCTTCGAAGAGTTCTCACTCCTGCCGTATCCCACGGTGGCCGCGATCAACGGGCCCTGCCTCGGCGGCGGAACGGAGCTTGCGCTCGCGATGCGCTACCGCCTCGCATCGAATGCGCGAAAGGTGGCGATCGGGCTCCCCGAGGTGCAGCTTGGGATCCTTCCCGGATTCGGCGGAACACAGAGGCTCCCGCGGCTGATCGGGCTCCTGCCTTCGCTCGATCTCCTTCTCACGGGCCGCTCCCTCGATTCGCGCCGCGCCTACCGCGTCGGGCTTGTCGACGCGGTCCTGCCTCACGAGCGTTTCTCGGAGCGAGCGATCCAATGGACCGAGGCGCTGCTGCAAGACCCGAGCGGAGTGAAGCGCCGGGGTCCGCCTCTCGGTCTCCGCGTCATCGAGGCGATCGCTCCGCTGCGCACAGCGGTCCTGGCGCAGGCGCGAAGCCGCGTGCTGCAACAAACTCACGGCCACTATCCTGCGCCGCTCGAGATCATCGGCGTTCTTCGCACCACCTGGGGCGCTTCCTCGGCGGATGGTCTCAAGGTGGAGCGTGAAGCGGTCGCGCGGCTCCTCTTCACCCCCGAATCCAAGAACCTGCGTCGGATCTTCACCCTGCGTGAGGAAGCGAAGCGCAGACCCGAGACGCCGCTCGCCCGCAATGTGGGTCACGTCGCGGTCATGGGCGCGGGAACGATGGGGGGCGAGATTGCCTACCTGTTCTCGAGCCGCGGCGCGCGCGTGCGCCTTCGCGATCTCAAGCCCGATCCGCTCCTTCGCTCGCTTTCCCACGCCCGGTCGCTTTTCGAGCGCGAGGTCTCGCGCGGCCGACTCACGAAGGCCGAGATGGAGCAGGCGCTCGGAAGAATCGAGCCCGTGTTCGACCTTTCGGGGCTCAAGCGGATCGATCTCGTCTTGGAGGCTGTGGTCGAGGACCTCCCCGTGAAGCAGGCACTTTTCCGCGAGCTGGAAGCGCAGGTTCCGGACGGGTGCGTGTTCGCGACCAACACCTCCTCTCTCTCGGTTCGCGCGATGTCGAAGGGGCTACGCGTTCCTGGACGCGTCGTTGGGATGCATTTCTTCAATCCCGCGACCCGGATGCCGCTCGTCGAGGTGATCCGGACGGATTTGAGCGATCCGGCAGCGGTCCAAACCGTGATCGCGCTCGCGCGGCGCCTGGGGAAGACGCCCGTGCTGGTCGCGGATGCGCCGGGGTTTCTCGTGAACCGTGTGTTGATGCCCTACCTGAGCGAAGCCGTCGCCCTGGTGGAGCGAGGACAGCCTGTGCGTGCCGTGGACCGCGCGCTCCGTGATTTCGGGATGCCGGTCGGCCCGCTCGAGCTGCTCGATGAGATCGGGCTCGACGTCGCCCGCAAGGTGGCGCATGTGTTGAACGATTCGTTCGGGAACCGTTTATCGCAGATCGCTTTGATCGACAGGCTTGTGGCCGCGGGGGAGCTTGGGAGGAAAACGGGGCTTGGTTTCTACGGATATGAAAGTGGCCGGCGCAAAGGCGTGAACCCTGCGATCGAGTCGGGGACGCCGGAGGAGGGCCCCCTCGCGCCCCAGCAGATCGCGAATCGACTGCTCGACACGATGGTGAACGAGGCTGCGCTCGCGCTCGAAGAGCACGTCGTCGCGCGCCCTGAGGACGTGGACCTCGCGATGGTGTTTGGGACTGGCTTTCCACCATTCCGCGGCGGGCTCCTCCGCTTCGCCGACGCCGTGGGAATTGGACCGATCGTCGAGAGGCTCGCGCGCCGGCAGCAAGAGGGCGCACCCGCAGGCCCCTGCGGGCGATTGCAGCAAATGGCGCTGAGCGGGCGGTCTTTCTACAAAGACTAGTTCTCCAAAAAACGCCGCCAGGATTTATACTCAAATCATCCCGCAAACCGAGCGAACCAATGCTTCGGCATTTTTGCAAATTCACCCGGAGGCCATCGTGCCGAATTTGGCAGGTGTATTGAAAGGCGAGATCCGCCGTTTAGCGCGCAAGGAAGTTAGAGCTTCCGTCAAACCTCTCCGGAAGCTCGTGACCGCGCTGCGCCGCCGGATCGCGGAACAACGCAGGCTCATGGCCGAAATGGAGCGAGCGGCGAAGCGCTCCATCGCTTCCGCACGCAAGACCGTGGTGGCGTCAGAAGGTCCGCAGATCCGATTTTCCCCGCAATGGGTCAAGGCGCACCGCAAGAAGCTCGGAGTGAGCCGCCGCGTCTACGCAAAGCTTGTCGGTGTTTCGGCGCAGTCGATTTTTGGATGGGAGACGGGGCGCACGAGGCCACGCCGGGGTGCGCTCGAATCGTGGCGGCGCATGCGCTCGATGGGGAAGCGTGAGCTGAAGGCCCTGCCGGGAGCGGCGAAACCCGGCCGCCGGGGTCGCCGGTCAGAACGGGATCGCCGAGGCCGAGCGGCGGCTGGAGCGGGCCAGGGTCGCATTGTCGCGGCGAGGGCAAGTCGTCGTCGCCGCCCGATGGCGGGGCGTCGCCGCGCCGCGAAGAAGAAGTGACGGGTTGACCGATCTCCACGATCTCGTCAAACGGCAATTCGGCTTGAACGCCGAGCGCTACGTATCAAGCACCGACCATTCGAAAGGCGAAAGCCTCGACCGGATGCTCGAGCTGGTCGATCCCAAACGGGACTGGCGCGTACTCGATATCGCCACCGGGGGCGGCCACACCGCGCTTGCCTTCTCCACGCGCGTGAGCGAGGTCGTTGCGACCGACCTCACGCAAGAGATGCTCGATGCCGCGGAGCGGTTCATACGCGGCAAGGGCGTCACGAACGTACGCTTCAGCGAAGCCGACGCCTGCTCCCTACCCTTTCAAGATGCGGAGTTCGACCTCGTCACCTGCCGCGTGGCGCCGCATCATTTCGCCGATTGCGCCCGATTCGTCCGCGAGATGGCGCGCGTGCTCAAGCCCGGCGGAATCGCCGCCATGATCGACAACCTGGTCCCCGAGGACCGCCCGACCGCGGATTTCATCAATGATTTCGAAAAATACCGAGATCCGAGCCACGTCCGGGCGTACACCGCGACTGCGTGGCTGCGATTCTTTCAGGACGCCGGCCTCCAAATCAACGCGACCGAAACGTTCCGGAAGGCACGCGATTTCGAGGCGTGGGCGGGATTGCAAACCGTGAGCGACCCGGTGAAAGCGGAGCTGAAGCGAAGGCTCGAGACGGCGCCGCCCGGGGCGGCCGAAGCGCTCGCGCCGGAGTGGCGTGGGGGAAGGCTCTTCTTTTACCTCACGGAGATTCTGGTGGTGGCCCGTCGGGCACCGCCCCACCCTTAGAATGTCCGCGGAGCCATCCCACGTAGGCCCAGAGCGCGTCGAGGTCGCCCGGCTCCAGGAAACGCTCAAACGCCGGCATGTGCACCGCGGCTCGACGGAGGAAGTACATCGCCAGCGGATTGGTCTCGAATCGACCTGTATTGCCCCGTCGTACCCACTCGTCGAACTCCTTTCGGTCCCGCACCAGCTCCGCGAAGTCCTCACCGTCCCAGGGTGGGATATACCCCTTGAGCGAGCCCGGATTCGGACGCGCGTAGCGGCCATCGCGGCCGTGGCAACCCGTGCATCCCAGCGCCTGGACGCGGCTGCGCCCCGCGAGAGCGAGGGAATCCTTGGGCGAGTTCTCGCCCGAGGCCACCATCACGAATGCGACGAGGTCGTCGATCTGATGCGGCTTGAGGCGTTTTCCAAAGGCTGGCATTCGTAGCGCGCCGGCCTCGCGGTCCGCGCGCCAGCTCTGGCTCTTCGATCGCGCGGTCGTAACGCCGTCGCGGATCCACTCGCGGACCTCCTGCTCGCTTTTCGCGTACATCATGAGCGCTTTGAAGGAAGGAACCGTCTTTTCGGCACGCCCGGGGTTCGCCGTGCCTTCCATCCCTTCGGGGCCGTGGCACCCGAAACATCCGGTCGCCTCTGCGAGACGGCGGCCACGCTCCACCGGGGTGAGCTTCGGTCGAAGCAGCGTCGTCCAGAGCGCGAGCGCCGCCAGCGAAAAGAGCACCAGAAGCTGGAGGAGCTTCTTCACAAATAAAATCGCGCGTGGGATACCGGAGGGCACCCCACGCGCCGATTTGGATTCATGCCGGCGGGCCGACTCGTTACATCGCCGCGACGGCGTCTACTTGCAGAGACCTCGTCCCGCTCCTCATCGTGACCGGGCCGGTGATCTTGACCTGTCCTCCAGCGTACTGCTTCGCCTGATTGAAGGCATCCGCGTTGTCGTGATTCATCGTGAGAACGTAGAGAACGCCCTTAGCGGTGAGGAGCCCCATCGGGCCCCCCTTCGTGATACAGGTAGAGGCGCACTCCTTGTGGCCGGCACCCTTCATGCCGCTCCCGAGATAGCAGCCCAAATCCACGACCTCACCCGTCACGGCCTTCGGTGCGGCCGCCGGCTTCTCCGCGGCGTAGGCCAAAACGCCGAATAAGAAGAGTGCCACGGCCAAAACCAGACACGCTCCGAAGATTCGCTTCATCTAGAACTCCTTCCTGGATGGGTTTGTCACGCGTGCTGCCCGAAAAGCCGTCGCCCCCACGAACACATCGCGGTGCACGCCAGGTCCATGTCCCTGGATCAGGGACCCGTTCGGGCAGCGTATCCGATTACCAGTATACGCCCGGAACCGCTCCGTCGTGACAGAAGCTATGATCCTTGGAGGCCTTTCTTTCTCAGTCGGCTCGGATTTTACCGGCCCAGCGAAAGATTCAGCTCCTCATCGGAGAGGATCTGCCTGCGGTTCAAGATCTGGGACGAGTCATGCTCGAAAACCATACGAGTGAGGTGATCGATTCCCACCTCCAGCTGCTTTCGGAACCCGACCATTTTGATCAAGTAAGCCGCCGCCCACAGGAGCCAAGCGAGCTTCCCCGAGAGCGGCACCCCGAACAGCTCCAGCACCGAGCTGTGCTTCCCGAGCGAGATGATGTACCCGGCCGGCTTGAACCGGAAGGGCGTCACGGGCTTTCCCTTGGCGCGCTTGACGAGCGACGCTCCGATGTAGGTCCCCATGGCGACCCCCGTTTGCGACAACGCGGGTTGGTAGGCGCCATCGGGGCGTAGTGAGGCCGCGCAGTCTCCCGCCACGAATACGTCTTCGATCGGTTTCCCCTCCGGATCGAGCGCCCGAAGGTAGTCGTCCACACGAACCCGGCCATCCTTGATGTGAAGGACAGGCAGGCCGGTGACGAGATCCGGGGGACGAACGCCCGCAGTCCAGATGATCGTGAACCCCTCGACCTTGCTCCCGTCCGCGAGGTGGACGCACTTGGGCTCCACGCGGGCCGCCGGACGCCCAATGAGCATTCGCACCCCGCGGTGCACGAGAAAGCGGTAAACGTAGGCTGAGTGCTCGGGCCTCGCCGCGGGAATGATGCGATCCCCCCCTTCGATGATCGTTACCGAGAGATCCTTTCGATCGAGGTGCGGGTACTTGGGAAGGAGGGTGTCGCGTGCCATGTCCATCAGCTCGGCCGCGACCTCGACGCCGGTGACGCCCCCTCCCACGATCACGAAGGATAGAAGCTTCGCCCGGTGCTCCGCCGTCTCCGCCTGCTCGGCCATCTCAAAAAGCTCCACGACGCGCGCCCGGAGGTACATCGCGTCCACGATCGTCTTGAACGGGCGCGTGTGTTCCTGAGCACCGGGGACGTTGTAGTAGTTCGTGACGCTCCCGACCGCGATGACGAGGGTGTCGTACGGCATGACGAGGTGGTTGTGCAGCAGAGCCTCGCGGCGCGTGAGGTCGATGTGCGTGGCCTTGTTCTTGATGAATCGGATTTGGCGATGTCGCGCCATGTCGCGCAGCGGATAGACGATGTGCCTTGTCTCCACGGCTCCCACGGCGACCGCGGGAAGGAGAGGGTTGAACTGAAAGAAGTTTTCCTTGTCGATCAGGAGCGTGTCCCAGTAGTCGCGAGCCGCCCGGGACTTGCCGATGGAGCGGGCGATGTCGAGGCCGGCGAATCCCCCACCCAGGATCAGGAGCCGCTTCTTCAGCATGGGCAGGAGAATACCATGTCGTTGCCCTAAACCCGCCCGGGGCTTATCTTTCACTGCGGCCCTGGTCCATCTCACCGCGAGCTACGTATAAGAGAAGAATGGGACCCGATCTGCGCGAGGCTCATCCCCGGTCATGACGCGGCAGGAGCAAGACGTCGCAAGCATAAGGCGCTTGATCGCCGGCGATTCGCGCGCGCTGGAGGAGCTTTACGACAGGTACACGCCGCTGATCTATCCAATGATGCTGCGAATCCTGCGCTCGCGCCCCGAGGCGGAGGACGCCCTGCAGGAAGCCTGGCTCAAGGTATGGCGGACCGCATCGACCTACGACGGCCGGCGCGGTCCCGTGGCGGCCTGGCTGCTGACCGTGGCGCGCACGCGGGCGCTTGACCGCTATCGAAGCGCCGCCTCGCGGAAGCGCGCCGAGGCTCAGGCCGAAACCGGCCCCACTCAGCCGGCGGAGGATCCCTCTTCGCGGCCGGCGCGAAACGAAATCGGCCAGCGCATCCGGATTGCGCTGGGCTCCCTCGAGCCGCAGCACCGCCGCGTGCTCGAGAGTGCGTACTTCGACGGGCTCTCCCAGATGGAGATCGCCGCGCGGCTCGGCGCGCCGCTCGGCACCGTGAAATCGTGGACGCGGCAGGCTCTCACGCGGCTTCGTGAGCTTCTGCCGCACGAGGAGTGGGCGTGAGCCAACATCGCGACGAGCATCTCGATCTTTGCGCGGCGTTCGTGCTCGGGTGCCTCGATGAGGCCGACCGGAGCCGGCTCGAGGCACACCTCGCCGAGGCGTGCCCCGTCTGCGAGGGCGCGCTGCGGGATTTCGGCGGTAGCGCGGTGCTCCTCGCGGCGTCGGTGCCCCCGGCGCTGCCCAGCCCCGCGATCAGAGCGAGGGTCCTCGCCGCGGTACGGGGCGACGCGGGCGCGGAGGGCGGTCGCGCGAAGGAGGGGCGGATCCTTCCGATGAAGAAACGGTGGGCGCTGCCGCCCCGGTTGGGTTGGGCGCTGGCGGCCTGCTTCGTTCTCGCGACGGGGGTCCTTTTCACGACGATGACTCGGTTGAGGCAGGATTTGAACCGGGCCCGCGACCAGGTCCAGAACCTCACACGCGATCTCGACGCCGAGCGGCGTTGGGCAGCGGTGCTGGCTTCGCCTGGTGCCCGAACCGCTTCCTTCTCGCTCACTCCGGCCGGGGAGGCCGAGCTCCGCGCGCGCGCGACGGTGGATCCCGAGACGCACCGAGCCATCCTTGTGTTCCAGAACTTCAAGGCTCCGAGTGGACGCGACTACGAGCTTTGGGCGCTTCGCGGCAATACGCCGGTATCGCTCGGGCTCATCCGGCCAGATCCAAGCGGGCGCGCCGTGCTCCGCATCGAAGACATCGGTGATCCGGCCGGCCTGACCGCGTTCGCGATCTCCCTCGAGCCGCGCGGCGGGGCGCCTACCCGGAACGAGCCAACCGGCCCGATCGTCATGATCGGGTCCTTGGGAGGGTAGGGCTCTACGTCCGAGTCTGCGTTCAGGAATCCTTCGTCATCCGACGCGCCCCTCTCGGCGTGGGTACGCGCTGTCCCGGATTTCCCGAAGCGCGGCGTTCTCTTCCGTGATCTGACGCCGCTCTGGGCGGACGGCGCGGCGTGGGCGCGCGCGCTCGACGCGCTCGCGCGCCCATTCGACAAGGCTCCACCCGAAGTCGTCCTCGGAATCGAGGCGCGGGGGTTTCTCGTGGCGGCGGGGCTCGCCGCGCGGTGGCGCGCGGGGCTCATGCTGGCGCGAAAGCCGGGGAAGCTTCCGGGATCGGCCGCGCGTGAGGAGTTCACGCTCGAGTACGGGAACGCGTCGATCGAAACGCACCACGGGCTCTTCGCGCCCGGGACGCGCGTCCTGATCGCCGACGACGTGATTGCGACGGGTGGCACCGCACTTGCCTCGCTGGCGCTGCTCAAGACGCTGGAGTTAAAGCCGGTCGGATTCGCGTTCGTCGTGGAGATTGCGTTCCTGGGTGGGAGGGCCAAGTTGGGCTCGGCCCTCCCGATTCATGCCGTCTTGAGCTACGACGCGGCGGGAGAAGCGGTCATCCGCGAATAGCCTCCCTCACCGTCCGAGCGCCGGTCCACCGGCGGGGCCCTGTGGTTTCATGCCGCGCACCTGGACGGAGGTTACCGGCTCGACCCCGTACCGACCCTCACGCAGGATCGTGACGTCCTGAAACCCGGCCCCGCGGATGAGCTGCACGTAGTCCTCCTTCAGCGAGGCTCCCGCGATGCAGCCGACGTAGGCCTCGATCGACTCACGCGTCTCCTCCGGAAGGGGTTTCTCCAGAACGAGGTCGCTCACCAGCATGCGCCCACCGGGTTTCAACACCCGGAACGCCTCGCGGAAGACGCGGTCCTTCTCGGGGGAGAGGTTCACCACGCAATTCGACACGATGACATCGACCGACGCGTCCGGTACCGGCAGATGCTCGATTTCGCCGAGGCGGAACTCGACGTTCGAGTAGCCTCCCTTGGCCGCGTTTTCCCGGGCCCGGTCGATCATCGCGGGCGTCATGTCCACACCGATGACGCGCCCCTCCGGTCCGACCTCGCGCGCCGCCAGGAAGGCATCGACGCCCGCGCCCGAGCCGAGATCAAGCACGGTCTCACCGCGCCGTACTTCGGCCAGCCCGATCGGGTTTCCGCAACCCAGGCCCAAATTCGCTCCTGCCGGTATCGCGGCGGCGTCGGCCGCGCTGTATCCCAGCCCAGCAAGCCCGGTCGTGACCGTGTCCCCGCAGCAC
>WNFK01188601.1_pt1 | contig 13934 bp, 13 predicted proteins | sample 5400281 | NCBI WGS metagenome assembly WNFK01 (sample SAMN13153350, study PRJNA577476) | soil metagenome | isolation source: 20 cm soil on Douglas fir-dominated hillslope | place: USA:California | collected 2013-09-17 | reverse complement strand
AGGCCTGAACTACCTGGACGATCGTCTCTCGACTCTGTTGTTGCCGATGCGACCGCGTTTGGGCCTTTCGGAAGCCGGATTACCTTCATCACAACAGCGCGTGGTCCAGGCAATTCTCGATCGTTTGCAGCAAGGTCAAGCGGGTTCCATACCGGTGATTCAACTCATAGGGTCCGACGCCGCAAGCAAACAGCTTATTGCTCAACAGGTGGTGGCAGCGCTCGGCCTGCAGCTGTATCGCTTGCCGGCTGAGTTGATGCCGGCCCACGCGGGCGAAATTGAAATGCTCGCGCGGCTGGCCGAAAGAGAGACGGCGCTGTGGCCGTTGGCGATCTATCTCGAAGCGCACCCGGCCGACCGTGAGAAACCTGCGGATTCATTTGCGCCCATTGATCGTTTCCTTGCTCGCAACCACGGGGTGGTCTTTTTGGACGGACGCGAAGTGCGGCGCGAGTTGAGTTGCGAGACCATGACTATCGACGTAGCCAGACCGACGCCTGCCGAACAAGGGATTGCCTGGGCAACCGCGCTGGGACCAGAGTCGAATGGCCTGGCAGGCACGCTGGCTTCGCAATTCAATCTGAGTCTCACGACGATCCAACAAGTTGCATCCAGCGCCCTGCTGGAAGCAGGTCAAGACGCGACCGCCCGCGGCGCGCAATTGTGGAAAGCGTGCCTGGCTGCGACGCGTCCGGCGCTCGATGGATTAGCGGAGCGAATCGAACCTAAGGCTTCGTGGGATGACATCGTATTGCCAGAGTCTGAAATCAAACTGCTGACTCAGATCGCCGCTCAAGTTCGCAACCGGGGAAAGGTATACGAGGCGGGAGGTTTTGCGGCGACTCGTTCGCGCGGCCTGAGCATTAACGCGTTGTTCGCGGGCGAGAGCGGCACTGGCAAGACAATGGCTGCCGAAGTGTTGGCTAACGACCTGCAGCTGGGACTCTATCGAATCGATCTGTCTTCAGTCGTCAACAAGTACATCGGAGAAACTGAGAAGAACCTGCGGCGCCTGTTTGATGCCGCGGAAGAAGGTGGCGCAATTCTGTTCTTCGACGAAGCTGATGCTCTGTTCGGTAAACGTAGTGAAGTCAAGGACAGTCACGATCGCTACGCGAACATCGAGATCAATTATCTGCTGCAGCGTCTCGAGGCATATACCGGGCTGGCGATTATGGCCACCAACATGAAAAGCGCGCTCGACACGGCGTTTCTGCGGCGCATCCGCTTCATCCTCGAATTCCGCGCTCACGATCAAGCCGAACGCGCGGTGATCTGGCGCAAGATCTTTCCCCGCCAAACTGAAACCTATGGCCTGGATTATGAGCGGCTGGCGAAACTCAACCTAAACGGAGGCAGCATAAATAACGTGGCCATCAACGCTGCGTTCCTTGCGGCCCAGGCTGACACGCCGGTGACCATGCCGTTGGTCCTTGAGGCCGCGCGCACCGAGTTCTTGAAGCTCAAGCGGCCTTTGAGCGAAGCAGATTTTCAATGGCTCGAGGTAGCGAAAGATGCGGAAGCGCGCGCCGGAGCAGCAGCGTGAACATAGAACTGCATATTGAGCGATTGGTTTTGGATGGATTGCAAGTCGCGTCGCGCGACCGCGCGCAACTGCAAGCCGCCGTAGAAGCTGAGCTGACCCGTTTGCTGGCGGCCGGTGGATTGAGATCCGAATTGTTGTCGGGGGGCGCGATGCGATCGCTCGGCGGCGGAGAGATTCAAGTGACCTACAACATGACTCCACTGCATCTGGGGAATCGCATCGCGCAAGCGGTGCACGGCGGAGTTGGTGCTGAGACGACTCCGAACGCGCCATCGCGACGAGGAACTGATGGCTGAGAGAGCGCAAACACAAATCAAGCCCACTGCCGTGCCGAATCTTCCAACTGCCGGCGGCACGCTTCAACGCAAGTGTGCGTGCGGTACACACACCTTGGGCGACAAGTGCGACTCGTGCAAAGGCGGCGCTGGACCGCTCCAACGAAAGGCTTCAGGACGAACTGGGTATTCGGAGGTTCCGCCAATCGTACATGAGGCGCTGCGCTCGCCGGGCCAACCACTCGATGCGGGAACGCGCGCTTTCTTCGGGCCGCGCTTTGATCATGACTTTAGTCACGTGCGCGTGCATACGGACTCAACGGCGGCGCGGTCAGCGCGAGCAGTGAACGCTCGGGCTTACACCGTGGGGCCGGATATCGTCTTTGGTGCAGGGCTGTATAGGCCGCGTAACGAGACAGGTCACCGATTGCTCGCCCACGAGCTCGTCCACGTCATACAGAATCGAGGCTCTGCTCTCACTCGAATGCCTCTCCAGGTGAATGAGCCAGGGGACGAGTCTGAGCGTGAGGCTGACCGTCTATCAAAAGACGTTCTTTATCCTGTGTCCGCAATCCGACATTCCGTCGTTCCATCTCTTCAGCGTAAAGCCGCAGCGTCAGAATCCGGCGCAAAAGAAAAAAGGGTGGTCGCTGAAGACAGTTATATACGCTGTTTGCGAGCCTTAATGGAACAATCTCAATGGCGCTATTCAGCCATCAAATCGAAACACCGGAATTTACCCTTTTCGAAGACAACATATAGAAGCATTAGTACTTCTCTCCAGTCATACCTTAACCAGGACATATCAATAGCATGCGAACGTGACAGCAACTATTTCTGCTGCGGAACAATAAGTTCTGTGATTGTCAGAGAAGCCCCACCAAGCAAGGATGAGGAGCGGACCTATGGGGAAAGCTACGGCCGCGGCGATGAAGAGGGACTAAGTATGCTAGAGGAAGAGGTTAAGGTGAAGGGTGGTTCTTACTTTATTGATTTAGAGATCAACATGTCGTTGAAGGAAGAAGACTGCTGCCCACCAGAACCACCGAAGATAGTAGCTTAGCGTTTTGAAAAGTTCAGTTCGAGAAGGCCTCAGGAGCAGATATGTTGAGCACGCAATCGCAGTCGCAGAACAAAGCCGCGTCGAATATTCTCGAGGCGCCGCTTCAGGCTGGCCTGCTGCAGCGCAAGTGCGACTGCGGCAATCACGCGATCAGTGGCAACTGCGACGACTGCGCCAGGAAGAAAAGCGCGCTGCAAAGAAAGGCAGTTCACGGTATTGAATCTTCCGAAGCGCCGTCAATCGTCAATGAAGTCCTGCGCTCGCCGGGCCAGCCGCTTGATCCGGCAACGCGCGCTTTCATGGAGCCGCGCTTCGGACATGACTTCAGTCACGTGAGAGTGCACACCGACGCTAAGGCGGCGGAATCGGCTAGGGCAGTGAATGCATTGGCTTACACTGTCGGGAACGATGTTGTGTTCGACGCAACGCAGTATGGACCAGAGACGAAGACAGGCCGGCGTCTGATCGCTCACGAACTGTCACACACGCTTCAGCAAAAAGGCGATGTGACCAGGGCCGCGACAACCGTGAGTGATCCTACTGGAGCTGCCGAGCGCGAAGCTGACAATCTGGCAGACCAAGTCATCACCGGATCCGCGGTTCGGTCCACTACTTCAGTGTCAGCACCCGAAGGGGTGTTGTTTAGAATCCCGATCCCAGCACGCGGTGCCGGGCCTTCCGCCAGGGCACTCGCGCCGCCTCTCCCCTCTACGGCACCCGCGACACTGGCACCCGCTCCAGTTCCGGCTCGGGGAAGCAACCCTGCCGATTGCGCCGAGGCTGTTTGCAGAGTAGCCACCACAAGTGTGCCGGCGAACGACCGCGAGGCCACGCAACGCGTTGACGACTGGGAGCGTGCGACAATTGCTTGCGTCCAAGCCAGTGCCCCCACCTCGAATGCTTCCCATCAGGCCCAGATTGTCGCCAACGAGATCGATGAGATCGGCGCAGAGGCAACGGGCCTACGCAGCATGCCGAGTGCACTGGGCAGTAGCCGGCGTCGTTTCGCTGACTTTCGAGACGCCTTCATGCAGACGTGCACGCGAAAGGCGCGTGAACTACAAATCGAATTCCACTACAACGTCGTTTTTGAGAATCCCACGAGTGCGACGCAGTGGGGCTATGGCGCTGGTGACTGGGATAGCATCGACCGGGCCCTTGCGGCTCTGCCACCAGAGGCCACTTGGACGAACCCTCTTCTAATTACTTTCGCGCGCGCGGCCTGCCATCCAAATGACCTGAGTCCAAGCGGCGCGTGCACAGGCCACTCAAGTGCTTCCGGACCAGGAATAACGGGTGGTGAAGCGGACCCAAGCACCGGGCGCATAACAGTCTTCAACGCGGGACTCGGAAGCGGTCCTTATTCGCGGTCGGTTAGCCTCGGACTCCCGGCAACGCAGCAGACTCTGCAGCATGAAGTGGGCCATATCGTGATGTCGCAAGTTTCTCAGGTAGAGCAAGACCAATTCTTCACTCGGATTCTGCCATGGAGGGATTACTCCTGGTCGTGGATAACCAGTCCGGGGCCGCGCTATCCGAATTGGCAAGCTGAGCGCGACAGCTTGCGGACAGCGCTGGGCTTTGAGGAAGCCCAACTCGACAGCTGGCTTGCAAACCTTCGACCAGGCACGCCAGTAACGGTTGGCGCCCGGACCTACACTCGCGATGCGGCGGGAAGCGGTGGCGCGACACTCTTCCTGTCAGCAGTTGATGGAACGCAGCTCCCGGCCGGGATCGTGTTTGAATACGCTCGCACGAATCGCGGCGAATATCTCGCGGAACTTTACACGCTGGCCGTATCGCGTCCGGAGTTTCTCCACAGCGTGCTGCCGCAACCGCAGATCGAATGGCTGAAGCGCGTCGTTTTTCGGACTCCGGCTACTCCCGACCAATGGGCGCGTCAACTTGCCGTGGGTGGGAACGTGCCACCTCAACTCTTCGCGCGCCTACTGCGGGTATTCACGTGGGATCAGGCTCAACCGATTGTGGACGAGATCATCTCTCGACAGTCGGCGGCTGGGGAGCGGGCCGCGTAGCCGCTCGAGCTAGGCCACAGGCCATGCTCCGGGAGCGCCAGGGGCGGGCTTACTCAAGAATGGCGCTGCTGAGAGTGTGATCGCAGGACCGAAGTAAGCGCCTTCGATGAGGACTCGAATGAACAGGCAGAAACGCGATAAGCCGAACACAACATTCACACCAACGCGAGCGCTGATGCTACAGCGCAAGTGCGACTGCGGCAATCACGCGATTCGGGGTCAACTGTGATGAGACAAGGTCCAAGTAAGAGCGAAGTGAAACTTAACGCAGACATCGCAAATCAATCCGGCGGCGGACAATGGTCGCCAGGTCTAATGCTCCAGCGCAAGTGTGCTTGTGGCAATCACGCGATGAGTGGCGCTTGTGACAACTGCGCGAAGAAGGAAAGCCTGCTGCAAAGAATGGCTGCTCACGGTGTTGAATCTTCCGAAGCGCCATCAATCGTCCATGAAGTCCTGCACTCGACCGGCCAGCCACTTGATGCGTCAACCCGCGCATTCATGGAGCCGCGCTTCGGACATGATTTTAGTCGCGTGCGTTTGCATACGGACGCGCCGGCGGCGGAATCTGCTCGTAGGGTAAACGCCCTCGCGTACACGGTTGGTCGAGATATTGTTTTCGGCGCTCAGCAACCGGCGCTCAACAGCTCCGCCGGACGCGAATTGCTCGCGCATGAGTTGGCGCATGAGAGCAGTTGTCGCGCGCAGTGCTGGCTGGTGAACGGCACGTTCCAGCAGCCACGGAATCGTCATCACCTCTCCTGGCGCGACAGATCATTCCGCAACAGGTTCATTGCACCGCCGGTAATGACGGAGCTCCCGCGGACCCGGTCGGAGGACTGAATGACATCGTTTTCGTAGCGCAGCAAATGACTGCGCAGGCGGCCATTCTTTTGCGGCTTAATGCTGAACTTACCAAACAGGGTAATCAGCAAGTGGTGGGCAACACTGTGGACCAGGCATTCAATGACCGTTTCGGCGAGCCGCCGGAAGTTGCGGGAGGTTTCATGAATCGCATCACTGGTGCAGTCCGGCCGAGCTTGCGAGTGGCGCTGAGCGAGGAAATGTTCTTGATGGCCAAGCGCTTCGAGATGATTGCCGATCAGCTCGAGAGTGGCCATGTCCACTACATCTGCTTAAGCACAACCAGAACCTTCGCCGGTCGCACCGCAGACTGTGCCTTCGATGCCACTTCGTTTCCGAACTTTAACGGGATTTTCATTTGCCCAGGCTTTTGGGCGGGCAATTTGAATAGCGCGACTCTGCTGATTCACGAAGTCTCCCACATGATTTGGGAGAGAGTTTTTCACGGCGCCGTCGGATCCGGGGGCAACTTCCGGCATGCGGAGTGTTATGCAAGTTTTGTTGGCGACATCTTCAATCAACTGCATGGAGCGCCCCCTTGTCCGCCAACTTGAGGGTATCAAAGGGACGATAGGGACTACAGGCGGTTAGGGCGCCGACGTGAGGGGAGATTCTTTAATCAACGAATGGCTCTAACAATCACAGCCAGTCTGCAGGCATGACAATGAAGCGAGAAATTCTTTCACAAAGCCCACCTCAAAGCGGCTTCACAAGGCCGCCTGGTAGTGTATTGCAGCGCAAGTGTGCGTGCGGCCAGCACACCTTGAGCGGCGGCGAGTGTGCAGGATGTCGGAGCGAGGAAAGGATGCTGCAACGGAAACCTGCAGCCAGCGGCGAAGACCGCCTTGAACGCGAGGCCGACAACGTCGCGATGCAAGGGTTGGCAGCTCCGTCCGGAGAAAGAGGTGTTCGCGATCATGTAGCCAAACATCTGGGGTTTGATTTCTCCAAGGTGCGCTTGCATCGCGATGTAGGCGAAGTCGAAGCGCAAGGCGCGCATGCGATGACGGTCGGGTCAAACGTCTATCTTGCTCCGGGCCGTTACCAGCCGGAGACGTCGCTTGGCCGGGCGCTGCTTGCTCACGAACTAACCCACGTTGCGCAACAAGGCGCTGTCCCGCGTCTACCCGGGCCTGGATCGTTTCGCACCGCCCTCAGCGCCCTTGACGAAGATCATTCCAGTGCGCATCTGGATAAGAGCGCCGCTGCTATTGGCGATCCCGCGACTGAGCTCACGCCTGCACCGCTGGGAATGACACAGCGGTGCATCCCGGGATGCAACGACTGCAGTGGCAGCCGCGACCGTGAACCTGAGGCCGGAGCGCCCACAACTACACCTGCCGCTCCGACTGCCCCTTCCACGCCACAGCCAACACACTCGGCCGGCCCCAGCGTCGCCACTGCGGGCAATAAAATAGTTCGTCTCTCGTGGACAGTTGATGACGGCCCGACCCCGTTTACGCCGGGGATGAGCACGGCCCTAACGCCGCGCGCCGCGACCTGGTTCGTCATGAGCAATCAACTTGGAACAGGGACTACCAGGACTACTGCTATGAATCAGCTTGTCGCGCGCCAAACAGCGGGCGACGAAATCGGAATCCACTCGATGCATCCTACGGTGGCGCACTCGGCATGGTTCCCAATCAACCTCGGTACTTCAGTACCCAAGGGCTACACCACGACTCAAGCCGCGATGACTGATCTGACGACCTTCACAGGGGAATTGCGCGCGGCGGGATTGAAGGTGCACTTCGGTCGTATGCCCGGCGGAGAGCTGTCCGAAGTGAAAAAGTATGTAGAGGACCAGGGTGGTTCGTCGACCAATAGCGAGAGCATAGCTCAGGCGTTGATCACTGGAAGGACACCTCCGGCGGGAACGCCAGCCCCAGTTGTCACGGATGTAACATTGGTCATGAGCACGCTAAAAACTCTCAATTTACACCTATGGGGCGGCTCAGCCAGCGGGCCTGAAATCACTCGAAACAGCTGGGAGGCTGAGTCCTCGGGAGTGCCGGCACGCACCAACGATGTCGTTACGCGATTCACGGGCGTTGTGGACAGCCCGATACGACTCAAGCCGATGTTACCCAGGCGTCAGCCAACATCACCGCCATGGAAACGTACGCTACCGGCAAAGGAGTCCGCGTCGAATACTACCGACTTGCGGATCTTTACCAAATCGTTCGAGGTACCCCTCCATGATCCAGAGACTCGACAACATCAACGGTTTGGTACCTGAGGTCCGCGAACGCATCGGATCCTTGGCGCAGGCGTGTGAGTGGCCCGAGTTTGAAAGACAGATCGACCGGCACCTTACCAACACCACTCTGCCGCGACATGTGATTCTGCCACTTGCGAGCGCTGCTGCTGTGGGCGGCGAGCCGCGGCGGGCATTGTCCGCTGCTGTCGCTTGCGCATATCTGATAGTAGCAAGCCGCTGGTTCGACGATTCCCAGGATCGCGATCGCCCCGAGAGCCTCTGGAGCGATGTGGGCATGGGACGCGCAGTAAATATGGCAGCCGCTGCCTTAACCGTCGCCTGGCGCGCGTTGGCCGAGGACGAAGAGCTGCCGAACGAAGCACTGCAGGCTTTTGGCAGGCGCACCGTGGAGCTGTCGCATGGGCAAGAGCTTGATTTGCTCGCCCGGGTGCCGCGCAATCTCGACGAATACTGGCAAGTTATGCGGGGGAAGACCGGCGCCGCTGTGGCGCTGGGCTGCGAAGTCGGAGCACTGTCGGCCCGGCCGGACAAGCCCGCCGGGGCGGGCGTCTGCGGCCGCTTTGGCGAGTACGCCGGAACTCTGTTGCAGATACTCGACGATCTTGACGGCGCGTTTCATCCCGACGGGGTTGGGGATCTGCGATCGGGAAAGATCACGCTGCCGGTTCTATATGGTCTGGCCATCGACCACGACAGCCGAGAGGAGTTGGCCGAGTTTGTTCACTGCGGGACCTTGGCTCAGCACGCGGACCGCGTGCGCGCAATCCTGGAGACAATCGACACTCGCGAGTTCCTGGTGTGGTGTGGTTTCGAGGAGCGACGGCAGGCGCTCGATGTTCTTCAAGAACTGGAGCCCAGCGAAAATGAAATGGCCGATCAAGGGCGACATGCGCTCAGGGCATTTGCCGACTCTCTGATGGTCGGGTGGGAAGCCTTGATAAGGCCGCATAGACAGCCGGAGTTCGAAAAGTTCGCTTGGAGTAATCCGCAGCCGTTGAGCTCGACCGCACAGTGAGGGCAAAGGAATTATGAAACACGCTACCTTCGCTCATAGGCACGGCGCCTCATTTGAGCCGAGCGTTGCGCCTGGATTTCTGCTGCAGCGCAAGTGTGCGTGTGGCAATCACACCATGAGTGGCGCGTGTGACGAATGTGCGCAAAAAGAAAGCTCGCTGCAAAGAAAAGCAAGCACCCATGGTGAACCTTCGGAGGTTCCCCCCATTGTGAATGACGTCCTGCGCTCGCCCGGGAGCTCGCTTGATACGTCGACGCGCGAATTCTTTGAATCACGATTCAATCACGATTTCAGCGGCGTGCGCGTTCACGCTGATTCCAACGCCGCCAGGTCAGCGGAGGCGGTCAACGCTCTTGCCTACACGGTCGGACGCGATATCGTCTTTGGCACACACGAATATTCTCCGCAGACGTCTTCAGGCCGCAACTTGTTGGCCCACGAGTTAACGCATGTCGTGCAACAGGGCGGCAGAGTGCCAAGTGGGGACATCGCGATCGGGGCGGTGAATTCCCCCGAAGAGATGGAGGCCGACCGTGTCAGCGGTCACATGGGTACGCTTGCAGACCACCCGGGCCGGCACACAACTGTTGACTCAGCACCGATATTGCGCGCCGCACCCACGAAAACGACTCCTGCGAAGAAGGGTCCGGCAAAGCCGAAGGTTCCTATGGAATGCGGTCGACCGTCAAGGAAGGTAGCGGGTAACTCAATCACACGAGTCAACCTTGACGTGGGCGCCCACACACTCACGATCGAGTGGAAAGACCCGGCGAAGGCGCCCGCTTTGAGCACGGGTACACACGCAATTTCTCCAGGGGCAGGCCTCTGCTGCGTTAACTGCGACGATGAAACTGTCAGTCAGACCTCGGGTAGCCTGTGCACACCCAAGGGGTCATCTTGGCCAGTCGATCGTATCGGCTGCGCCCTGGGAGGCCACCCCACAGCAAAGAACCCGACGTACTTCCAGCGAGGTGGCGTTGCGATCCACAGCGGGAACACCTCGAGTCCTCCCCAGTCGCATGGCTGCGCACGGACAGCCCCATCGATCTCCGAATTAATTCACGACAACGTTATTGTTGGAACTACCCAGATAGCCTCCAGCGGCACATGGACCAGCCCTCGATGTTACAAGACGGAGGCGGCGCAAACTCCCGTACTCCGCACAGACGTTTGTGATGGCTTCAAGCTTAAGACCAAGAAGAAAAAAGCGGCGCCGAAGGGCAAGCCTAATGCGCCGCAGGAGACTCCTTCGCCGACGCCGAAAGAGCCAGTTCCCATGAAACCAGCACAGCCACCGGCTGCGAAGGACGTCCCAGTGGCGGCGCTTGAACCTGAATCCGATGTCGACGAGCAGGCGGGGTACGTCCCGGACGGACCGGGTCCCAACAACGCTGCAACCTCGGATGAGAGTATGGACTACATGGCAGGTGAAGGAAGCGAAACCGAAGACGGAAGTGCAATGGCGTAGACCTTCGACCGGGGTTTCGCGATGAATTGAACAAAAAGACAGGACAGGAATGAGCTGAGTTCAAGGAATAGATCATGATCACTCGATTGCCAAACCAGGTGGGAGCAGCGCCGGCACCAGTTATCACGCCGGCGTTGATTGGCTCTCTGCAACGCAAATGCGACTGCGGCAATCACACGATGAGTGGCGCGTGTAACGACTGCACTAAGAAAAGAAGCTCACTTCGACGAACTCCGGCTGGCGATATTAGATCTTCCGAAGCGCCGTCAATTGTCCATGAAGTCCTGCGCTCTCCGGGCCAGTCACTTGATACTTCAACCCGCGCCTTCATGGAAACGCGCCTGGGACATGACTTCAGCAACGTCAGAGTTCATACAGATGGCCGCGCTTCCGACTCCGCCCGCTCGGTTTCAGCGCTCGCATACACGGTCGGGCGGGACATAGTTTTCGGCGATGGACACTACAATCCGGGGACTCGCGATGGCAAGAGTCTACTTGCTCACGAATTGACTCACGTCGCTCAGAATAAGGGAGCGGAGTGGAGCGCGTCCGAACCCATTTCGATCGAGTTCGGACCAAAGAAAATTACTTTGAACGAAAAGAAACCTTGAGCGACGGACTACTTGTCCAAGGACAAACGGTCGGGACTTAAACCTTATGCAGATGCTCAGTCAAAGCCAAGAAACATTTCCGACTCCTTCGATCGATGATTCGACAAGAGGCGTCCTGCAGCGAAAGTGTGAGTGTGGGCAGCAGACGATCGCCGGTGGCTCGTGCGCCGCGTGTAGTTATAAGGGGTCGTCGCTCCAGAGGACAACTCGAAATTCGAGACCCGCGACTCAAAACTCCGGTAACCTGCCACCGGTTGTGCACGAAGTGCTCCGCTCGGCCGGACAGCCGCTCGACGCTCCCACACGCGCTTTCTTCGAACCGCGCTTCGGGCACGACTTGAGCGGAGTCCGTGTGCACAGCGATGACAGCGCAGCCGCTTCGGCGCTTGCGGTAAATGCCAGGGCTTACACCGTTGGACGCGACGTTGTGTTCGGGTCACACCAGTATTCGCCCGAAACGAGCCACGGCAGAAGCATCCTCGCTCACGAGCTGGCTCATGTTGCCCAGAGTTCAGGAAGCGTTTCCGGCACCTCCAGCGATCTCGCGCTTGGAGATTCCAAAAGCCCGCAGGAACGAGAGGCCGATCTAGTTGCGGCCCGGGTGGTTGACATGGATCACACTTCCGTTAATCGACCCGCACAAAGTCCCACACCTGTTGAACCCGGTAGGATTCAGCGGGTTCTTATAGAAGCCGCAGGAGTAGGCGTGGGAGCTGCGGCGGCTTCACTTGCCGCGGTTAATGACCGCGATGAGGTTTGTATGCGCTTCTGGGTCCCGGGCAGAGGCGGCCGAGTCAGTTGGTCGGGCATCGACCAGGAAACTTTGGATAGAAACGTGCGACTGAAATCCGAGGACGACTTGACGTTGAAAAAGGCAAGGGCCGGTGACACGGACACGCTCGACGCGATCTATTTTGGTAAGAATCTCCAACGACGGGTTCTCAAGGTTCCGGACCACTGCACGGTCGAAGTTACCAATTCTCTTAACAACCGGATCTGTTGTTGCAACCTTGCAGGGAAAGCTGCTGCCGCGCTAATTGGTCGCGACACGGCATGCAGGTGGGGTACAGCCGCTGAGTTTCGCGTTGAGAACCACTGGGAGCCTGACGGAAAATAACACTTGATGTAACAGGAAGCCGATGGCTAAGGCAAGGAAAAGATGAGTAGCTTTCCAGGTTCACCACGATTGCTGAAGGGCGCGCTAATTGGAGTCGATCCGCTGAATCCGCTCGGCGCTGTAGTGGTGTTTCAATACAACCCGGACACGATGACGCGAAAGCTGGAGCCGCGCGCAGTTTCTGCCGAGGGCGATCGTGGTGAAGCTTTTCGTCTCACCGGTGCGCCGAAGGAAACGATAACCCTCAGCGTGGAAATTGATGCCACGGATCAACTCGAGCAGGCGAATCCGCTGGCGATAGCCAGCGGCATTTATCCAACGCTGGCAGCCCTGGAGGTCATGCTCTATCCGAAGAGCGCTGTGGTAATCGCCAACACAATCCTGTCGCTGATCGGTACCATCGAAGTCATTCCGGCCGAATCGCCGATGACACTTTTCGTGTGGGGGCCACAACGGGTTCTTCCGGTGCGCATCACCAGCTTCAGCATTACTGAAGAAGCTCACGACCCATTCTTGAATCCAATTCGCGCGAAGGTTGATTTGTCGCTCGCAGTCTTGAGCTATCAGGATCTGCCGACGTTGAGCGCCGGTCGAGTTCTCTTCCTGGCGCATCACATCGTCAAAGAGGTCATGGCAGCCACGAACCTGTTCAGCAATGTTCAGAACGTGGGCCAGGGTTTGAAGTTGTTTTAGAAAGGTCCGTTTATGACGTTTCCACCGACCAGCCGCTATTTCGGCATTGAGACTACAACGATAGAGACGGGCGACGGCACGACTCACGCTTATTTGCGGCGGCGGTTCCTGCCGCAACCCGAAAACTTTACCACCTTGCAGGAACACGTCGTGGTCCAGGGCGACCGCATCGATAACGTCACCGCGCGCTATCTGGGCGACCCGTTGCAGTTCTGGCGCGTGTGTGACGCCAATCGCGCGATGCGGCCGGAAGAGTTGACAGAGGAAGAGGCCATCGGCCGGCGAATTCGAATTACTTTGCCGGAAGGAATACCGGGGACACCAAGTGCTTAAGGGAGTCTATCTCACCCTGATGATCGGACCATCCGTTCCCATTCCGGCGCCGCTGCCGGTGATGGAAGCGCTGAAGAGTGTCCAGGTGAACAGCTCGAAAGACCGGACTGGATTTCAGCTTACGTTTACTCTGGGGAAGACCTCGCCTTTGCAACTGGCGATGCTGCCGGCTGGCTACTTCGATCCAATGATCACCCGCGTTGTGATAATCGCCACGATGAACGGATTCCCGCGCGTGCTTATGGACGGGATAGTCACCCGGCATGAGCTGAGCCCGAGCAATGAGCCCGGTCAGTCGACGCTTACGGTAACCGGCGAGGACTTGAGCGTATTAATGGACATTATCGAGATCAAGATCCCTTATCCGGCGATGCCGGTGGCCGCTCGGGTCGCGTTGATTCTGGCTAAGTATGCGGTGTTTGGGATTGTGCCCGTGATTGTGCCGCCTCCCGGAGACGCGCCCCCGCTTCCTACCGAGGAAATACCGACGCAGACGGGAAGCGATCGGACCTACATCAGGGGGCTGGCTTCTCAATGCGGTTACGTCTTCTACGTCGAGCCTGGCCCGGCGCCACTAACCAGCATCGCTTACTTCGGACCGGATGTGCCGGTTCCGTTTCCGCTGCCCGCCCTCAGCGTCAACATGGATTGGCAGACAAACGTGGAGTCACTCAGTTTCTCTCTGGATGGCC
>WNFK01032977.1_pt1 | contig 13955 bp, 13 predicted proteins | sample 5400281 | NCBI WGS metagenome assembly WNFK01 (sample SAMN13153350, study PRJNA577476) | soil metagenome | isolation source: 20 cm soil on Douglas fir-dominated hillslope | place: USA:California | collected 2013-09-17 | reverse complement strand
GGGCGACCGCCGCACGCGACCCGCCGCCGGCGTCCTTCGAGGATTCGCTCAAGTTGGCGACCATCGCCGCGGGCGATTTGATCTGCATCGCGTCGATCGTCGCCCCGTCGAGATCGATGAGCGCCGCACCGCCCCAGATCAACCCGCCGCTCGGCGGGACACCCAACGATCCGGGAACGGCGAGCGTGCTCGTGACACCTTCCATGCGATTCACCGCAATGAGCGTCGACGCGGGGTTGATGCCCTCGAGCACGTTGAACGACGCGGCGACATCGTTTCCGCGGAGCCTGTACTCGTTGGTATTGTCGACCACCTCGATCTCCCGCAATCCCATCTGACCCGCGCCATCGATCAGACCCGGGGTCACCCACTTGCCGGACGCATCGATGCGGGTCGCGCCTGCCGGCACGGCCACGGTGGCTCCGACGGCGGCAATCCGGCCATCACGGATCAGCACCGTGGCGTTTTCGATCTTCGCACCCGAGACCGGATACACCGTGCCACCGGTGATCGCGATCGTCTGGGCAAGCAGGAAGGCGATCATGGCTGCCCCAGCGTGAAGTCGGTTTTGGGTTGATGCGCCGGATCGTTGCGGTCGTACACGAGCCAACCGTCGTTGTAGACCTGAATCGCGCGGGCATAGACCGAGAGCGGGTCGGCGGACCAGAGCACGACGTCGGCCATCTTGCCGGGCTCGAGCGTCCCGACGGTCGAGTCGAGACCGAGCACCCAGGCCGGGTTGGCGGTGAACCAACGCACCGCCTGATCGCGCGTGATCGGAATCCCGGCGCGGCGGCCGTGGTACATCGCCTTGGCCGCTTCCTGATTGAGCCGCTGAATCCCGGACGCGTCATCAGAGTGAATCACGACGCGTCCACCCGCCTGCTGCACCAGCGCGGCGTTCTCGTAGATCCCGTCCATCGCCTCTTCTTTGAAGCCCCACCAGTCCGACCAGATCGACACCGCCGTGCCCTCGCGCGCCAGCACGTCGGCGATCTTGTACGCCTCCACGGCGTGGTGGAACGAGCGGATCTTGAACCCGAACTCATGAGCGAGATCGAGCATCTGCATCATTTCGTCCGCGCGGTAGCAGTGGTTCTGCACGTAGATGTTGCCGCGCAGCACCTCGGCGAGCGACTCGTTCCGCAGATTGCGCTCCGGCGGATCGCCCTGGTGATCCTTGTTCCACTTGTCCCATTTCTGGCGATACGCTTGCGCGGCGATGAACGCCGCGCGGTAGCCGGCCATGTTGCCCATCCGGGTGGACGGACCGCCGCGGTTTCCATACACGCGCTTGGGATTCTCACCGCACGCCATCTTCAGCCCATAGTGCGCGCCGGGGAACTTCATCTCTTGCACCGAGCGCGCCGGGACGAGCTTCAACACCGCGCTGCGACCCCCGATGAGATTGGCCGACCCCGGGAGCGCCTGGATCGTCGTGACGCCGCCCGCGATGGCGAGCGGGATCTGCGGATCCTGCGGCCAGAACGAATGCTCGGCCCACACCTCGGCCGTCACCGGGCTCGTGGCCTCGTTGCCGTCCGATTCCGCGAACGTGCCGGGCGCGGCGTACACGCCGATGTGCGAGTGCGTGTCGATCACGCCCGGCGTCACCCACTTACCCGTGCCGTCGACGATCGTCGCGTCGGTTGGCGCCGTGACGTTCGCTCCGACCGCGACGATCCGGCCGTCACGGAACAGAATTGAGCCGCCCTGAATCTCCTGTCCCGCTGCCGTCATGATCGTGGCATTGCGGATCAGCACCGGAGGATTCGGATGGCGCTGATAGGTAGATGGATACTGGGGCCCGATCCCCGCCTCCTGAGTGGCCGCGGCCGTCGCGGCCGCGACGGCTGGCGCCGGTGCCGCCGCGCTCGTCGTCCGTGCACCCGCTGAGGCGCAGCCGGCGAGGAGCACGAGCATCGCCAGGCTGGTCGACAGATATCGCATGAGTGATCTCCTGTTATTTCACGAGTTCGAACACGAGCGGCATTCCCGTCGGCGCAACCCGCACGACCCGCCGCGGCGCTTGCTGGCTGACATGCATCACGAGCGGCAGCTGCATCCCGAAGATCTCGAGCCGGTAGGCCGAGAATGTCCCCGCGGGCACAGCGACGTTCTCGAGGCCGGCGACCTTCACGCTGACGACCTTGGTCACCCCTTCGCCGGACGAGAAGACGTTCAGGTTGAACGTTTTGCCTTGCTCGAGCGCCAGCGCAGGCAACAGGACCGCGAGCGCGTTGTCGTCGATCGTCCCTGCGGTCACCGTCGTGTCGACCGTGATCGTCTTCGGAGCGCCGGGCTGGGGGGTCTGGCTCGTGCCCTTCACCCGCCCGCCCGCGTACGCGAGATGAATCTCCGTGTGCTGACCTTGAACCACGCTGGTCTGATCGGTCCGACGCATCGACAGGTCGCTGTTCAGCACGACCGTCGACTGTTGCTGGACGAACGCACCGATCATGGTCGATTCGGTATAGACGATCGAATCACTGGTGACGACAACCTTCGAGGTCTGACCGCCCAGTGCGTTGCCTTGCACCAGTGCCTGGAAGCTGTCGCTGTGCACCACGATCTGACTGCGATCGAACGCCACCGGCCCGCCCGTCGGATTCAGCTCGGCCGGCTCCATCGGCTTCCCGCCGACGTCCACGACTCGCACGGGCGCGATCGCCTTGAGCTTGTCGTATAGCGCCTTGGCGTCGCCGACCACGACGATCGTGAGCGCATCGCGTTTGAAGACGCGCTGCGCCGCGGCGCGCGCGCGCAGGGCACTCACCGCCGTGAGGCGCTCGCGATAGCGCTGGATGTAGTCCGGGCCGAGCCCGAGCAGCCGAGCCGACGTGACGACCTGCGCGATCTGGCGCGGCGTCTCGATCGTCAGCGGGAAGGAGCCGACGAGGAACCCCTTCGCCGCAACCAGCTCACTGTCGGGAATGGTTTCGGTGCGTACCCGGTCGATCTGATGGAGCAGCTCGGTCAGCGCGCTGTCGGTGACCTCGGTGCGGCCCTCGAATGTCGCTTGCCAGAATCCCATCCCGCGGCTGCGGCGCAGCGCGGCGTAGGAGCCGTACGTCCAGCTCTTCTGCTCCCGCAGGATCATGAACAGACGAGAATCACTGCCACCGCCCAACACGTGCGTCGCGATGCGCGCCGGGTAGTAGCCGCTGTCGGTCGGCAGGAAGGTCGTATTGCCGATCACGATGTTCGACTGCACGGACCCCGGCCGGTTGACGAGCAGGATGTCCGTGCCGCGTTTGGTGGGGACGGCGGGAAATGCGGGCGTCGGCGCCGCGGCACCGCGCCAGGTGCCGAACGCCTCGGTCGCGAGCGCGCGGGCTTGCGGCAGGGTGATGTCGCCGGAGATGACGAGCAGCGACCCACCAGGGCGCAGCCGCCGCGCCGCAAACCCCGCGACATCGTCCCGAGTGATCGCCTTGTAGGCGGCAACGCTCGTGTTTCGCCCGTACGGATTCCGGCCGTAAATCTCCGACTGGAAAGCGCGCGCGGCGACGTTATCGGCCTGGGACAGCTCCACCTCGAGCGAGGAAAGGAACCGCGTGCGCGCGAGCTCCAACTCCTGCTCGGGGTACGTCGCCCGTCGCGTCACATCGCCGAGCAGCGAGAACGCCAGATCGGCGTGATCGCTCAGCACGTCCGTCGAGATCGTCAGGAAGTCGTCGCCCGTGCTCGCGCCGATGCTCCCGCCCACACCCTCGATCGCCGCCGCGATCTGGTCGGCGGTGCGCGTGGGGGTGCCCTTGGTCAGCAGCTCGGCGACCAGCGCCGCGACTCCTTCTTTGCCGGCGGGATCGTACGCGGTTCCCGCCCGGAAGCTGAGACTCAGAAACGGCGGGAACTGCACGGGCCGAAGCCTAGCGGGGGCCGGTGCACGGGTGGGGAAGGGCTCTTGGGCCGATAGGCGGTTAAGCGGTTGGGCGGTTAGAAACAGCACCGCCCCTCCGCCAACCGCCCAACCGCCCAACCGCCCAACCGCCTTCATTGGGCACCTCCGCTCGCCGGCGCCGCACCCGCACGAACGACCACCACCGTCAGATTGCCGGGCGCCAGGTAGGTGTTCGCGACCCGCTTCACATCGTCGCTCGTCACCGCGAGCAGCCGGTCGAGATCGCTGTTGATCTCTTCGATCGACGTATGAAACGTTAGATAGTGATGCAGCTCCTCCGCTTTGCCCAACGTAGTCTCCCGGCTTGCAATGAAGCCGGCGCGTAGCGCGTTCTTCGCCTTCTCGACCTCGTCCGGCGTAATGCCGTCGGTACGAATGCTGTCCAATTGCACCCCAATCAGGCTGTCGAGCCGATCCGCCGGCACGCCCGAGTTCACGATGCCGTAGGCGACCCAGATCCCCGGCCCGTTGCGCGAGCCGAACGGGTTGAGAATGGCGCCCGACCCGACCGCGGCCTTTTCACGCCGCACCACGGAGACGTTGAGCCGCGAGCTCTCGCCCTGGCCGAGAATGATGTTGAGAATCTCGAGCGCGGGCGTGTCGGCGTGGCGATGGTCCGGCACGCGGTAGATGCGGAGCACCGCGTCGAGATTTGCCTGCGCGTCACGCACTTCGCGGCGACGGGGGGCGGTGCCGGTCGCCGTCGCATCGCACCGCGGGGCTTCCGGCACTGGGTGACTCGGCGCTCCGGCGAAGTACTGATTCACGAGGCGGCGCAGCTCGCTCGGCGCGAAATCGCCGACCACGACGAGGGTCGCGTTGTTGGGCGCGTAGTAGCTGTCGAAGAACGCCTGGACGTCCGGAAGCTTCGCCGCGTCGAGATCGGCCATTGAGCCGATGACGGTGTGGGCGTACGGGAAGCAGCTGGTGCTGTCGAACGGTAACGTGAGACCGTCCGTGAACGCACCCTGATACGGTTGATTGTCGACCCGCAGCCGGCGTTCCTCTTTGACCGCCTGCCGTTGGTTCTCGAAGCTCTCCTCGGTGATCGCGAGCGAGCGCATCCGGTCTGCTTCCGCCCAGAGCGCCAGGTTGAGACGGTTCGACGGCACCGTCTCCCAATAGTTCGTGCGGTCCTCGGCGGTCGAGCCGTTGAAATCGCCGCCGGCGCGTTCGATCAACTTGTTGTGCTCGGCCTTTTTGATGTGCGCCGACCCTTGGAACATCATGTGCTCGAACAGGTGCGCGAACCCGGAGCGGCCAGGGCGCTCGTTGCGCGATCCGACCTCGTACCACACATCCACCGTGACGATCGGCGTCGAGTGGTCCTCGGAATAGATGACGCGGAGGCCATTGGGCAGCGTGAACTGCTCGAACGCAATTCGTCCGGCAGGAGCAGCGGCCGGCGCGGCCTGCGCGATCAGCGTTGCAGGAAGCAGCACCAGCAGCACGAACAGTTTACGCATGGGTTCGAGACTCCGTCGGGAAGAGCGTCAGCGCGTTGGTTTCGAGGATAGCCTGTTGCTGCTCGTTCGTAAGCGGCAGGGCCAGGAACTGATCGATGTTTTGCCGGAGGTCTTTCACACCGGGGCTGGGCCAGTCGGTGCCCCACAGCACGCGGCCCGAGATCTCCGTCAGGCGAGGAAAGTACTCCAGCAGCTTGGAGGGCGGAATGCCTGAGACATCGAGCCTGACTTTCCTATGACGTCTCAGGATGAAAAACGCTTCCTCCATGTAGAGCGGCCGCCCGCCGTGCGCCATCACGACCTGCAGATCCGGAAAATCGATGGCGACATCGTCCAGCTCCATGGGATTGCCGAATTTCGAGCGCGCGCCCGGGAAAATTGATGTGCCGGTGTGGATCATCACCGGCAGGCCGCGTTCTTCGCACCGCCGGTAGATCTGGCCGAGCGCCGCGAGCCCGTCGGTGTAGGCGTTGGCGGGGAAGGCCTGGTGTGGCGGATGGATTTTGAGCAACCGGATGCCGAGGTCGATCAGCCGATCGACGTCGCCTGATGGGTCGCGAGTGTAGCGCGCGTGCACGCCACCATAGGGCAACAGCCGCTCGGGATTCGCGCGGGCGTACGTGGCCGCGAACGTGTTGGTCGAATCGTCGAACCCCATGATGTCGGGGCTGGGGTAGTTGACGAGGCCGACGCGCCAGACGCCCGATTTGTCCATCACCTCGAGCAGCGCGCGGGGATCGTCCATCAGGGAGATGAGGACCTCCCAATGGTCCTCCTTCCCCTTGCGCATCGCCTCTTGGACGGCGGGCTTGAGCTGGCGCCATGGCTGGATATGGATGTGGACGTCGGTAATGCGGGTGTGACTGGGGCGGGGCACCATGGGTCGGGGAAGCTAGTCGCCTGTCACAACCCCTTCAATGTCGTGCGACCGCCGCCTTTGTGATCTCCGCGCGCGCAATGAGTTCTCGCCCGAGAGGACCCTCGGTAGCGAGGGCCGGGGTACATGTATCGGGCGTCGTCGCCCAGTTACGCACTGCCCATGCACCACATTGCCACGGTCCACGTTCTCGGTCCAACCGGAGGCTCAGCCGCAGCGTTGTGCCGCGGACTGAAGCCCAAGGTCGATGCGCGACTCTGGACGGCTGTCCCACCAGCGCACAAAGTGCGACCGGGGGACCTCGTCGTCATCGACCTGACCGATCGACACGCCTCCCTGGAGCCGCGGGGGCTGCAACCACTGCTCGGGCGCGTGACACTATGCCTGATTCCCGGCGACACACCCATCAACCCTCATTGGCTTGACATCGCTTCGCAACCGGGCGTTCAAGTGCTCTCTGCAAGCTCTCGGCGGTTGGGCGATGTGACGGCGACAGAGTTGCTCCGACTAGTTCAGGGACCAAGTGGCCGTCGGGTCGCGGATCTCGTGCTGAATGCCGAGCCGGCGCTGCGTTTTGTGCAGCCGTTGGTAGAGGCCCTGTGCCAAGATCCCTGGTCCATTCGTCGTCCGCGTGACCTGGCGCTGCAGTCTCGCGCGCCGCTGGATGCGGTGCGGCGGCAATGCGCGGAGTTGGGCTTCAATCGAATCGAGCACTTCATTATCTGCGTCCGTCTCCTGGCCTATAGCGAGCTCGTCGCGACCGAGCACCTCCCCCTGCGGACCGCGCGAGCGCTTGCTGGCTTCGGCGATCTCTCGAACATGCGGCGTCACGCGCATCGCGCCGCACTGCGCTCGCCGATGGTTGGGCGCGCGTTGCACCAGTCGGCCTGAGCCCATGAGGTGGATCACAGGATAGGAGGTCAGTAGCCGGTGGGTTTGGACTCCTCGCCCTCTGTTTTGGACTCTCCCCGTGTTCCGCGTCGGGTCTATGGTTCCTCCTGTTCGCGGAAAACACACGAGCAAGGAGGGATGCCGTAATGGTTCACCATACCAGAATCGCTGCGTTCGCTGCCGTAGTAACACTGATTGGAGGCTGCTCCGAGCCTCCCACCAACCCGGTAGCGAAGTCGCCCCAGCCAGCACTGCGTTTAACCCCCGTCCAAGCGAAGGGCGCCAGGCGCGATGACACGCCTTGGCGTCGCATGACGGATGCGGAGCTCACTTCGAAGGTTGGCGACGCCAGCGGGCGCGTCTTCATTGGTTTCAAGGATCCCGGCGCCGGCGCCGGGGTGGACGAGTCTGGCCGCGTGCTGGTCAGCCGCCCGAACGTGGCCGCCGCTAAAGCGCAGCTTCGCGCGCTCGGTCTCGGCTTCGAGATCGAGTTTGTTGACATGCCCGCCGTAGTTACACGCATCCCCCCTCGGCTCGTTGCGCACCTCCGCGCGAACCCGTTGATCGAATATGTCGAGCCGATATTCCCCGGTACCTACACCGCGCAGACGACCACGTGGAATGTGAGCCGCGTCAATGCGCCCGCTGCCTGGTCGTTGTCGACCGGAGCCGGCGCGAAACTGCTCATCATCGACAGCGGTATCGACTTCACGCATCCGGATCTGGCTCCAGCGGTCGTTCAAAGCTGTGAGAGTCCCCCCACCGACGGACACGACGCAGTGGGCCACGGTACCGCGGTGGCAGGGATCGCAGCCGCGGTGAACAACGATATTCAGATTGTCGGCGTCGCACATGGAGTCGCGCTGTGGACGTCGGAAATCGGGGCGCCCAACCCTGATCCCGGCTACGCGGCTTGCGCAGTCCAGTTCGGGCGAGTCAACCATGTCGGTGTCATCAACATGAGCGTTAGCCTCGTGCCATATACGGCACTCACGGATCAGATCAACGCCGCGTACAACCAGGACGGGATTGTTATTGTCGCCGGTGCAGGGAATACCTATGGCGGCGCTGTGACCTATCCGGCGACTTTGGATGCCGCCATCGCGGTCTCGGCGACAGACCAGAACGATAACTTTGGGTCGTTCTCCGCGGCTGGGGCCAAGGTAGAGTTAGCAGCACCCGGTACAACAGTCACAGACCAGACGGGGCTGACAACGACGTGCGTGGGTGGCACGAGCGCCAGCTCGTGTGGCTTTGGAATTGTCCAAGGCACTTCGTTTTCGGCACCGCATGTTGCCGCGGCCGCCGCGATCCTCAAGGCGTTCAACCCCACGTGGACCAACGTGTACATTCGCTCCCGGCTCCAGCTAACCGCCGTCGACCTGGGTGCGGCTGGACGCGACAACAACTTTGGGTATGGGCTGGTCAACATACTGGCGGCTCTGAATTACCAACCGACGCCGCTCACGGTGAGCGTTAGCGGTCCCACCCAGATCCGCCCCGGAGCAACGTGCACGTGGGATGCCGTGGTCAGCGGCGGGACGCCGCCGTACAGCTACAGTTGGTTTAATGACAATATGTTCCAACCTGGGCGATCACTTCACGATTCGCGTCAATGTAACGGACGTGGGGACCAGCAGCGGCTCGGCGAGCATCACGGTGTACGAAGTGGCCTCCGCACCTATTTGCCGTTTCTAACTGGATGCAGGCCGCTGCCTAGCGTTCCACGCGATCGGGAGAGGCTGGAGAGGGGGGAGACGAACCGCCCCACACGTAAAACCCCCTCCCCGTCTTCTTCCCCAGCTCGCCCTTCTTCACTTTCTCTTTCAGGATCTTCGGCGGCTCATACTGCGGTTTGCCGAGTGTCGCATGCAGGTACTCCGCGATCGCCAGGCGCACGTCGAGGCCCACGAGATCCGTCAGCTTGAGCGGCCCCATCGGATGGTTGTAGCCCAGCTCCATCGCCTTGTCGATGTCTTCCGCGCTCGCCACGCCCTGCTCCAGCATGCGCATCGCTTCGAGGCCGAGGACGACGCCTAACCGGCTGGACGCGAAACCGGGGGAATCGCGCACGACGATCGGCTCCTTGCCGAGCTGCCGCGCGAACTCGACGGCGCGCTCGGCCGCGGGCCGGCTGTTGCGCCCGTGGGTGACGACCTCGACCAGCTTCATGACGTACACCGGATTGAAGAAGTGCATGCCGACCAGTCGCGCCGGGTGTGCCATCGGGGCGGCGATCTGCCCAATCGATAACGACGAGGTGTTCGTGGCGAGTAGGGCATCGGGCGGCGCGGCGCGTTCGACGTCCGCAAAGAGACGCTGCTTGATCGCAAGGTCCTCGACGACCGCTTCGATCACGATGTCGGCCGTCGCGACCGCCGCGCCGAGCTGCGGCTCGGCGCGCAACCGTTCGTGGACTTGATTCCGCTCCTGCTCGGTGATCTTCCCGCGCTTCACGCCACCATCGAGCAAGCTCTCGATCTTGCTCATCGCCAGGGGCAGGGCGTCGGGTTGTGCGTCCGTAAGCCTGACTTTGCATCCTGCGAGCGCAGCGATGTAGGCGATGCCGTGCCCCATCGTGCCGGCGCCGAGTACGGCGACGCGAGGGGGTTTCACGCGACTGGGCTCCCGTCGACGACCCGCCGCGCGCGCTCGGGATGGTTGGTGCAGAGACCGTCTACGCCCCAGTGCACCAGGCGCTCCATGTCAGCCGGATTGTCCACCGTCCACGCAATGAGCGTCGCGCCCAGGCCGTGTACCGTCTGCACGAGCCGCTCATCGATCGTCGCTTGCTCGGGCCAAAGGGTCTGCGCCGCGGCGTCCGCGAGGATCTGCTTGGCGGACGGCGACCGGACTTCCGACAGGATCCCCCGCGCCAGGGTCGGCCGCTTCTCACCCAGTCGCCGGATGACAGGCTCGAGGAAGCTGTGCACCGCGTACCCGGCGGGGTTCGGGCCGCGATCGAGCGTCGCGAACAACCGATCGTCCCAGCGGGGGTCGAGCACTTTCACTTCGACGAAGACTCTGAGGGTGCCGAGCACGTCCAGCGCCTGCGCGAGGGTGGGGATGGGCTCACCGTTCGCGAGTGGCACGGTCGCGAGGTCCGCCGCCAGCGTCTGCGCGATCGGGAGGCCGATGATGGACGGATCGTGGTGAACGACGATTGCTCCGTCGCTCGTGGCGTGCACGTCCAGCTCGACGCCGTCGGCGCCCTGACCTCGGGCCGCGCGGAACGCGGCGAGAGAGTTCTCCAGCTCGATGCTGGAGGCACCCCGGTGGGCAATCACCAAAGGCTTCACTGTTGGAGGCTGTCGGCTTTCTTCGGCTCGATCCAGTCCGGTTCTTTCTCGATGTCGTGCACGGTTGCGATGTCTTCGGGGCGCGGCAGCACCGATTCCAGATAGGCGGGATATTTGGCCGCGTCGATCGGCTGTCCGTCCACCGTGAACTTCTGGTGCGCGTACATCCCGATCCGGCGGTTGAACTTGAGGTCCGGCACCTTGAGCTGCTGCTCGCGCTCCGGGATGAACATGTTGAGCCGCTCGACCAGCTTCACGATCTCCTGGCGATACAGATTCCGCGCCAGCTCGTTCAGCTTGCTCTTGTCCGGCTCCGCGCCGTTGGTGGGATTCTCGCGTTCGTCATACCGCCCCTTGAGTCCCCACACGTACGCCCAGTGGGCGGACGAAGAATTGTCGGTTCCAAAGAGGTCGAACGCCGTGGGGATCCACTTATAGAAGAAGCGTTGGATCACCTCCGGGGGCATCTTGCCGGCCTTCACGATGCGCAGCAGCCCGTTGTTGCCCGTGCCCAGGTGGTACGACTCTTCCTTCAGCATCGGACCCATCGAGCGGGACAGAGGATCGAACGCCGAGACGGAGAGCATCTTGAGCTGGAACTTGCCGTCGCGGTCGATGAACTGCGTGTAGGTGAAGAAGTCGAGCCAGTTGTCGACGATCTCGTTGAACGAGCCGAGCAGCCGCTCGCCCTCGTCGGCGCGCCGCTCGAGCAGCTTCGCCGCTTCGCGTTTGCCCTCATCACCGAAATGGCTGCAGAGCAGATAGGACATCTGCCAGCCGTGCCGCATCTCTTCCGTCATCACGCGCTGCAATGACAGGAGGTCGTAGGCGGAGGGCGCGTGCTGCAGCAGGTTGCGTTGCTGCTCCACTGACGCGAATTCCGTATCACCCTGGTAGACGATCAGGTTGAGCAGCGCGTCGCGGATGCGCTGGTCGGGAATGTGCATCACGGTCGGCCATTTGCGCTGGCCCTTGTAGTGCCCGAACTCGATGTGCGGCACTTCGGGATCGCCGAACTTCGCTTCGAACCCGTACTTGCGAAGATCGCCCTGGGGAAGACCGATCGAGTCCTGCCAGTAGCGGAAGTAGTCGATCCAGTCGTCGAAGTTGTGGAGTTTCCGGACCATCAGCGATTCCTTATGAGTTGGCGTGCTTCGGGAGTGGCAAACAGGACTTCTTGATCGGCGATTTCAACGTCGAGCATTTCTTCGAGCGTGCTGTCGAGCGAGCGGTACAGGGCGGCTTTCGCCTTACGCACTGCCAGCGGCGCCATGCCCGCCCACCGCTGCGCTAGGGCCTGGGTCTCAGGGACTAGGGCCTCGGGCGCGACCACGCGATCGAAGAGGCCGAGCTGGGCCGCTTCCGCCGCCGGGACCATGCGGGCGCTCCAGACCAGCTCGAGCGCCTTCGAGATGCTCGTGAGCCGCGGGAGGAAGTAGCTCCCACCCCAGTCCGGCCCCAGTCCGAGCTTGTGAAATACCTGTCCGATGGATGCTCGATCGGAGGCGAGGCGGTAGTCGCAGGCGAGCGCGAGGTTCGCTCCGCCCCCGGCCGCCGCGCCGTTGACCGCGGCCAGCACGGGCTTCGGCGCATTGCGAATTGTGAGCGCGATGTCCTTGCCGGCACGCACGAGCTGCTCGCCCTGCGTGCCGAGCACACCGAGGTCAGCGCCGGCGCAGAACGCTTTGCCCGCGCCCGTCACGACGATCACGCGCACCGCGTCTGCGCCAGCGAGCATGCGCAGCGCGGCGAGCAGATCCTCGCACATGTCGGGATCGAACGCGTTCGCCTTGTCGGGCCGATTGAGCGTCGCCGTCCCGATGTGATCGGTGATCTCGACCAGCACGCGCTCGTACGCTGCCATCAGACGCGCTCCACGATCATCGCGATGCCCTGGCCGACGCCGATGCACATGGTTACGAGACCGAACTGCGTGTTACGGCGCGCTAAGGCGTGGACAAGCGTGGTGAGCAACTTGGCTCCTGTGCAGCCAAGTGGGTGCCCCAGCGCGATGCCACCGCCGTAGATGTTGACCTTTTCGGGATCGAGCTTGAGCTCACGGATGCAGGCGATCGCTTGTGCGGCGAAGGCCTCATTCAACTCGACCAGACCGATCTGATCGATCCTCAGCCCTGCGCGTTTGAGGGCTTTCTTGGTCGCGGGGATCGGGCCCAGTCCCATGCAACTGGGGTCGACACCCGCTACGGCCGTCGCCACGATTCGCGCTATGGCCGCGCCAAGCCGCCCCTCGCCGCCCTCCGCCGCCGTCACAAGCAGTGCAGCCGCCCCGTCATTGATTCCACTCGAGCTGGCCGCGGTGACCGTCCCATCCTTCTTAAAGGCGGGTTTGAGCTTCGATACCGAATCCAGCGTCGTCCCGGCGCGCGGGTACTCGTCCTTCGCGAACGTCGAGCCGTCGGGCAACGTCACCGGCACCAGCTCATCCGTGAACACGCATTCCTTCAGCGCCTTCTCGGCCCGCCGCTGGCTCTCGACGGCAAACGCGTCCTGTTCCGCACGACTGATCTTGTAGCGCTCCGCCACGACTTCCGCCGTTTCGCCGAGCGAGATCGTCCATTCCTTCTTCATGCGTGGGTTCACGAAGCGCCACCCGACCGTCGTGTCAGCGGTCTCCGGAGCCTTGCGGCTCCAGGGCTCGCCCGACTTGAGCATCACGTACGGCGCGCGCGTCATACTTTCAACTCCGCCTGCGATGAACGTCTCGCCCTCTCCCGCCTTGATCGCCTGTGCCGCGCTCGCGGCCGCCTGGAGGCCGGAGCCGCACAACCGATTCACCGTCTGCCCTGGTACTTCGATCGGGAGCCCGGCCAGCAGCAGCGCCATGCGGGCGACGTTGCGATTGTCTTCGCCGGCCTGGTTGGCGCAGCCGAGAATCACATCGTCGATGGCCCGAGGATCGATGCCGGAGCGTTCGACCACCGCTTTGATAGGGACTGCCGCGAGGTCATCCGGCCGCACGCCGGCCAGCGAGCCGCCGTGCTTACCAACAGGAGTCCTTCGGGCCTCAACAACAAAGGCCTCCCTCACAGTGCGACCCACACAGTCTTGGTCTCGAGGTAACCGTCGAGCGCCTCACGCCCGAGGTCTCGGCCAAATCCCGATGCTTTGAACCCGCCAAACGGCGCGCCGGAGTCGTAGAAGTTGTACGAGTTGATCCACACCGTGCCGGCGCGAATCGCCTTGGCCGCACGGTGCGCTTTCTGGATGTCCTTTGTCCACAGCCCGGCGGCGAGACCGTAGATGGTGTTGTTCGCGAGCTTCACACCCTGCTCGAAGTCGTCGAAGGTGAGCACCGCGAGCACAGGCCCAAAGATCTCTTCGCGCGCGATCGTCATGTCGGGCTGCACGCCGTCGAACACCGTCGCTTCGACGTAGTAGCCCTTGCCGTTCGGCTTCGCCGCTTTGCCGCCGGCGACGAGCTGCGCGCCTTCGTCCACACCCTTCTTGATGTAGGAGAGCACCGTCTCCTGCTGCTTTTTGGAGACGAGCGCACCGAG
>WNFK01210864.1_pt1 | contig 13962 bp, 11 predicted proteins | sample 5400281 | NCBI WGS metagenome assembly WNFK01 (sample SAMN13153350, study PRJNA577476) | soil metagenome | isolation source: 20 cm soil on Douglas fir-dominated hillslope | place: USA:California | collected 2013-09-17 | reverse complement strand
GAGCGCGGCGCGCGCCGCGAGGCGGTCGGGCCGCGCGCCGCCGTGCAGGAAGCCCGCGTCACCGTGGTGAATGAGCTCGACCCTCGCGTCGGCGGCAAGTCGCCGCCGCGCGATCTCCGCCGCGGTCCTGGTGTGGACGACGACGGCGTCGGCCGCGGCAAAGCATCGCCAGAGCGTCCAGTCGTCCCAGCGAATCCGCTCGTGCGTGCGCACGTTGTGGATCGTCATCACCACCGGCGCGCGGCGGCGGATCAGGGGCCACAGCAGCGCGTCGAACCGCGTCGAGAGCAGGCTCTGCACGTGGACGACCCCGGGCCGCGTGCGGTTCACCCGAGCGCGGAGCGCCTGCACGTTGCCGAGGTAGCCGGCGTCGGCGGAAAAGCCGCGCTCGACCTCGAAGGCGGACGGCAAGTGCGCGAGCTCCCACTCGCGATTGGTCAGGAGCGAGACCTGGACCCCGGCGCCCGCGAGCGCGGCACACAGATTCCAGGTGTAGTGCGCGATGCCGCCCCAGCCGCCGGTCTCGATCATGAGGGCCTTCATCGCGGACCCATCACTCAGGATGAGGCGAGCGAGCGCAGCAGGCGCGCGCAGGCGGCCTGTTTCTCTCTCAGGCTGGCGGCGCGCTGCTGAGTGAGCGGCGGATACTTCACGACGAGCGCCCCCATCCGCACGAGCGCCGCGGCCGCGACCGCCGCGCGCAGGATCGCGGCCGAGCCGCGGCCCCGGTGCTTGCGAAAGTAGCGCACGTAGCTCAGGTAGTACTCGACCTGCCGTACCGACGTCTGCCGCGTGCTGGCGCCGTGCTGGTGTGTCGCGTGCGCGACAGGGCAGAAGGCCACGGAGTGCCCCAGCTCGAGGAGCCGCCGGCAAAGATCCGTCTCCTCGAAGTACATCCGGAAGCCTTCGTCGAAGCCCCCCACGGAGGCGAACGCGTCCGCGCGCAGCAGCATCACCGCCCCCGAGACGGTGTCGACGACGGTGTCGCGCGCGAGATCGCGGCCGCCGTAGTAGAAACGCCTGACCCAGCGGTTGCGCGGCGTCATGCGGTGGACGCCGAGGACTTCCCCGAGCGCGACTCCGAGCGTCGGGAAGCGCTTGGCCGAGGCCTGCGACGTTCCGTCCGGATACGCGAGCGCCGGCCCGACGAGCGCGCACGCCGGGTTCGCGTCGAGGAAGCGCCGCAAGGTGGCCAGGCACGCCGGCTCGAGCACGACGTCGGCGTTCATCGCGCAGACGTACGCCGATCGCTGCGCGGCCGCCGCCCGGTTGACGGCCGCGCCGTAGCCCGGATTGTCGGCGTTCACGAGCACCGTGGCCTCGGGATCGGCGGCGCGCACGGCCTGCGCCGTACCGTCGGAGCCGTTGTCGGCGACGACCACGCGCGCGTCGAGCCCGGCGGCGGCCTTGCGGGCGGCCGCGACCGCCTGCAGGGTGAGCTCCCGCGTGTTGTAGCTGACGATGATCACGAGCGTGTCGGTCATGGGCTCACGCGCGCGCCTCGGTCGCGCGGCTCACCGCGGTCCCGGCGTCGGCTCACCGGCCCGCGCGCGTGTCCCCGAGCGAACCAGGCTGAGGCCGAGCAGCATCGGCGCCTGTCGTTGCCAGGGAACCGTCACGAGCGAGGCGGTGAAGCGCCGGCGCGCCTCGGCCCAATCGCCGCGCGCGTACGCCTCCTTGCCGAGCCAGTTGTGCGTGTCGGCGATGATGCGCCGTCCCGCCGCGCCCAGCCCCTCGACCGCCGCCGGCCGCGCGCGGCAGAGCTTGTCGAGCACGCGAAAGCGATTCCGGTCCATCCGGGATCGGTCCTCGCTCATGCCCCCGGGATGGACGCGATAGCGCACGAGCACCGCCGGGCTGTAGCGCACCTCGGCGATGAGCGAGAGGCGGAGCCAGAGATCCCAGTCCTCGAGCGCGGTCAGCCGCTCGTCGAACCCGCCGGTCGCGTCGAGCACGGTACGGCGCACGAGCGGCGCGATCGCCGGGATGAAGTTGCCGTGGATCAGCTCCGGGAAGAGCCAGCCCTCGAGCATCCGCACGCCGTAGCCGAACCGCTCCGAGGCTCTCATCTCGGCGCCGGTCGCGGTGGTCTCGATGAGCACGTCGCAATAGGTCCAGCCGACGGTCGGGGCGCGGTCGAGGATCGCGGCTTGTTCCGCGAGCTTGGTCGGCATCAGGACGTCGTCGGCATCGAGGAAGCTCACGTAGGTGCCGCGCGCGGCGGCGAGCCCCGTGTTGCGCGCGGCGGCCAGACCTCGATTCGGCTGACGGATGACCCGGAGCCGCCCGCCGTATCGGGCGAGCACGGCCTCCGTGTCGTCGGTCGAGCCGTCGTCGACCACCACGACCTCGACGCCCTCGAGCGTCTGGGGACCTCGTAGATGATGTTCTCGCGATCGCCCCAGCGAAACGACGGATCGCTCGTGCCCTGGCGCGGATGGATGCGGACCTCGCTCGGCGCCGGCGTGAGCCCGTTCAGCAGATGGTCGACGAAGCGCCCGAGATCGTACGTGTGCGTGTAGAAGCCCGGCTCGAACCGCTCGTCGCGCTTGCGCCGCAGGCGCAGCGGACGAGGCGGCAGATAGAAGACGATGATCAGCTTGCGCCGGGCGCGCTCGTACATGCGCTGCACGGCGGGCTCGAAGTCGGGCAGATGCTCGAGGATGTGACGGCACAGCACCGCGTCGGAGACTCCGGGCAGCTTCGCGAGCTCGTAGAGTGAGCCTTCCTGGAACCGCGCCGCGGCGGCGGGGAACCGCTCGCGCGCCGCTGCGACGAACTGCGCGGTGACGTCGATGCCGAGATAGTCGATGTCGGGCCGGCGCTCACGGAGCAGCTCGAACATGACACCGGTGCCGCAGCCCACGTCGAGCACCGAGCTCATCCCCTGGAGGAGCTCGATCGTCCGGAGTCGAGAGGGATGCTCCCGCCCCTCGTAGCCCACGCGGAGGAAGTCCTTGACCTGCGCCGGCGAGTAGCGCCGCCACGTCTCCTTGACTCTCATCGCACGCTCCGTCGTCGTGCCCACAGCCGGCGGAACCCGTGGCCGGTGAGCGCGGCCGCCAGGCGCGGGAGCGAGCCGATGCGCCGCACCGTCGCGTCGCCCTCGCGGGGATAGCGTGCCCCTTCCCACCTCTTGGCTTCGGTCTCGAAGCGGTAGAAGGCGAAGAGCACGCTGAGGACGAGCCCGGCGACGCCGTCGCGATACCCCTTCGCGACGAAGAACCGGAACCGGAACGCCGAGGCGGCGGCCCAGAGCATGGCCAGCGGGCTCGGGGGCGCGCCGCCGTCGCGAAGCTGCGCGCGCGCTTCCTTGTCCGCGTACTCGTCCCATTTGCGCACGAGATCGCCGATCGTCTGGCCGTCGCGCTCGTGCAGGATCCAGGCGTCCTCCTCGATGGGCAAGAAGATCGTGCGACCGTCGATCTCGGGATGACTGTGAAGCCGATCCGGATAGAGGCCGGCGCCCCGGCGAAAGCACCGGAGCTGATGGTCCGGGAAGCCGCCGATGTGGGGCAGACGCCGTCCGGACCAGCAGCTCATCCGCGGGATCCAGATGCCGGCCGTGTCGCCGGCGGACGCCACCTGGGCGCGGAGGCGCTCGGCGAGCGTCGCGGTGATGACTTCGTCGGCGTCGACGACGAGGATCCAGTCGCCGGTCGCGAGCTCGATGCCCCGGTTGCGCGCCCACTCCATGTGCGGGATCAACTCCTGCGGGATGATCTTGGTGGCCAGCGGCGTCGCCAGCTCGCGCGTGTCGTCCGAGCTGTCCATGTCGATCAGGATCCGCTCGTCGCACCACGCGACCGACTCGAGGCAGCGCCGGATCAGCGCCTCCTCGTTGCGCGCGACGACGACGGCGGAGACGCGTGGGCTCATCCCTGGAGCACCGTCCGCCAATCGGCCAGGAACTCGACCCGCCACGCCGCGCCTCCGATGAGGCCGGCGAAGAGCACGTAGGCGCCCGCCGACACCGCCGCGGCGGCGATCAAGGACGGCAGATCGTGGATCCAGAAGCCGGCCAGCGCCGCGAGCACCGCTGCGCTTCCGATACTCGCCGTCAGCGGCACCCGCACCGCCGTCAGGACGTGGAGCGGCACCAGGCGCCGCAGGCTCAGCGCCGTGAACGACACGCCGGCGCACGCGAGAGTCGCGCTGGCGACGGCGAAGCCCACGAAGCCGAGCCACGGCACCAGCGCGACCGTGAGTATCCACAGGAGCGCCGCGCTCGCGAGATTCAGCCGGAGCACGAGATCGGGCCGGCCGAGGCCGTAGAGCGCGTGGACGAAGATGGTCGAGGTGCCGCCGATGATCGCGGAGAGACAGAAACAGCGCACCGCGGGCACCGCCGGCACCCACGCCTCGCCGAAGACCAGCCGAACGACCGGATCGGCACCCGCGAGGAGCAGCGCGGCGGCAGGATACAGGATGGTGGTGACCCGATTGATCGCGCGCGCGGTCGCCTCGGCGAACCGGCCGGGCTCGGTCTGTAGACTCGACAACGCCGGGAACAGCACGCGGCCGGCGATGCTGACGATCTGCAGCGGCAGGAACGCGAGCGTCGCCGCCCAGTTCAAGTAGCCGACCGCGGTGACACCGCTCCACGCGGTCACGAACGTCGGCACCACCGCGTCACCGGCGACGCCGATCAGGACGCTGCCCTGGAACAGGATCCCGAACTTCAGCACCGGAATCAGCTCGCGGCGATTCCAGCGGAACGTCGGCCGCCACCTCGTCGCGGACCAGAGCACCGCCAGGTTCGCGGCGCGCGCCGCGAGCGCGCCCAGCACGAAGCTCCAGAGGCCGGCGCCGGCGACCGCGGCGGCGATCGCCACGACATAGAACGCCACGGTGTCGGCGGTCTCGGCGATCGTCAGCGGCAGGTAGGCGAGCCGGCGCTCGAGCAGCACCATCGCCGGCATACGCAGCGAGGAAAAGACCACCAGCAGGGCGAGCCAGCGGACCGGCGCGGTCACCTCGCTCGGCACGCCGGGCCAGCGCGCGACGAGCGGCGCCGCGGCCATGATCGCCGCGCCCAGCACGAGCGCCAGCGCGAACGTCGCCGTGAACGCGGCGCTCAAGCCGGTCGCCAGATCGAGGTCGCGGCGCTGGATCAACGCGGCGCCGAGCCCGAGCTCGCTGAACCGGACGCCGAGCGTGATCACGAAGATGAGGATGGCGTAGAGGCCGAAGACCTCCGGCGTCAGCAATCGCGCGAGCGCGATGCCGCCGGCGGCCGTGACGACCACGCTCACCACCTTCTGGGCGCCGAGGAGCAAGAAGCTTCTGAGCGTCCGGCCTCTGAGCCCCGGGGAGCTCGAGGAAGTGGTCATCGACCTCCGTGCTCGCGCACGTAGGCGGCGACGATGCTCCGCCACGAGCGCTGCGACGTCAAGACGAGCTCCACCAGCTCGCGGACTGCTCCGTGTCCACCCTGCGCGCGCGTCACGTGATGCGCGGCCGCCTTCACGGCCGCCGGCGCGTCGGCGACCGCAACCGCCAGCCCGACGATCTGCATCGCCGGGATATCGATCAGGTCGTCGCCGATGAAGGCCACCGCCTCGGCCGGCACGTTGTGCTCGGCGCGCAGCGCCTCGACCACCTCGCCCTTGCGGCGGGCGCCGAGCACGACCGAGTCGACGCCGAGCTTGGCGCCGCGCGCCTTGGCGATCGGGCTCGACTCGCCGGTGACCATCGCGGTTCGGATGCCCGCGCGCTTGGCCAGGGCGATGGCGAGGCCGTCGTGCGTGTTGAACGCCTTCAGCTCGTCGCCGCGCTCGGAGAGCATCATCCGGCCGTCCGTCAGCACCCCGTCGACGTCCATCACCAGGAGCCGGATCTTCCGGGCTCGCGCGACGACGGCGCGCGTCGGCATCACGCGACGCGCCGGGAGAAGCGTGCGACCGGCGCGGGCTCGACCGCCGTCTCCGCCTGGGCCAGGCCGGGCAGCGCGACCACGATGGCGGCGAAGAACCAGAACGGCTCCATGATCCGCACGATGATGAAGGTGTTGGCGCCGAGCGCGTGGCCCAGCAGGCCGATGGTGCCGGCGACGAAGCCGAGTGCGAGCCCGCGATCCTCGGGGATGGTCAGGTTACGCATCGCGACGACCCCGGCCTTCAGCACCGCCCAGATGAGCGCCAGAAACGTCACGAGACCGACGATGCCCGTCTCCACTAAGGTCCGGGCGAACTGCTGGTCCATGAACGCGAAGCCGGTGACGCCGTAGCCGAAGATCGGACGATGGGAGAAGCCCTCGAACGCCTGCTTCACGCTGATCAGTCGGGCGGAGGTCGACGGATCGAGGCCGACCGCGCCGACTCGAATCGTCGGCTGGCCGCGCTCCGGCTCGAACGTGTAGTGCACGCGCTTGGTGACCGACTCCGGCAAGATCGTCAGGACCACTGGCGACGCGACGAGACCGACGATGAGCGCGGCGACCATCAGGCGACGCCGGCTCGTGAGCACGCCGATGGCTGCGACCGCCGGGATCGCGCCCACGTAGGACGTGCGCGAGAGCGTGAACATGAACGGGATCGACATGAGCCCGGCGAGCCCCAGGTAGATCGCGCGGGTCCGCAGACGCGCCGTCTCGAGCGCGATGCCGCCGGCCACCGCGATCAGCAGCAGGAGGTAGCCGCCGAACGTGTTGGGCTCGCCCTCCTTGCCCTCGAACGGCGCCGACACGCGCTGTCCGCTCGGGATCTGGGTCATGCCGATCAGGCTCACGATGACGGCGGTGAGAAACGCCGCGGTGACCAGACGCCACGCCTGACGCCGATCGATGAGGTTGTTGACGACCATGTAGTAGACGATGAAGTACTCGACGTACTTGAGGACGTAGAACGCGCCGCCGAAGCCGGCGACCGTGCCCGTCATGTACCCGATCAGGGTCGCGATCGCGGTGGCGGCCACGTACGCCAGGATCGGCCGATTGAGCGGAGTTTTCAGGGTGAGCCCGAGCTCCTTGTTGACGGCGGTCTTCGCGAGCCAGCTGAAGGCGACGACCAGCAGCAGGATGTCCTCGCTCCGGATCACGATGCGGCGCCCCTCGGCGACCATGCCACCGCTGCCGAGCTGCGGCGAGAGCAGCATGGAGAAGATCACGAGGTACAGCCCGAACTCGATCCGGGCGAAGACGATGAGAAAGACGGCCAGCGCGGCGGCCAGAACGAAGGGTGAATCCACGCGGCTACTTCACTCGCACGACCTGGTTGCCCAGGCCGAGGCGCATCAGCTCCTGACCTTTCGCCTCCGCTTCCCCTAGCGTGGCGAAGTTGCCGTGCCGGAGGGCGAACATCACCGCCTCGCCCGGCTGGGCGGCGACGCGCACCTGATGGCCGCTCGCGCGCAGTCGCTCGGCCGCCTGGACCGCGCCGCGCAACGGGAGTGGCAAGCCCACCTGGACGCTCAGCGGCTCGCGCTCGCCGACCACGAACGCCTCGGCGAATCCCTGCTGCCGCAGCGCTCCGACGAGCGCCTGGGCGTCGCGCGCGCTCGGAAGCTTTTCGATCAGTACGGCGTAGAGCGAGGCGCCGGTCTGCTGGCGGAAGCGCACCGTCGGGTAGCCGGCCTCGCTCAGCAAGCGGGCCCCCGCCGGAAGATTGGAGCTGGGCTGGGGCGCCGGCTGGGCCGCCGGCTTGGGCGGAGTCGCCGACGTCACCGGAGCTGTACGCTCGATCGGCGCGGGCGGAACCGGGGCGGGGCCCAGGCTCATCGCCGGCGCCGGGGACTCGGCTGACGGAGCCGCCGCGGGGCCCGGCGGCGGCGTGACCGAGCGTGGCGCTGGAAGCGCCTTGGTCGGGCCGGGAGCCGGCGATTCGAGGCGCTGGCGCAAGATCTCCTTCGGCCGTTGCGAGCCCCCGAACCAGCCCAGGCGCCAGCCGGCGAGTCCGCCGAGCGCCGCGAGCAGCGCGACGACGACCGCGCCCATCAGGAGACGCTTCGATTTCGGCGAGCCGAACATCCGGAGCGACGGCATGTCGAAATCGGTCGGCTCGCCCGCGGACGCGGCCTCGGACGACGCGCCGAACGAATCGGCCGCCTGGCTCGACGCGGCGCGTGCATGATCGGCGACCGCGACGGCCTCGGCGCGGGGCCCGCGGTGCAGGAGGTTGCGCACGAAGTCGCCCACGCGCTGCAGGCGCTCCTTGCGCGGATCGACGACCGTCTCTTCGCCGTAGTAGTGCGTGTAGTACTGGGTGTACGCGTAGCCCGCGATCTCGGTCTTCACGTCGTTCAGGACCACGCCCCAGACCTTGCCGCCGACGTTCTCGACGTGGACTTTCGCGCGCTTGAGCACGAGCCGTCCGACCTTGCCGGCCTGATAGACGAGGACCACCCCGTCGGCCTGCGAGGCGACGATCGCCGAGTCGGTGACCGGCAGGATCGGCGGCGTGTCGACGAGGACCACGTCGTATACGTCGCGGACCGAGTGCAGGAATCCCGTCATCGCCGGAGTCGACAGGAGCTCCGACGGGTTTGCGGGCACCGGACCGGCCTCGATGATGTGGAGGTTGTCGAGGCCCGGGGCGGCCATGATGTCCTCCATCTCGAACCGCCCCATGAGGATGTCCGCGACCGTCCGGATGCAATCGCGCCACTGCGCGCTGCCGACGAGGATGTTCGAGAGCCCGGGCTCGCGCTCGATCCCGAAGAACCGGTGGATGCTCGGCCGCCGCATGTTCGCGCCGATCAGCAGGGTCTTCTGGCCGCTCTGCGCCATCGTGAGCGCGAGGTTCACGATCGTCGTGGTCTTGCCCTCTTGCAAGGTCGGGCTCGAGACGACGAGGACCTTGCCCGAGCGCTCCATGCGCGCGAACTGGATGTTCGTGCGGAGCGTGCGGTACGCCTCGGCGACCGGCGACTTCGGGTCGAAGTGCGTGATCAGGAGCGAATGGCTCAGGAGCGCCTCGGGATCGATCGTGGCCAGCGCCGGCCGGCGCTCGAGGATTCGCTGCACGGTCTCGCGCGAGTCGATGTGCGGCACCACGCCGAGCACCGGCACGCCGAGGTAGGCCTCGACGTCCTCGATCGTGCCGATCGAGGTGTCGAGCGTTTCGCGCACGAACGCGAGGACGAGCCCGAGCGCCAGCCCGAGCACGGCGCCGACGAGCATCGTGTTCGCCGTCTCGCCGCCGACCGGCGAATCCGGCTCCGTCGCAGGGCGGACGATCGAGACCTCCTCGATCTGCTCGGCCTCCTTGATGAGCGCTTCTTGGTGCTTCGTCTTCAGGAGCGCCAGGAGGTCGTCGTTGGTCTTGGCTTCGCGCTGCAGGCGCTGCAACGAGAGCTCGAGGGTCGGCAGCTCGCGATTCTTCTGCTGCAGCTCACCGATCTGACGATTCAGGAACTCCTCACGGTTGCGCAGCATCGCGATCTGCGCCGCCACCTCGCGGCGCATCTCGGCCCGGATCTCGCGGATCCGGTCGTCGATGGCCTGCAGGCGCGGGTGCCGGTCCGTGACTTCGAGCGAGAGGTTGTTCCGCTCGAGCTGCAGCTCCGAGAGGGTCACCTGCAGCTTCTGCATCGCCGGATTGGACGTCTCGATGAAGATCCGGTCGGTGGGGGCCGCCGCGTCGAGCCCGGCCAGGCGCTGCTGGAGCGACTCGAGCTCGATCCGCTGCTGCCGGGTCTTCTCGATGTCCCCGCGAACCTGGGTGAAGACCGACATCAGCACCGACGACTCGGCGCCGGGGGCGACGATGCGATTCGCCTCGCGGAACGCCCAGATCTCCGATTCGGTGCGGCGCGAGCGCGCCTCGACGTCTTTCAGCTGATTCTCGATGAACCGGCGCGCCTCGGTGACGCGCGAGTTCCGCAGGGACTTGTTGTAGTCGCGGTACGACTCGGCGGTGGCGTTGGCGAGGTCCTGGGCTTCCCGCGGCTTCGTCGAGGTCGCGGTGATCTCGAGGATGCTCGTGTTGGGCACGCGGCTCACCTTGAGCTTGGCGTTGATCGAATCCAGCGCGCCCCAGTAGCCCTTCGCCTCGCGCGCGGCCGCGCCGGTCGGGATCTCCTTCAGGTAGCCGAGGCGCTTGGCGACGTCCTCGAGGATCGGATAGCTCTTGATGATCGTGACCTGCGTCTCGATCGAATCGGCGCTCGAGTACGAGAGGACCTCGACCAGGAGCCCCGACAGCTGGGTCGACTGCTCGAACTTGACCGCGGTGGTGGCCTGGTAGATCGGAACTTTCTGGCGCGCGAAGCCGAAGCTCAGCAGCGCGACCAGCACCGTCGAGACGATGATGATCATGCGCCGGCGGCGCACGATCAGCCAGTAGTCGCGCAGGTTCATCTCGTACTGCGCCACTAGCGAATCCTCAATGTCCGCCCTCGGCGACCGCACCCGTGATGTACAGGAACGGCGCCTCCGCGAGGTCAGTGGTCTTGGGTGACGTGAGCCGCTGGCCCTTGCCGTCGGCGACGATCTCGACGCGCGGGCGCAGCGGATGGTTGCGATTCACGGCGATCACGCGGCCGACTTCGCCGGTGTTCAGGCGCACGAGCGTGCCGGGCGGGAACACCGAGATCTCCGAGAGCAGCGCCTTCACGAGCGCCGACGGGAACGCCTCGTGCTTGGAGCGCACGATCTCGCGGATCGCCTCGTGCGGCCTGAGCCGCGGCCGCGGAGCCGGCGGCATCGTCAGCCCGGTGTAGGTGTCGACCAGACCGAGGATCTTCGCGTCCTGACTGACGGCGGTGCCGTGCAGGCCCTGCGGGAAGCCCTGTCCCTGCTCGCGCTCGTGGTGCTGGAGCACCGCCTCGACGAAGCCTTCGCGCGGGGCCGACCAGCGGCGAATCAGCTCGACCGAGAGCCGCGGATGCGAGCGGTAGATCGTCTGCTCGTCGGCCGACAGCGCGTCGAGCCGTCGGAGCAGAGTCTCGGGAGCCTGCCAGAGTCCGACGTCGATCAGGCCGCCGGCCATGCCGAGCTGGACCCGACGCGGGCGGTCGTAGCCGACGCTCGCGCCGATCGACATCGAGAGCACGGCGACGCGCGCCTGGTGGAACGCCAGGTAGTCGACGCCGGTCAGCGCCGCCGTGTTGTTGGCCACCCAAAAGAGCTCGCTCGACCGCTCCAGCGAGACCGCGCCGCGATCGATGATCTGCTCGTACTCCGACCACGGAAACGCGTCCCCCGTGCGGATCAGCTCGCGGACGCGGGCGAGGAAGAGCTGGAGCTCGGAAAAGAGCGGCTCCACGCTCTCCGCAGGCGTCTCGTGCACGATCGGCAGCGCGTCGAGGCTCGGAGCCGGCTCGACGGCGCGTGGCTCCTCGGCGGCGGGCGGCGGCGGCGCGGGACGCGGCGCCTCCACCACCGGGCGTGGACGTGGCGAGGGTGGCGGCGGTGGTGGCGGCGGCGCGGCCGGCGCCGGCGCGTCCTTGGCGGCGTCCGCGGACTTCTCGCGGACGATGCCGCGCACGACGTCGCTCATACGCACCATCAGGCGACCCCCACCATGTCTTTGATCACCTCGGCGACGATCTTTTCCCCGATCTCCTTCACGCGCTTGGAGTACCCGACCAGGAGGGCGACGTCGCAGAGGTTGTTGATCTCGCGCGGCGTGCCCCGCGTGAAGTCGAAGACGAGCTTGATCGCCTCCTCGGTGAAGAGCTGATTCGGCTGACCGGCCATCCGCAGCCGATGCGCGATGTAGCTCGCCGTGTGCTTGTCGTCGAGCGTGTTGAGGTGATAGCGCAGGCTGATGCGCTGATCGAGGTGCTTGAGACGCCGGACCTTCACTCCGAGCTCGGGCGAGCCGATGAGCAAGAGGGTCACCAGGAATCGGTCGTCGGTCTGGAAGTTCAGCAGGAGCCGAAGCTCCTCGAACACCGCGTCGTCCTCGATGAGCTGCGCTTCGTCGACGATGACGACGCTGTCACGCCCGGCCTGGTAGTTCCGGAAGAACAGGTCGTTGAGCATGTGCAGGAGCTCCGGCTTGCGCGTCTCCTGCGTCTCGACACCGAGCTGATAGAGCACCTCGCGCAGCAGATCGACGGGCGTCCAGCTCGGGTTCGTCAAGAGCCCGATCTCGTAACGCTCGGCCTCGAGGCGCTGGATGAGCGCGCGCGACAAGGTCGTCTTGCCGCAGCCGTACTCTCCGGTCAGCATCCCGCAGCCTTTCCGGTGCCGCACCGTGTAGACGAGGCGCACCAGCGCCTCCTCGTGCTCGGGCGACAGATAGAAAAACTTCGGGTTCGGCGAGTTGTCGAATGGCGGCTCGGTCAGCTCCCAGTAGGATTCGTACATGGGTCAGAAGCCGCCGCCGGCCTGTCCGTTGAAGATGAAGTAGAGGCCGGTGTACGCGGTGACCAGGCTGGCCACCGCCGTCAGGATCGTGACGTAGTCCTGCCACCACTTGACCGCGACCTCGGGCACCGTCACCACCGCGCCGGGCTCCAGCGGTGGTGCATCGGCCATCACGTAGGTTTTGCCGTTGCGGAACGTGACCAGCGTGTTGACCAGCCGCGCGCGGTTCGAAGGGCCCCCGGCGAGCGCGACATACTCGCGCGGCGTCAGGTCCGGCCGGAAGTCCTGGGGGCCCGGCGTCTTGACCTCGCCGAGAATGAAGATCTTGTCCTCGACGATCGGCAACGTCAACACGTCGCCGTTCTGGAGCACGATGTTCGGCGTGTCGTCCTTGTCGACCAGCATGCGATAGAGGTCGATCGGGATGCGCTGACGCGGGCCCGTCGCGCTGTTCCGCTCGACGAGCGCCAGCCTCAGATCGGCGTAGACCGACGCGCCGCCCGCTCGCTCGAGCACGTCACGCACGCGCTCGCCCTGCGCGAGCTCGAACCGCTGCAGGATGGTCGACTTGCCGCTGACCGTGGCCTTGGTGCTCTCGGCCGTGCCGTTGAACGCGCCGCGGACCTCGATGATGTCCTGGAGCGACGACGTCCCGGGCACGAAGATCGCGTCGCCCGGGCGCAACGTGACGTCGGCCGGCGGCGTGAGCGCCACGCGCAGATCGAGCGGCATCGCTTCCCGGCGGTCGCCGGCGCCCACGCGCGTCATACGCGCATCCGCGAGCGCCGCGGTCTGGCTCAAGCCGCCCACCAGCTCCAGCAGATCGCGCAAGGACGGCGTCGATCCGATCTCGTACTCACCGGGGCGGCGCACCGCGCCGGACAAGGTGACCGAGCCCGAGCGCGGCGGCACGTGGATGCGAAGCCCCTCCTCGACGAACGGGTTCTGCGCGAGATCGCCGCGCATCTGGAACGCGAGCATGTCGGCCCGGCGCTCGCCGCTCCGGCGCGTCAGGACGATGTTGCGCATGCTCCCGCGAGACGTGATGCCCCCGGCCTCGAGGATGACGTCGTACACGCGCCGCATCGCCGTGGTCTGCACGGTGCCCGGACGCTCCACCTCGCCCGACACGGTCACCTCGAACGTGCGCGGTGCCACGACTGTGATGGTCGCGTCCGCGAACTTGAACACGTCGCGCGCGCGCGCGGACACTTTGCGATGCGCCTCCAGCAAGGTCAGGCCGGCGACCGGAAGCGCCCCGAGCGGCGGCACGTTGATCACTCCCTCGAGATCGACGACGGTCTGCTGGCGGATCACCTCGAGGCGGCCCGCGATCTGGACGTCCAGCAGATCTCCGGGCGCCAGCCGATAGTCGGGCCCGGGTGTCAGCCCGCGCGACGCCGACGGTGCGGCCGGGGCGGGGGTTGGGCTCGGGGTCGGCCGCGCGGGCGGCCCAGGCTGCGGCGACTGGGGAGTGCTCGGAATTTGAGCGAACCCCGGACCTGGCGCCAGCAGGGACACCACGAGAAGCAGGCTGAAGCACCTGCGTAGACTACCGGCCTTCATACGGTCGTCCACGACACCAAATATAGAAATTGCTGGCATTGTCTCTTTTCGGAATTGGGGAGGTCAAGGAAAATGCATAGTATTGCAATAGTTTCCTTGACACCGGGGTGTCCGCTCGGTACGATCCGCTTCGCTATTTCGGC
>WNFK01158886.1_pt1 | contig 13981 bp, 12 predicted proteins | sample 5400281 | NCBI WGS metagenome assembly WNFK01 (sample SAMN13153350, study PRJNA577476) | soil metagenome | isolation source: 20 cm soil on Douglas fir-dominated hillslope | place: USA:California | collected 2013-09-17 | reverse complement strand
TACCTGGCCGAGCGGCGAGCCGACGGCATCCGGCTCAACCTGAACCAGCTCGGCGAGGCCATCCTGGGCGAGGCCGAGGCCGCGCGCCGTCTGGACGCCTACCTGGCGCTACTGGCTCGCGACGACGTCGAGTACATCTCGGTCAAGGTCTCCTCGGTGTCGAGCCAGATCGATCTCACCGCGTTCCGCCACACCGTGGAGGTCGTGAAGGAGCGGCTTCGCACGCTCTATCGCCAGGCGCAGCGCCATCACTACCAGCACCCGGACGGGCGGGTCACGCCCAAGTTCGTGAACCTCGACATGGAGGAGTACCGCGATCTCGACCTGACCGTCGCCGCGTTCCGCGAGGTGCTGGACGAGGACGAGTTCCGCGCGCTCCCCGCCGGCATCGTGCTGCAGGCCTACCTGCCGGAGTCGCACCGCGTCCAGCGGGCGCTGGCGGCCTGGGCGATGGCGCGCGTCGAGCACGGGGGTGCGCCGATCAAGCTGCGCATCGTCAAGGGCGCCAACCTCGCCATGGAGCGGATCGAGGCCGATCTGCACGGCTGGGCCCAGGCACCCTACGCGGCGAAGCTCGAGGTCGACGCCAACTTCAAGCGCATGGTCGAGTACGGCAGCCGCCCGGAGCGCGCGCGCGCCGTGCACCTCGGGGTGGCGAGCCACAACCTCTTCGACGTGGCCTACGTGCTCCTGCTCCGCGCGGACGAGGGTATCGAACGGTGGGTGGAGTTCGAGATGCTGGAAGGCATGGCCAACCACCAGGCCCGCGTGGTGCAGGCGCGCGCGGGGGGCCTGCTGCTCTATGCGCCGGTGGTGCGGGCGGAGGACTTCCACAGCGCGATCGCCTACCTGGTGCGTCGGCTCGACGAGAACACCGCGCCGGACAATTTTCTCCGCCACGTCTTCGGGCTCGAGCCCGGCTCACCCGACTGGGACCTCGAGCGCGACCGCTTCCTCCAGGCCTTCGAGCGCCTCGACGATCTGTCGGACGCGCCGCGGCGCAAGCAGGATCGAGCCGCCGAGACCGGCATGGCGGCGCCCGACCTTTCGGCTCCCTTCGTGAACGAGCCGGACACCGACTGGGCGTTGCCCGCCAACCGCGAGTGGATCGAGCGCGTCAGGGAGGCCTGGCGCGAGCGCCCGCCGGAGACGGTGCCGCTCCAGATCGCGGGTGAGCTCATCGAAGGGACCCGGCAGGCGGAGGGACGCGATCGCTCGCGCCCGAGCCGCGTCGCCTACCGCCACGGGCTCGCCGACCGCGCGCAGCTCGATCGCGCGCTCGACGCGGCCGGCGTCGCGCAGGCGGCATGGACTGCGCGTCCCCCGGAGGAGCGGCGCGGGCTCCTCGACGGCGCCGCGGCGGTGCTCGCCCGGCGGCGCGGCGACCTGATCGGCGCCATGATCGTCGACGGCGCCAAGACGGTGGCCGAGGCGGATCCGGAGGTGTCCGAGGCGATCGACTTCGCCCGCTACTACGCGCGCGCCCTCGGCGCGGGCGATGAGGTGGACGGCGCCCGCATGGAGCCGCTCGGCGTCGTCGTGGTGGCGCCGCCGTGGAACTTCCCGCTGTCGATCCCCGCGGGCGGAGTGCTCGCCGCGCTGGCCGCCGGCAACGCGGTGCTGCTCAAGCCCGCGCCGGAGGCGGTGCTGGTCGGCTGGCACCTGGCCCGCGCACTCTGGGACGCGGGCATCCCGCGCGACGTCCTCCAGTTCGTCCCGCTCCGCGACGACGAGGTCGGGCGCGACCTCATCACGGATCCGCGAGTGGACGGCGTCATCCTCACCGGCTCGGTGGAGACCGCGCGGCGGTTCCTCGGCTGGCGGCCCGATCTCCATCTCTTCGCAGAGACGAGCGGCAAGAACGCGATCATCGTCACCGCGCTCTCGGACCGCGACCAGGCCATCCGCGATCTGGTGCGCTCGGCCTTCGGCCACGACGGCCAGAAGTGCTCGGCGGCCAGCCTCGCCATCTGCCTAGCCGAGGTCTACGACGACCCGGCCTTCCGCCGCCAGCTCCGCGACGCGACGGAGAGCCTCACGGTCGGCCGCGCGTGGGATGAGGCGAGCCGCATCACGCCGCTCACCCAGCCGCCCGGCGAGGCGCTGCGCCGGGCGCTGACCACGCTCGACCCGGGCGAGGAGTGGCTGCTCGAGCCGCGAGCCCTGAGCGAGGCGCCGCCGCTCTGGTCGCCCGGCATCAAGCTGGGCGTCCGCCCCGGCTCCTTCTTCCACCTGACCGAGTGCTTCGGGCCGGTGCTCGGCCTCATGCGCGCGGCGGATCTCGACGAGGCCATCGCCCTCGTCAACGCGATCCCGTTCGGGCTCACGAGCGGCATCCAGTCGCTCGACGACCGCGAGATCGCGCGCTGGCTCGACCGCGTCGAGGCTGGCAACCTCTACGTCAACCGCCACATCACCGGAGCGATCGTGGCGCGGCAGTCCTTCGGCGGCTGGAAGGCCTCGTCGGTGGGGCCGGGGGCCAAGGCCGGCGGGCCGAACTACGTGGCCCAGCTCGGCCGCTGGCACCAGGTCGCGTTGCCGGCCGCCGGTGCGCCGCTGCCGCCCGCCATGGCCCGGCGAGCTACGCGCACGCCTGGCAGGAGCACTTCGGTCGGGAGCACGAGCCGGTCCGGCTCCTGGGCGAGCGCAACGTCTTCCGCTACCGCCGGTGCCGGCGAGTGCTCGTCCGCGCGGAGGCGGCGACGCCGGCCGGTCGGCTCGCCCTCGCCCAGGTCCTTCTCGCCGCGTGCGCGTGCGGGGTGCCCGTCGAGGTCAGCCTGGCGGAGGGCGTGCCCGGGCCCTGGCGGGCCGCCCCGGCCGACGTCGCGGCGGCGGTCGAGCCCGAGCCCGCGCTGGCCGCGCGGCTCGGGGCGGATGGAGGCGAGCGCCTGCGCGCGCTGGTGCCGCTCTCGCGCGAGGTGCGGGCGGCGGCCCACGCCGCCGGCGTGGTCGTCCTCGACGCGCCGGCGCTCGGGGCCGGGCGCCTCGAGCTGCGCGCCTACCTGCGCGAGCAGGCGGTCTCGCGCACCGTCCACCGCTATGGCAATGTCATGCAGGAAAAGGAGAGCTCATGCGCATCGGCGTCCTGATTCCCACGCGGGCGGTGGTGATGGAGTCGGCCCGGCGTCCCCCCGTCGAGGACTGCTGGACCATGGCCCGCCAGGCCGACCGGGCCGGCTACGACGCGGTGTGGGTGGGCGACAGCATCGTGGCCAAGCCACGGCTCGACGCGCTGACGACGCTGGCCTACCTGGCCGGCATCACGGACCGCGTGCGGCTCGGGACCGCGGTGCTGCTGCCCGCGCTCCGCCACCCGGTGGTGCTGGCCCAGCAGCTCGCCAACGTCGACCAGATCTCGCGCGGCCGCCTGCTGCTCGGCCTGGGCGTGGGCTGGAGCCTGCCGAGCGCCGAGCGCGAGTGGGCGGCCTGCGGCGCCGACCACAAGGGGCGGGTGCGCCGGCTGGAGGAGCACGTCCAGATCTGGCGGCGGCTCTGGACCGGCGAGCCGGTGACGCATCACGGCCACGATCTCGATCTGGTGGACCACACCATCGGGCCGCTGCCGTGGCAACCGGAGGGGCCGCCCATCCTGATCACCGCGGGGAACCGCGGCGAGCTGCTGCCCGCCCAGTTCGATCGCTTCGGCCGGCTCGGCGACGGCATCATCACGACCTACGTGCACGCCGCGGAATGCGGGCTGATCCGCGAGCGGGCGCTCGAGGGTCTGGCGCGTCACGGCCGCGCCCGCGCCGATTTCCCCCTCGTCGTCTACACCACGGTGCGGCTCGAGGACGACGTGCGCACCGCGGAGCGGGCCACCACCGAGTTCCTGGCCACCTACTACGGCGGGGGCGTGCACGAGCGGGGGCTGATGGGCCTCGGCCCCGCGGAGGTCGTCATCGAGGCGCTCGGCCGCTACGCCGCGGCGGGCGTGACCGACCTCTGCATCCGGTTCGTCGGCGCCGATCAGCTCGCCCAGCTCTACCGCTTTACCGCGGAGGTGCTCCCGGCGCTGCAAACGAAGAAACCGTTGCCCACGGAGGAGCGAGCGCGATGACCGAGTTCCCGAAGCTCACCTACGAGACCCTGACCGTCGGCGAGGAGTTCGTGTCGGACACGCACCTGGTGACCCCGGAGGACATCGAGGCCTACGCCTTCGCGGTGGAGGACGACCATCCCTGGTTCTCCGGCCCGTCGCCCTTCGGCGGCCCGGTGGCGCACCCGACCCTCATGGCCAACCAGGCGCTGCTGCTCCGCCACGGCAAGTACATCGTGCACGCCGGCCTCCACGCCAAGATGGAGTTCAACTTCCTCGAGCCGGTGCGGCCGGGCATGCGCGTGCGCTCCCGCGGCCGGGTGATCGACAAGTACGAGCAGCGGGGCCGCCAGTACATGGTCACCGAGTACGTGACGGAGGACGAGCGGGGCGCGCCCCTCGTCCGGGGGCAGTTCACCCAGATGCTGATCCCGGAGGGCACCCGCCATGCCGGTCGCTGAGAGCATCGCGGTCGGACAGGAGCTGCCGTCGATTCAGAAGGAGCCGACGCAGCGGCGGATCGACGTCTACTCGGGGGTGCGGCCACGCTCGATCCACACCGACCCGTCCTGGGCCCACGCCAAGGGGTTCCGCACCACGCTGGCGCAGGGGATGATGTCGACCGCCTACGTGTCGGAGATGATGACGCGGCTCCTGGGCGCCGGGTTCGTCAAGGGCGGCACCCTGTCGATGGCGTTCATCAAGCCGGTCTACGCGGGCGACCGGCTCACCGTGCACGGGGTCGTGAAGGAGACGCGGCGCGAGGGGGCGGGGACGCGGGTGGTCGTCGAGGTGTGGTGTCAGAAGCAGGACGGGGAGAAGACCGCGGTGGGGACGGCGAGCGGCCTTGCCCCTCACCCTCTCGCCCCACACCCTACCCTCTCCCCGGAGGGGAGAGGGTTCTAGACGGCGAGGACGTTGCGGCCGAGGGGGCGGCCCTCGCGGAGGGCGTCGAAGGCGGTCTCGACGTCGGCCAGCGGGATCACCCGATCGACGATGGGCTTGATGCGGCCGCGGGCCACCAGGTCCATCGTCTCCTGCAGCTCCTGCTTGGTGTTGGCGCGCGAGCCCACGATCTCGAGCTCGTTGCGCACCAGCTCGTGCGGCATCACCGGCAGCGGCAGCTGGGGCGTGTAGCCGACGAAGACGAGGCGCCCCGCGCGCCGCACCGACTGGTAGCTCGACGGCAGCGTGGTCTCGTTGGCGACGAACTCCAGCACCACGTCCACGCCCTGGCCGTCGGTGAGCTTCCGCACCGCGTCGTGGAAGGGCCCGCGGCGCGCGTCAATCACCGCGTCGGCGCCCAGGCGCTGCGCCAGCTCGAGCCGCGCCTCGCTCACGTCGATCGCGACCACCCACGCGCCGGCCAGCCGCGCCATCTGGAGCGCGTGCAGGCCCACCCCGCCGACGCCCACCAGCGCCACCGTCGTGCCCGGCCGCACCTGCGCCCGCTTGGTGATCGCGTGGTAGGACGTGGCGACCGCGTCGCCCAGGATGCACGCGCCTTCGAGTGACACGTGGTCCGGCACCTTGCAGAGGTTGACGCCCGGCGTCTTCATGTACTCGGCAAAGCCGCCGTCGATGCTGAAGCCGTGCTGGCGCGTCTCGGGACAGAGGGTGTCACGCCCCGCCCGGCAGAACGGGCAGCGGCCGCAGGTGAGGTAGAAGTTCACCACCACCCGGTCGCCCGCCGCGAAGCCGCGCACCTCCCCGCCCACCTCCGCCACCTCGCCCGCGATCTCGTGGCCCATGATGAGCGGGATCACGCCCAGCCCCATCCGGTTGGCGCGGATCTTCACGTCGGTGCCGCAGACGCCCACGTTGCGCACGCGGACCAACGCCTCGTGGGGCGCGATGGCGGGCGTGGGCACCTCCTTGGCGACGAACGGCCCGCCGAAGCGCTCGAGGACCAGCGCGTGCATCAGTGTCCGTTGGCCCGCATGGCATGCCAGACCCGCTCGGGGGTCACCGGCATGTCGAGGTGGCGGACCCCCAGCGGGGCCAGCGCGTGGTTGACCGCGTTGAGCAGCGCGGGCAGCGCGCCCACCGTGCCGGCCTCCCCCACGCCCTTGGCGCCGAGCGGGTTGACCCGGGTCGCCACCTCGTGCGAGTCCACGTCGAAGAGCGGCAGCTCGTCGGCGCGCGGGATCGCGTAGTCCATCAGGGATCCGGCCAGGAGCTGGCCCGAGGCGTCGTAGGGGAGCACCTCGGCCAGCCCCTGGCCCAGGCCCTGGACGATGCCGCCGTGGATCTGCCCCTTCACCAGCATCGGGTTGATCATGCGGCCCACGTCGTCGACCACCGCGTAGCGCGTCACGCGGACCGCGCCGGTCTCCGCGTCGATCTCGACCTCGCAGACGTGGCAGCCGTTGGGGAACGTCACCGAGGGCGGCGTGAACGCGGCCGTCTCGCTGAAGCCGGGCTCGAGGCCGGCCGGGAGCTGGCGCGGCTGGTAGGCGGTCCGGGCGACCTGGCTCCACGGCACGCCCCGGTCGGTGCCGGCCACCGTGAACCGGCCGTCGCGCAGGGCCACGTCGTCGGGGGCGGCCTCGAGCAGGTGCGCGGCGATGCGGCGCCCGCGCTCTACGATCTTCTCGGTGGCGCGCAGCACCGCGGAGCCGCCGACCGAGATGGCGCCCGAGCCGCCGTTGCCGCGGCCGGCGCCGAGCGCGTCGCTGTCACCCCAGAAGACCTGGATGCGATCGGGCGGCAGGCCGAGCCGGTCGCTCACGATCTGGGCGAAGGCGGTCTCGTTGCCCTGGCCCATCGACGTCGAGCCCGCGAAGAGCGAGACCGAGCCGTCCGCGTTGACGCGCATCTCGGCGGTGTCGGGATTGACCGCGGTGTAGGGGCCGCCCGCGACCTCGATCGGGTTGGCGAGGCCCAGGCCCAGGAGCTTGCCGCGGGCCCGCGCCTCCGCCCGCCGCCGCTCGAAGCCGGCGCGGTCGCCGAGGGTCACCGCCAGCTCCATGATCCGCTCGAACTCGCCGCAGTCGTAGGTGAAGACGAGGCCGGTCTTGAACGGCATGGCCGCGGGCGAGATCAGGTTGCGGCGGCGCAGCTCGAGCGGGTCGAACCCCAGCTCGGCCGCAGCGACATCGATCACCCGCTCGATGGCGTAGGTCGCCTCCGGCCGGCCGGCGCCGCGGTAGGGGCCGGTCGGGGTGGTGTTGGTGAAGACGCCGGTGGTCTCGACGTGGATGGCGGGCGTGGTGTAGACGCCGGCCACGCCGCCCACGTTGTTGGTGCCGGGCCCCGCGCTCCGGGTCGTGAGGTAGGCGCCGATGTCGAGCTTGATGGCGACCCGCAGGGCCAGGAACTTGCCGCCCGCGTCCAGCGCCAGCTCGGCCGAGGAGACGTTGTCGCGCCCGTGCTCGTCGGAGAGAAAGCTCTCGCGCCGGCTCGACGTCCACTTCACCGGCCGGCCGAGCCGCTTCGCGGCCCAGAGCACCAGCACCAGCTCGGGGTAGATCCCGCTGCGCATCCCGAAGCTGCCGCCCACGTCCCCGGTCACCACCCGTACCTGGGTGTGCGGCACCCGGAGGACCTGCTCGGCGAGCAGGGTGCGCAGGCCGTGAGGCGCCTGGATCCCGGTGTGGAGCGTGTAGCGTCCGGTCCGGCGGTCGAACTCGCCCACCGCCGCGCGCGGCTCCATCGGCAGCGCGGCCACGCGCGTGACCACGAAGTCGAGGCGCGTGACGTGCGCGGCGCCCGCGAAGCCGCGCGCGACCGCGTCGCGCGAGCCGGCCTCCCAGACGAAGGCCACGTTGCCGGGCGCCTCGTCCCATACCGCGGGCGCTCCGGCCGCGGTGGCGCCCGTGGCGCCGATGGCGGCGGGCAGCGGCTCGTAGTCGACCGTCACCAGCTCCGCGGCGTCGGCGGCCTGCGCCGCCGTCTCGGCCACCACGAGCGCGAGTGGATCGCCCACGTGGCGCGCCCGTCCGCTCGCCAGGGCGGGCCGCGGGGTCCGGAACGCGGGCGTGCCGTCGCGGCGCTTGCGGCCGCCGTCGGTGGGCAGGGGGCCGAGCCCGTCGGCGGCCAGGTCCAGGCCGGTGAGGACCGCGATCACGCCGGGCGCCTCGCGCGCCGCCGCGGTGGCGATTTCACGCAGGCGAGCGTGCGCGTGGGTCGACCGGATCACCACCGCGTGCGCCTGCCTTGGCACGTCGACGTCGTCGGAGTAGCGGCCGAGGCCCTGGATGAGCCGCGGGTCCTCCAGCCGGCGCACCGACTGGCCGACCGCGAACTTCTCGGTCGTGATCGGTAGGCTCACGGCAGCACCAGCTCGCGCGCGACGCCGCGCAGGTCCATCTCGAACTCGAGCCCCTGGATGGGCGGCCGGCTCGGGAACCAGCGCACCCCGTGGATGGCGGCCGCGCCCGCGGCGCGGAGGATCTCCTCCAGCACCAACGCGTGGATGGGCTGGGCGGTGTAGACGTCGATCGCGGTGACCCGCGCCCAGTCGCCGCCCAGCGCGTGCAGCCGCTCCTGCATGGTCTGCAGCACGAAGCGCGTTTTCTCCCGCATCGCGTCCGGCGAGGTGTCGCCGTGGCGCACGATGCCGTCGGGGCCCTGCGCCCGGTCCCGCAGCTCGCCCGCGCCGGCCACGATGAAGGTGGGCGCGGGCGTGTGGCCCGGCACGGTGTAGGCGAAGGCGTAGAGGGAGGGCTCGGCGGGCGCGGCTATCACCGGGGCCACGTTGGTGCGGGGGATCGGGTTGTCGCCGCCGACCAGGATCCCCCACTCGGCCAGCAGCGAGCGATAGCCCGCGTTGAACTGGTTGAACCCGTCGAAGGTGAAGGCGGCCGGGCTGCGCAGCTCGATCCCGCAGAGCGCGGTCCGCCCCCGCCCGTGCTCGCGCAGGTGCCGCTCGAGCCGCACGAACCCGGCGCGCCACGGCACCGGCTTGGCCAGGGTCACGTGCACGATCTCGTGGCCGGCCCGGGCCACCGTGCCGCAGGAGAACGCGCTGATGCCGGGGAGGTACTGGTAGTCGCCGGTCGGATGATCAGGAAGCATGGAGGAAGTTCCCCGCCTCGAAGATGATGGGTGACGCGTCGGCGTCGAAGCACACGCCGATCGGGTCGTGGCCGGCCGCGAGGGCGTCGAGCTGCTGGCGCAGGACGCGCCGCACGAGGGCCACGCCCCGATCGCTCGACACCAGGTTCTCTTCCGAATGAAGCGTGACCGGGCCCTGGCCGACCTGGGCCTCGTAATCGCCCGGGAAGCGGCGATGCTCCGCCTCGGTCAGCTCCTCCCAGGGCTTGCCGTTGAGGCGCGAGCGCACGCTGGCCAGCTCGCCGGGCGCCCGCACGCGCCCCACGGTGTAGATGCGGAAGCTCGTGTCGTCGTGCGGCAGCACCCAGCCGATCGACTCGACCCGCGCGTACCGGGCCACGCGCGGGTTCGGGATCACCCGCAGCGTCGGCAGCACCGCCTCGCTGATCCGGTGGTGGACCGTGCCGTCGGGCAGCCGCCGATCGGAGGTGGCCTTCACTCCGCGATCCGTGATCGCCCAGGTGACCTCGGGCATCAGGCCCATCTGCGCGGTGAACTGGGGGCCGCTGAACGAGCCGTGCAGGATCGGCACGTGCAGCGAGTCCATCAGGTTCTCGTAGTGCTGGAGCCAGTTGCAGGGGATGATCACGGGGCCCCCGCCGCCGATGCTGTGGTCGTCGGTCTCGACCGGCTCGCCTTCGTCGAGCCGCTCGAGCGCGGCGTAGCGCGGCAGCACCGGCTTGCGCTCGGGCGGGCCGAGATAGGCGAAGATCAGCCCGTAGCGCTCCGCGACCGGGTACCACGGCTGGCGGATGCGCTCGCGCTGGCGCCCGCCGTCGGGCTCACACGGCTGCTCGAGGCAGTGGCCCGCCACGTCGAAGAGCCAGCCGTGGTAGCAGCACCGGATGCCGCGCTCCTCCACGCGCCCGTAGTAGAGCGTGGTGCCGCGGTGGGCGCAGCGCGCGGTGACGAGCCCCGGGCGCCCCCCGCCGTCGCGGAAGAGCACGAGGTCCTCGCCCAGCACGCGAAGGGCGCGGGGGGTCGCGGAGGCGTCGCCGGCGAGGCCCACCGGGTGCCAGTAGCGGCGCAGCAGCTCGCCCATCGGGGTGCCGGCGCCCACCTCGGTCAACTCGCGCATCGTGGTCGGGCGGGGCCGGCCGTAGCCGGTGCCGGTGTCGACGCTGCCGCCGCTCGCGCTCATGGCCGGTAGTCTACAACGGTCGCGGTGGCTCTCCCGGGGCGCGGTCGGGCCGGGTGCCTTGACCCGCCGCCCGAGCGGCTGCTAGGCTTCCGCCCTGGCCGCACCACCGTCGACACCCCCTCAAAGGAGATGTGCATGCTCCGAGCGCTCGCCGGTACCTACCTGATCGTCGCGCTGGGCACGCTGACCGTGGCCGGCGGCCCCGCGTGGGCCGAGGATCCGTATCCCACGCGCCCCGTCTCCATGGTGGTGGCCTTCCCGCCCGGCGGCCTCGCCGACAATACCGCGCGGCCGGTGGCGACCGCGCTCGAGCGCATCCTCAAGCAGCCGGTGGCCATCATCAACAAGGCGGGCGCGGCGGGGGCGGTCGGCAACCAGACGGTGGCGACCTCCAAGCCCGACGGCTACACCCTGCTGATGGCGCTGGTCAGCATCTCGGTGCTCCCCGAGGTCGACAAGCTCTTCGCCCGCCCGCAGAACTACACGCGCGAGCAGTTCACCGGCATCGCCAGGATCAACGCCGATCCATCCATGTTGGTGGTCCGCGCCGACGCGCCGTGGAAGACCCTGAAGGACTTCGTGGACGACGCCAAGAAGCGGCCCGGCGAGATCGTCTTCAGCTCCTCGGGCCTCTACGGCACCGCGCACATCCCGATGGAGATGCTCATGCTGGCCGCCGGCATCAAGCTCCGCCACCTGCCCACCACCGGGGGCGGGCCCATGATGAATGCGATCCTGGGCGGGCACGCCCAGGCGGTGATGACGCCGGTGAGCCTGGCCGCCGCCCACGTGAAGGCGGGCAAGCTGCGGCTGCTGGCCCACAGCGGCACCGGGCCGGTGGCCGCCTATCCGGAGGTGCCGACCTTCAAGTCGCAGGGCTACGACGTGGAGTACACCGCGTGGGCCGGTCTGGTGGCGCCGCGGGCCACCCCGCCGCACATCGTCAAGATCCTGCGCGACGCGACCCGGCAGGCGGTGCAGTCGCCCGAGGTGGTGACGTCGCACGCCAAGCTCGAGACGCCCATCGCCTACATGGACGCGGACGAGTTCAACGCGTGGTGGGCGAAGGACGCGGCGCGGCTGGCCGAGGTGGTCAAGCAGATCGGCCGAGTCGAGTGATCCGGCCCGCGCCATGACCGTCGACCGCGTCGCGGGCGTGGCGCTCGTCCTCATCGGTCTGGCGACCCTCTGGGAGAGCCGGGCCTTCCCGCTCGGCTCGCTCCATCGCCCGGGCCCCGCGTACATGCCGGTGGTGCTGGCGCTGCTGCTGATCGTCTTCGGCGTGGCCGTCTTCGCCATGGGCCGCGGGGCCCGCACACTCCGCGAGGTGGGGTGGCCCGAGTGGCGCCACGCGGTGGCCATCTTCGCGGCGTGCGCCTTCGCCGCGTGGGGGCTCGAGCGGCTCGGCTACCGGCTCACCATGGCGATGGTGGTCGGCTTCCTGCTGCTGGCGCTCGAGCGCAAGGGCTGGGTGCTGGGCATCGGGCTCACCCTCGTGATGGCGTGGGGGTCCTTCTACCTCTTCGACACGCTGCTGCGGGTGCCGCTGCCGCGCGGGCCTTTCGGGCTTTGAGCTGATGCTCGAGACGCTCCAGAACCTGGGCCTGGGCTTCCAGGTGGCGCTCGCGCCCGGCGTGCTCTGGTACGGCTTCATCGGTTGTTTGGTGGGCACGCTGGTGGGCGTGCTGCCGGGGGTGGGCCCGCTCGCCGGCATCAGCCTGCTGCTGCCCGCCACCTACGGCCTCGACGCGACGAGCGCGCTGGTGATGCTGGCGGGCATCTACTACGGCGCGATGTACGGCGGCTCCACCACGTCGATCCTGATGCGCATCCCGGGCGAGGCCGCCTCGGTGATGACGTGCATCGACGGCTACGCGATGGCGCGCAAGGGGCGCGCGGGGCCGGCGCTGGCCATCGCGGCGGTGGGCTCGTACGTGGCGGGCACCGTGAGCGTCATCGCGCTCATGTTCCTGGCCCCGCCGCTGGCCGCTTTCGCACTGCGCTTCGGGCCGCCGGAGTACTTCTCGCTCCTGCTGCTGGGCCTGCTGGTGCTGGCCTACATGAACTCGGGCTCGATGCTGAAGGGCCTGGCCATGGCCGCGCTGGGCCTGCTGCTCGGCATGATCGGCATCGACCAGATGAGCGGCTACTTTCGCTTCGCCTACGGGGTCGCCGAGCTGGGCGACGGCATCGGGGTAGTGCCGGTGGCGGTGGGGCTCTTCGGCCTGGCGGAGATTCTCCTGACCGCCGGGCAACCCAACCCGCCGGAGGTCATCCGTCCGCGGCTGCGCGATCTGCTGCCCTCGCGGCAGGAGTGGCGCGAGGCCAACATGCCGATCTGGCGCGGCACCGCGATCGGATTCCTGATCGGCATCATCCCGGGCTCCGCGCACGTCATCTCGACCTTCGTGTCGTACGCGGTCGAGCGCAAGGTCTCGAAGCACCCCGAGGAGTTCGGGCGCGGCGCGGTGGCAGGCGTGGCCGGGCCCGAGTCGGCCAACAACGCGGCGACGTCGGGCGCCTTCGTGCCGATGCTGGCGCTGGGCGTGCCGGGCGTGCCGGTGGCCGCGCTGCTGCTGGCCGCGATGATGGTGCACGGAGTGACGCCGGGGCCGCTCCTGATCCAGCAGGACCCGCGGCTCTTCTGGGGCTTCATCGCCTCGATGTACGTGGGCAACGTCATCCTGTTGATCCTCAATCTGCCCCTGGTCGGCCTGTTCGTGAACCTGCTGCGGGTGCCGTACCCGGTGATGTACCCGATCATCCTCGTGTGCTCGATCCTCGGGGTCTACGCGGTCAACAGCAGCGTGGTCGACGTGTGGATCATGCTCGGCACCGGCGTGCTCGGCTACGTGCTCCGCAAGCTCGACTTCGAGACCGCGCCCATCGTGCTGGGCCTGGTCCTCGCGCCCATGATGGAGCTGTCTCTTCGCCAGGCGCTGGCGATGTCCGCCGGGAACTACACGATCTTCGTCACCCGGCCCATCTCGCTCGCGCTCCTCACGGTCGGTGTGGTGCTCGTGGGGCTGGCCCTCCGCCCCCTCATCTCCCGGACCCTCGACTGGCGTTCCCGCCTCCCGTCTGAAACCTGATGGGGCGACGCGATGGCTGAGCACGCCGGGGTGGTGCGGCGGAGGGAGGACCCGCGGCTGATCACCGGGGCGGGGGAGTTCGTGGACGATCTGCGGGTGCCGGGGTGCCTGCACGCTGCGATGCTGCGGACGCCGTACGCGCACGCGCGCATCCGCGCGATCGACGTGACGACGGCGCGGCGGGCGCCCGGGGTGGTGGGCGTGTTCGTGGCGGGCGACCTGGGCGCGGTGGGCGACCCGATGCCGATCTACGCCCCGCATCCTGCGCTGCCGGTGCCCTGCAAGATCCGCCCACTCGCGAGCGACCGGGTGCGCTTCGTGGGCGAGGCGGTGGCGGTGGTGATCGCACACGACGTCTACCGCGCGTACGACGCCCTCGATCTGATCCGCGTCGAGTACGAGCCGCCGGGCGCGGTGGTCGACGTGGAGGCCGCGCTGGCCCCGGGCGCGCCGATCCTGCACGAGGAGATCGGCAGCAACGTGGTGGCCGAGTGGCGCCAGCGCGTGGGCGACGCGGAGGCCGCGCTGCGCGCCGCGCCGGTGGTGGTGCGCACCCGCATCCGGCTGGCCCGCGGCGGCGCGCACCCGCTCGAGCCGCGCTCGCTCGTCGCCGAGTGGCGCGACGGCCGGCTGACGATCCGCGGCGCGGTGCAG
>WNFK01151311.1_pt1 | contig 13982 bp, 9 predicted proteins | sample 5400281 | NCBI WGS metagenome assembly WNFK01 (sample SAMN13153350, study PRJNA577476) | soil metagenome | isolation source: 20 cm soil on Douglas fir-dominated hillslope | place: USA:California | collected 2013-09-17 | reverse complement strand
TGCCCACTGTCCAGCCAGCCTCGATGACATACATAACGGAGTACATCATGGTGGTTGCCAGTGTACAACACGGTGAGCTTACGACCACACCGCCGGCAACGCAACAGACCGGCCAGCAAAGCGGCACCGCCTTGCACGGCGCCCGATGGCCCGCTTCCGCGAACATTTTCCGCGATCGTTTGTTGAATCTGCTGGTATTGCTCCCAACTCACGTAGCCCTCATGGGAGTTCGGAAGCAAAGCCAGCCACTGCTCCTTCGGTTTGCGTTGAATACCGCGGTGAGGCTCGCCGTTTTCATAGCGCAGTGTGTGTTCTGTTTTTCCGTAGGCATAGGCACCGCCATAAATCGGGTTGGTCAGAATTCGATAGATCGTTGCGTAGGAAGGCCGTTTCCAACAGGTCTCGCCTTGCCGGGGATACACAGGAAATTGCAAACCGTGTTCCAAGAACCATAGCAAGGTCTGACGAACCGTACCGAGTTCGAGAAATTTGCGAAACACCAACAGGACGGCTTCCTGCACACGGCGGTCCGGATCTTTTTCCCAATGTTGTTCTTCGCCTTTCAAGTAACCGACTGGCGCGATCACCAGCAGTTCACCTCGCCGTGCTTTTTCGCGCCGTGCTTCGACCGAACGCTGGCGCAACAAGTCTAGTTCGTATTCGTTCAAACTCCCCTTCAGTCCCAACAGTAAGCGATCATTGCTTTGTCGCGGACTATAGACAGTCTCCTGGTCGATTAACAATGTGTCCACGATCCGGCACACTTCCACCAATTGTTGCCACTCCCGGCTGTTGCGCGCGAAGCGAGACACTTCCCGCGCGGCCACGGCTCCCACTTTGCCCAAACACACTTGCGCCACCATGCGTTCGAAGCCCGCACGCGTGACCGTCCCGGCTGCCGACCGACCCAGATCTTCATCCACAACTTCGATCTCGCGCCAGCCCAACTGCTGCAAACGTTCTTGCATGGCATACTGCAGCTTCTGACTTTCCAGGTTGTGGCTGACTTGGTATGCAGAGGATTGGCGAACATACAGGATCGCCTTTCGCTCGAGGTGGTGTGGCTTGATCTTGTCACTCATCGCCCGCCTCCTTTCTGCTGCCGGAGGCGCGGACTCTTCCGATGTGCTCGCGCAGCAGTCGCGCCAGCAACCTTACTGTTTTCCGTCTGGTTTCTGCAGGCAGCACCTGCCAAGACGGGCGCTTCTGGGGTGGATGAAATAGTTTGAATTGAGCGACTCTCTGTCGGCTTAGTGATTTTCGCATCAGCATCTCCTGGAGATAGCAAGGAACGATGCTGACTTTGTAGCACGACATCACTGTCCGGAAACGACGCACATCGAAGCAGCGCCTTCAAATCCAGCAATGCACCGCAGCTGACCGTGGGCACCGTCGCGAGGCGCATATGGCAGCAGGCCACCGAATCGAACATCCACTGTGGAATCTCCAAGAGCCGAACTCCTGGGTTCTCATCGATGCCGCACCGGAACACACCGCGACCATTCTTGGTCAAAGCTCCGTGGACCGCCACAGCGCGAGCATGCCAAGGATGCCAGGCGTAACGGACTTCTCGCGATTCAATATTATGGGTGTTGCGTTGTCGACTCGTACCACGAGGACCGCACGCATCTCGGACTCGGGAAGGGAACGCCAAACGGCAGAACTCGCACCATAGCCTCAGGTCGCATTCTTTCTCATGTGCGACTCGGAGGGCTGCACCACCGGTACGATCGGGCTGCCTAATCCGAAACGAGTAGCGTCGCGAAAATGCACGGGTTCCTCCATCCTTACACAACATATACAGGTCCCCGCGCGGGTGTTCACCCCGGGAGAGAGTCTTCGCGCTCGGAGGTCCCATCCAGGTTTTCTCTTCAAGTTGTCGCGGCAGGGAATCGCGCGATTTTCGGCGCGGATGGAGTTTTGGCGAGGCACAGGCCCTGATTTGGGCCGCGACGGGATAGTACCGTTCACGATGCCAGCGCAGATACTGTTTGGCTTGCTTTTTGAGGTTTTCGATATTCGGCATAGGCGCAGTGGTATTTACTTACCGTAGGTGGGCGTTGCCCTTTCGATCTGCACCGATGTGCCCTACGCAGCATGTGAAAGTTGCCTCGGTCAGCGCGGGATTGTCAATAGCCGAGCCTTACGGCAAAGCCTCGTTGAAGAGCATTAGTCCTGAGAAACGCGCCAGCAGTGACCGACCAATCGCTGGCGAGAAGCCGACTTATCGTTCCTGATATCCGAGAGCGTCTCTGGGAGGTAATTCGCACCAGAACTGCTAATGGGTCTGGTTTGAAGAATGCGGCTCTCCCCTTCTTCCCTCTGCTCTGCGTGAACCAGCAACGGAATCGTTCCGGAATCGAAACCCGTCTCGGCCAGACTCCCGGGTCGGCATTCGAGTCCGACAGTTGTTCTTGTCGTTCGGGTCCACTCGATCCGTGGTCAGGGGATGAGTCATGCAAAGCGATGAAGAGAGTTACAATAGAAGCGATCTCGTAGTCTTCCCCGCGGAAATAGCAAGTCACGAGCCAACGAGGAGGAAACCCATGGCTGACCCTACCTCTCTCTCCGATATCAACCTGGCTCCCATCGCTGGCAAACAATACTTCTCACTCGACCGAGAATCGCGGGAGGAGTTCATCTATTTTCTGATGGTCGACCGCTTTCACGATGACCAAAAACGCGCGCCTGACTTGAAGCCTGCGCGTTCGGCGGGAATCCAGACGGCTGACACTTTCTACGGCGGCAAAATCAAAGGCGTTGAAAACAATCTGGACTACATTGCAGGGCTTGGATGCACCGCGATTTGGTTGTCGCCGGTTTTTGAAAACAATCCGGGTGCGTATCACGGCTATAACATCAATAACTACCTCAATATCGACCCAAACTTAGGCACGAAGCAGGACCTGATCGACCTAGTGGATGCAGCACACAAATTCCGCAAGAATGGGCAGCCGTGGCCGATCCGCATCATCCTCGATGTGGTGATCAATCACTCGGGCGACAACTGGGCCTACCCGGACGACAATCCTTATTTTTATTTCAACGACGAACAGTTTCCGTTCGGCTTCTGGAGGCGGCTGGACCGTCCAGTACCGAGGGAGTTGCGCGATCCGACCTGGTATCACCGCCGCGGAAGGATACGGAACTACGATGCATACCCGGAGGTGGAGCACGGGGACATCGACACGCTCAAGGATTATGGGAATGATGACGATGAGATCGGATCAGCGGTAATCAATGCGCTGATCAAGGCTCATTGCCACTGGATTCGCGAGGCGGATGTCGACGGGTTCCGCGTGGATGCGGTTAAACACATGAACGCGGTCGCTTGTTCGAGGTTTTGCTCGAATATTCGCGAGTATGCATATTCGCTGGGCAAACGCAGGTTCTTCTTGTTCGGAGAGGTAGCGAGTCCTGATGACGAGGTTTACAACCGCTATCTCGGCCCGAACACGTCGACTACCGATGACAATACCGTATTCTTTGGGCTCGACTCGGTACTGGATTTTCGGCTGGCGGAAGGCGTGTACGGCGACGAGAACAATGCTCCCCTGCGGGATGTACTCAAGGGGTTCAAGGGGCCGCAGACGCTATTCAATCGGCTAGAGGCGCAGAAGGATCGAGCACTGAACCGGGGCGAGGTTGGGCGCTACTTGGTCCGGTTTGTCGACAACCATGATTCGTTCTGGCAGCCTTCGGGGCGATTTGCGAATGGCGCGCCGGACGAGCAGGTGATCGGAGCGCTCGGCTTCCTGCTTTGCGGATTGGGCACAGCCTGCATCTACTACGGGACCGAACAAGGTTTCTCCGGTCAAGGCGGCGACAACAAGATCCGGGAGGCAATGTTCGACAAGTCAACGCCGAGTAAAAATCTTCTGAATACGAGTTGCGCCATTTACCAGGAGATCGCAAAGATCGCACAAGTGATGCGAACTAACGAACCGCTACGATTTGGGCGCATGTACTATCGCCAGATTTCTGGCGACGGAGAGCATTTCGGATTTCCGTTCGGCAGTCAGTACACACTAGCTTTCTCACGCCTGCTATACGGACAGGAGGTGCTGATTGCATACAACGTTTCAGGAAGTCCACGCAACGATTTCATGATCGTGGACGCGACATTCCACAGCGATGGGTCGACGATGAAATTCCTCTACGGCGGGACGGGAGCGGTAAGCGTTCGGACGGCAGCAAATGGATCGCGGAATGTGCGGCTAAGTCTGCCGGGATTCGGGTTTGTGATACTGGCGTGAACAGAAGATCAGATTCCTCAGAAACCTCGATAGCTGTTCCTAACTTTCCACCCGCGGCACGCCTCGGTCTAGGTAGGCGCCCGGGCGCTCGCGGGCGCACGGTCGGTGTTAGTGAACAAGCCTGACCGCACCTCTGTAATGCTCGAGCAAATCAGCAGCAGGATGCATACAAGCCCGAAGTGGCCGGCACGTCTTTCAAATCAGTACTGACAAACGCGCTTGTATTGACTGGTCTGGCCACTTCCGGGCGACACGTCGGAAGATCGCAAATCCGCAAGACGCTCACATCGTTAGCGCTCGTGACGGGCGTACATCGGCATGATAAACGGTTAAAATTCTGGTTGGGCAATAGTTGCAGAAATGCTCCCGAACACCAGGCTGTGAAACGGGGGAATTTGCTAAACCGTTGTAGGCGTCATGTGCCGGCGTCCACCCGCTGCTACATGCCTTCAAAGTGAGCATCTAGGATCGAACAAATTAACCAGGTTTCCGTAGCCGACTTTGGATGTTTCATGCGAGTCGCACATCAGAAGGCCCCGGATTACGGGATCTATGGCTACTCGAACTTTTGGCAAATTTTTGGCAAAACGGTTTTTTGATGAAAAGTCCCCAGGAAGGGGAAAGTGAGAATCGCCGCGTATATATTGGTGATTTGAATGGTGGGCCTGGGTGGACTTGAACCACCGACCTCGCCCTTATCAGGGGCTTTTATGGTGCTATATACATAGTAGCTTAGCTGTCGCCTGCGCTTTTCACACTATCTCCAGTCACCGCCAACGCGGCCCGCGCAGCCATTTTCTTTATTTCTGCGCTCGTTTTCCAAACAGTTGGCGATGATTTCGTCCCTACGAAGAAAGTACCCCCTGCCAGAAATCCTGACGATTCGTTCAGGAAATCTTAAGTAGGCGAGTCCGACCAAGGCCCCTAAGATGAGCGGAGTCGGGCGGATCACGCCTTGGCACGAGATTCCCGGTGGGCGAATGCCTCTGGGCACGGGGACGCACATTGCCTTTCGATTCGAATCAGAACAGCGGTCTTGCAAGGGTCGCCAAAGTGATTGCCTTGTCACTCTGTCTTTTTCTTTGCCCTCGATTGAATGCCCAAGTCACGGTGGGGACTCTGGTTGGCCGAATTGCGAGCAGCACTGGAGCTCCGATTGCGAGTGCGGTGTTGACCGCAAAGAACACGGCGAATGGTGACACGAGTAGCACCACCGCGAAGGCCGACGGCTCCTTCTCGTTTCGCAATCTCCTGCCTGGAGTCTTCGAGGTCCGAGTTACTGCAAAAGGTTTCGTAGCATCGCAGACGAGCGTGACGGTAATCGCCGGAGCGGTCAGCCGGGCGGATATCGTGATGCAAGCCGAAACCAGCACAGGCGGAGGCGAAGGCGGAGCTTCCGGTGTAAGCGGGGTCGTGAGTTCGAAGAGCGTGACCGACCTGCCTCTCAACGGGCGTTCCGCCTCCGATCTGGCCGCCCTTGAACCGGGAGTTGCGACAGCCCGCACGCAATCCACAGGACAGGCGCAGCGCGGCTTCGGAACGCAAATGACGATCTCAGGAGGCCGCCCGCGACAGAACGACTCTCGCCTGGACGGCATCAGCGTGAATGACTATGTGAATGGGCCACCCGGCAGCGCGTTGGGGGTCAATTTGGGTTCAGACGCTGTGGAGCAGTTCACCGTGCTGTCGAGCAATTACCCAGCGCAATTCGGGCGCTCTTCGGGCGGCATTATTGGCGCCTCGACGCGATCGGGAACGAAGGATTTCCACGGAAACGCTTTTGAATACATCCGGAATAGCGCGTTCGACGCCCGGAATTTCTTCGACCCGGCCAAGCCTGCGTTCCATAGGAATCAGTTCGGCGGTTCCATTGGCGGACCCGTAGTGAAAGACGGCACATTCTTTTTCGCTGATTACGAAGGTTTGCGTCAGTCGCAAGGAGTCACCCAGGTGGATACCGTGCCTTCGCAAGCAGCACGCGATGGCCATCTCTGCGTCCCTCCCGATTGCAGCACGACAAATACGGTGGCCGTGGACGGTCAGGCTGCGCGTTTCCTCAAGGCGTTTTACCCGCTGCCGAATGGGGCTTTGTTGTGTCCGTTCTCTTCGTGCGCGCCTGGGACTGGGGACACGGGCATATTTACGTTCGCTGGACAGACCGTCACGCCGGAGAACTATTTCACGACAAAGATCGACCATATTTTTTCCGCACAAGATGCGCTCGCGGGAACCTATGTGTTTGACAGTGGAACCGTACGGCAGCCTGACGAGCTCAACAACAAACGGACGGGATACGATTCACGCCGGCAATTCTTTGCCTTAAACGAAACTCATACGTTTAGCCCGCGTCTCGTGAATTCTTTCCGATTCGGAATCAATCGCGTGGTCGCGACCACCGGTCTGACCTTCGCAAGTGGAAACCCTCTCGCCGCTGACTCTTCGTTCGGAACCGTGCCTGGCCGCAACGCTGCCGGTATCATCGTCCCGGGCCTGACGGCTTTTGTGGGTGGTTTGGGAGCCATAGGAAGCTACCATTTCCACTGGACCTCAATTCAGGCCTACGACGACATTTCGTTTACGAGGGGTAGTCACACCTTCAAATTCGGGGGCGGGGTGGAGAGAATCAGGGACAACATCCTGGCGACTTCCGATCCCAATGGTGTTTTTTCCTTCAACTCGCTCTCCGACTTTCTGACAAATCATCCCTTTTTCCTGTCCGCGGGAATACCCAGCACCGTCTCCGAGCGGGGCTTTCGCCAGACGATCGTCGGGGCATATCTCCAGGACGATTGGCATTGGCGGCAAAACGTCACCATTAATCTGGGCCTGCGGTATGAAATGGCGACCATACCGACAGAAGTTCACGAAAAACTGACCGTTCTCCGGCAACTCACGGATGCCACGCCCCACTTGGGTGATCCGCTGTTTTGCAACTCCACAACCCGGAACTTTGAACCTCGTGTAGGAATTTCCTGGGACCCCTTCCGCGATGGCAAGTCCACTCTGAGCGGTGGCTTCGGGATCTTCGACGTATTGCCGTTGCCTTATGTCATCCAGTTCAATGAACTCTTCTCCGCACCGTTTTACGGTTTGGGAAGCGCTACGAATTTGCCGGCGGGCTCCTTTCCAACCGCGGCATTCAATATCGTCGCCGCCTCGTCCAACACGTTTCGCCAGGCGTACTTCGAGCCGCATCCGCATCGCAATTACATCCTGCAGTGGAATCTAACGGCCCAGCGCGAGATGGCCAAGGACTTCAGCCTGAGGCTTGGTTACGTCGGTTCGCGTGGCGTGCATCAGCCCTTGCGGGTGGAAGACGCGGACATCGTTTTGCCTTCGCTCACACCGCAGGGGTATCTGTGGCCGTCGCCTGCCGGAAGCGGAACACGGCTCAATCTAAATACGGGTCGACTTACCGCTGCCTTCTGGGAAGGGAATTCGTTCTACGACGCATTGCAAGTCCAAGTTAAGAAGAAATTCGGACTGGGACTTCAAATGGAGGGCTCGTATACCTGGGGCAAAACAATTGATACCTCTTCGGGGAGTCTGGTGGGAGACGAATACTCGAATTCCATTTCCAGCCCGCTGTGGTTTGACACGAAACGGAATCGAGGACTGGCGGATTTCAACGTCGCTCACAACCTTGAAATAAACTACACGTGGGACCTCGGTACGCCGAAGTGGGCCTCCGGCTTCGGTTCATGGGCCTTGGGCGGGTGGCAGTTGGGCGGAGTTTTTGAAGCCAGCACGGGTGTGCCCTTCACTCCGGGCTTCGCAGGAGACACTCTTGGGGTGAAAAGCACCGATCCCAACATCGATGTCCCCAACCTTTCGGGCGGTTCCGGTTGCGGATCGCTCGTCAATGCAGCAAATCCGACCCACTACATTAGGACGCAATGTTTCAGTGTACCCAATCCCATTACGCTCCGGGGGAACCTGGGGAGGAACACCGTCATCGGGCCGGGGCTTTTGAACTTGGATTTTTCCGTATTCAAAAACAACTACATCAAGAGAATTTCGGATGCGTTCAACGTACAATTCCGGGCGGAGTTCTTCAATATCCTCAATCGGACGAACTTCGCCCCGCCCCTGGATAACCGGAATATCTTTGACTCCGGCGGCAATTCGATCGCCAGCGCGGGACTGATCACTTCGACCCAGACGCCCTCGCGGCAGATTCAGTTTGCGATAAAAGTGATTTGGTAAGGTTATTCATTCTAGGTCCCGGGAGGACTGCATGAAACGAGTACGGGTCGTTTGTTCAGGACTGATGATTTGCTTTGGGTGCGCGGCTTCGTTTCATGCTCAAGAGAGTTCGGCAACTCCGGATGTCCGGCCGCTGGTTCTGACGGAGGCGATCCCGCTGGAGAACATCAAGGGACGTTTCGACCATTTTGGCACGAGTGGGAGGAAGCTGTTCGTCTCCGCGCTGGGCAACAATACGGTCGAGGTCATCGACATCAGCGGGAGAACGCTGGACCACACGATCACGGGCGTACCTAACCCCCAGGGCGTGGTCTATGCCGCGGAAGTGAACAAGCTGTTTGTGGCGAGCAGCAAAGGCAAGCTGTACATCTATGACGGAACGTCGTTCGATCTGATCGCGGCAATCGACTTCCACGGCGATGTCGATAATTTGCGGTATGACGCGGCGAACAAGCGTGTCTACGTTGGTTACGGCGACGAGGAGACCGCAGCCATCGGGGCTGTGGATGCAACGACCAACAAGCGCACCGACGAAGAATACAAGCTGGGAGCGCATCCGGAATCGTTTCAATTGGAATCGGCAGGACCGAATATGTATGTCAACCTGCCGGACTTGAAACAGATCGCGGTCATCAATCGCAGCACGCATGCGATCGCCCGTTGGCCGTTAACCCTCGAGCACAACTTCCCCATGGCGCTCGACGAGGCGGATCACCGCTTGTTCGTCGGAACGCACGAACCGGCGCGCATGGCTGTATTCGACACGCAATCCGGTCAGATGATCACGGCACTTCCCAGCGTGCAGGATGCCGATGACCTCTACTATGACGCGGGACGGAAGCGGATCTATATGGCCGGGGGCGAGGGTTTTATCTATACATTTCAACAAAGCGACCCCAGCCACTATCAATTGCTCGCCAAGATGCCCACGACGCTGGGCGCGCGCACGGCAGGGTACTTCGGAAAAGGGAAGAAGGGTTTCGAGCGGTTTTTCCTGGCAGTTCCCGCCCGTGCCGATCACGGCGCGGAAATTTGGATCTATACGGTGCAAGATTAGGAGAGAAGACCTAAGCAAGATGCAGGAAGCGAAAAGTCATTGGCGTGTCCTCGTCGTGGAAGACGAAGCGAAGGTGGCTCGGGCGCTCCGAGAGGGATTGGAGCGGGAGAAGTACGAAGTCGTCGTGGCGCCCACCGGCGAAGAAGGATTTTTCCTCGTGAATGCGGAGGAATTCGACCTCGTCATCCTGGACCTGATGCTTCCAGGACGGGATGGCCTGCAAGTGCTCGCAACGCTGAGAAAGCGCGGATTGCAGACCCATGTCCTAATCCTCACGGCGCGAGATGCAATCGAGGATCGCGTCGAGGGGCTCGACAAAGGCGCCGACGATTATCTTGTGAAACCATTCGCTTTTCCGGAGCTCTTGGCGCGAGTTCGGGCGCTCCTTCGGCGCGGGCGGACCGAACAATCTCCCCAGCTACGACTTGCTGATTTGGAAATGGACGTGATGACTCGCAGCGCGAAACGGCGGGGGCAATACGTCGAACTGACAGGCCGGGAGTTTGAGCTTCTGGAATATCTGCTCCGGCACAAAGGGCAGGTCGTTTCGCGGGAAATGCTGGCGCGCGATGTGTGGAAGGAAACTCGCGCGACGCCAATCGATAACGTCATCGACGTTCACATCAACCGTCTTCGCCGGAAAGTGGATGAGCCCTTCAACCCCAAGCTGATTCACACCGTGCGAGGCGTTGGGTTTGTGTTGCGGGAAGAGTGATGAAACTGTCACCCAGCAATGTCCGATCACGACTGACGCTCTGGTACGTGGTTGTGCTGGCCGCGTTGCTTGTGGCGTATGGGGCCGCATCTCTGTTTTTCCTTTTCCTGAGCATGCGGGAGCAAGTCGATCATAACCTTTTAGAAGACATGGAGACGGTTGAGGGGCAAATCGCGACGGAACCAGACGGGTCCTTGACTCTGCGACTGCATCACGGCGAAGAGGGTGATCCCGGCTTGCATAGATTCGTCGAGATTTGGTCGTCGGAAGGCAAGCTCCTCTATCGTACTCCGCAACTCCTTGGGCAGGCACTGGGAGGACCACCCACGCGGAAAGAGGCAAGGGAAGACATCGTCCCAGTCTCCGAGCGTCTTCCGAACGGTTTGCGAGTCCGGCTCGCCAGCAGCCCACACCATCTCGACAACTCCATAGTTGTTCTTCGGGTTGCCCACAACGAGCAAGCGATGTGGCGCGAACTCCGGGAGTTCACCACCGTCCTGCTCATTGGACTTCCTCTTGGAGTATTGCTTGCCGGCTTCGGAGGGTACGCCCTGGCTCGCAAAGCACTGGCACCGATTGACGCGATGACCCGCGAAACGCAAAAAATATCCGCACAGGATTTGGGAGCCCGGCTGTCGGTCCAAAACCGGGAAGACGAGTTGGGAAGACTTGGAGCGGTATTGAATGCGATGCTCGGGAGGCTGCAACGAGCTTTCGAGCAGTTGCGGCGCTTCACTGCCGACGCTTCGCATGAATTGCGCACTCCCCTGACCGCCATCCGGAGTGTCGGTGAGGTCGCTCTTCAGGAGCCCAAGGGTCCCGCGGAATACCGAGATGTGATTGGAAGCATGCTGGAAGAAGTAGACCGTCTAACGCGCCTCGTTGAAAGCTTGCTGGTTCTTTCTCGTGCGGATGCCCGTCACGTACACCTTCATCGCGTTGATACTCCTCTCCTTTCCGTTGCCGAGGAGGCGGCTTCCACTCTCGAAGTTTTGGCGGAGGAGAAACGGCAGAAGATAGACGTGGAAGGAGACGGTGATCTCGTTGTTTCCGCCGATCGCTTGATTCTTCGTCAGGCCATCGTCAATCTTCTGGATAATGCAATCAAATATTCGCCCGTCGAGAGTCGCATTCTCATTCGCGTACATCTGGGTGAGGACAAGAAGGCGTGTCTCGATGTCATTGATCGAGGGCCCGGAATTCCGGCGGAACATCAGCCCTACGTCTTCGACCGATTCTATCGGGTTGACAAAGCACGCACCCGTGAATGGGGCGGCGCCGGCCTGGGGCTGTCCATCACCCGTTGGGCAATCGAAGCTCATGGTGGTGAGATATCCTTATCCAGCAAAGGCGGAGACGGATGTACGTTGCGAATCTGTTTACCCATTGCGGGCGACATTTCGAGCCAAGCGGCGGGTTCGGGTGAGCGTAACTCCAAGGATGGGAAATGATCTTTAGGCGAAGCAGCGTCGACCAGTCGGAGGCAGCGACGGCTCCCGAGACCACGAGTGAGCCAAAGGGCGCTGCGAAGGGATTTCGCATTTGGGTGATCGCTGGTTCGTCGATTCTCCTTGGGGTCGTGCTCAGCGTTGCGGTCGCGCTCGCCATTCAGAGGCACAATGACCGTGTATTGAACGCCCAGGTCGCGCAGAGTGAATCGGAGCTAAGGACTCTAGGTGCCCAGATTGCCGCTATTAAGGACCGCCAGTTCGGAACCATGAGCGAATACGTTGCTGCGTATGCGCGGGTTGAACCGTTGCTCAAAGATTACGATCAGAAGTTGCAGCAGTACGGCGAGCTATGCAGCACAGCTCAACAGAGAGATCAGAAACGAGGACTGATCAATATCCGGCGTCTGTACAGCCGGTACAACACAATAAAGAATGAGGCGTCGGTAATTCACGACATGGCCTCACTCCCTGCGGAGGAACAAGTGCAGTTCTGGCATGACGAATTCATGCCGCTTGCGGCGTAGGAACACGCTTTGCGCGAGCGACTGTTGTTAGTTGGGCAGAGGGTATCTCCTGAGCGGGCGACGCAGTGACACGAAAGCTGCTTCTGAAAGTGAGCCCGTGTCTCAGGATATTTCGCGAGAGAAGAGAAACGCTTTCTTAAAAACCGTATCCACAATCAAACAAATAAAGTCGTTAGGCTGTCAGCATTTGGACATCGCGTTTACGGGGCTGGCGTCCCACAGCGCGTGTCACTTGTAGTCGGTTTCTTTTCCGCCACTTACAACTGCCATATTTGGCGGTCATGTTGCCTCTTCCAGTTGTGTCGCGGAATGTACCGAGGATTCGTGACGCCACAACAGGGAGGAACGAAACTCCCCAAGTCTCTTCGAGCCGTATTCGGAAAGATTTGACTTCACCTTCGTTACAGTCATAACATGATAGAGAAATGTCTGTACGAAGACAGTCGAGCGTGGATTGGCTGCTGCTGACATTTACACTGCCCACCAAGCGGGCCAGTCAGCGAGTGGAGGTATGGCGGAAATTGCAACGCTACGGAACCGTGCCGCTTGGAAACTCTGGCTACCTTCTGCCCAGCAATGCTGTGAATGAAGAACGCTTTCAATGGCTGGCCACGGCCATTCGGAAATACGGGGGCGATGCTTCCATCGTTCGCGTGCAGGGGATCGACAACATCTCCACCCCGCAATTGGTCGGACGTTTTGCTGAAGCACGTGCGCGGGAGTACCAGGGGTTGATTCGGCAACTCGATGAGTTTTCGGCTCTGCCCCTACAGAATTCGATAGTCCGCTGCAGAAGCGCGCAGGGGAATTGCTGGCGAAGGCCGATGCCGCGCGGGTAACGACGCGGATGTCCGAGACGCCAAAGATCGACCCGCAAGACTACAAAAGCAAGGTCTGGGTTACCCGGCCGAGACCCGCTGTGGACCGCTCCGCATCCGCCTGGCTGATCCGGCGTTTCATCGATTCCAAGGCGCGGTTTGCCTATGCGCCGGAAGAAAAAGTGCCGCACGCATCCGTGCCCTTTGACATGTTTCACGAGAGAGGCTTCGGGCATCGCGGCGACGACTGCACGTTCGAGACATTACAGAAGGAATTTAGGATTCGGGACCGGAGGGTAAAGATCATCTCCGAGATTATTCACGACGCGGACCTGTCGGATGAAAAGTTCGGCCGCAAAGAGGGTTATGGGATCGACGAGGTCCTAAAGGGCTGGGCACGACAGGGAATCTCGGACCAGGATCTCCTGGACCGGGGAATGCAGTTGATTGAGGGGCTTTATCACTCGCTCGCCTGAGTGAATGAGTCGACACCGAGGTATTGAAATGAGGAACAGAAAAATTGCGTTTGGCAGGTATTGCGCGGACCTGAACTGGCTTGTGGTCGCTTTTGTATTGGTCCTGGCTCTCGGGCCGATAGCTGTGGCGCAATCCCCCAAGGTGCTTACGCTGGAACAGGCGGTCGACTTCGCTCTCAAGAACTATCCGGCGGTGCGCGCTTCACTGGAGCGGGTTAGCGCGGCTCAGGCGGGCGTTGGCTTAGCACGCACAAGCTATTTGCCTCGCGCCGACATGCTGTGGCAAACGAATCGAGCGACCGACAACAACATCACGGGACTGCTGCTTCCGCAATCGGTCATCGCTCCGATTACAGGTGCCGTGACACTCTCGCCCTCGAATCGAAGCGCGTGGGGGAGTGCAGCGGGGCTGCTGTTCTCCTGGGAACCCTTCGATTTTGGATATCGTGGAGCAAAGGTGGATGCGGCACGTGCCGTGC
>WNFK01141126.1_pt1 | contig 13982 bp, 13 predicted proteins | sample 5400281 | NCBI WGS metagenome assembly WNFK01 (sample SAMN13153350, study PRJNA577476) | soil metagenome | isolation source: 20 cm soil on Douglas fir-dominated hillslope | place: USA:California | collected 2013-09-17 | reverse complement strand
GCTGTGTCACCGTGAGAAGGGGCGCCAGCTCGAGGCCCATGGCGACTACGCCTCGGCCACCGCGGCGTTCGGGCGCGCCGTCGCGATCGCACCGGACGACACGGCCGCCGTGGCGGGACAGGTCCGCGCCCGGATCGCGGGCGACCGCCTTACCGCCCGAGGCGTGATTCTCCGGAGCCAAGCCCTGACCGCTTCGGACACCACGGTAGCGAATTCCTCGGACACGAGCCCTCCCGTCGCTGGGGCGCACGCGATTGGGAAGACTTCCTCCAGGAAGACCGCCGGAGGGCCGGAGCGGCGCGTGGAGGTTGAATCCCACCGTGCCGCGGCCCCTGTCCCGGAAAAGCCGCGACTTTCTCCGGAACGTCAGCGGGAGGTCGAGAAACTGTACACGGCCGGCCTGGCCGCGATGTCGGAGCGCCGGGTCGATGACGCCCTCCGGTACTGGGAGCTCGCATGGTCCATGGACCCGGGCTACAAGAGGCTCGCGGAGTACTTGAAACGCGAATACCTCATCCGAGGCATGGAGTTCTTCGCCTCAGGCAAGCTTGACGATGCGATGTCCTATTGGCAGAAGGCGCTCCAGATGGACCCGACAGACACGCGCGCGGCCAGCTACATCGCCCGCGCCCGCACGCAACAGGCGCGGACACGCGAGCTCACGGGCGAGGACCGCTGATGGTACGCACCGTTGGCAAACCCGTCTTCAGCATCCGCTGGATCGTCGCCGGGACGGCGGCGGTCCTCACCACCCTCGCGGTGCTGGGGGTGACCGGCGTCATGGAGCGCAGGACGCGAAACGTTCTCGCGGACGAGATCGAGACGCGCCTCTTGCTGGAGGCGCGGAACCTTGCCCTCGCGAGCTCCAGCGCCCTCCTCACCGACTACCCCGAGCTCGTGCTCGCCCCTTTGCTGAAGGAGATGCAGGCTCGGCAGCGGGAGCTGGCGATGATCGTCGTACTGGATCGATCGGGGATCATCCAAGGGCATCCGGACGTTCGGCGCATCGGCACCAGGTTCGCGCGGCCCAATGGACTTCGGCGTATCCCGTTCCCAGCACCTCGAAGGCGAAACGAATCGCTTGAGGGCAATGGAACAATTCTCCTGGTTTCGGCCCCCATACTCGACGCCGACGGGCGCATCCTCGGAACCGCGCTCGTGGGCATGAATCGATCGCACATCGAGCAGGCCATCAATCAAATCGGGAAGCAGCAACCGCTCATCCTTGCCGCCTTTCTGCTGACAGGATTCGCCGCCTCGTTCTTTCTGATGTCGATCCTTCTCCGTCCCATCGGCACCCTGCGCGCCGGCATCGAGCGAATCGGACGCGGAGACTTGAGCACGCCCGTCAAGCTGGCGGATAAGACCGAGTTCGGACTGCTGGCCGAGGCGGTCAACGAGATGTCCTCCGCCCTACGCCGGGCACAGGGAGAAATGGTGGAGCGCGCCCGGCTTGCTCACGAGATGGAGCTGGCCCGGCAAATCCAGCGATCGCTCCTTCCGTCGAAGCCGACGGTCGCCGGGGAATTCATCATCAGCGGCGAGCAGTGGGCCGCCGCCGAGGTCGGAGGGGACTATTTCGACGTGCTCTCCCTTCCCGACGGAAAGATCGCCCTGGCCGTCGCGGACGTGTCAGGCAAGGGTCTCGCCGGATGCCTTGTGACCTCGATGATCTTCTCCCTGCTCCGGGCGTACCACTCGACTCACCCTTCCCCCGCCTCCCTTCTGGCCGCTCTCGATGAGCGCCTTGGGGAGATTCTCCAGCGCGGCAACTTCGTCACGATGTTCTACGGTGTTCTCGATCCCGAATCGGGCCGGCTGGTCTACTCCTCGGCCGGGCACAACCCCACCCTGGTTTATCGGAGGGACGCCGAGCGCGTGGAGTGGCTCCGGTCCAAGGGCATCCCGCTCGGCGCGATTCGTGGAGGCGCAATCCGGGGCACGCTGGAGGACTCGGTCCTTCATCTGGCAACGGGGGATGTCCTCGTCCAATTCACGGACGGGCTCAACGAGACGGTCACCCCGAAGGATCAGGAACAATTCGGCTTCGAGCGGATGGAGAGGGTCGTGCTCGACGCGGCCCGCGCCGGGGCTCGCGAGGTCCTGGACAGGCTGCACGGCACCGTAGGCGGATGGCGGGGAGACGCCCTGCCGATGGACGACGAAACGGTGCTCATCGTGAGCCGTGAGAACGCCCCCGATCCGGAGCGGCTGATCGCGACGCGGGCTGGCGATTCCGCCTCTGACGCCGCGGCGGCCCTTCGCCGCTTCGCGTTGGCGGAAGAGCGCGGGACCTGTCTGCGACTCCAGGCGGATTTCGACGCCCTGAACCGGGTGGACGAGTGGCTGGAGCAATCGGAAATCCTACGGGGACTGCCGAACTCGGCCGTCGAAATGTTGAACCTCGCCCTCTACGAGGCGTGCGCCAACGTTGTGGAACACGGATATGACGAGGATGCCACCCAAACGTTCGAGCTCTGGTGGATCTCTGGATCCGGAAACGGAATCACGTCCCCGCGCGGGTCCTTTCTCATCCGCGATCAGGGCAAACCCTTCCGCCCGGAATCCTGGAAACCCACGAACTTTCGAAACCCGGCGGCGCGCAAACGCGGCCGGGGGCTGGGGCTCGATATCATCTATCGGACGATGAGGGAGGTCGCCTACCACCCAGGAACGGAGCTGGGAAACATCACCGTCCTGGATTGGGACCCCCTCATGATCCGCAGCCGGGAACCGGAGGCCCGCCATGTGTCACCGTGAAAAGGCCGGGAGCGGCGTAGGACACCGGGACAGGAGCGGGGTTACCCCTTTGTCGCTGTTCAGTTTGGAGCGGAGATTGCCGATGATCGGGAATGAAGAGGGGGACTACGATGAGCAACGACTTGGAGATCTCGCCGGTTGAGAACCGGGGCCGGACCGCTGTGCTGCGCCTGAAGGGCCGCCTGGACGTCAAGACCGCCCCGATCCTCCTCCAGCGGGTGGCGGAAATACAGGCGAATGGCCAGAATCTCATCTTGAACCTGGCTGAAGTCTCGTTCATGGGATCCAGCGGCATCGGGGCCCTCCTCGTGCTGGTGGAGCAGTTTCAGGAGCAGGCCGGAACGGTTCGCCTGGTCGCTCTGTCCCCGGCGGTGCATTCGGTCGTGACCCTGCTGAACCTCGATCGCTTCCTCACCATCGACCCCACGGAAGGCGAGGCGCTTGCTGAGCTCGAGGCCTGAAATGAAGGCCACCGGCGCGGACCAGAAGGACGTCGCCGCGAGCACCCAGAACCTCAATGGAAGCGGGCCCGACGCCGAGGTGCGCTCCCGGTTGGACGCGGTATGGGAGCTGGCGAACGACGCCCTATTCGCCGTCTCCCTGGAGGGGATCATCGTCGGATGGAACAGGGCCGCCGAGCGAATCTACGGCTATCCAACACAAACCATCATCGGGAAACACCTGTCGCTCCTCGTCCCCGACGACCGGCGCCATGAGCTGGAAACCACGATCACCAGCATCGCGCGCGGCGCCACGATCGAGCACTTCGAGACGGTCCGGCTGAGAAGCGATGGCGTTCCGATCGATGTTTCCCTCTCCATCGCGCCGACGCGGGACGAGAAGGGCCGGGTGACCAGCGCCCTGGCGGTTGCCCGCGACATCACGGCGATCAAGCAGGCGCTCCGGCAAGCCGAGCTGAGCAGCGTCAAGCTCAGTGAGCGGGAGGCCATGCTGCGGCGGGCCCTTCTGGCGCTCCGGAGATCCCTCGAGGAAACGAAATCCGCGCAGCTCCACCTCGTACAGGCCGCGAAACTCGAGTCGATCGGCCGACTCGCCGCGGGAGTCGCACACGAGGTCAAGAACCCGCTCGCGGTGATCCTGTTCGCGATCGACTACCTGGGGGAAACCATCCAGGCGCCGGACGCGAACATGGTCAGTGCCTTGAACGACGCGCGCGACGCCGTCTTGCGCGCCGACTCCGTGATCCGTGGCTTGCTCGAGTTCTCCACGGCCACAGAGCTGACGGTCGCAAGAGAGAATGTCAACTCGGTGCTCGAGAAGGCGCTTCTGCTCGTCCGGCACGCGCTGACCAAGTCCCACATATTCGTGGTCGAAGAGCTCGGGAGCGACCTGCCGCCGGCCATGCTGGACCGGACCAAGATCGAGCAGGTCTTCGTCAATTTGATGATCAATGCGGTCGACGCGATGCCCTCCGGGGGAACTCTGATCGTCCGGAGCCGTCGCGAGCAACTGAAGGAGCCGGGACCGGACGTCGGCTACCGGCGGAGCGATCCGTTCCGTGTCGGACAGACCGTGATCGTCATCGAGATCGAGGACACCGGCACGGGCATCGACGAAGCCGCCCGGATCAGGCTCTTCGATCCCTTCTTTACGACCAAACCCCCCGGCCGGGGCACGGGGCTGGGCCTCGCTGTTTGTAAGTCGATTGTCGCGCTTCACGGAGGCACGATTCGCATCGCCAATCGGGAAGGCGGCGGGGGCGCGCGAGCCACCGTCATATTCCAAAGTGTCAGACTCTAGGGAGAGGATTCCGACGATGGACAAGGTCCGGGTGCTCTTGATCGACGATGAACCGAGTTTCACCCGCATGCTCAAGCTGAGTCTCGAGCGGCGCGGGCGCTTCGAAGTGAGGGTGGAGAATAATGGAGCGTACGGGCTGAAGGTTGCTCAGGACTTTCTGCCCGATATCATCTTGCTGGACGTGATCATGCCCGATGTCGACGGCGGAGAGATCGCTTCAACGATTCGCGCGGACAGGGTCCTAAAGGACACACCCATCGTGTTCCTGACCGCGGGGGTCTCGAAAGAAACGACACGGGCGAAGGGCAACGTCATCGGCGGTCAGAAATATCTCGCGAAGCCGGCCACCGTGGAGGAGATTATTCGCTGCATCGAAACCCAGCTGAGGAGGCCAGGGGGAGTCGCGCCCGGATCGCCCGCCGTCCCGAAATCATGATCGGCGCTCCACGTGGCTCAGCATCTCCGCAACCGTGCTGGATCTAGCGCCCTACCGGCTGGACCTCAGGGCGATTGACAGACCGGCGGACGTTCTCATCGCGCCCCGAGCCAACCGAGACAAGCCGGATCGGCACGCCCGCGAGCTCCTCGACGCGATCCAAGTAGCGCCTCGCTTCGCGGGGTAGGTCGTCCCATTGCCGCGCGGTGGTGGTGGGCGCGCGCCAGCCCGAAAACGCCTCGCAGATCGGCCGCGCGGCGTTCAACTCCGCAAGGGACTCCGGCATTTCCGAGACTCGGCGATTTCCGATCTCGTATTCCACGACAATCTTGATTTCGGGCATCGCGTCGAGCACGTCGAGCTTGGTGATGACCAGCTGGGTTAGCCCGTTGACGCGCACCGCGTGCCGGATCGCGACCACGTCGAACCATCCGCAGCGCCTGGGGCGCCCGGTGGTCGCACCGTACTCGTTTCCCTCCTCGCGGAGCTTGGCGGCCAGCTCTCCTTCGAGCTCCGACGGGAAGGGGCCGTTCCCGACGCGGGTCGCGTATGCCTTCGCGACGCCGATCACGTCGGTAATGCGTGTCGGGCCGATTCCTACCCCGGTGCACGCCCCGCCGGCGACCGCGCTCGAGGAGGTCACGTAGGGATAGGTTCCGTGATCGAGATCGAGGTGCGTGCCCTGCGCGCCCTCGAGCAGGACGCGCTTCCCTCCCCGCATCGCCGCGTCGACCGCGTGGGAGACGTTCACGGCCATAGGCCGCAGCAGCGCGTCGTCCTTCGCGCACCGCGCGAGTACCGCCTCGAAGGGCTCGAGCGGAGCATCCGGTCCCAGGAGATGCACCGCCCGTTCTCGCAGGCGCCGCACGCGCTCCTCGCGGATGCCAGGATCCAAGAGATCGGCGACGCGCAACCCGACGCGACCTGCCTTGTCGGTGTAGGCGGGTCCGATGCCGCGCCCCGTCGTTCCGATCCGGACGCTCTCCGGTCCGCCCTCGGTCAGCTGCTCCAGAGCACGGTGGTCGGGGAGAATAATGTGCGCCGACATGGAAACGAAAAGCCTGCCGTCCACCCGCACGCCCTGCTTGAGGAGAGTGTCCCGCTCGTGACGGAGCGCGTCGCAGTCCACGACGACCCCGTTCCCGATGTAGCAGATCGTGTTGGGACGAAGGATTCCCGAGGGGATCAAATGAAGGATGAATGTTCGATCACCGACGACCACGGTGTGACCGGCGTTCGGGCCGCCCTGATACCGCGCCACGACGTCGGCTTCCTCGCTCAGGAGATCGACGATCTTCCCTTTTCCCTCGTCGCCCCACTGGGCGCCGACGACGACACGGCAGGACATGCGCGGACGACCTCCAAACGAAAAGACCGCGAGTTTGGCTCTCGCGGCTGGTACGGAAGCGACGAACTCCTGACCCTATCAGAGACCGTGGCGGGGGTCAACCACCGGGCGGGGCCGCTCCTCAGCGTGTCCTCAGCCCAGCCCGCCGTTCATGCGGAAGATTTGGAGAAACATCTGGAGGGCTTCATCCAGGCCTTGCGCCGTGGGCGCCGAAGGCAACCGCTCGCGGAGGGCGGCGACCGGCCGGTACAGGATCGGGTAATCCGCGGATTCCAACAGGGTGAGGTCGTTCAGGCTGTCCCCCATTCCGATCACCTTGAAGCCCGCGCCCTTCATCCCCTCGACGACCCGCGCTTTCTGGCCGCGGATTCTGAGCTTCCAGCCGGCGATCCGGCCCTGGCCGTCGACCTCGAACTGATTCGCGAACAGGTTGTACCCGCCGAGACGCTCCATCACCGGCTCGGCGAACTCGTGAAACGTGTCCGAGATGACCATGACCTGGCACTGTCTTCGGATCCGATCGAGGAACTCGTGCGCCCCCAGGTACGGCCGCACCTCGTGGGCCACCTCCCGCAGTTGCGCGAGCGTCAGACCGGAGCGATTCAGCGCGTCCACGCGCCGCCTCATCAGGTCCTCGAAATCGGCAACCTCGCGCGTGGTGAGGTGAAGCTCCTGGATGCCGAAGTGGTGCCCCAGATGGGGCCAGATTTCCGGCGCCAGGACGCCTTCCAGATCGATCGCGGCAATCATATCCGCCTACGATACCAAAAAGAGTGAGGGGAAGCGTTGCCGCTTCCCCTCGAAACCTCCGGTGGACTGTTGGAATTCGCCAGCAGGCACCAGGCTAGGGCGCTCTAGATGCCGCTAGCTACAGCCACCTCCGCAGTACAGTACAACCTCTATGCCATACGTGTGCACTGGACCACCTCCTTTCCGCGATATCTGAATGCTCAGGCCCGCCCGGCAGATCTGTCAACGGGAAATCTTCACGCCCGCCGGAAAAGTCGCGGCCGCTCCCCGGGCCCGCCCTACCCGATCGCCCCGGTTTCGCGCAGCTTCCCGAGGAGGAGCTTCACGATCTCCTCCCCGACCGCCTCCTGCGCCTCCACCGTCGCGGCGCCGATGTGGGGCGTCACGACGACGTTCGCCCGCTGCACGAGCGGCGAGGCGCCCGGCGGCTCCTGGGCGAACCCCGCTCGAGAGCGTCGAGCACCGCGGCCTCGTCCACCAGCCCGCCCCTCGCCGCGTTGACGATCACCGCCCCACGCGGGAGGCGCGCGATCTCAATGGCTCCGATCATCCCGCGGGTTTCTGGCAAAAGCGGCACGTGGAGGGTCAGGATCTCCGAGCGCGGAAGCAGCTCGTCCAGGGAGAGCGGCTCCACCTCGAGGGCGCGGGTGGCGTCCTCCGAAAGCAGCGGGTCGTACCCGACGCAGGTCATCTCGAACGCCAGCGCGCGCCGCGCGACGGCGCGGCCGATCTTCCCTAAGCCCAGGATCCCGATCGTTTTCCCCCGAAGCTCACGCCCCTTGAAGCCGGTCTTGTCCCACTGACCTCGTTTGAGGGAAGCGTCGGCGGCGGGGATCTGGCGGAACAGCCCGAGCAGCAGACCGAACACAAGCTCCGCGACGGCGATTGCGTTCGCTCCCGGCACGTTGAGCACGCCCACCCCGCGCTCGCGCGCGGCGCCCGCGTCGATATTGTCGATCCCGGCACCGGCGCGCGCCACCCACCGGAGCTTCGGGGCCGCCTCGATCAGGCCCCGTGTCACTTTCGTCGCCCCGCGCACGACCCAGGCGTCGATGTCCGCGACCAAAGGCAAAAGCTCAGACTCGGAGAGCCCGCGACGCTCCTCGACGGTGATCCCGGGGATGCCGCGGAGGATCGCGACCGCACGCTCGGAAAGCGGGTCGCTTACGAGAACCTTAACCGACACGCGCCGCGGCGGAGGGCTTGGAGCTGCGGAAGGATTCCTGCGCGGCTCGAACTCCAGAGCCCGGCTGGGCCGAGGCACCGTGGTCGATCAGGGACGCTTCGAACGCTCCCACGAGGCGGAGGATGTCCCCTTCGTCATAGTGGCCGATGTGCCCGAGGCGAAAAATCTTACCCTTCAGGCGATCCTGGCCGCCCGCGATCTTGACGCCGTAGCGCTGCTCCATCGTCTTCACGACGGCCCCCCCGTCCACTCCCTGAGGCACGTGAACCGCGGTGAGCGTATTCGAGGGCACCTCGGCAAAAAGGGAGAGCCCGAGCGCGCGCACAGCCTTTCGCGTCGCGTCGCCGTTCCGCTGGTGGCGCGCGAATACCTGGTCGCGCCCCTCCTTCGCGAGCAGGAGCATGGCCGCCCTGCCGGCGAGGACGAGGCTGATCGCCGGCGTGAAGGGGGTGTCCCCCTTCTCCAGCGCGCCCTTCGCCTTCGCGAGATTCCAGTAGTACTTGGGGAGCTTCGATTCTTTCACCAGATCCCACCCGCGCGGGCTCAAGCAGACGAAGCCCAGCCCAGGGGGGATCATCATCCCTTTTTGGGAGCCCCACACCAGGCCGTCCACGTCGCTGCGGTCGAAGTGGAGGTCGTAGACCCCGAAGCTCGTCACGGCGTCGACCACCGTCGCTACCCCGCGCGCCTTCGCCACGCGCGCCATGTCGTGAACGGGGAAGAGGGCACCGGTCGAGGTCTCGCTGTGTGTAACGAACATCACCTTGGCGCTGGGATGGGCCGCAAGCGCGGACTCAACCTCTTCCACCGTCGCGACGCGGCCCCATTCGACGCTGACGGTGTGCACCGTGACGCCGTACGCCTGCGCGATCAGTCCCCACCGCGCGCCGAACTTTCCGCCTTCGACGACGATCGCCTGATCCCCCGCCGACAACAAGTTGACGACGGCGGCTTCCATCGCGCCCGAGCCCGAGCACGAGAGCGTCAGCACCGGGTGTGTCGTGGCGAGATGCTCCTGCATGAGACGCGTGGTCTCCAGGAAGTACTGACGGTATTCGTCCGTGCGATGGTGAATGAGCGGCTTGGCCATCGCTTCGAGAACTTCGGAGGGAACTTCCGTGGGCCCCGGCGTGAACAGCACGCGTTTCATCGACGTCTCCGGTTAAGCCTTCGGCTGAGCGAGGCGGGTCAATGCGTGTAAGGCTGGGGTTGCTCTTCCTGGTTGCGGCGAAGATACGTGGAGGACTCGCCCGGTTTCAAGGCCACTTCCAGCACCTCGTCCATGGTCTCGACGAGCTTGAATTGGAGATCGTCCCGGATGAAGTCGGGAAGCTCCCGCAAGTCCTTCTCATTCAGCTTGGGAATGATCACGGTTGTCACGCCCGCCCGCTTGGCGGCCACGACCTTCTCGTTCAAGCCGCCGATCGGAAGCACGTTGCCCAGGAGCGTGATCTCCCCGGTCATGGCGACGTCGTCGCGCGTCGGCACGCCCGTGAGCGCGGACACGAGGGCCGTGGCCATCGCGATCCCCGCCGAGGGGCCGTCCTTCGGGATCGCCCCCTCCGGAAGGTGCACGTGGACGTCGATCCCCTTGTAGAAGTTCTTGTCCAGCCCCAGCGAGATCGCGCGCGAACGGGCGTAGGAGAGCGCCGCCTGTCCTGACTCGCGCATCGTCTCGCCGAGCTTTCCGGTCAGCATGAGCACGCCGGTCCCGGCGAGAATGCTCACCTCGATGTTCAGGAGGTCCCCTCCCGCCTCGGTCCATGCGAGCCCGGTCGCCACGCCGATACGGGAGCGGCGCTCGATTTGGCTGTCGAGGTACTTGGGCACGCCGAGGAACTTCTGAAGCTGTTTCTCGACGATCCGGAACGTCCGTGCCTTCTTGAGGGTCGCCTTCTTGCGCGCGACCTTGCGGCAGATCGCCGCGATTTCGCGCTCGAGGTTCCGGACGCCCGCCTCCCGCGTGTACGCGTTGATGACCGCGCGGATCGCGGCGTCGTTCATCTGGAGATCCTTGGGCACGAGGCCGTTGGCTTTCAGCTCCTTCGGAATCAGGAAGTTCTTCGCGATCTCGACTTTCTCGAACTCGAGATATCCCGGCAGGCGGATGATCTCCATCCGATCGAGCAGCGCCGGCGGAATGGAGTAGAGCGTGTTGCTCGTGGTCAGGAACATCACCTGCGAGAGGTCGAAGTCCACTTCCAAATAGTGATCGTTGAAGGTGTGATTCTGCTCCGGATCCAAGACCTCAAGAAGCGCGGAGGCAGGATCGCCGCGGAAGTCGGTTCCGAGCTTGTCGATCTCATCGAGCAGAAGGACCGGGTTCATCGAACCGGCCCGCTTCATCGCCTGGATGATCCGTCCGGGCATGGAGCCGATGTAGGTGCGCCGGTGCCCGCGTATTTCCGCCTCGTCGCGGACGCCCCCGAGCGACATGCGCACGAATTTCCGCCCGAGCGCGCGCGCGATCGATTTTCCGAGGGAGGTCTTTCCCACGCCGGGAGGACCCACGAAGCAGAGAATTGGACCCTTGAGGCTCCCCGAGAGCTTGAGCACGGCGAGGTACTCGATGATCCTCTCCTTGACCTTCTTGAGCCCGTAGTGGTCCTCGTCCAGGATTTTCTCGACGCTCTGAATATCCGGATTGTCGTCGGTCTTGTTTGCCCACGGCAGGGAGACCAGCCAGTCGACGTAGTTCCGAACTACAGTTGCCTCGGGGGACATGAAGGACATCTTCCCGAGCTTGTCGATCTCCTTGACGGCCTTCTCGTGGACCTCGGGAGGCATCTTGGCCTTCTTGACGGCCTGGACCAGCTCGTCGATCTCGTTTGAGAACTCGTTCTGGTAGCCGAGCTCCTTGCGGATCGCCTTGAGCTGCTCGTTGAGATAGAACTCCTTCTGGTTCTTGTGGACCTGGCTCCGGACCTGCCCCTCGATTTTGCGTTCGAGCTTCAGGATCTCGAGCTCGTTCGCGAGGGTCTTGCTCAGCTGACGGAACCGTTCGGTCAGGTCATCCTCCTCGAGGACTCCCTGCTTCACCGCGACCTTCAAGATCAGATGCGACGCCACCGTGTACGAGAGAAGGACCGGGTTGCCGATGTTGTTCGCGGTCGAGAGCACTTCGTCCGGGACGCGACGGTTCAGGTGGACATAGTCGTTGAACGAGGCGAGCACATTCCGGGTCATCGCCTCGAGCTGGGCGTCCTGCCGCACCTTGTCGTCGATGATCGAGACCGAGGTGGACATGTACTCCGAGCCCTTGAAGAACTTCTTAGCGCGCGCGCGGCAGATCCCCTCGACCAGGACGCGCATCGTGCCGTCGGGGAGGCGGAAGAGCTGGAGGACCCGCACGACCGTGCCGACGCGGTACAGATCCTTCGCGACCGGATCGGGCACGTCGGGACGGCGCTGCGCGAGGACGAACAGCACGCGGTCCTTCTGCACGGCCGCCTCGATCGCGTTCACGGACGGAATCCGCCCCACGAGAAGCGGAATGGTCATATACGGGAAAATAACGACGTCGCGAAGCGGGAGCAGCGGGATCCGGTCCCGGATCTCGAAAACCTCCCCGTCGCGCTCGAGTCGAATCATTCTATTCTTCCTCGTTCCGCTCTTGCCCAGGCTATGCCTCTTTGCGGCGACGATCGCCGCGGAAGGTGAGGATGGGCTCCGCCTTTCGTCCGACGACATCGCGGGTGATCGTACAGCCCACGACCTCGAGCCGCGACGGGATCTCGTACATGAGGTCCATCATCGCTTCCTCGAGCACGGCCCGCAATCCGCGCGCGCCGGTGCCCCGCTTCAGCGCGAGGTCGGCGACGGCTTCCAGACCGTCTTCGGTGAACTCCAGCTTGACGCCCTCCATCTCGAAGAACTTCTGGTACTGCTTCGTGATCGCGTTCTTGGGCTTGGTCAAGATCTCGATCAGCGACTGCTTGTTCAGGGAATCGAGCGCCCCGATGACTGGAAGCCGCCCGACCAGTTCCGGAATCAACCCGTAACGGAGCAGGTCTTCCGGCTCCACCAGCGCGAGAAGCTCGCCGATGTTCCGGTCCTTCCGGCTCCGGATATCCGCGCCGAAGCCCATGGATTTCTGGCTCACGCGGCGCTCCACGATCTTCTCCAGGCCCTCGAACGCTCCCCCGCAGATGAAGAGGATGTCCTTCGTGTTCACCTCGATGTACTTCTGCTGCGGATGCTTCCGTCCGCCCTGAGGTGGAACGTTCGCGATCGTGCCTTCGAGGATCTTGAGGAGCGCCTGCTGCACGCCCTCGCCGGAAACGTCGCGGGTGATCGATGGGTTTTCCGACTTGCGCGAGATCTTGTCCAGCTCGTCCACGTAGACGATGCCGTGCTCCGCGTTCACCACGTTGAAATCGGTCGCCTGGAGGAGCCGGACGAGGATGTTCTCCACGTCCTCGCCGACGTAGCCCGCCTCGGTGAGACACGTCGCGTCCACGATCGCGAACGGAACCTTGAGGGTCCGCGCGAGCGTGCGCGCGAGCAGAGTCTTTCCGGTCCCGGTGGGGCCGACCAGGAGGATGTTCGACTTTTCGAGCTCGACGTCCTCGACCGAGCCGCCGGAATAGATGCGCTTGTAGTGGTTGTAGACCGCGACGCTGAGCGTCTTCTTGGCCCGCTCCTGACCGATCACGTAGTCGTCGAGAACCTTCTTGATCTCCGCCGGCTTCGGGAGAGCGCCCTTGGGCGCCCCCGCTCCGCGATCGGTTTCACCCTCGAGGATGTCGTTACAAAGCTTGACGCACTCGCTGCATATGTAGACCGAGGGCCCCGACACGAGGCGCGAGACCTCGTCTTGGCCGCGCCCACAAAAGCTGCACCGGATGGGGTGAGGCGAGTTGACCCGTTTCTTCATTCGGATGGGGGCCTTAGCCGACCGGTGCCGGTTCGGGCTTTCTCTCCTTGTTGGGTTCGAGTTTGTGGATGACCTTGTCCACGATGTGATACCCCTTCGCTTCCTCGGCCGACATGAAGAAGTTCCGGTCTGTATCGTTCTCGATCTTCGCGAGTGGCTGCCCCGTGTGCTTGACGAGGATATCGTTCAGCGCGGAGCGCAGCGCGAGGATCTCGCGCGTGTAGATCTCGATGTCGGTCGCCTGCCCCTGGCTCCCGCCGAGAGGCTGGTGGATCATGACCCGAGAATGCGGGAGCGCCGAGCGCTTGCCGTTCGCCCCCGCGGCCAGGAGAAGCGCCGCCATGCTCGCGGCCTGGCCCATGCAGATCGTCGCGACGTCGGGCCGGATGAACTGCATGGTGTCGTAGATGGCCAGACCGGCCGAGACGATGCCGCCCGGGGAATTGATGTAGAGGTTGATGTCCCGATCGGGATCTTCCGCTTCGAGGAACAGGAGCTGCGCGATGACGAGGTTCGCGATGACGTCGTCGATCGGCTGGCCGATGAAGACGATCCTATCCTTGAGCAGCCGGGAATAGATGTCGTAGGCCCTTTCCCCGCGCCCGCTCTGCTCGACCACCATCGGTACCAGCGACATGTGCTCGTTTCCTCCTTGCCTGTATATCGGGTTACGCGACCGCCATCTTAAGCCGGGCCTTCTCGCGGAGCAGCGCGAATACCTTCCGTTCCGTCAGATGCGCGCGAGCCCGCTCGCGGTGCTCGGCGCTCCGGAGAAGCCGTTCGGTCTCGGGCGGAGGGCCCTCCTCCTCCGCGGCCCCTCGCAGGGCTCCGTCGATTTCCTCGTCCGTAACGGTTACCGACTCGG
>WNFK01207578.1_pt1 | contig 13990 bp, 11 predicted proteins | sample 5400281 | NCBI WGS metagenome assembly WNFK01 (sample SAMN13153350, study PRJNA577476) | soil metagenome | isolation source: 20 cm soil on Douglas fir-dominated hillslope | place: USA:California | collected 2013-09-17 | reverse complement strand
TGGAGAACGCCGTGCGCACGATGGCCTTGGCGGCCTCGTCCACGACGGAGATGAGGCGCGTCCACAGCACTTCCAGCGTGACGGCGTCGAGCCGGGTCATGACAACGTCACCCCCGCGTTCTCTGTAGCCGGCAGCGTCACGATGAGATTGCCGGTGGCCGCGACCTTGGCGGTGCCGCCCGGGCCGATCACGAGCGTCGAGCCATCTTCCTCGACGACCGCGGGGCCGGCAATCTCATCGCCCGGCGCGAGCCGGGCGCGGTCGTAGACGGTCGTCGGCTCGAATCCGCGGCGCTCGGGGAAGTACGCCTGGCGCGTGCCCTTCACCGCGCCGCCGGCGCCCGCGTGGCCGTGGACGGCCACCTCCGCGCCGGCCACCGGCGCCCGCACCGCCACCCGGATGTTGATGAACTCCACGGGCACGTCGGGCGGCGTGAGCGTGAACTTCTCGCGGTAGGCCGTCTCGAAGGCGGCGGTCAGCCGCGCGCGGCTCTCCGGCGAGTCGTCGTACGGGCCCGCCGGCAGGTCCACCACGAGGTCGAAGCCCTGGCCGAGGAAGCGGCCGTCGGCGAGCCGGCGCACGGAGGCCGTGTCCAGCTTGAGCCCGGTGTCGGCCATCACCGTGCGGGCCTCGTTCTCGAGCGTGCGGAATGCGTTTTCCAGCACGGCCGGGCTGTCGCGATCGAGACGCAGGCCGACGGTGGCCACGCGGTCCACGCGCGCCGGCGCCACCAGCAGGCCGAGCGCCGAGGCGACGCCGGCCGCCGGCGGGCAGATCACCTGGCGCAGGCCGAGCTTGCGCGCGACGTAGTAGGCGTGGACGGGCCCGGCGCCGCCGGTGCACAGCAGCGCGTAGTCGCGCGGATCGCGCCCGCGCTCGGCGATGTGCACGCGCGCGGCGCCGGCCATGTTCTCGTTGACCACGTCGTGGATGCCCCAGGCGCACTCGATGGGGGAGAGCTTCACGTGCGCGGCCACGCGGTCGAGCGCGGCGCGCGCGGCCGTCATGTCGATCTTCATCTCGCCGCCGGCGAAGTAGTCCGGGTTGAGGTAGCCGAGCAGGAAGTCGGCGTCGGTCACCGTCGGCTCGGTACCGCCGAGACCGTAGGCGGCGGGCCCGGGCTGCGAGCCGGCGCTGCGCGGGCCGACCTTGAGCAGGCCGATCTCGTCCATGGAGGCGATGGAGCCGCCGCCGGCCCCGATCTCGATCAGCTCGATCGTCGAGATGCGGATCGGGAGCCCGCTGCCCTCCAGGAAGCGCTTCTGCCGCGCGGCCTCGAAGGCGTACGCGGTGAGCGGCTCGCCGCCGTCCACCAGCGAGAGCTTGGCCGTGGTGCCGCCCATGTCGAACGCGAGGAGGTTGCCCCGGCTGTCCTCGCGGCCGAAGAAGGCGGCGGCCAGCGCGCCCGCGGCCGGGCCGGACTCGAGCATCTGCACGGGGGTGCGCTCGGCCTCGGCCACGTGGGTGAGGCCGCCGCTCGAGAGCATCAGAAGAAGCGGAGCGGGAATGCCCAGGTCCGCCACCCGCCGGGCCATGAGCTCGAGATAGCGATGGGCGAGCGGCTTGATGTAGGCGTTGGCCACCGCGGTGGAGGCCCGCTCGAACTCGCGGATCTCCGGCGCCACCTCGTGGGACGTGGTCACGGCCACCCCGCGGTGGCGCTTGGCGATGAGTCGCGCCGCCTCCCGCTCGTGGCGCGGATTGGCGTAGGCGTGGAGAAACACCACGGCGATGGAGGTGACCCCGGCCTTCACGAGATCCCGCGCCCGTCCCTCGAGGGCGCGCGCGTCGAGCCGTCGCCGCACGCTGCCGTCGGCCAGCGTGCGCTCGGGCACCTCGAGCCGGAGATTGCGTGGGACGAGGGGCTCCGGCTTGGTGATGGCGAGGTCGTACAGCTCGTACTTCCGCTCCCGCCCGATCTCCAGCGTATCGCCGAAGCCCTCGGTGGTGATGAGGCCGGTGACGGCGCCCTTGCGCTCGATCAAGGCATTGGTGAAGAGGGTGGTGGCGTGCACCACGCGGCCGAACTCGCTTGGAGCAAAGCGTCCTTCGCGGAGGAGCGCGTCCACCCCCGCTGCCACCGCGCGCGCGGGGTCTTCATGGGTGGTGAGCACCTTGCGGTTCATCTGGCGGCCCGAGTCGTGGTCGTAGATCACGATGTCGGTGAAGGTGCCGCCGATGTCGATGCCGAGCGAGTAGTGGGCCACGAGCCCCGCCCGCGCCTACTTGAGCCGCAGGTCTTCGAAGGGAGCCGAGTAAGAGAAGCCGGGAATCAGCCCCGCCCCGCCCTCGCCCACCCGCGGTCCCACGCCCCAGATGAAGGCGAGGTCGTAGATGGGGATGGTGGTCACGTGATCGGCCAGCGTCTTCTGTATCTGATGCAGCATGGCTTCCCGCTTCTTGCCGTCGAGCTCGCGCGCCTGTCTCGCGTAGAGGTCATCGATCTCGGGCAGGCTGCCGTAGGCGTAGATGCCCTTCCTGGTGGCGTATGGCTCGAGGCGCGTGGCCGCGTTCCCGAAGGCGGCGGAGATCACGAGGATCACCCCGTGGAGCTTCTTCTCCTGCCAGGCCGTGAAGTAGCTCGCGCGCTCCATCACCCGCATGCGCGTCCGGATGCCCACTGTCTGCAGATAGCCCTGGATGGCCTCGCCCATGGTGTTGTAGGGCGGAAACGGATAGAAGTCGCCGCCGTCGAAGCCATTGGGGTAGCCCGCCTCGGCGAGGAGCTTCTTGGCCCGCGCGGGATCGTAGGGAGGCGGCTCGAGGGCGAGGGCGTGCTGGAAGATCCGCGGCACGAAGTTGCCGGTGAGGCGCGAGAAGCCGAGGGTTTCCGCCTTGTTCAATCCCTCGCGGTCGATGGCCACGTTGGCCGCCATGCGCACCCGCTTGTCGGCCCACGGCGACTTGGGATCCCACTGCTCGGGCAGTTCGAGCCAGAACGCCCCCGAGAGGAGCGGCGCCACCACCTTGTAGCCGGGCGTCTTCTGGATCGCCTCCGCCGTCGGCCCGGTGAGGAGGAATGCGATATCCACCTCGCCCGCCTTGAGGGCGGCCGCCCGCGTCGACTCGTCGGGCATCGAGCGCATCACGAGGCGCTTCACCGAGGGCGCCTTGCGCCAGTAGCCGTCGAAGGCCTCCAGCACCAGCTCCACGCCCGGCTTGAAGGACACCACGCGATAGGGGCCCGCTCCGATGGGCGCGGCCTTGAAGCCGTCGTCGCCGACCTTCTCCACGTACTTCTTCGGCACGATCCACCCCGCTCCCGAGGCGGTGGTACCGTAGAAGGTCATGAAGTCCGGCCATGGCTCCTTGAGCACGAAGCGCACGTGCCCCGGATCCATCACCTGCACCTCTTTGACCTTTTCCTTGAGGAGGGTGGCGCTCGCGCCCCGGTAGCGCTCGAAGGAGAACTTCACGTCCTCCGCGGTCATCGGCTCGCCGTTGTGGAAGCGCACGTTCTTCCGCAGCGTGAACGTGTAGGTCAGGTGATCCTTCGACTCCTGCCACGACTCGGCCAGGCTCGGCGTGCTGACCCCCGCCGGCATCGGCTTTACCATGGCGTCGTGCACGGCGTAGAGCACCATGAACGGGGTGTTGAACGCCTCCGTCTCCGCGGGGTCGAGCCACTTGGCGGGTGTAGAAGCGGATGGACCGCTCCCAGTCGGTGACGAAGACCCGCACGCAATAGAGCTTGAAATCCATTCCCTCCCCCTATCGACGAACGCGCATCGCTCGCCGCGGAAAGTAACACGATCACGACGCCCTCGCCGCTCTCCCCGAGGTTGACCCCTGACCGCGCCCCATGCTAGAACCTGAGCACCTCAATCGCAGCGCGAACTGCCGACGTGTCGAGGCTTCGGCCCCGCGTCGAGCCGAGTCTGGCACAGGAGCCCAACTCATGGACCTGAACTACACTCCCGAAGACGTCGCGTTCCGCAAGCAGGTGCGCACGTGGCTCGAGCAGAACCTGCCTAAAGAGGTCCGCAACCTGGAAGAGCGCCGCACTTGGCATCGCAAGCTCTACGACGCGGGCTATCTCGGCATGGGCTGGCCCAAGGAGTACGGCGGCGGCGGGGCGCGTCTCATGGAGCAGGCCATCGTGGCCGACGAGATGGCCAAGGCCAATGCGCCGGCGCCCACCAATAGCCTGGGGATCGGCATCGTGGGCCCGACCATCGTCGTCCACGGCACGGACGCGCAGAAGACGCGCTATCTGAGAAAGATCCTCTCCGCGGAAGAGCTCTGGTGCCAGCTCTACTCCGAGCCCAATGCGGGATCGGACCTGGCCGCCCTCAAGACCTCCGCGGTGGACGCGGGCGATCACTTCGTGGTCAACGGGCAGAAGATCTGGACGAGCGGGGGCGCCATCGCGGATTGGGGCCTCCTCCTCGCGCGCACCGACACCAAGGTGGCCAAGCACAAGGGCATCTCCTGCTTCCTCATGAACATGCGCCAGCCCGGCGTGGACGTGCGTCCCCTCAAGCAGATCACCGGCTCCTCGGAGTTCTGCGAAGTGTTCATGACCAATGCCCGCGTGGAGAAGAGCGACCAGATGGGCAAGCTCGGCGAGGGCTGGGCCATCGCCCAGACCACTCTCGGCTACGAGCGGGGCGGCCGCGCCCTCGCGCGCATCACCAATTATTCCTCGCAGTTCACCCGGCTCGTGGAGGCGGCCAAGCGCCTCCGCCGTCACGGCCGGCCGCTCATCGAAGATCCCGTGGTGCGCCAGAAGCTCGGGCGCATCTGGTCGGAGATCGAGGTGGAGCGCTACCAGGCGCTGCGCACGCTCACCCTCCTCGAGCGCGGCGAGCACCCGGGGGCCGCCGGCTCGCTGACCAAGCTCTCGTACTCCGAGTTCGAGAAGCGCTTCATGGAGCTCGCCCTCGAGATCCTCGGCCCCTACGGCCAGCTGACCCAGGGCGCCCCCGACGATTTCAAGCTCCAGATCGACACCGCGGTGGGAGACAACGGCAGCTGGGCCTATGCCTATCTGTGGTCGCGCGCCGGGACCATCTATGCCGGATCCTCGGAGATCCAGAAGAACGTGATCGGCGAGCGTATCCTCGGCCTGCCCAAGGAGACCCGCGCGGACCGGGTGGGAGGCAAAGCGTGAACTTCTCGTTCAGCGACGATCAGATCCTCCTGAAGAACTCCGTGCGCTCCGCTCTCGACGAGCAGTGCAAGTCCGCGCACGTGCGCGCCATGTTCGACGACACGCGGGGGTACGGTGAGGCGCTGTGGAGCGAGATGGCCAAGCTGGGCTGGCTCGGCCTGCCCTTCCCCGAGGAGCAGGGCGGGGCCGGACTGGGACTGGTCGAGCTCGGTCTCGTGCTCGAGGAGATGGGGCGCGCGGCTTACCCAGGCCCCTTCTTCGCCACGGTGGTGCTCGGGGGCCTGGGCATCTTGCTCGGCGGCAACGCCGCGCAGAAAGACAGGTGGCTCTCCGCCATCTCCGCGGGCAGGGCGCGGGCCACGGCGGCCCTCCTCGAAGAGCACCTCGACTGGGATCCCGCCTCCACGGCCACCATGGCGGAGAAAACTGACAGCGGGTGGACGCTCTCCGGCCTCAAGCGCTTCGTGCCGTGGGCCCATGTGGCCGACGTGGTGCTCGTACCCGCGCGCTCGCCCGAAGGACTCTCCCTCTTCCTTGTGGATCCCAAGTCGGCGGGGGTGACGATGTCGCCCATGGTCGGCATCGATCTCACCAACCGCTGGTCCGAGATGCGTCTCGACAAGGTGGCGGTAAGCGCCGATGCTATCCTAGGCCAGCCGGGCACAGCGGAGGCGCTCCTCGACTCGCTGCTCCGGCGCGCGGCGGTGATGTCGTCGGCGGAGATGCTGGGCGCGGCGCGCCGCTGCCTCGACATGAGCGTGGACTACGTCAAGGTGCGCGAGCAGTTCGGGCAGCCCGTGGGATCTTTCCAGGCCATCCGTCATCGCTGCGCGGAGATGCTGCTGGAAGCGGAGAACGCGCACGCCGCCGTCTACTACGCGGCGTGGGCCCTCACCGCGGGGGCGGAGGACGCGGCGGTGGCCGCCTCCATCTGCAAGGCGTATGTGAGCGAGGCCGCGCGCAAGGTCTGCGGCGACGCCATCCAGGTGCACGGCGGCATCGGCTTCACCTGGGAGTACGACCTTCATCTCTACATGAAGCGGGCCAAGGCCCTCGAGCCGCTCTTCGGCGATGCCCAGTTCCATCGGGAGCTGATCGTCCGTCACGTGACGTCCGCCCGCTGATGCCCGAGACGCGCGGGGCCCTCGACGGCATCACCGTGCTGGACTGCTCGTCGTATCTCGCGGGGCCGTACGGCGCCATGATGCTCGCCGACCTGGGGGCGAGCGTCATCAAGGTGGAGTCCCTGGAGGGCGACTCCTTCCGCGAGCTACCCGGCTTCTACGGCTGGAATCGCGGCAAGCGCTCCGTCGCCGTCAATCTCAAGGAGCCCGCGGGGCGCCTAGTGCTGCAGCGTCTGGTCAAGACGGCCGACGTGCTGATCCAGAACATGCGCCCCGGCGTGGCCGAGCGCCTCGGCATGGACTCGGCCACCCTGCGCGCCGTGAATCCGCGCCTGATCTACTGCGCCATGACCGCCTTCGGTCCCGACGGGCCGTACCGCGATCGGCCGGGCTACGATCCGGTGCTCCAGGCCATGGGCGGCGTCCAGCATCTGCAGGGCTTCGGCGGACCGCCCCAGTTCGTGCGGGTGGCCGTGACCGACTACTACACGGCCGCCCTCGGCGCCCAGGCTGTGCTCGCCGCCCTCTTCGTGCGCGAGCGGACGGGGCGTGGCCAGCACGTGGAGACGTCCCTGCTCCAGGGCGTGCTCGCCTTGCAGTCCGGCAGCGTAGTGGACTATCCCGGCAAGCCGACTTTTCTCCGCGAGACGCCGACCTACCGGTTGTACCAGGCCGGGGATGGCCAGTGGTTCTTCCTCGCCTGCGGCAATCAAGCCTTCTGGGCCAAGCTCTGCAAGGCCATTGGCCGGCACGAGATGACCGATGACCCGCGCTTCGGCTCCTGGCTCCTCCGCGGCGACAATCGCGACGCCCTCATGCCGATCCTCGAAGCGGCCTTCGCGACCCGATCGCGAGACGAGTGGCTCAAGATCCTGAGCGAGCACGACATCCCCAGCGCCCCCGTCCAGTCGCTCCAGGAGTTCATGCGCGATCCCGGTGTCCAACATCTGAAAATGACCGTGCAGTACGAGCACCCGGAGGTCGGTGCCCTCACCCTGATGGGCCAGCCCCTCCGCTTCTCCGAGACGCAGGCGCCCGACGCGGGGCCGCCGCCCGTCCTCGGCCAGCACACGCGCGCGGTACTGCGCGAGGTGGGCTACACGGACGGTGACATCGCAGACCTCCACCGACGCGGCGTCATCGCCGGGAAGGATCTCTGACATGCCAGGAGGGATCATGACGGACGCGCCTGTATGTTACGAGGCCACGGACGGCGTCGCCACCCTCATCCTCGACCGTCCCGACGTGCTCAACGCCATGAACAATCCCATGCGCGCCCAGCTCCTCGAGATCTTCGCGCGCCTGCGCACCGACGACACGGTCAAGGCGGTGGTGGTCACGGGAGCGGGCGAGCGCGCCTTCTGCGCGGGGGCGGACATCCGCGAGTTCCTCGAGCCGCCCACGCCCACCCATTTCCGCGAAGCGCGCAAGCGTCTCGACTTTCGCGCCGAGATGGAGCGCTGTCCCCAGGCCATCATCGCGGCCATCCGCGGCTTCGCGCTGGGCGGCGGCCTCGAGCTCGCCCTCGCCTGCGACATCCGGATCGCCGCCGAGGACGCGCAGCTCGGTCTGACCGAGATCAATCTCGCCATCATTCCGGGCGGCGGAGGAACGCAGCGGCTGCCGCGTCTCGTCGGCCGCGGCAAGGCGCTGGAGATGATCCTCACGGGCATGCGCGTGCCCGCCGCGGAAGCGCTGCGCATCGGCCTCGTCGAGCGCGTGGTGCCGGTGGCGGATCTCCTGTCCTCGGCGCAGGCGCTGGCGCGCCAGATCGCCGACAAGGCGCCCATCGCGCTGCGCTATGCCAAGGAATCAGTGGTGGGCGGACTCGGCCTGCCCCTGGCCGACGGCGTCAGGCTGGAGAACGACCTGTCCGCGCTCCTGCGCACCACCGAGGACCGGGTGGAAGGCGCCAAGGCCTTCGTGGAGAAGCGCAAGCCGAAGTGGTCGGGGAAGTAGCGGCGCTCGCCGCGCTACGACGTCGGCGCCTTGGGCGCCACGGAGACCCCGCGGGCATTGGTCTTCTCGATGGCCTTGGCCACCAGGCCGGAGCCTTTCGCCTCCTCGACGAAGCCGCGAAGGTAGCGGGCGCCCGCGTCGCGGCCCTTGGGAACTCCCATGGACTGCTGCACCCCGAGGAACCTGCCGTCGAGCACGCGGGATCCCGGGAGCTTCCCCACGAGCCCGTGCAGCTGCTGGGACAGTCCGGCCAGCGTGTCGACCTTGCCTGACTTGAGAAGGTCGAAGGCGGCCTCGGCATTCTCTCCTCGCACGAGCTGGGCGTGCTTGAGGCTGCGGGTGAGGAAGAGCTCGTAGTTGGCCCGGGCGGGAGCCGCCACCGTCACGCCGCCCTTGTCCACATCGGCGACGGCCTGGAGGCGCGAGCCGGCGGGGACGAGATAGGTCGCGTCGAGCTCCACGTAGGCCGAGGTGAACGTGATCTCGCCCTCGCGCGCGGGATCGCTGCCCATGAACGCGATGTCCCACGCCCCCGTCTTGGCCGCATCGACCATGGTCCCCACGCTCTGGAAGGGCACGATCTCGACCTCGACGTCGAGCCGCCGCGCCAGCTCTCGCGTGAGATCGATGGCCACCCCGCGCCACTCGCCGGTCGCGGGGTCCTTCTGGGCGAGAATCACGTTGCCGAGGTTGATCCCCGCGCGAAGCTTTCCCGTGGGAACAAGATTGGAGCGGGCATCGGGTGGAACCGGAGGAACGGTCGCTTGGGCTGTCATGGGCAGGAGATTAGCACCATCCGAGACGCCATGGCGACACGTCCCGCCGTGTCCGGTTGACCGTCGGCGAGGGCGGCGGTAGCATCCGATCCGGATGCCCTTCGCCTACTTCGACGCCGTGCCCCTTCCGGGCGCGGCGGCCCTGCGCCCGCTCGTGGTCGAGCTGGGGGCAGCCCTCGAGAGCGGCGATCGCGCGCTCACCGAGTCCGCCTGCCAGCTCCTCGCGAACGCGCTGGGGCGCGCCCTCGGCCTGCCTCCCGTGCGCGTGACCGTGCTCGCGGCGCGGCCGCACGCCAAGTGGGGAGAGCTCCACGGCCTCTACGAGAGCACGGGCAAGCCCGGACAGCCGCCCACCATCACGCTGTGGATGCGCACGGCGAGGCAGAAGCGCGTGGTCGCCTTCCGGACATTCTTGCGGACTCTCCTGCACGAGATGGGGCATCATCTCGACTACACATTGCTGAAGCTCGGGGATTCCCTGCACACGCAGGGCTTCTATCAACGGGAATCGCATCTCTTCCACCAACTTGTCACGGACGGGAGACCCGGCATGGCCACGCTGGACGAGCAGCTCGCGCGCATGGAGCGGACGGTCAACGACTACGCCGCCGTCGTCAAGAACGTATCCGATGCTCAGCTGACGAAGCGGCCGGACCCCACGAACTGGTCGGCCAAGGAAGTGATCTGCCACGTGCGCGACACCGAGGAATCGTTCATGATGCGCTTCCTCTCCATCATGGCCATGGACGACCCCAAGTTCCTCCCCGTGGAGCCGGACCGCTGGGCGGTGGAGCGCCAGTACCAGCGCAACGACGTCCCGGAGGCGCTCGCCGCCTTGAAGGCGCGGCGCGAGGAGACGCTCCGTTTCTTCCGCGGGCTCAAGCCCGAGCAGTGGGAGCGCGGCGGCATTCACGCCACGCGCGGGCGAATGACCCTCAAGGATTTTGTGGAGCTGATGGCCTGGCACGACGACAACCATCTCGACCAGCTCAAGCGCGCTCTCGACGGCAAGCCGTGACCACAGGCTAGGCAGCCGTCGACGGGCTGCCGCCGAAACGGGCAGACCGCCCGCCCCATCGCGCAAAACTACGCTAGAATCCCGCCGACTTCGCTCTCCGGTGTCCGGGCATGGCGTTTGTAAGGGTTCGACCCGCTCACCTCAAAGGAGACTTTTCATGACGAAGACGCTTCGCACCCGCAAGGCCCTGACCGTGAGCCTTGCCGCTCTCGCCATGCTCCTCACGGCGGGACTCTGCGCGGTGGCCCAGCAGACGATGACCGAGGCCACCCGCGACCGCGGGGCCGCGGTGACGGGCGGCACGTACTACATGCTCCCGGCCACCCTCGAAACTACTCAATGGGGCTGGCTCGATCCCAATGAGCCGCCGAAGCTCATCGTCAAGTCGGGAGACACGGTGGCCGTCGAGACCATGATGCACGCGCACAACAAGATCGTGCCGGGCACCACCATGGACGAGATCGTCGCCCTCCGGAAGGCGAATCCCGGGGGCGGGCCGCACTCCGTCACCGGCCCCATCTACGTGGAAGGCGCCGAGCCGGGCGACGTGATGGAAGTCCGTATCGTCAAGATCACTCCCAAGGCCTTCGGCACGAACTTCAATCTGCCCGGCAAGGAGTTCCCCACCATCGGCGTGCTCGCGGGGGAGATGCCCGACGGCTTTCTCAAGTACTTCTACCTCGACCTGGACAAGCGCCAGGCCGAGTTCAAGCCCGGCATCACCATCGACCTCCAGCCCTTTCCCGGCACGCTCGCGGTGGGCATCGATCCCCAGGACCCGTCGCCGCGCAAGGGCGGCGCCACCGATCCCATGGCGCCCGTGTCCACGCTCCGGCCGTGGAAGAACGGCTCGAACATGGACATCAACGAGATCCAGGAAGGCACCACCATCTTCTTCCCCATCTTCATCAAGGGCGGCCTGGTGTGGACGGGTGACTCCCACTGCCGCCAGGGCAATGGCGAGGTGAACCTGACCGCGCTCGAGTGTTCGTACCGCGAGATCGTGATGCAGCTCATCGTGCGCAAGGACATGAAGCTCCAGTGGCCGCGCATCGAGAGCAAGACCCACTGGATCACCACGGGCATGGACGAGGATCTCAACAAGGCCATGGTCAATGCCGTGCGCGAGGCGGTGGACATGCTCGCCGCCCAGAAAGCGGTGCCCCTCACCCGCTACGAGGCCTATTCGCTCGTGTCCATGGTGGGCGATTGCCGGGTCAGCCAGGTGGTGGACGTCCGCAAGGGCGTGCACTGCATGATTCCGAAGTCGATCTTCACCGCCAAGAAGTAACCCGCGTGCTCCGGGCGCTCCCGGGCGCCGTACTCTTCCTGCTCTGGGCCGCCGCTCCCGCGTGGGGCGGCGGCCCTCTGGTCGTGGTGGCCACCTCCACGGATCTCAAGTCGCTCGTGGAGGCGGTGGGCGGGGACCGGGTAACCGTGGACGCACTGGTGGCTCCTGGCCAGGACCCGCACACCGTCGACGTCAAGCCGGGACAGATGGCGGCGCTGCGGCGCGCCGCCCTTCTCGTGCGGGTGGGCCTCGATCACGAGCCGTGGCTCGTCCGCGCCCTCCGCACGGCGCGGGAGCCCGGGTCGATGCCGGCCGATCTCGACTGCTCCAAGGGCATCGCCCTCCTCCAGGCCGAAACGTCCCGCGTGAGATCCGAGCGGGGCGAGCACGTGCATGGCTTCGGCAACACGCACTACTGGCTCGATCCCGAGAACGCGCGGCCCATCACTGCGGGCGTCCTCGAGGCGCTCACGCGGCTGGTCCCCACGGAGCGCGGGTACTTCACGCAGCGGCGGGCCGACTTCCTCGCGCGCCTCGACGCGGGGCTTGCCCGCTGGCAGTCCCTCATGGCGCCCTATCGCGGCGCCAAGGTGGTGGTGGTGCACGAGAGCTGGCCGTACTTCGCCCAGCGCTTCGGCCTCGACATCGTGGCCGCCATCGAGCCCACACCCGGCGTGCCTCCCTCGCCCGCCTCGCTCGGCTCTCTCACCCGGCGGATGAAGGAGGCGCAGGTCCGCGTGGTCATCGCCGAGCCCTATTCGAGCAGCGCGGTGGTGGCCAAGGTGGTGGCCCTCAGCGGCGCGCGCGAGGTCCGGCTCGCCTCGTCGGTGGGGGCCGAGCCCGAGGCCCGCGACTACATCGGCCTCTTCGATCTCGACATCGCACGCCTCGCCGGCGCCCTCGGACCCCGCTGATGCTCGATCTCCTCTGGATTCCCCTTCTGGCCTGTCTCGTGCTCACGGCCATTCACGTGTACCTGGGCTTGCACGTGCTCGCCCGCGGCGTCATCTTCGTGGACCTCGCCCTCGCCCAGGTCGCGGCGCTCGGCGTCACCGTGGCCTTTCTCGCGGGCCATCCCATCCAGAGCGATGCCGCGTACTGGTATGCGCTGGCCTTCGCGGTGGGAGGCGCCACCCTCTTCTCGCTCACCCGGGTCCGGCACGCGCGCATTCCCCAGGAAGCCATCATCGGCATCGTCTACGTGGTCGCGGCCGCCCTCACCGTGCTCGTGGTGGACCGCGCCCCCCAGGGTGCGGAGCACATCAAGCAGCTCCTCGTGGGCAGCCTTCTCACCGTCACGCCGGGCGAGCTGGCCAGGCTCGCCGTTCTCTACGCGGTGATCGGCGTGGGGCACGGCCTCGTGCGGCGACCGCTCCTCGAGATCTCCTTCGATCCCGAGATCGCGGCGGCGCGGGGCCGGGCCATACCGTGGTGGGACTTCGCCTTCTACGTCACCTTCGGCGTGGTGGTGACGAGCTCCGTGCGCATGGCGGGTGTGCTCCTCGTCTTCTCCTACCTCATCGTGCCCGCGGCGGTGGGTGCGCTGCTCACCGACTCGGTGCGCCGCCGGCTCGTCATTGGCTGGGTGCTCGGCACGGCGGTCAGCGCGGCCGGCCTGTGGGCCTCCTTCGCCTGGGATCTGCCGACCGGCGCGGCCATCGTCGCGAGCTTCGGTGTGCTCATGGCCGCGGTGGCGGCGGGGCTGGGCGCCCGCGCGCTGCTCCGGGGAGGTCGCGACGCGCTGTTCGGCGTGGGCATCGCGGCCGGCGTCGCCATTGCCCTGGCCGGGGTCCTCCTCGCCGCGTTCCCGCGCATGGATCATCACTGGCTCAACTGGCTCGAGGACGCCGCCCCCGCCGTCGAGCTGGTCTTCCTCTCCCCCGCCGAGCGCCAGGCCTGGCGTGACAGCCGCGAGGCTCTCGCGCGCGGCATGGCGGAGATGCGCCGGCTCTCCACGCTTCAGGAGGACGTGCGGTGGGGCCGCGCGACACTCGGGGAAGACCAGAAGGAGCGGCTGCGCCAGTTCCTCGCGGCGCGGGGCGAGATCACCGCGGGCGACCGCTTCGTGCTCCGCACGCTCCGGCGGAGGCGCCGCGGCCGCCTTCGTGCTCCGGGGGCGCCGGGGCGGGGCGGGCGTCAGCCCAGCGACTCGACCTGGACGCGCCGCACGCCCGGCTGGGCCTCCCGAAGCTCGATGAGGTTTTCGAGGAGGAGGGTCACGTGGAGGTCCATGGGCGGTTACCCGTGGGCCACCGTGGCCTCGATGGGCGCGTCCACCACGTTCTGGTAGTTGGGATCGCGGCGGAGCCTCCAGATGAAGGCGTCCACGATGAAGTGGTGGATGTTGATGATGGCCGTGACGAGGAGGCCGCTCTGCATGATGGGGAAGCCCAACAGCCAGTAGGCCTGCGGCCAGCGGAAGAAGAGCACCCAGCCGAGAACGAGGCAAGTCAGGTAGAAGGTGGCGGTGTGGAAAAACCAGCCTCGCGCATTCGGAGCGCGGCGCGTCTCGTCCTTCACGTGGAAGATGCTGACGATGGCCAGATACTGGAGCCCGTGGAACACGGTGGCCCACACGAACGCGTTGAAGTAGTTGAACACCGACCACCAGATGGCGTTGGACACGATCACCACCAGGCTGATCAGAGGCAGGCTCTGCCCGCGGCGTGACCGGAGCCAGAACACGAGGGCGACGGGCCCGGCCAAGG
>WNFK01042302.1_pt1 | contig 13990 bp, 16 predicted proteins | sample 5400281 | NCBI WGS metagenome assembly WNFK01 (sample SAMN13153350, study PRJNA577476) | soil metagenome | isolation source: 20 cm soil on Douglas fir-dominated hillslope | place: USA:California | collected 2013-09-17 | reverse complement strand
GTGGACGCTCTGGAGCAGGCGGCCCTCCGCGTCGAGAAAGTGCGGGGCCAGCCAGGCGCGGTGGCGCTCGACCGCCTCCGGCGTCGCCGCCGGGAACAACCACGTGGGCCGCGTAGGCCCGGCGGTCTCGACGACCGCGCCCACCCGGAGACGGCCGACCTCGAGGTCGCGCATGACCGCGGATTGTAGCATCCCGTGACGGCCGGCCGCTCGGGCGACACCCCGGCGCGGGCCCCGGGACGATCGTGTATACTCCGCCCCGCCTTCGACCACGGTGGTCGCGGCAACCGGGAGGGTAGAGAACATGGGACAGCTCGACGGCAAGGTGGCGGTCGTGACGGGGTCGGGACGCGGCATCGGCCAGCAGGTCGCCCTGCGGCTGGCGCGCGACGGCGCGGCGGTGGTGGTCAACGATCTCGACGACGCGCCGGCCAAGGAGACCATCGCCCTCATCGAGCGCATGGGCGGCCGGGCGGTGGCGTGCAACGGCGACGTGACCGCCAAGGACTTCGGCGAGCGTATCGTGGACACCGCGGTGAAGAAGCTCGGCGGCCTCCACGTGGTCGTGAACAACGCCGGCTACACGTGGGACAACGTCATCCAGAAGATGACCGACGAGCAGTGGTACGCGATCATCGACGTCCACGTGACCGCCCCCTTCCGCATCCTCCGCGCCTTCGCGCCCTACCTCCGCTCCCAGTTCGAGGCGGAGGCGGCCCGCGGGGAGCGCGTGGTGAGGAAGGTCGTCCAGGTCTTACTCCTCCGCGAAGGCGGCGGTGACCGGCATGACCCGCACGCTCGCCAAGGAGTGGGGCCGCTACGCGGTCACCGTGAACTGCGTGGCCTTCGGCTACGTGCAGACGCGCCTCACCAAGCCGCTCGCCGAGGGCGAGGCGGGCACGATCGAGGTGGCCGGCCGCCAGGTGAAGGTCGGCGTGCAGGGCGCGCGCATCGCGGCCATGAACCAGATGATCCCGCTCGGCCGCGGCGGGCTGCCCGAGGAGGCGGCGGGCGCGATCTACCTCTTCTGCAGCCCGGACAGCGACTTCGTCAGCGGCCAGACGCTCGTCGTCACCGGCGGCGCGTAGCCGGGGCTCGCTCGTGTCCGGCCCGCTCAGCGGCGTGCGCGTCGTGGACTGCACGACGGTCGTGCTCGGCCCGTGGGCGGCCCAGCAGCTCGGCGACCTCGGGGCCGACGTGGTCAAGGTCGAGCCCCCCGAGGGCGACACCACGCGCCAGCTCGGCCCCATGAAGAACCCGGGCATGGGCGCGTTCTACCTGGCGGTCAACCGCAACAAGCGCTCGATCGTGCTCGACCTCAAGCAGGAGGCCGCGCGCGGCGTGCTGCTCCGGCTCGCCGAGAGCGCCGACGTGCTGCTCCACAACTACCGGCCCCAGGCCGCGCGACGCCTCGGGATGTCGTACGAGACCTTCCGCGCCATCAATCCGGGCATCGTGTACGTCGGCACCTACGGCTTCCGCGCCGCCGGGCCCTACGGCGACAAGCCGGCCTACGACGACATCATCCAGGCCGCTTCCGGCATCGGCTCCCTGCAGGCCTCGATCGTGGGCGAGCCCCGCTACGTGCCCACCATCGTCGCGGACAAGAGCAGCTCGATGACCGTGCTCGCCGCGGTGCTCGCCGCGCTCTACCACAAGGCGCGCACCGGCGAGGGCCAGGAGGTCGAGGTGCCGATGTTCGAGTCCATGGCCGCGTGGGTGATGGTCGAGCACCTCTACGGGGAGACCTTCGTGCCGCCCCTCGACACCATCGGCTACAAGCGGATCCTCAACCCGAACCGGCGCCCGTTCAAGACCAAGGACGGCTACCTCGCGATCCTCCCCTACACCGACCAGAACTGGCGCGACTTCTTCCTCCTCGCCGGCCGCCAGGATCTGCTCGACGACCCGCGCTACAAGACCCTGGGGACGCGGCTGCGCCACATCGAGATCCTCTACGCGGAGGTGGGCACGCTCGCCCTGACCCGGACCAACGCGGAGTGGCTGGCCGAGCTGGACAAGCGCAACATTCCCGCGATGAGCGTCAATACGCTCGAGTCGTTGCTGCACGATCCGCACCTGGAAGCGGTCGGGTTCTGGCACACGGTGGAGCACCCGAGCGAGGGCACGCTGCGACTCCCGGGCATCCCCGCCACCTACAGCAAGACGCCGGGGGCCATCCGTCGCCTTCCGCCTCGGCTGGGGGAGCACAGCGAGGAGATCCTGCGCGAGGCCGGCTTCGGCGCCGAGGAGATCGCCTCGCTCCTGGCCGCGGGCGCCACCCGCAAGTAGCGCGGTCCGCGCCTGGGGGACCCGACACCCTTCCTCGGTCGGCGATCGGCGGGGAGGCGGAGCAGCAGCACGTTCCCGAACGCCCCCGGCTGCGTGCGCGCACGCGCGATCGCGGCGCGGCCCATCTCGGTGGCGAGACCGCGCCCGTTCCAGCGCTCGCGCAGCGCGTACAGGAGCTCCGGCTCCGAGCCCGCGGGCGGGACCCAGAAGCCGCAAAACCCCACGAGCTCGCCGGTGTCCGTGTCGTGGGCCAGCCAGATGCAGACTCCGCGCTCGTCCCCCAGGGCCAGGCTCTCCCGGACGCGCTCCTCGCTCCACTCGTGGGGGAACAGAAGACCGTCCATCATGGAGCGCCGCACGTGCTCATCCTGAACGAGGCCATGGAAGGCGTCCAGGGTGCCGAGGTCGACGGGGCGGTAGCGCAGCCGCTCGGAGTTCACGGGCGGCCGGGCCAGGCGATCAGGGCGTCCGCTCGAGGCGCCTCGACGCTCCGCATGGCGAGAAACCGGGATCGGGCGCTCTCCTAAACCGCCATCACGATCCCGTCGTGGCCCGGATCGGCGCCGCCGTCGAGGCCGTCGCCGTGGATCCGGATGGCGTGCACCGCCGCGAACCCGTAGGTGTTCGGGCTGCGCACCACCTCGTAGCCCATGGTCCCGAGCTCCCGCTCCACCCCGCGTGGGATCCGGTTGGACACGTCGATGGCGTTGCTGGTGGCCGAGAAGCGCGGCGCGCTCACCGCCTCCACCATGGTCATGTCGAAGTCGAGCGCGTTGAGCAGGACCTGCAGCACGCCCATCGCGATCTGGGTGGCGCCGGGGGCGCCGATGACCAGGTGCGGCCGGTCGGCCTCCCACACGATGGAGGGCACCACCGAGCTGAAGCGGGCCTTGCCGGGGGCCAGGCTGCCCGCCCGGCCGGGGCGCGGGTCGAAGACCCCCATGCAGCCGTTGTACATGAAGCCGAGGCCGCTGGTGACCACACCCGAGGGCATGCCGAGCGAGTGGGTCATGGTCACGCAGTTGCCCTCGGCGTCCACCACCGAGACGTGCGTGGTGTCCTTGACCGGCGCGCCCCCGTTGAAGCGCGGTACGTCGGCCTTCTTCCCGGCCCGGATCTCCTCGGCCATCTCGGCCGCGTAGGGCTTGCCGGCGAGCCGGTCCACCGGCACCTCCACGAAGCGGGGATCGCCCACGTAGCGGTCCTTGTCGATCGTCGCGCGCTTCATGGCCTCCGCGACCAGCCGCACGTATTCCGGGGAGTTGTGGTCGAGCGAGGCGAGCGGGAAGTGCTCCAGGATGTTCAGCATCTCGAGCAGCATCACGCCGCCGCCGGGGGGCCGGTTGCTCGAGACGCGGTAGCGCCGGTAGGTGCCCCAGAGCGGCGTGTTGCGGGTGGTGCGCCAGCCGCGCAGGTCCGCCTCGGCGATCAGGCCGTCGTGCTTGCGCATATCCTCCACGATGGCGTGCGCGATCTCGCCCTCGTAGAAGACCTCGTCGCCGTGCTTGGCGATCAGCCGCAGCGTGTGGCCGAGGTCGCGGTTGACCACGCGGTCGCCCACCCGCTTGGGCGTGCCGTCGGGCCGGCAGTAGAGCGCGCGTGAAGCCGGCGTGAACGCGAGGCGCTCGTGGTTGGCCGCGCGGCCCATCTGGCCGTCCTCCGCCCACCAGGACCCCACGTGCGGGCGCACCGTCCAGCCGCCCTCGGCCCACGCGATCGCGGGCTCCAAGATCTGCTCCCACGGCAGCCGGCCGTGCTCCCGGTGCGCGTCGCGGTAGGCGCGCAGGCTGGCCGGCGCGCAGATGGCCTGGTAGCCGATGTCGTTCAGGCGTCCGCGTAGGATGAAGCCGTAGCCGTCGCGTGCCTCCGACTCGATACGGTCGGCCCACATGTCCGGGCGCGTCGCGAGCGGGGCGGGCGCGTGGAAGTCGATGTAGCCGTGGAAGTCCACCACGCCCTGCACGAAGGCGCAGGCCATCGCGGCGTCCACCGCGTTGCCGCCCGCCTTCAGGATCTCCGCCCCGGCCTCGGTGGCCTCCGGCTGGGCGGCCACGATCATCGCGCGCTTGCGGTACCGCATGGATGGCTCCCTAGGGCAGGACCGCGCGGGTGGCGGCCAGCGCCTCGCGGGCCACGTCCTCGGCGGGGCGCTTCCACGCGGCCGGATTGGGCGCCTCGTAGCTCGCGTAGCCGGCGTAGCCCTTGCGCACGAACGCGGCGAAGAACTCCTTGAACGGGACGCTCCCCTGCCCCGGCGGCAGGCGGTCGAGCGCCTTGCCCGGCTCGAGCCCGGTGCGCGGCACGTCGCTGTACTGCACGTAGGCGATCTCCTCGGGGCGGAGGTCGTCGATGTCGCGCGGCGAGGCGCCGGTGCGGCCGAGGTGATAGGTGTCGAGCAGCAGCCCGGTCTGGGGATGGCCGGCGCGCGCCATCACCTCCCGCATCGGACCCAGCGCGTTGAGCTGCTCGCACTGGGAGTTGAACTCGACGGCCAGACGCACCCCGTGCTCGCGCGCGATGTCGCCGACCTCGCGGATGCTGCGCGCGGCGTCCGCGACGTCGCCGCGCCCGCGGTCCACCGGGCTCATGATCGTGGCGCAGCCGAGCGCCTTCGCCCGCGCGGCCTGCTCGGCGAACACCCGCAGCAGCCGCGCGCGCTCCTCCCCGGCGGCCCAGACCCAGCCGAGCTCCACGCCCACGCAGGCGACCGGCAGGCCGGAGGCGCGGACCAGCGCCAGCACCTGATCAGCGGACTGGCCGGCCTGGGCGGCGCGCTCGAAGTCGAGGCGGCGCAGCTCGACGGCGTCCCAGCCCGTCTTCTTGATGACCGCGAGCGCGTCCGCGAGCGGGGTGGTGTCGAGCGTCCACGTGTGCAGCGACAGGCGCATGGTCATGAGGTCATCTCCTTGTAACCGGCGTCTCGCCTTCGGCGGCGCCGCCTACAGCCCCGGTCAGTTCAAACGCCTCGGCCAGGAGCTCGTAGGAGCGCATCCGCGCCTTGAAGTCGTGCGTGATCGTCACCACGATCAGCTCGTCGGCCTGGTAGTCGGCGGCCATCTGCATGAGCCGCTCGTGCACCTGCTCGGGCGTGCCCACCACGCTGCGCCGGGCCGCGTGCTGGGCGATCGCCACCTCCTGGGCATTGTAGGGATAGCTCTCCGCCTCCTCCACCGATGGGTACGGGGCGGGCCGCCCGGTGTAGAGCCGCACGATGAAGAGGTCGCGGCTGCGCGCGAGCCGTCGCGCCTCGGCTTCCGTCTCCGCGCAGACCGCGAAGACGGCCACGCTGCTGCGCGGCGCGGCCAGGTCGGGCGAGGCGCAGAATCGGTCGCGGTAGGCGCGCGTGACCTCCGCGCCGCCCTGCTCGTTGATGAAGTGCGCGAAGCAGAAGGCCTGGCCGAGCTGGGCGGCCAGGAGCGCGCTCTCGTCGCTCGAGCCCAGGAGCCAAACCTCCGGGACGCTCGGCCCGGCGGGCATCGCGTGCACCCCGCGCCACGGATGGTCGGCGGCCAAGTCGTCGTGGAGGAACGCGACCAGGTCCTGGATCTGCCGCGGGTAGTGCTCGATCCCGAGGGCGCCGGGGCCGTGCCGCAGGATGCGGGCGGTCCGCTGGTCGCTGCCCGGCGCGCGCCCGATGCCCAGATCGATGCGCCCGGGATGGAGCGTCTCCAGCATCCGGAACTGCTCGGCGACCTTGAGCGCGCTGTAGTGCGGCAGCATCACGCCGCCCGACCCGACGCGGATGTGGCTGGTGACCGCGGCCACCTGGGCGATCAGCACCTCGGGGCTCGCCCCGGCCAGCCCCGGAGTCGAGTGGTGCTCGGCCAGCCAGTAGCGGTGGAAGCCCAACCGGTCGGCCGCGCGCGCCAGCTCGATCGTCTCGTGGACCGCGTCGGCGGGGGTGCCTCCGCTCCGCACCGGTGACTGGTCGAGGATGCCGACGCGCATCGCGCTAGTTGATCCGCTTCGTGCGGCCCTGCCACTCGCGATCGCGCAGCACGAACTTCTGGATCTTGCCGGTCGAGGTCTTGGGCAGCTCGCCGAACTCGACGGCGGCCGGCGCCTTGAAGCCCGCGATGTGCTGCTTGCAGAACTCGATGATCTCCGGCTCGGTGACCTTCTGCCCCGGCTTGAGCGTGACGAAGGCCTTCGGCCGCTCGCCCCATTTCTCGTCGGGGATCGCGACCACCGCGCACTCCATCACCGCCGGGTGGCGGGCCACGCACTGCTCGACCTCGATGGTCGAGATGTTCTCGCCGCCCGAGATGATGATGTCCTTCTTGCGGTCGCGCAGCTCGACGTAGCCGTCGGGATGCCAGACCCCGATGTCGCCCGAGTGGAACCAGCCGCCCCGGAAGGATTCGGCGGTGGCGTCGGGCTGCTCGTAGTAGCCCTTGGCCACGTTGTTGCCGACCATGATGACCTCGCCCAGCGTGTTGCCGTCGCGCGGCACGTCGTTCATCTCGCCGTCCACCACCCGCACCAGGTCGAAGAGCGCGTAGCCCTGCCCCTGGCGGGCGGCGAGCGTCGCCTGGTGCTCCGCGGGCAGCGCGTCCCAGTCCGCGTTCCAGCCGCAGACGGTGTGGGGCCCGTAGGTCTCGGTCAGGCCGTAGACGTGCACCGGCCGGAAGCCCAGCTCCTTGAGCTTGCCGAGCAGGGTTGGCGAGGGCGGGGCGCCGGCCACCGTCACCGTCACCGGGCGCGCCAGCTTGTGCGCCTTCGGGTCGTTGACCACCCCGATCTGCACGGTGGGCGCGCCGTTGTAGTGCGTGATGCCCTCGGCGTCGATCAGCTCCCAGATGCGCGCGGGCTCGACCTTCCGGAGACACACGTGCGTGCCCGCCACCGCGGTGACCGCCCACGTGAAGCACCAGCCGTTGCAGTGGAACATGGGCAGGGTCCAGAGGTATTTCGTATCGAAGGTCATGCCGGTCTCGACGATCTCGCCGACCGCGTTCACCCACACCCCGCGGTGCGAGTACATCACGCCCTTGGGGCGCCCGGTCGTGCCCGAGGTGTAATTGATCGAGATCGTCTCTTCCTCGTCCTCGAGCCAGCTCTCCACCGCCTCCGCCGAGCCGCCGGCCAGGAAATCCTCGTACGGGTCGCCGGCCGCGCCGGTGTCGTCGATGCGCACGATCCGCACGCCCTTGAGCTCCAGCGGCTTGACCAGGTGCTCGAGCTCCGCGTCCACAAACAGGAACGTCGAGCCCGAGTGCTGGAGGATGTAGCCGATCTCGTCGGAGGACAGCCGCGTGTTGATCGCCACCAGGACGCCGCCCGCCGCGGGCACACCGTAGTGCGCCTCGAGCATCGGCGGGATGTTCGGGCACAGGAACGCCACGCGATCGTGCTTCCGCATGCCGGCCCGCCGCAGCCCGGACGCCAGCCGGTTCACCCGCTCGCCGAGCTGCCGGTACGTGTAGCGCCGCGTGCCGTGCACCACCGCCGTCTTGTCGGGAAAGACGTAGGCGTTGCGGACGAGGAAGCTCACGGGCGTGAGCTCGGTGCGATAGACCTGATGGTGCTTCATCGCGCTGCGGCCTCCGGTGGCGTGGGGGTGATCGTGCCCCCGCAGTGTACCCAAGCGCTCCCGGAATGGCGAGGGGCTGCTACAATGCCCCGCCATGGCCTGGGACGAGCGGATGAAGGATTTCCACGCCCGCCGCGCGAAGGCGCGCGGCATGGGCGGGCCCGAGCGGCTCGCGCGCCGCCGGGACGCGGGTGCGCTCAACGCACGGGAGCGGGTGGAGCGTCTGCTCGACGCCGGCTCGTTCGTGGAGGTCGGCACGTTCAACACCTCGGACGTACCGGGCATGGAGGCCGAGACCCCGGCCGACTCCAAGGTGGGCGGCCTCGGCCGCATCGACGGCCGCCCGGTGGTGGTGTGCTCCAACGACTTCACGGTGCTCGCCGCCACGTCGAGCCGGGTGGCCTCGCACAAGGAGGCGGAGCTCAAGCGGCTCGCCGCGCGCCGGGGCATGCCGATCGTCTACCTGGCCGAGGCGGGCGGCGCGCGGATGCCGGACATCATGGGCTCCGCGGGCATCGCCTCCTTCGGCACCTCCACCTACTACGGCACGCGCCGGCGCCGCGTGCCCATGGTGACCGCGGTGCTCGGCCAGGCCTACGGGCTGCCCACCTGGAACGCCTGCCTCTCCGACTTCGTGGTGATGCTCGAGGGCGCCTCGATGGCGGTCTCCGGCCCGCGGGTGCTCGAGCTGGCCACCGGCGAGAAGATCTCGCCCGAGGAGCTGGGCGGCGCGAAGGCGCACGCCGAGGAGACGGGCTTCGCCGACGTCGTCGCCAAGACCGAAGACGAGTGCTTCGCTCTCGTGAAGCGCTTCCTCTCCTACCTGCCCTCCCACAACCGGCAGGCGCCGCCGCCGGCCGAGGTGCCGGCGGGCTCGGGCGCCGAGATGGGCACGATCGCGGACCTGGTGCCGGAGGCACGCAACCGGGCCTACGACATGACCCGGGTGCTGCGGCGGCTGGCCGACGGCGGGGAGATCTTCCAGGTGAAGGAGCGCTTCGGCCGGAGCCTGATCACCGCACTCGCCCGCATGGGCGGGCACGTGGTCGGCTTCGTGGCCAACCAGCCGATCCAGAAGGGCGGCGCCTGCGACGCGGACGGCTGCGACAAGGCGATCTCGTTCCTCGCGCTCTGCGACTCGTTCAACATCCCGCTCATCTTCCTCCACGACGTGCCCGGCTTCTTCATCGGGCGCGACGCCGAGCGCAAGCGGGTCGCGGGCAAGATCATCACCTGGATGGAGGCGCTCGGCATGGTCTCGGTGCCGCGCGTGTCCATCATCGTGCGCAAGACCTACGGCCAGGCCTACTTCAACATGGGCGGCGGCGGGTACGCGGACCTGCTGGTGGCGTGGCCGACCGCGGAGATGTCCTTCATGGACCCGGCCACCGGCGTCAACGTGGTCCACGGCGCGGAGCTGGCGAAGCTGCCCGCCGAGGAGCGCGCGGCGCAGCGACAGGCGCTGCTCGCCCAGTGGGAGCTCGACACCCTGCCCTACGGCGCGGCCGCCCGACACCTCATCGACGAGGTGATCGATCCCGCCGACACGCGCGACGTGGTCATCCGCTTCCTCGCCCAGGCGCGCACGCGCTCCGCCATCGGCCGGCATCGTCTCGGCGGCTGGCCGACCAAGTTCTAGGCGCGCCCGCCTTGTCGCTCTGGCTGCTCGGCGCAGTGGTCATCGCGGCCGCCTGCTTCGTGCAGGGCCTGGCCGGCTTCGGCATCGGCCTCGTCTCGCTCGCGTTCCTGCCGTTCCTCATGTCGCCGCAGCACGCCATCGTCCTGATCACGATCTACGCGGCCGTCTTCATCGTGATCATCTTCATCCCGCTGCGGCGCGACTTCACGATGCAGGGCATGACCGAGCTGATGGCCGGCACCATCCTGGCGACGCCGGCCGGCGTCTGGCTCCTGGCCGCCCTGTCCCCCGACCTGCTCAAGCGCCTGATCGGCCTGGTGCTGCTGGCGATCGTGGCGCTCGAATGGCTCGGGCTCTACCCCGAGCGGCTCCGCGGCCGCGGATGGGGCTTCGGCGCCGGGCTCGTGGCGGGCGTGCTGGGCGGGGCGATCGGCACGCCGGGCCCGCCGGTGATCCTCTACGCGGCGGCGCAGGACTGGAGCACGCGAACCGTGAAGGCCAACATCCAGGCCTTCCTGATCGTGAACCAGGCGGTGATCCTGGTCGGCTACTGGTGGGCCGGCCTGCTGGACCGCGAGGTCTGGCGCCTCACCTGGCTCTACGCGGTGCCCGCGGTGATCGGCCTCGTCGCGGGCATGTTCCTCTTCACCCGGCTCGACCGCGCGCGCTTCCGCCAAGTGGTGTTCGCGGTGCTCTTCATCTCCGGCCTGGTGCTACTGATCCGCGGGTGAGCGGGCGAGCAGGTAGCAGCGGCGGCTCGGATGCTCGACCTCCGGGTACGGCTCCCGTTCGACGCGCTCCAGGACGACGAAGCCGGTCTCCACGAGGCGCGCGATCATGCGATCCGGCATCAGGAAGCGGAAGTCCAGCGATACGGGGTGGCCCCAGAGCTCGTCGCGGTGGACGGTCTCCTCGCCGACGTGAAACGCGATCAGCAGGAGGCCGCCGGGCGCCAGAACTCGCCGCAGCTCCCGGAGGGTCGGCCCCATCTCGGCCTCGTCGATGTGGATGAGCGAATAGAAGGCGACGAGACCCGCCAGCGCGCCGTCGGGCAGCTCGAGCGCCCGCATGTCGCCGACGCGGAACTCGACCGCCGGCGAGAGCTTGCGGGCGCAGTCGATCATCCGGGGCGAGAGATCGATCCCGATCGTCCGGACCTCCTGCTCGTGGAGATGGCGGGCCACGTGGCCCGGCCCGCAGCCCAGATCCGCGACGAGCCCGCGACCACGCACGTCCTCCGCGAAGCGGTTCAGCAGGTGCCGGTCGAGCGGCTTGCCGGCCAGCTCGCCGAAGATGCGCGCGGTGTAGGTTGCCGCGAGCTCGTCGTAGCTCTCGCGCGTGCGGGACGTGTCGTCACTCACGGGGCGGCGGCCAGCTCCAGCACGTGAGTGCAGCGGGCGTCGCCGGCGTGCCGGCGGAATCCCAGCGCCTCGTAGAGCCGCGCGGCCTCGGGATTCACGGTGCTGAGCCGGAGCGTGGCGAACGGGCCGTGGGCGGCCGCGATCACGGCGTCCAGGAGCTGTCGACCCACGCCGTGCCTCCGGTACGCGGTCAGCACGTAGAGGTGCCGCACCCGCCCGACGCGTGCCTCGCCCGCGTACGGGTCCACGTTCAGGCCGCAGACCCCGACCAGACGCCGGCCCCTGCGGGCACCGAGCAGGGCCTCGCCGGCGCGATCGAAGCGATTGACGCCGCTCTCCCATTCCTCGGCGAGCCGGCGCACGAAGCGAAGCCCCGCCGCCTCGCTCTCCGCGATCAGGGGCGCCAGGCGATCAGCCGGCAGCCCATCCAGCCGCTCGATGCGCACGCCCGGGCTCGTCACGACGGCCGGGCGAGCTCCGCCTCCAGGCGGTCGAAGTTCTGCGGGGTCGACAGGGACGCGCTCGCTCGATCCACGTGCGACCTGTACCATACCCGGCGGCCGCGGGGCTAGTCGGCAGGCCGCCCGCGAACGAACGCGCTACCCGCGAGCAGCACGCCGAGCACTCCGCTGAGCACGCATCCGATGTGGAGCGTGACGAGCGAGACGACGCCCTGCAGGGCGTTGGCGCCCGAGAACGGCGCGAGCGGCTCCATGTCCCCATGCATGATGCTGTCCAGGAAGACGTGGCTGTAAGTCCCCGCGAACGCGCCGACGACGGCGGCGAGCCACGAGATGCGTGGCGCGCCGCGCAGCCACGTCGCGAACACCGCCTTGGGGTCGGGGGTCCAGCGATCCAGAAGCGCCTGACAGATTGGTCGCCCCACCACGACCGACACCAGGGCGATGAGCGTCGCCCCGAGATACGTGTGGGAGAACCCGTGGAGGAGGACATCGTTCCGGATCACCCGCACGATCACCTCGATGTCCATCGCGGCCTGGCTGAAGGCGAAGACCATCAGGCTCACGTGCCGGCCAGCCACCGCCTTGGCCAGCAGCCCGGGACCGAGGTGGAACGGGGTAACCGGCATCGCGGCCGCGCGCCGGGCTCTAGCTCGCCCGGCCTAGTCTCGTGCCGCCCAAGTATCCGGCCCGTCCGCGCTGCACCGCAGGGCGAGCACCTTCCCCGTCGGCGCATGAACCGCGGCCCGGATCCGGCCGGAGGCGACCGAGGGGTTCGAGAACTCGAGCCAGACCGCTCCCTCCGCCAGATCGGCCGCCGCCTGCCGCATCGTGGGCTGCCCGAGCACGCCGACGACGGCCGTCAGGTTGGACTCCGGCGGGATCGCCCGGCACGCGGTGAGCTTCTCCTCGCCGTTCGGGAGATTCCATCGCACGTACTCCCCTACCACGGTGACCGCCGCCAGCGCGACAAGCAGGAGGGCGCCAACGACGAGCGCCGGCCGATTCACGCGGCGAGCGCGCGGCCGCGCCAGGCCAGCACCCGCCGGCCCGCATGGGTCAGCAGCACGTAGCCATAGCCGAACAGCAAAACCACGATCGAGTAGAAGAGGAGCACGTCGGCCCACGGCTCCGTGCTCGCCGTCCACCAGCGGACCAGGAGGAGGTAGACCGAGAACGGGAGAAGGAACAGGATCGGCGTGATCCACGACACCCGCCGGTACCGCGCCGCGGGCTCCCCGGCGAGCCACCAGAACAGCGCGGCCGCGAAGGGCACGTAGGCCGGCCACGCGACCCCCGAGACGTAGAGCAGGGTCGTCACCCGATCGATCAGGCCGATCGTCGGATCGTCGCGGTAGAACAGGTGCGCGATGAACGGGAGCACCACCGGCAAGGTCGCGGCCCAGCGGTAGTACGTGACTTCCCTCATCGTTCCCTCACCTTGCCACGCGCGGGCCCAAGGGCCGCCACGAAAAGCGCGGGAAGGCGCCCCGCAACTGGAACTCGAAAACCCGTATCGATGTCGGTCCGCCGTTGAGAGCGCTGATCATGCAATAGTCCGGGTGCTGTCTGAGAAATGGCGGTGAGGCTTTCAAGTCCGCAACGCAATCGGCAACGGGCCGTCAACGAATTCTGCTTGATAGCCAAGCCCGGGCAGGCGAAATAGCGGAGCGCAACGGCCTACGTTGAGCACGGTGCCAGGTAGTAACCGCCAAACGAGACGATGCTGGAGCCGCGGCAGCTCGGCATTCCCGCGCGGTGGAATCGCGTGGCGCCTGGCAAAACTGGCTGGATCGGTCGGCCCGGCGCCGAGCGCGAACCATTCTCCCAGAACACCTCCCGGCCGCTCCGCGAGCCGAGTGACGTCAAGAGTGCCGTCAAGTTGGGCAGTGATCACCTCGCCGAACGAGGCTTGCGGGTAGCGTGTCCCGCGCGATTCGACGGCGCGAGCTGGTAAGCGGAAACTGGTGCCCGGGATCAACAGCATCAGGCGCCTCCTGCTCGCGTAGGCCCTGCGTAATCGGAGCCGCGTGACCGCCGAACGCTCGGGATGGCGGCGCGTGGAGGTGTCCTTACTGCATGACCTCGGCGGCCGGCGCGAGGGTCGACCGGGGGGTCGTGACCTTCAGTCGAGGCCCCAGGTGCGCACCTGCTGGGGCACCACGCGGAACATCACGCGGTCTGCGGGGATCGTGCGGCCGCCCCAGTAGTTCTCGAGGTGCGGGTGGTACTTGTCGAGGATGCGGGTAACCAAGGCGCGGCGCTCGGGCGTATCACCCAGGAACTCGGCGCGCCCGCGGATCGCGACGCCCTTGATCTCGGCGCCGCGCGAGCCGCTCTCCGCGACGATGTGCAGGCGCGGGTCGCGCCGGAGGTTCTTGACCTTCTGCAGGTTGTCCACGCTGATCAGGGTCAGCGCCGCCGGCTCGTGGAGAAACCACATCGCGGTGACCAGCGGGGAGCCGTCCGGGTTGATCGTACCGAGGACGACGATGTCCTTGGTCGCCAGGTACTGCTGGATGCGCGGGTCGTTGAAGGTCACGGGGCGATCCACACTTTCATGAAGGTGTTGTTGTCATAGGTGGTGAGGCCGGGCTTGTAGTTCCGGAGCTTCTTGTCCTTGAAGAACCAGCCCTCGACCCAGCCCACCGCGACGGAGGCATGGTCACCCCGGGCCAGCAGGTAGCGCTGCAGCTCCCAGTAG
>WNFK01072395.1_pt1 | contig 13992 bp, 8 predicted proteins | sample 5400281 | NCBI WGS metagenome assembly WNFK01 (sample SAMN13153350, study PRJNA577476) | soil metagenome | isolation source: 20 cm soil on Douglas fir-dominated hillslope | place: USA:California | collected 2013-09-17 | reverse complement strand
AGCCCCGGCGGTTCACCGAATTCTTTCTTGGATGCTGTCTCGAAAACAGGACCGAACACGGCGAAGTCGGCGCCGCCCCGACGCGCTAGCTTCGCTTCCTCAAGTGAGTGCGTGGAGACCCCAATCAGGAAGTCATCGCCAAACGTTTGACGCACAACTGCAGTGGGTAGTGAAGACGTGGTTAAGTGGACACCATCTGCACCGGCGGCTGCGGCAATGTCCGAACGATCGTTTATTAGAAGTTTGGTAGCGCTTCCGAGGGTGATACCGGCGGCGCATGAGGCAAGTTGGTAGAGGACACTTGCAGTCAAATTCTTTTCCCGAATTTGAACCAGATCGATTTGCGCGACAACGGCTGCTTGCACCAGTTGGAGAACGCTTGAGAAGTCTTCAGCTGCCGGCGTTGTCCGTTCGGTCGTCTGCCCGCTCGTGATGAGATAAATCAGCGGGCGCGGCAGGCTGTGGAGGTCTAACGACATTTTTTTTAGGATAACTTGGTTCGGTGCCTTCCCGGAGTGTGTGAACAGTCTGTTGGAAATGAAATATTTCCCAGAAGGCGATCCCGATGTTCAGGAGACCAACGCCGGTCACTGCCCCACGTATCCAACCGGAAGCAACTACAGCCTGCAAGTTATACATGCCGGTTTTGCGCGCAGCGTAAAGCAGAAAATAGTTGTTACCCCAGTCACTCAGCCCGAGGGTACCCTGCGGAACCCACGGCAAGAGTGCGAGCACAATACCGATTTCCAGGCAGAGGATGATATAGAAGATTACACTTAACTTGGCTGACATCGCTTGGTTCGTCAATAGTGAATGGTAAATGGTGAATGGTAGATAGCAATCGTTGGAGTGGCATCCTCGATTTCACTATTCACCATTTACTATTCACCATTTACCATTGTCTTCCTACTTCCCTTTCTTCGTTTGGCTCGCGGCCTGTGCCTGCAGGCTCTCCAGCCGAGCACCAATGTCACGATAGCCGATGTCGACGCCGTAGACGTCCGTAAACGCCGCCACGGCGTTGTTCAAGTCGCCCATCTGTTCGTAGGCGGCGCCGAGCTCGTATTTCAAGGCTTTGGATTCTTCGGCGTTGCGGCCCGGGGCATCGAGACCTTTCTTGAACCAGGTCACTGCAGCCTGGGGCATACCCTTTTGAGCGAAGCAATGACCCAACATGTTGCAGCAGTGAAAGTATCGCGGTGTGCCGTCAGCAGAACCGGTTAAGCCGGCTGCGACCTGGAATTCTCGAATAGCCTCATCGAGCAGATCCATTTCCTTGTAGGCCGTAGCCATATTGTAATGCGTTTCGTAATCTTCATGGGCGGTGGCGCTATCGCCTTCCGCCTCCAGCCGAAACTCTTCGAAGATCTCAGCAAGACCGGAATCAATTCCTCTGCCGGCAGGCGCAGCCGGCCTGGAATCAGGAACAGGCGGCTCAATTACGATCTCGCCGAAAGCAATTTGCTCCGTCGCTGTTTCGCCTTCCGGTTTGACCATCGCCAGGTCGAACTCCAGGTCCGTCGCTTCAGTGCTTTGACTTGCTACTTCAAGCTGCTTGCGGCGAACGTCAATTTCAGGATGAGCGCCAAACTGACGTTCGAGCAGTTCAAGCGTGTCGAAAGCAATGTCGGAATAGCCCTGCGTGATATAAAAATCCACGCTTTCGAGTTCCTGACGCATCATTGCCGCGGCACTTGGCTTTACCTCTCCCTCGCCCTCTAAACGTTTGGCAGCCGGCTGACCAACGGTCTCAGCCACTGCGGGTTCTTCCGCCTCATTCAGATCAGCAAAAGAAATTCCGGCGGGTGCAGGTGCTTCCTCGGCAACTGAGTTCCATTCAAATTCCAGCGTTTCCGCTTTAGTCTCGCCGGGAGTCTCGCTGGTTATTTCAAAACTGTCGAAGGTCGGCACTACGGCGGGTTCGTCAAGGAAGGGGGCACCTTCAACGGTTTCTTCCAAAAAGCCTCCCAACAAAGTCAACCGATCAAGAAAATGTTGTTCGTCGGGTGCTAGACGGATCAGTTGGGTCAGGGCGTAGCGTTCCTCGTCGGGAAGGCCGGCCGCTTCCGCAGCCTCAGCGAGGCGTTCCAGGGTGCCGCGCAGCTTGTCCATGTCGCGCTGCCACCAATGAATCCTGGTGAGCAACCGCAGGCCGGGCACGTGTTCCGGATTGCCCGCCAGTAGTTCATCTACCAGTTCAAGCAAGTCATTCTCTTCGCGTCCGGCAAGCATTTGCTCGATGATGTCACCGAGAATCCTGGCGGCTTCGTCTTGCTGGCCCAGCTTCAGGTAGAGACGAGCCACTTCGATATAAGATCGATAGTTTGATGCATCCTCTTTCATCAATAGAGCGGTGGCTCGCTCGGCCCCGGGAGCGTCTTCCGCATCTATGTAGGTCTGCGCTAACATGGAAATGAGCTCGAGATCGTCAGGGGAGTCGGCAACAGCTTTTTGCAGAATCTCAGCTGCGTCGTCAGCACTGCCTAATTTCGTATGCGCTGAGACGAGGCCCTTCAGCGCTACCCTGTTATTGGGGCTCAGCTCGAGTGCTTTGGTGTAAGCGCCGAGGGCTTTTTCGAACTGTGCGTTTTCCAGCAGACGGTTTGCCGCTTGACTGAAAGCTTTGGCTGCTTCGGGCAGCAAGCGTTCCTTCAGATAACCTTCACCAAGCTTGAGCCTGATATCAGTGTTTTGCGGATCGAGATCGGCGATCTTGTGGAGCACGTCCAGAGTGTCCTTGCTCCGGCCGGCGCGGGTGTGGGCATCGGCAACTACGAGATACTGCGTGCGAGCGTCAGCAATCAGACCCTGGGCCGCATAAAGTTCTCCAAGCTCCCTGGCGATCGCCGGATCGCGCGGTTTGAGCTTTTCGATCTTCCGGTACATCGCGATGGCTTTTAGCCGGAATTCCTGTTCGCGAAAGTGTTCGGCTATTCTCAGGAAGCAAGTCGCCGCTTCTTCTTTTTCGCCGGCGCGCGCCAAAAGATCTCCCAACATGTTGAGAGTGGTGAGATCGCTATCATCATGCTTGATGATTTGACGATACTCTTTAATGGCGGCGTTAATCTTCCCTTGCGAGAGGAATTTCTCAGCGGCCTTTATGACCTTAGCTTTTTCAAAAGCCATAAGGGTTATTATGTATCACTGAATATGGGATCCGAGTCAAACGTGGGCAGCGATTGTGGGACACAGGGATCAGGTGTAGTTCTTATTAAGCCGGTGTTTCTAAAGGTGAAACGACCGGGGCTACGCTAACATGCAGAAAATATGACTGTCAACGCACTTCATTTTTGAGAGTGAATCACAGCCGAACAAAACCGTCCACGCCTGCGTCAGGTGGCTTTTCCCGACGCGCACAATGGTCCCAACTTGGTCAACGGACCGCGCTGGTTGGCTTTGTCCTCTATTCCGCTTTCGCGCCCCATTCAATTGCCGCCGCCGAAATCTCGTTGGCAATTGTAGGCGCGGGTTGGTTGGTCCGCACCATCGCCACCAACAAAACCGGCTTTCGGCATACTCGTTTTGATTTGCCTGTCTGGCTCTTCTTTCTGTGGACCGTCGCGTCTTCCCTTCTTTCTCAGGAGCCACGCATTAGCATAGCGAAGATCCAATCAGCCTGCGTCTTCTTGCTTTTTTATCTCGCGCAGGCAATCGTCACTAAAAAAACTGCTGTGTTGCTCGTCGCGGTAATGATCCTGTCAGGCTCAGTCGGGACACTTTACAGCATTTACGATCTGGTCCGGGGCCGCGGCGTAGTTGTTGTATCCGTCTCGCCTGACAGTCCGTTACAAGCTCAGCTGCGCGCCGGCGATGCCGTTTGGCGAGTAGCCGGGCAGCGGGTTTATTCGGTTCCTGATATTGATGACGCTATCAGAAAGTCGCCGCCAGCAACCAACCTGGTAGTCAGCATTATCTCGCAGGGGGAACACGTTGAGCGTCCGGGCCTGGTCGTTACCGATACAATCAAGCGACGGGCGTCGCCCTCGGGAATAGTCGGGGGCGGGCCGACTCATCGCTTTCGAGCGTCTGGTTGGACGCGACACTACGAAACCTATTCCGAGATTCTCCAGGTTCTCGCTCAACTTGCTCTGGGTCTACTCGTCGCCAACTACAAAAATCACCGTTTGAATTTTCGCGCGAAGCTCGCCTGCGCCGGCTTCGGCTTACTCGCTCTGGGTATTGCGCTCACCGCCATGCGAACTGCGTTAGTGGCACTGGCATTCGGTGTTTTCATAATAAGTCTTCGCGCGTTGGGGAGCTTGCGAACCCGGGTACCGCTGCGAAGCCGCGCTACGGTCTTGAGTATCGCGGTTATTAGTCTCCTGCTCGCTATTGGCGCCTTCGTTGTTTACCGAACGCGGGCGCCGCACGCGCTCTCGCTGCAGGATCCAAGTTCGTCGTTAAGGGTTCAGGTTGCGCGTGTCGGTGCCTCGCGCATAATGGAGCACCCGCTATTCGGTCATGGGATGGACTCAGTGCACATTCACTGGAAGGAATGGGGCTTCCCTGGAACCGACATGCTCCACCTGCATTCAACGCCACTGCAACTGGCATTTGATCGGGGACTACCGGCGCTCTTTTTATGGCTCTGGATCATGTGGATTTTCTGGCGCACCGCTTCGAGCGGCGAAAAATCTCTGCGCGATTCCAGCGACACCAATCGCTATGGCCTGCTGCTGGGAGCCAGCGGCGCAGTCGCCGGTTTCTTCGCCAGTTCACTCGTTAACTACAATTTCGGGGACGGCGAAGTTGCGCTCGTGTTTTGGTGGTTGATGGGAATCGTGGTGGCGTTAACGATCAGTGAGAACGGGCGAGATACTTCAAGATTAGCCCGCTAGTCTTGTTGGCGCTTTACTACTCTGTGCCTCCTCTGTGGGCTCTGTGTCTCTGTGGTGACTCCTTGTTTTTTGCGTTTATTCACCACAGAGACACAGAGCACACGGAGGCTGCAAGAGGAATTCAAATTACGTCGGCGAAGTTGCGCCGGCTCTTCGCAAACCACCAGTAACCAAACACAAAAACAATTAAGGCCAGGATCGCGAAGTAGCCGAGGCTTGACCAGTCCGGAGCCAGGCCTTCCAAAAAAATCCGTCGATAGCTGCGGACCAGTGCGGTGAAGGGGTTGGCATTGATGAAGGCACGGTAGCGTTCCGGCACGATCGACTCCGGATAAATAATCGGCGTCAGATACATCCAGGCCATTAAGACAAGGGTAATGCCCTGGACAATGTCGCGCAGAAACACGCCGAGCGAAGCGACGAGCCAGGCGGCGCCGAGCGTAAAGATCAGTTGCGGAATTAACAACGCCGGCAGCCACAGAATGGTGGTGTGCAGTTCGTGGCGAACAATGACCGTGGCTACGACCAGCGCGAGCATTCCAAACATCTGGTTGCCTAACGACGAAAGCGCTTGCGCTACCGGTAACGTTTCCAAGGGGAAAACGACGCGCTTCACCAGGTTTGCATGGTTAACAATCGTTGTGGACGACTGCTGTAGCGTCTCCTGAAACATCGTCCAGGGCAGTAAGCCGCAGAAAAGATAGAGCGCATAATCAAGGGCAGTGCCCTGAGGACCGAAGCGCGCGTTGAAGATTCCAGCAAAGATAAACGTGAAGATGGCGATCATTACCACCGGCGTGACGATGGCCCAAAGAATTCCCAGCACGGAGCCCTTGTAGCGTGACACTAACTCTCGCCGCGCCAGCGACAGGATTAGTTCGAAACGGCCGGGAAGTTCCCAGAGAGGTCGCCACACCGCGCGCCGTGCTGTTTGAGCAGAAATCATTTCAGTTTAATTGGGCTTGGGGTCTTGGGTCTTGGGTCTTTGGTCTTTGTGGTTTGGTTCTGAAATCTGAGATCTGAGATCTGAGATCTGAGATCTGAAATTTCAAATCTCAAAAAGGACCCAAAACCAAGAGCCAAAGCACAAAGACCAAAGACCCAAGACCAAAGACCAAAGACCAGCTTTCAAAGTTTTCCAAACCCGCGCCAGCTGTTCTTGTTATGCCAGCCAATCTTCACCTCTTCGCTCTCGATGTCACGCCACCACTCTTCAAAGTCTTCACGCCGGATGTAGTGTGAAGTCGGCGCCACCAGGTGATCGAACACAATTGTGTGTTGTTCCCGCCAGCCAAACTGTGAAATCGCGCTGAGGTAGTCGTTGTAAAAAAGATGACGAGCCAGTCGCGAACCGCTCTCGAAACGGTTAAGCGGACCATAGACTAATTTCGTGGCCAGATACACCAGCGCGGTGGGAACCTTCGAAAGCTGCAACAGCGCCCGGCGGTCGATCCGCGAACCGAATTTTTCTCGCAGTGGATCGATGAAGCGCGTAATCCATTCGTTATTCTCTGCGCCATAGACCCACGCCGAAATATTGCCACCAGCCCTCACCTTCGACGCCAGCGACCGAAAGCCGGCGCGTGGATCCGGCAGGTGATGCAACACACCGATTGAGAATGCATAGTCAAACACGCGCGCGAAAGGCAGATGATAAATGTCGGCCTGAACGATATGCGCATTCTCCAGTTCGCGCGTAGCACTAAACGCAGTTTCCACAGCGTCGCTCAGGTCAACTCCGATCACTTCACGCGCGCCCCAGTTTGCAGCCAGTTGCGTATGCCGGCCTTTTCCGCAGCCGCCTTCCAGCACCACTTTGCCCTGAAAAAACTCGGGACTAACCGGTGCGATCCACCCCAGGAACTGATCCGCGTAGAGGTCATCGCTTTGAACGAAGTGTTGCCACTGCCAACCAAAGTTCTCGGCGGTGGCTGCCTTATCGGCCTCAACTTTTTCCGGCATGGCAAACCGGGGGACTCCGCGAACGATTGGAAAACTACGCGCGCAGGACTCGCAAGCCAGTTCGCCTTCCATGATCTCGACGCTTTCCTCGCGTGTAACGGACGCGAGCAATATTGCACCGCCACATACAGGACATCTCAAATAGTCGAGTAACTTACGCTTCATACAATTCCGGAAGGGGCCGACCAGTCCTCCCAGCCGAGTAGGTAGTTGTGCATTGTCGCTTTGTTCTCTCATTAACACCGCGGCTTTAGCCCGGTGGGTCGAGAACCATACGAAACGGAAACCGTTTAAACGATTTCACTTTCCTCCATCTTGCCTGATCACCAGGCTGAAGCCGCGGTGCTAATAAAAGCAATCGTCAAGCAGGTCTATTAATCATTAGGCGGGATTCAATGTAGGGTAGATAACAACAGCTTACAAGCGGACCAGAAGCGCTCATGCAGGATGAGACAGGATACTAGTTGTCTGGATTTATTGTCAGGCTGCCGACAAGATACGCAACTTCACCGGTGTTTGACTGGAGCTTGAGAGTATAGTCTCCGGACGGCGTATTCGCGGCGACCGTGACGGTAAAACTAATAACCGGCGTAGACCTGTGAAACTCTTCGCGGGTCAAACTTGCAGGATCAATGCTCATCGAGGGTGAGCTTAGAACCAGACCATTGCCGGGTATTTGATCCACTCCTTCACCGCCGACGTAGACCGTGATCTTCTCACCGGTCCTCACCGGCACCGGCACGCTTGAGAGCTCACCGTTAAGTCCGATAAAACGCGGAATCAAAACCGGCGCCGAATTCTGCGGCGGCACGAGCACATAATTCAACGATGTCGGCTTGTCCGTGATTACGCGCATGCTGCTTCGCATTTCCACGCTACGAAAAGCACGACCTCGCAGTCCGGGTTGACGATCGCCGGCAGCGGTGAGAGCGTCCCCTTCTTTAGTCGCCGCATCGAGATATTCGATCATTGCGCGGTAGTTACCGGCGGGAACGCTGTTGAAGTTAAATCTTCCGCTGGACGAGGTGAGACCACTGGCCATGACCTTGCCGCTATCGAGATCTTCAATCCAGACATGGGCGGCAATTGCCGGCAATAGACTGCCGCCAATGCTGCTGAGAATCCTGCCTTCGATCGAGCCGGTTTTTTCCCGAGGCCCATAAAGACCGCGAGCGGCCGCCGCATCGGCCTCGCTAAGAGTACGTTCGGTGATCGCCGGCAGGCCATAAGTTCCATTGAGAGCCTGCGATGCCTGCATGGTCGCACCAATAACGTGAGAATGACTCAGGCCAAGCAGGTGTCTAAGCTCATGGGCCAGCGTTGATTCGAGATCGTAGGTGCCCGGCGTGCCGTCAGTTGAGAATTGAAGGGCAGCGCCGCTTTCCGAATACGGGTAGGGATTGAGAACGATGTCTGCTTCGCTTATCTCTCCGCTATCGAGATCATAGAAGACTCGGGTTCGCGCCGTAGTATTTCCTTCAGCAAAGAGCGCGAGGTTCTCTCCGGTGGCGGCAATGGTAATCAGGCTTACGCCGTCGCCGCCGGCTGTTGGGCTGACGGACTGCTTCTTCGAAGTGACTTCGACAAACTTGATATTGGCTGCGCGTGACCAACTGGCAAGCGCACGGTGCACTGCCCCGAGTACGTCGCTGTCAGCTTTGATAGCCGGCGATGCCGACGAAAGCGAAGTCGAAAGAGCCACCTGAATGTTCCTGGCGGGCCAGTATCGCCATCAATGCCAGGATCGGATTAAGACGTCGCATTCGGTGAGTACGGATTAATAACTTTTAGGGAACGCCGGCGCTTGCAAGAGGCGCGGCAGGACGAACTGCTGGCGAGATAGTATCACTTCCCCGATATTTTGACGGCAAAAAAAGAACCCCGTACGCTATCAACGTACGGGGTTCTGCATTGGGCGCCGGCGGCTGACACCAGGCGCTAAGGAATGATCGTGATCTGTGGTGCTGTGGCTACCGGCCTGCTTCCGGTCGTCCCGGTAGATTTGGTAACCGTCACAACTAGCTTGTAATCAATTGGCGCAGCTCCCGCCAGCGTGGCGGGTAAAGTTACCGTAATTACATCGAGCCCGAGCATATGGGTGTTGGGTTGCACCGCATCGGGAACTACATCGATAGTCGTTGTGCCGTTAATAAAAGAAACCTTCGTTTCTGTGCGCGAGGCGAAGCGGACGCCGGTGGCGTAAATCTCGAGCCTGGTAGGCGCCAGCGTACCCGAAGCGTCGAAAGGGCTGGTTACCTGGAAAGGTCCTACACACATAATTGCCATCGGATTGCTGACATTACAAACCTCGGCATTACCGCCGGCATCATCTGTGTCGGTGTGGATGTCCGGCTGCGACCCGGGTATTTGAAGGAAGCCACGATAAACTGTACCCCGATTGTTAATGACAACCCGCGCAATTCCAGGTGTTGTGAAGCCGATGGGCACCACGAACCTGATACCTTCCGACGGTGAGTCGCCCACAAAATAAAGTCCAGCCGCGACACCTTGAATGGCAACAGATACTCCGTTGAGCTCAACTGGAAGTACGGGGCTCCGTAAGGCTTCGTCTCCCAACCCCAGTCCAACAGCGGGTTTGTCTGAATCAGCAAGGCCTACTGTCGACCTGACAATGCTCAACTCGCCAGCCGATAGACTGGTGGGATCTCCGGGACTCGGCGTTGGTGTGGGAGTCGGGCTCGGACTCGCATTTGGATCGGCGCTCGCAAAGGGGCCCATGTTGCTTGCCCCGGTGAAGAACGAAAGCACCGCAGACGACTGGGTAGTTACCGGTGGAGTTAAAAGCAAAAACACTTCGGGGCTGCTGTCAGCATTGCCGCCGCCAAGTTCCAATCCTGACATACTGAACGCCATCCGCCTTAGCGTGCTGCTCGTCAACGGGCGGATACCGGAGACACTTAGTTGAGCGGGATTTCTTGTAAGTCGCGCAAAGGTGTTGGTATCAGTTACAGGCACTTGTGTGACGAAGAGCTGGTTGGGGGATATCAACTCGGTAGGCGTCGCGTTCAAACCCGCTGCATCAGTCTTCTCGACAAGTGTGCCGTCAGGCTTAAAGTTTAACGCCGAAGCAAAGACCAGCGCGTGAGGCGCCAGCGAGCTGTCGTAGTCAGTAAAAGTGGGGAAATGAATGACGTCACCGATGCAGGTATCACATTCAGGTGGCCTCTTCCCGACTATCTTGGCGCTACCATCCGAGACCTTGGAGACAAACACTGACAGGAAAGCTGCGTTCGTCGTGTTGTTGGCAGTAGGGTCTACGGCTCGCGACTCGTAAGCGACATACGCGCCATCGCGGCTCAGACGCCTGCCCTGACTAAGCACATTAATCGTCGCATTGGCGCCCGTGCTTGTTTCCTTGGTTTTTGTAAGTTGCCGATAATTGGTCACTGCTGAGCCGGAAAAATCCGCCACGTAAACCTCTGCATTTCCATGCCCGGCATCATCGTTATTACTCCCGGCCAGATCAGCTGTAGAGAGAAATGCAACCACACTGCCGTCGGCCGACAGTGATGGGTTCTGCTGGAATCGCGAAAAGGTTCTTGGAGTGATAAAAAGATCTTGGGTGTTCGTTCCCTGAACTACCGTATTTGAACCGGGAGCGAAACCGCTGGTGGTGCGACAAAGAAACAACTCGGCGTTCGCATCTGTGTTACCTACCGCGGTTACCAGGTTGCGGTTCGAAATAAACGCCAGCGTGTTTCCATCGTCACTGATCGCTGCCTCACGATTATCATCCAGCACATCGGGAAGAAATATTCCGGTACGCAGCGGGCGGCTGGGCGTTGTGTCTGTAACTTGTCGGAAGGTGCCGAGGGTTAGATCACTAATAGGGGTGATGTCGTCACCTGTCGTCAGATCGAAGACGTCGTCGATCTCAGGAAGCCTGTAGATCCAGATCTCCTGGTTGCCGTCAGCGACCAGGGCAGTACTGTCTGTCCCATCAAAGTTACCAGGATTGGGAGCGTTTGAACTGAAGACGACGGTGTAGACACGTTTCCCAGCGACCAGCGACGGCTCAAAGCTAATCACCGGACGATTATTGCTAATCTCAATCTTCACCAGATTCAGGTCTGGCGGCGTTGGCAATGGCGTCGGCGTAGGGATCGGTATCGGCGTGGGACTCGGTGTCGGTGTCGGCGTTGGAGTCGGGGTCGGGGTCGGTGTCGGAGTTGGACTGGCCGGTGGCTTTTGGACGTTCTTCGTATTGGTTAATTGAAAGATACGCCGTTGGGCGTAATCGATTATGAAGATTTCGCGATTTCCATCGGCGTTGCGCGGACTCTGCGTGTCCAAATTACCATTCGACTCAAAAACGACGAAGCGGCCGTTTGCGGTTGTGTCACCGGCAAACGAATAAAACCCACCTGGACTTGAAGTCACCTGTACTGCGAATGGATCGGGCGTGGGGCTCGTCGTCTGTGCTTGCGCGTACGACAATGCGCCAAAGACCAACATAAGCGCGGCTATAGCGCACCGAGAGCAAAAAGCAAGCTTCACAAAATTCCTCCGAAATAAAGACGCAGATAAGTGCTGATTAGATGCCCTCGGGGAGCGAGCGGCAGCATGCGCGGGCGAAAGTTTTCTTAACGTCACCCAGCGTTAAAAGAAGCGACATTTTACGCAGAGACCCGATTAACCGCAAGTTGGCATAAGGCTAACTGGAATTGACGGTTAACCGATGCTTCGACGTTGTTCGTCGTTGCTTTCGGGGCCCAAACAAACTTCTTGACAGCATGTGTGGCTCGGATTAGAGTTTCGCCGTTCCCCCAAATTTTGCGCCAACCGACCCCATCAATGTGAGGGTAGCGATCTACGAGCGAGGCCGCAGACCACCCGACCAAAGGAGTTTGAGCAAGTCTGCAATCGCGCGTCAATCTTCAGCGTGAAGACCAAAGAACGCCGCCAATCAACAATAAAGCCCCTGCGACCTTTAGGTAGCTGCTAATCAGGAAACCAATAGGAGTGTCGATATGTCTAGCCCATCGTCTAAACACCAGACCAGGAAACTCATCAGCGTTGCGTTGAGTATTTGTCTTTATGTGTTAATGCTTCCAGTTATTTCGACCACCGGGAGGCTGACGCACGCGGCCGGACCTTCGAGTAGCGCGCCTCAACAACAACAGCCCGCCGCGCCGGATATTATCGTGATCCCGCCGGGCAGTGCCTATCGTCAGACGAACTTTATTTCTGACATCCCCGGGCTGGCGCCCATTCTGGATCCGCTGCTGGTTAATCCCTGGGGAATCAGCGCTACTGCCTCCAGCCCTTTCTGGGTTGCTAACAACGGCACGAGTACAACTCAACTTATCCGCGGGGACGTGGGCGGCGCACCAGTGATCCTCAACGCAAGTCCGCAGACGATTACCATTCCAGGCGGCTTGCCGACCGGTACCGTTGCCAGTCCTACGGCGACCGACTTTGTCCTTCCCGGCGCCTGCGCCTCTGCGCCGTGCGGAGCGAATTTCTTGTTCGCCTCAATTACGGGGAATATTACCGGCTGGGATCCGAATGCTCCGGCTGCCGGTTCAACCACGGCCGTTATAGCGGCGAGTCATCCCGGCCACGTATACACGGGGCTCGCGATCGCCAACAACGGGACCAACCATCTCTACGCGGCTGACTTCGCTAACGGCACGATTGACGTTTTTGACTCCAGCTTCGCGTTGCAGCCGGCCGCCAGTTTTCCCTTCGTGGATCCAACCATACCGACGACGATGGGAAACACCTATCATCCCTTCAATATTCAGAACATTGGAGGTTCGCTTTACGTGATGTATGCCAAAGTGGATCCTATGACTGGGCTCGACGAGGAAGGCGTTGGCAACGGTTTTATACGCAAGTTTACTACCAGCGGCGTGCGCGACCTGATGTTCGGGATCAACAACGGGGCTCTCAATTCGCCGTGGGGTTGCGTTCTCGCTCCGGCCAGCTTCGGCATCTTCGGTGGGGCATTGCTGATTGGCAACTTCGGCGAAGGCAATCCCAGCATTCACGCCTACAACCCGACTACCGGGGCCTTCCTCGGCACGATCCAGGATGAATCAGGAAACGGAATAGAGATTGATGAGCTGTGGGCGCTGCAAGTCGGCAACGGCGGCAACGGCGGCGACGTCAACACGGTTTACTTCAGCGCCGGTCCTGCGGAAGAGGAGCACGGACTTTTCGGTAAGCTCAATCCGACTACAGCCTCAGCCACAAATTTAATTCAGTTTGCAACGGACGAATTTGTGATCGGTGAAGGCAGCGGTCACATCGATATTACGGTTACGCGCGCCGGCGATGCCTCGGCAGCATCTACGGTCAACTTCAACACCTTCGATGAGTCTCAGGCCGGCCATGCCAGTCAAAAGTCTGACTACGAGATTGCGCTTGGCAAGCTGACCTTCGCAGCCGGCGAGACTTCCAAAACTGTTCGCATCCTGATCGTCAACGACAACTTCGTCGAGGGCGATGAGACGATTGACCTCGCACTCTCGAACCCAACCGGCTCCGGCACGGGGTTGGGTAGTCCAAACCACGCTGAGCTTAGAATCATTGACAACGATGTGGTGGCGCCCACGGCCAATCCGATTGACGACACGAGTTTCTTTGTTCGTCAGCATTACCTTGACTTTCTTAATCGTGAACCCGATGCGCCCGGGCTCGCTTTCTGGACCAACGAGATCACCTCGTGCGGCGGCGACGCAAATTGCATCTCAATGAAGCGCACCAACGTCAGTGCCGCCTTCTTCCTTTCCATCGAGTTTCAGAAAACCGGCTACCTTGCCTACCTGACGCACCGTGCGGCGTTTGGCTCTAGTGCTTCCGGCTCGCCGGCGCCAATTTTGTATGGCGACTTCCAGGCTGAGGCGCAAGCGCTAGGAAAAGACTTCGTGTTTGGCCAGCCCGGCGCCGATGCGATACTCGAAGCTAATAAGGTGGCCTACTTTAACAACTTCGTCACGAAACCGGATTTCGTAGGGAAATATCCGGCAACGCTGACCAACGACCAGTACGTTGACAACCTGCTCGCGTCAGCAAATCTATCGCCGAGCGAGGTACGGCTGTTCGTCGTCAGTCTAACCAACGGACAGGAAGTTCCGCCGGCGGTTCCAACTACTACGGGAGGGGCAGCCCGCCCGGCGTCTTCCGGTACAGCGCGGTTCCAGTTGAACAGCGCTCAGACGGCGAT